>Ga0265338_10003104_pt1 | contig 23782 bp, 21 predicted proteins | sample 42126metaG_FD_193579 | JGI IMG/M metagenome (GOLD analysis project Ga0265338, IMG submission 193579) | Rhizosphere microbial communities from Carex aquatilis grown in University of Washington, Seatle, WA, United States - 4-21-26 metaG | ecosystem: Host-associated > Plants > Roots > Rhizosphere... | reverse complement strand
CCGCCCGTCCGCCATCGCGAACGACGACGGCCGCAGTCACCTTCCGCGCCGCCGCCTCGCGGTCGGGCGGCGCCACACCGCACTAGCAGGGGCCCCCGGGCCTCGCGCTCAACCGGCGTCGGTCACGTGCAAGACCCAGAGCGCGCGGGCGCCGGTCGCCGCACGCTGCCCCGGCGAGGCCTCGTCGCCGGCGATGCGGCCGCGGACCGTGATGTCGCGACCGTCGGCGGCGGCGCCGGCCAGGCGGGCGGCCAGAGCGTCGTTCGCACCCGTCGCCGCAGCGGCGGCCGCGATCGAATAGACAGCGCCCGACCCGGTGACCGCCAGCTCGAGCGCACCCGACGGCGTGCGCCCGACGCGGCCGCGAACGATGACGTCAGCCTCGCGCACGCTGAAGTGATTGCGGCGAACGAGCGCGCGCAGCTCCTCGAGCGTCGCGCGGCTGCGCGCGCGGAAGTGCACCGTCAGGATGCGCCGGTTCCAGCTCGCCTCGGTCGCGTCGACGCCGTCGAGCCGTCCGACGTCCATGCGCAGCCGACGCGCGCACTCTGCGCATTCCATGCCGCCCGCGACCTGGCGCACCTCGATCAGCTCGGCGCGCGCGCTGCCGGCCGCCAGCAAGAGCGCCAGCAGCGACACGCGCACCGTGAGCGTCCGACGTCCGATCATTGCACCCCCAGCACCGTGACCCCATTCGGCAGGCTCTTGGCTGTCTCCGCCGACACGACGCCGATCGCACCGGGATCGTTGCCGACCGCGCTGACGCAGTCCTTGTCCGAGGTGACGGTCACCGGCCGCCGGAGCTCGCCCTTGAACACCTCCTGCTTGATCTTCGACGCGAGCGTCTCGGCGGAGACCCCGGCCGTGAGCATGGCAAACCATTGCATCTCCGGTGTTCCGGGCGGCTCCAAGACCAGCTGGACCGGCACGCCCGACGACCAGGCTTTCTTGCGCCCGATCGCGATGTCCTTGAGATCGGCATGGCTCACCGACTCCGTCGACGTCTTCACGTTGTGAATGAGCACGAAGTCGCCGGCTTGCGCGCTCCGCAGCGGCCAGGTGATCGCGAGGCTGATGAAACCGATCAGCCCCAGAGCGATAGCGGCGCGCGGACGAACGCCGACGTTCGAGAGATCCCCGTTGCGCATGATTTTCGACATGGCGTTGACTCTCCCTCAGAAGGCAAACGCGCACTGGGCCGCGCCGGACTTGATAGAGCCGCCGCTGTCGCGGCTGACGTATTCCCCCTCGAGCTTGAGCACGAGATAGTCGGACACGGTGACCTTGAAGCCTGCGACGCCCGACTTGGAGCTCCCGCGCGTGAGGAACAGCAGATTCTGCGCAAAGAACGGATCGTTGGTCGCCGTATTCGCCGGGAACTTGATCCACTCGCCGCGCAGGTACGGCGTGATGATTCCGATCTCGTACCCGAGCTCCACGAACGCCCCGTGGGTGACGCCGGTCGAGCCGGCGTTCTCGTGCGAGATGTAGAGGTACTCGCCGATGAAGTGGAGTCGGTTCTCGACGTAGGCGACGTGCGCGCCGAAGATCAGCTCGCGAATCGAGGCCGGCGGTGGCGCCGCCTGCATCGCCGAGATTCGATCGTAAGTGGCACTGCCGCCGATGATGAGGCCGTCGATCGCGCTCGGCTCGAGGCGCACGCGCAGGTTGTACATCTTGCCGTTGTTGGGATCGTCGAGGTTGGTGACCTCGTCGGGCACCGATCCACGCCCGTTCGAGACTTCGCCGTCATAGCGCAGGTGACCGGCGCCGCCCAGCGCGAATCGCCCGTCGACGTGGATGCCGACGGAGTGGGCGGGGATGAGGCCGCCTTCATCCTCGAAGCGCACCATCACCGGCCGGTCGACCGTCAGCTGGAAGTAGCGGCCATGGTGATAGGCGTCGTTGAAGTAACCGATGGCGGTGTGAAATCGCCCCAATCTCAGGCGGAACTGATCCGAGAAGAGGTAACCCACCTCGATCCGCTCCATGTCGATCCCGAACTCGTTGGCACCGCCGACCTCGAACATCGTCTCCGCGAGAAACGCGAGCTTTCCCTGGGTCGACGTCAGAAAGAGCTCGAAGCGCGGCGCGGAGAATGAATTGGTGGTCCCCGCCGCGATGCCCGCAGCCGGGCTGCCATTGTCGTGCGTCGCTTGATAGTCGATGTCACCGAAGACGTTCAATGCCACCTGCGCGGCGGCCGGTCTGGCAGGGACAAAGACACCGAGGGCCACCGATGCCATGACTCCGAGCCAAACCCGCCTCCTCGCGTTCCAACCGATCACCTTCCCCATTGCACACCTCATCGAAGTGACGTCGCAACGACCTCGAACGAGTCGGACACACGACATCCGCCCACTCCCAGCCGTCAATCACTAACCAGACAGAGCCATCGCGCGCCGCATCGTACGGACGGCCCGAACAGAATGTCAATCGTCGATCTCCGCGCTCTCCGCGCCGCCGTGATCCATCGGCGCGGTAGCGGGAATGAACTGTGATCTCGTATGAAGGAGTCTCGATGAGCCGCTTTCTCTTCGTAACTGCGCTTGCCACGCTCGCGGCCTGTCGGGGTCCGAGCCCCGTCATCGACGTCGAAGCGACGGGCGGAGCGTCGGGCGCGAGCGGAAATCCGGCGGCCGGCGGGTCGGCCGGAGGAGGCGGAGCCAGCGGCGAGGGAGGCGCGCTCGCCGGCACCGGCGGTTCATCAGGCACCGGCGGTTCATCAGGCGCCGGCGGTTCATCAGGCACCGGCGGCTCGTCAGGCGCCGGCGGCTCATCGAGTGCCGGCGGCTCCTCGAGTGCCGGCGGCTCCTCGGGCACCGGCGGAAGCGGCGGACCCAGTCACTGGGTCGGCACCTGGACCGGCGCTCCGCAGCTCACCGAGACCGCCAACCTGCCACCGGCGCCGCTCGCGAACAGCGCCCTTCGCCAGCTCGTGCACGTGTCCCTGGGCGGAGCGCAGATCCGGGTTCGGTTCTCGAACGAATTCGGTGACGGTCCGCTGACGATCAACCAGTCGCACGCCGCCGTTTGCAACGTAACGCCGGTGAGCAGCGTGATCGACACGACGACCGACACGCCGATCACCTTCTCCGGACAATCGTCGATCACCATTGCGCAGGGAACGGCCGCGTGGTCGGACCCGCTCGTGTTCAACCTGGCGGCGCTGAGCAATCTGGCGATCACGACCGCCTTCGGCGCCGTGCCCGCCAACGTGACGGGCCACCCCGGATCGCGAACGACTTCGTACGAGCAGATCGGCAGCGGGAACGTGAGCGCTGCCAACATGACGTCGGCGATGACGGCCGATCACTGGTACGTCTTGTCGGGCGTCGACGTGATGGCGCCCGCGGCGGCGAAGGGCTTGGCCATTCTGGGCGATTCGATCACCGACGGGCGAGGTTCGACGACCAACGGCAACGATCGCTGGCCCGACGATCTGGCCAGGCGATTGATGGCCAACGCGCCGACATCGCGAGTGGCCGTGATGAACCAGGGCATCGGCGGCAACGCCGTCACGGCAGGCGGACTCGGTCCCACGGCCGCGTCTCGCTACGGCCGCGACATCCTCGGCCAGAGCGGCGTGCGCTGGGTGATCGTCTTCGAGGGCGTGAACGACCTCGGCGCGGGAGTCTCGGCGTCGGCGATCACCTCCGTTTTCGCGACGATGATCAGCCAGGCCCACGCGCAGAGCTTTTTGATCTACGGCGCGACCGTCACCCCGTTCGGCGCCAACGCGTACTACTCCCCCGCGCATGAAACCGAGCGCCAGGCCGTCAATGCCTACGTGAAGAGCGGCGCCTTCGACGGCTACATCGATTTCGATGCCGCCGTGAGCGACGGCGCCAATCCACCCAAGCTAAAGGCCGCCTACGACAGCGGCGACGGCCTGCACCTGACGCCGGCAGGCTATCAGAAGATGGCCGACACCATCGACCTGGCGCTGATGACCAGGTGACTTGACCCATCGGCCCCGGCTGGACTATGCCCTGGGCGGATGCGTTTGCGAGTCGGCGCGGCAGGGGCGTGGTGGGGCGTGGTGTTTCTTCTGGCATTGGGCGGTTGCCTCGGGAACCGGCCGAGCCCTCTGGAAAGGGACGGCGGCGGAGCTGAGAGCGGCGCCGGGGGAGCGGCGAGTGGCGGAGCCGGTGGCACCAGCAGCGGCGCTGGCGGCGGCGGCGGCAACGGCAACGGATCGGGGGGCAGCGGCGTCACGGGAGCCGGCGGACTCGCCGGATTGGGCGGCACCGGCGGAACCCTCACGCCGATCTTGAGCGGCACGACCACCAAGGACTTCGGCAACCTTCAAATCGGTGTCGCGAGCGCCCCCTTCACCTGGACGCTCGAGAACGCGATGGGCGCGCCGACGACCGGGGCGCTGAATCTCTCGAACGACGATCCGCTGGAGGTCGGCGTCACGAACAATTGCGTCGCTCCGCTCGCGGGAAACGCATCGTGCACCGTTTCGATCACGTTCACGACCAACGGCGCCGGCGCGCGAACCGCCCATCTGACGATGGCGGCCCTGCCCGGTGGGAGCGCCATTCTCACCATGACCGCCGTGGGACAGGAGCAAATCACGGTGACGACCGCCGGCACGGGGACAGTGACCTCTGTGCCCGCGGGGATCAGTTGCCCTGGAACCTGCGCGGCGTCGTTTTCGGTGCCATCGGTAACGCTGCAGGCGCGCACCACCAACGGCGCCAGTTCGTTCTTCTCCGGTTGGAGCGACCCCGGTTGCCCGGGCCCGCTGCGCGACTGCGTGGAGACGGTCAATCGCGGAACAGTCGCGCTGACCGCGACGTTCTCTGCCATGAACGCGAACCTGGTCTTTGTGACGTCGGCGATGTTTCCAACCAACCTCGGCAGCGCCATCGCCTACGACACCGTATGCAACACGGCCGCCTCGGCTGCCGGGATCAACGTCTCCAGCAACGACGGTTATGTCGCGATGATATCCGACGCGATCTCGAACGCCATCAGCCGACTGGGAAGCGCCCAAGGGTGGCTACGCATGGACAACAAACCGTTTGCCGACACGCAGACCGGGTTGTTCACCAACAACCATGTTTTCTATCCCATTGCGTTCGATGAGACCGGGCGAACCCGCCGCGACATCGTCCCGGTCACCGCGACCCTTGCCAACGGCAAGTACGCCGCCCCGTCGTGCAAGAACTGGACGGACACCACTGACACCGGGATCGTCAACAGCGGTAACCTGTCCGGCGGACCCTACGGCTGGCTCGACGCGACCGGATCCGTCTGCAATTACCCGGTGCCCGTCATCTGCATGGGCAAGAGCAAGACGGCGACGGTCGCCGTCACCGGCACGGCCCAGGGCCGCCGCATCTGGATCTCGGGTACGGATTTCATGCCCAACGACACCACCACGCCCGATGCCGTTTGTCAGGCCGATCGTCCCGCCAGCGTCACCAACGCGGCGGCCTTCATCTCGACCAGCACGAAGGCCGCGGCGATGGTCATCGACTCGGCCATGTCCTACTATCGCCCCGACAACATCTTCGTCGGAACGGGAGCCGATCTGCTCGCGCTCACCGCCCTGTCGACGTCGCTTTTTTTGCCAAGCGGCATCTGGCAATCCGGCGACGGCACGTATCACAAGAGCCTGCTCCCCGGCGGAGCGGTCTGGGTCGGTAGTGTCACGCCCAACGATCTCGGCACGACGGCCAGCACCTGCGGCGACTGGACCGACCCGACGCAGCCGGGAGGTTTCTACGGCGACTACGAGACCACCAGCACCCGCTGGTGGTCGACATTCAGCACCGCCGCCACCTGCGCCGGCGCACATCCGATCTACTGCGTGCAGACCGCGCCCTGAATCTGTCCCCTTTTCCGCTCTATCGATGCGAACTTTTTCCCGTCGGGTGCATTCTCCAACCAGGGGATGAGCTCGGGTGGTCCAAGACTTCGGCTCTTGCCGCCGCTCCATGTCGTGGGGCCGCGGCAAGAGGGGCGGGACGACCCGATAGCGAGCCCGTGCCCGGCCGATCATCCGAGCGTCGAAGACGTGCCCGCCGACGCGCGCAGCGACGATGACCTGATGCTGCTCGCGCGCGCGAACGTCCCCGCGGCCTTCTCGGCGCTGGTCGCCCGCCACCAGCGGCGCGCGCTTCGCGTTGCTGGCCGACAGCTGGGACCGGGCGCGATCACCGCCGCCGACGTGGTCCAGAACACCTTCATCGATATCTACCGCGCGCTGCCACGGTACCAGCCGCGCGGCCGGTTCGGATCCTACCTGTTTCGCATCCTGCTCAACCAGTGTCGGATCGCGCAGCGGGCGGCGCGCATCGAGGCCCGGCACCGGCAGCGCACCGACACGGCGCTGGCGGTCGCGCCCCCGCATGAATCCGCGGTCCTGGCGCGCGAGCGCGAACGCGATACCGAGGCGGCGCTCGCGCGCCTGGGCGCGAAGCTGCGCGACGTGGTCGTGTTGCGCTACACCGGCGAGCTCAGCTACGACGAGATCGCCGCGACGCTCGAGATCCCGACCGGCACGGTCAAACGCCGTCTGTTCGACGCCATGAAGAAGCTCCGCACGCTGATGGAGCCAACGTGAGACTCCGATCGGGCACCGGATCGAGCCCCGAGAGCCGCGATGAGGCGCCGGGCCTGGAGACGCTCGCTGCGTACGTCGAGGGCGAAGTCACACCGTCGGAGACGACCGCGATCGAGGCCGCGCTCGCCGGGTCGGCGCGCGTGCGTCGCGAGGTTGCCGAGTTGCGCGCGATCCGCGCCACGCTCGCGCGGCCGCTGCCCGAGATCGAATCGATCGACCTGGCTCCCCGGATCGAGCAGGCGATCGCGCGGCTGCCGTCCGGCGCTCGCGCCGTCGCGCCGGAACGGCGGCGGCGCTGGTCGTTGACGCTCGGACTGGCCGCCGTGCTGGCAGGCGCGGCCGGCGTCGCGCTGATGGTACGGACGCGTGCACCCGCGCTCGAGACCGACCTGATGCGGGTCAAGGCCGCTTCACCCGCGACGCCAGAAGCGCAGCGTTGGGCTGGGGTACAGGCATTTCGCGTGTCGGCGGGCGAGGCGGCCGAGCCGCTGGGGACGCGCCTGCGCGCCGAAGACGGGTTGTTGTTTTCGTACGCCAACCTGGGACCGCGGCCGTTCGCGTATCTCATGATCTTCGCCATCGACGCGCGCGGCGCGGTTCACTGGTATTACCCCGCCTACGAGCGCACCGGCACCAACCCCGCCTCGCTGCCGTTGCGCGGAGGCGCCGCGCGGGCGATGTTGCCCGATGTGGTCCGCCACGATCTCGCACCCGGTCTGCTGGAGGTCCGCGCGCTCTTCACGCGCCAGCCGCTGACCGTGACCGAGGTGGAAGCCTGGTTGGCGGTCCACGGCGGCTCGGCGGCGACGCCGCCGTGGCCCGAGGCGTACCAGCAAACGATCGAGAGCGAAGTGGAGTCGTCGGGAGCCAAGCGATGAGCGTCCTGTCTCGCAGCAACCGTTTGGTCGTGAGCCGCCGGGCTGTGCTCGTGCTCGCGCTGGTCTTGGGGTTGCCGGTGGCACCCGACGCGCGCGCCGACGGCGCAACCGCGCCCGACAAGACGCTCGCGCGCTTCGCGATCGTCATCGGCAACAACCGCGCCGAGGCGGCCGGCACGACGAGCCTGCGCTACGCCGACGACGACGCGGTCGCGACTCACGAGCTGCTCACCGAGGCCGGCGTCGACAGCTGGTTGCTGGCGCGGCTCGATCCGGACAGCCAGCGCTTGCACCCCGGTCTCACGCCGGCGGGCCTGCCGCGCGTCGCCGATCTCGACACCGCGCTCGACACGCTGTCGGAACGGATGCGCGCACGCGCCGCGCGCGGGGCCGTCGTCGAGCTGCTGATCTTCTATAGCGGGCACGGCGACGTCGACCACGGCGAAGGCTTCGTGGTCTTCGAGGATCGGCGGCTGACGCGCACCATGCTGTACGCGCTGCTGGCCCGTTCGCCCGCGGCGTACAACCACGTGTTCATCGACGCCTGCAAGTCGTACTTCCTGGCCTTCGACCGAGGCCCGGGTGGGCGGCGCGAGGCCTATGCCGGCGCGTTCGCCGCCGAGGCGGTGCCCGCCGCGCTCGCCAACACCGGGTTCGTTCTGTCCACGTCGTCGGGCCGCGACAGCCACGAATGGGAGCGTCTGCAGGCCGGCATCCTCAGCTACGAGGTGCGCTCGGCGTTGCGAGGCGCTGCCGACACCGACGGCGATGGGCGCGTGACCTACGCCGAGCTCGGCGCATTTCTCACCAACGCCAACCAGGAGATCAGCAACGCGCGCTATCGTCCCGAGTTCACGGTCCGCCCGCCCGCGAAGAACCTGCATCAAGAGGTGCTGCGCTGGGGAATGCCCGCCGCGGCAGCCCTTCGCGTCGCGGCCGGCGGCATCGGGCACTTCTACGTCGAGACGGCGCGCGGGGTGCGGCTGCTCGACGCCCATCCCGCGGCGAGACAGGCGTTGCAGCTGCATGTGCCCGACGAGCGTCCCCTGTTCGTGCGCCGGAACGACGAATCGGCGGAACAGGTCGTCGGCGATCGCACGGCGCCGCCCATCGCGGCGCTCGCGCCCGCGCGGCCCGAGATCGCCCGGCGCGGGGCGCTGCACCTGGCGTTCGAACAGCTCTTCGCCGCGACCTTCGAGCGCGGTGACGTCGCGTCGTACGAACGTGGTTTTCTTTCGAAGGATTCCGGCGCCGCCGCCGGCGCGTCGAAGCTCGAGGCGGCTCCTGCGCCAGAGCCGGGCGGCGGCGCGTCGGTCCTGCGCCGTCGAATCGCGATCGTCGCGGGCGCGGTCGCGATCGCAAGCGCGGCGGCCGGGATCGCCACGAGCGCGCTGGCCCTTCAACGCTATGAAAGCGGCGCCGGCGCCTCGCAGGCGAATATCGCGCAGCTCAATAGCAGCGTTCAGCGGCTGAATATCGCGTCGATCGCGTGCTTCGCCGCCGCCGGAGTCGCCGGCCTCACCTGGGCGGGCGCGCGCTGGATGGGTGCCACCAGCCCCAGCATCGAGCCCGCGCCCGAGGGCGGCGTGATGGTCGGGCTCGCGCGAAATTACTGATTCGATCGCACATCGCACCGAACCTTCTCGCGCCCGAGCGCACTTTCCTCCCGGTCCTGCAAGGAGAAGCCCCATGAGTCGCTCGATCTCGATCCCGTTGACGCTGATCTTCGTCGGCCTGTGCGTCCTGCCCGCGTGCGTGCGCAAGCTCGAGGATCAACCCTGCCCGTGCACCGGCGGCTGGACCTGCTGCGTGTCGCAGAATCGCTGCCTGCCCGCGGACGTGCCGAATAGCTGTCCCGGTGACGACCCAACGCCCGTCGTGCTCCCGGAGATCTGCACCACCGACGGTTGGTGTGGCGCGCGGGCACCGCTCACCAACGTGTGGGGCACGGCCGACGACGACATCTGGGTCGTCGTCGGTCTCGTCGGAGGGGTGAGCTCCGCGTCGCCCATGCATTTCGATGGCACCGCGTGGTCACCGATGACCTTGAGCCTTTCCCCGGACCAGGAGACCTTCGCGCCCGCGGCGATCTGGGGCACTGGTAGCAGCGACGTTTTCCTCGCGGGTAGCGATGGGATCGCGCACTACAACGGATCGACGTGGAAGTGGCAGGATTCAGAGAAACAATTCGAAGAGCACTCCTGGGCCGCGCTCGGAGGCACGACCCCGACTGACGTCTGGGCGGTGGGCGCCAGTTTTTCAGTGGATCTCAGCGTCCCTGGGTCGCCTTTCACGGGCCTCGTGGGTCACTACGACGGAACGCAGTGGGTCTCGCAGCTGATCCCGAACATTCCGCTGAGCCCGGATGATTCCACGCTGCAGCTCACCAGCGTTTGGGCGGCCAGCGCGACCGACGCCTGGACCGTGGGCGTCGGCGGCACGATCCTGCGCTGGGACGGCTCGCAATGGAACGCGCGCCCCGCGCTGATTGACGGCGCGCCCGTGACCCAGAATTTGCTGGGTGTATGGGGCAGCGGCGAGAAGGATGTCTGGGTCGTGGGCCGAGGAGCGACGCTGCTCCACTTCGACGGCTCGGCGTGGTCGCGACCGAACATCGACACCGACCTCCTCGGCGGGCTTGGCGCCACGGGCGCCCTTCGCGCCGTGTGGGGCACGGGTCCGCGCGATGTCTGGTTCGCCGGCGACGGCGGCGTCCTGATTCACTGGGACGGCAACCGCTGGTCGGCCGCGCCGACTGCCACCGCGCAGCCGCTGAACGCCCTGTGGAAGAGCCCGCGCGGCGACGTCTGGGCCGTCGGCGGCGACGCCACCGCCGTCCACGGTCTCGGCGGCAACTGGATCGCCACGCCACCCGCGCCGCTCGAGGGTCTGCCCGTTACCGCGATCCGCGCCAACAGCGAGAACGACATCTGGGTCGCGGGAAGCGGGCTCGTTCGGCACTGGGACGGACAGTCCTGGCTCGCGTGCGACGCGCAGGACAGCTGGCGCTTCGAGAGGATCCAGATCATGGGCCCGAACGACGCGCTGCTGGTCGGCAGCGGCGTGGGGATGAAGGAGTACGCGATCGCCGGCGGCGCCTGCCAGGTGACGGGCTCGGGATCAGGCACCAGCATGGACATGCATGACATCTGGGCCAACGCGCCGAACGACATCTGGGCCGTTGGCGCGCAGGGAACCGTGCAGCACTTCGACGGCGCGAGCTGGAGCGACGTGGCCGTGCCGACCACCGCCGACGTCGTAGCGGTGTGGGGCTCGCCGACGGACGTGCTCGGCGAGCCGATCTATGTTTGGGCCCTGACCGGCGGCGATACGGCGATCCGCTGGGACCAAACCAGCTGGACGGTGATCTCGGGGCTGACCGGCCTCGGCACGATACGCCCCGGCGTCTCCTGGAATCTGATAACGGGAACGGGCCCGACCGATACTTGGGTCTTCGGCAAGGAGTTCCTCTCCGCCGATCTCCAGACTTTTGTCCCGATTTCTCGGCACTGGAACGGGACCGCCTGGTCCAGGGGTACGCCCGACGACGAGGCTTTCGGCACCGTCGAGGATAGCTGGGCCGGTGACTGGCTCGCGGGCAAGAGCGTCTTCCGGCTGGGCGAGCTCGGTTGGGCGGCCGAGAGCACTGGCGAGTGGGGCCAGCTGGTCGGCATCGCGAATGCGGGGTCAGTTGTCTGGGTCCTGGGTCAAGACGGCGTCCTCATGCATCGTCCGTTTCCCTAGAGTGAGCCGCCGACTTTGCGAACGGAGGAACGGCGCGCATCGTGATTCGACGAAAAAGCCTCGAGCGTGCGATTGCGCTATCGGGTTTCGTGGCGCTGCTGCCCGCGTGCGCGACCGTCATGTACGACGGGCCGATGAGACCCGACGACCAGGTCGCGACCATCATCGCGACGCGGACCCGCATCACGCGCATCGATGCCCGTGACAGCTCGCAGGACGGGGGAGGGTTCGCGATCCTGCCCGGCACCCATGTCGTGGTCGCCTACCTCCGCGACTACAACCGCTTCTCTTACGAGACGCAGGCGGTTTGCTTCGAAGCCGAGAAGGGCCGCACCTACCAGACCAACCCGCGTTACGTCGATGACCGACGCTGGGAGCTGGGAATCGTCGAAGAGTATTCCTCCGAGCCGGTGCCCGTGCGGCGCGTGGAGTCCTGGTCGCGCGACTGCGCTCGGGCCGAAACCTTCACGCCGGCGCCTCACCGATTGACTTTGACGCCGCCGCGTCTGGTGGCGGATTCGAGCGCCGCTCCAGCGGTGGGTCCGGAGACGCCGCCCGCGGTCACGACGCCCGGCGCGGTTCCCGGCCCCGCACCGGCGGTCGCCGCCCAGGCGCCCGCGGGCGCGGGCGCGAGCCCGGGTCAGCGTCGGGGCGCGCAGGGCGCCACCATCCACCGACCGGGAAATGGCTTTGGCTTCGAAATGGGAGGAGCCTTCGGCGGCGACGAGGTGGCGCGGGCCCTCTTCACGGATGGCCACACCGAGTCGATCCATGCAGGAGGAGGCGTCGTGCTCGCCGTCGGCGCTGCCTGGACGCCGGTCTGGATCGGGCAGGTCCTGGGTCTGGGCCTCGCGACCAGCATTGGATACAAGGCGAGCGAAATCGCCGACGACAACGGCAACTCCCTGAGGCTGACCAGCGTTCCCTGGGACCTATCGGTGCAGGCGCTGCTGGCCTTGCAGCGACACTGGTATCTGCTTCTCCGCGGCGGCGTTCAAAAAGAGCTGGACGTGCATTTCTCGGGACGCGGCATCGCTGCGCCCGTCGACCTGTTCCTGACGGCGCCGTTCGGCGCGCAGATGGAAGGCGGCCTCATGGCCTACGGCTCCTTCTCGGCGTTCGCCTTGACGGTGAGATCCAGCGCGGTCCGCTACGAGGCGGCCGGTACCTCCGTCGACGCCAGCAGCGTCGCGATTCTCGGCTCGCTCTACTTCTATTTCTGAGTCGCGGCTCGCGCGACTCGCCCGGGCACTACAATCCAGTGGGCGCAGAAAGAATCGAACTTTCAACAAACGGATTAAGAGTCCGCTGCTCTACCAATTGAGCTATGCGCCCGGATATTCAGTTTTTCGTTGGGGCCCGCGCGCCCGAGGTGAGTCGAACACCTAACCCTCGGCTTCGAAGGCCGATGCTCTATCCAGTTGAGCTACGGGCGCATATGAACATGGGTGACTTTTGCGGGCCGGATGATGCGTAGGTGTGTCTCGCCTGTCAAGGGAAAGCGGCGCGCGCGTTAGGGTTTCTGAGCACCTCCGCCGGGCGCTCCGGCAACGCTGGCCGGCGCCTCGGGCGCCTTGGCGGCTGGTTTCGCCGTCCGCTTGGGCAGGTAGGTCGGGTGCAGGCCGTGCATGATCCTTTCCTTGGCCAGCGCCGGATCGGTGCGCATGTCGATGCCGGCGACGCTCTCCAGCGTCGATTTCAACAGATTCAATCGCCCGCGATCGGCGTCGCCGCACACAGGCTTCGCTTCGGGATCCGTCCGCTCGCACAACGCCAGCGCGCGCGACGCCGACTCGAACGCCGGCGCCGACTCGAAGCGATCGGCGTAAGCAATCGCGCGCAGGTGGTGCAGCCGAAAATCGGTCTCGTGCGCCGGCAGCACCGACCCGACGGTCGCGAGCGCCCAGTCCGGGCGGTGGCCATCTAGATAGATGTTGGCGAGCTCGATCGCCGGATCGATCGCGTCGGGCTGCGCCACCAGCCGCGCCTGCAGCTCCGCGACGCGCTCCCGCCACTCGGGCGGCAGCCGCAGCGCGGCCTTGACCGTGACGTCGGGCCGCGGCATCAGAAGCACGACGGCCAGCAGCACGATCACGATGAGGTCGAGGATTCGGGTCACACGCATCGCGGGCCTTCATTCTTATCGCAAGCTTCCCGACGAAGCGAGTGGACGCTGACGCCCGGCCCGGCCTGTTGGCGTCCCGGAACGCCAGGAACCACGCCGCCCGCCACCACCCCACACGCACCGCGGAGAAACTCCCCGCGTTGGGGCAAAATTCCCCGCTCCACAAATCCGAAACCGAATTGGAACGCCGCCGCAACCCCTGGCATCGGCTGTGCTTAAGTGCACTGCCACGTCCCGGGATGGGGCACTTTGCAACGGTCGTCTATCCCGTGGTACTGAACCGATTCAGGCGATTCAAAGCCGACAAGCCAGACGCAGGAAAGTCAAGGAGGAGCCGGATGAGCGTTCTAAAGATACTGGCCGATGGTTTCCACGAGGGCGGGTGGGGCATGTGGCCGATTCTGTTCTTGTTCATGCTCACGCTGTCGATCCTGATCGAGCGCGCCGTTTATCTGCGCCGCTCGGTCATCGACAAAGAAAAGCTGGTGGCTCTCCTGCGCTCGCAGATCTCCGCCGGCAACATCCAGGGCGCCATCAAGGTGTGCTCGGGTAACTCGACGCCGCTCACCCGCATCGTTCAGGCGGGCCTGATGCGCGCCAACCGCTCCGACGAGGAGATCAACTCCGCGATGGAGGAGTCGGCCCTGCGCGAGCTGCCCCAGCTCGAGAAGCGCACCGGGTACCTCGCCATGCTCGGCAACCTGGCGACGCTCGCCGGCCTCCTCGGCACCATCACCGGTCTCATCAAGTCGTTCGCCGGCGTCGCCGGTGTCGACCCGTCGCAGAAGGCGACTCTTCTGTCGAAGGGTATCTCGGAAGCGATGAACTGCACCGCGTTCGGCCTCTTCACCGGTATCACCGGCCTCGCGGCGTTCGCGTGGCTGAACGGCAAGACGCAGAACGCGCTCGACGACATCTCCGAGGTGAAGAAGAACGTTTCGAACCTCCTCTTCCAGGCCAAGGCGGCGCTCCGCGGCTAGCGCGAGCGAACCAACCCACAACTTTTTCTCGACGACACCCAAGACAAGGAGAACGACCTCATGTTTCTTTTGGAATCATTCAAAGAGGGCGGCTGGGGCATGTACCCCATCCTGATTCTGGCGGCGATCACCATCTTCATCGCGATCGACCGCTTCCTGTACGTTCAAAAGTCCAAAGTCGACGTCGACAAGCTGATGTCGTTGCTGAAGTCGCAGATTGTCTCGGGCAACATCCAGGGCGCGGTCAACACCTGCATGGCCAGCCCGGCGCCGGTCACCAAGATCATCGCGGCCGGCCTGCGCAAGGCGGGCGGCTCGGAGCACGACGTGCAGCAGGCGATGGACGAGGAAGCGCTGCGTGAGCTGCCGCGCCTCGAGAAGCGCACCGGCTACCTGGCGATGCTCGGCAACCTGGCGACGCTCGCCGGCCTGCTCGGGACCATCACCGGCCTCATCAAGTCGTTCGCCGGCGTCGCCGGTGTCGATCCGTCGATGAAGGCGACGATGCTCTCGAAGGGTATCTCCGAGGCGATGAACTGCACCGCGTTCGGTCTCGGCACCGGTATCGTGGGTCTCGCGACCTACGCGATCCTCAACGGCCAGACCCAGCACGTGCTCGACGGTATCAACCAGGCTTCGGTGGAGACGCTGAACCTGGTCGTCACCGGGCGTCAGGGTGGCGGTCACCAGGAGCAGTACTAGAGGCTGAATTGGCTATGGCCGGCGCATCGAGTTGCGGCGCGCTGGCTGACCCAAGGAGACAATCATGGGCGTTTCAGTCGATTCAGGCGATAAAAGCGGGAAGAAGTCGGTCAATGCCGACCTCAACCTGGTTCCGTATATCGACCTTCTGACGTGCATGGTGGCGTTCCTTCTCATCACCGCCGTCTGGTCTCAGCTGGCGCGCCTCGAAGCGCACCAGAAGGGCCAGGGGCAGGCTGGTGAGGACACGCCACCCGAGAAGATCGTCAAGCTGGTGGTGGTGGTCAACGGCGAAGGGTTCAACCTCGTCGCCGGTGACGACCAGCAACCGATCCCCAAGCGCGGGGACCAATACGACTTGGAGAAGCTCGGCACCGAGCTGAAAAAGTTCAAGGACACCCACCCGGACAAGACCGACATCCAGGTCGCGTCGGAAGACGCGATCAAGTTCGACGTCCTGATCCGGACCATGGACACGGCGCTCACCGCCCGTTTCCCGGACATCTCACTCATTGATTCTGGCGGGGCCGGGATTTAAAGGGGAACGCGATGCCTATTCACGCACCACATCCGCACCTCTACAAGTCGGTCAAGCTCGAGGTCGCCGCGGCCAAGCTGAGCCACGCCGGCCGGAAGAGCCTGTACGCGCCGCTGAACCTGGTCGCGTACATCGACATGATGACGATGTTGGTCATCTTCCTGCTGATGTCCTTCTCGGCGACGGGCGAGATCCTGTTCGTTCAGAAGAACATCGTCCTTCCCGACGCCCAGAACTGGACCGATCTCGAGCGCGCGCCCGTGATCGGTGTCAGCAAGGACGTCGTCACGCTGGACGGCTCGCAGGTCGCGACGGCCGACGATCTTCTGAAGGACTCGTCGACGGGTGACTTCAAGATCGCCGAGCTGCACGACAAGCTCGTGACCCTGAAGAACAACTACAAGCTGCTGCACCCGGGCGAGGACTTCAACGGGATCGCCATCGTCCAGTCGGACAAGAACGTCGAGTTCAAGGCCTTGAAGAAGGTCATGTACTCGATCGCCGTGGCCGGCTATCAGAACGTCAACTTCGCCGTGCAACCCAAGGCGAAGGGTGGCGGCCCGCTCGGCGGCGCTCCGTAGCTCGTCCAAGACAGAGCTGAACCGAACCAAGGCCGGCTCCCAGGAGCCGGCCTTTTTTTATGCGCGCGTCGCGGCGCGGTCGTTGTCTTTTGCGACCGCCAGTGATTAGCTACGCGGGAAATCTCTCCGTGATCGAACCCGCGGGCCATTGCTTCTCCCGCCGTCGCCGTTGCTCTTCCCCCGCGTTCCGCTATTGGAGGAACCATGCGCATCCAGTCGCTCGCCCTCGTCTCGATCCTCGTCTTCGGGGCCGTCGCCTGCGAGGGCGATCCCAACGACCCGATCACCTGGGCCAAGCAGCTCAAGAACCTGCGCACGCAGAAAGAGGCGCTGGACCACCTGGCCAACATGGACGTGGACAAGGCGCGGCCCGCCGTGCCGGCGCTGATGGAGCTTTATCTGGACACGAAGCGCCCAGAGCACCTGGAGGCCCTGGCGCGCTACAAGGACGAACGATCGAAGCAGCTGTTCATCGACGCGCTCGAGTACAGCGACGACGACTTCGACCGCGCCACGATCGCGGCCGGCGTGCTCGGCGAGATGAAGTCGCCCGACGCCGTCGACCCGCTGATCAAGGCGGCGGAGAAGCAGCTGCCGATCAAGTCGCGCGCCAACAACGTGCGCATCGCCGCGATCCGCGCGCTGGTGAAGATCGGCGACAAGCGCGGGGTGCCGACGCTGATGAAGATCGTGACCACGTCGGCCGACGACCAGGACTTCCTGCTCAATCAGAAGGCGGCGCTGGCGCTGGCCGAGTTCCACGACCCGCAGTCGATCCCGGCGTTGCTCCAGGGTCTGTTCATGACCGGCCGTGGCGCCGGTATCTTCCAGGAGTGCCGACTGGCGCTGGTGCGCATCGGCCCACCCGCGGTCGATCCGCTGATCCAGCTTCTCGAGGAGAAGAACCCCGAGATCCAGGAGATGGCGAAGAAGCTGAAGTTCGAGGAGCCGCCGCCGGTCGGAACGCCCGGCGTCGTGCCGCACAAGGCGGCGATCCTGCTCGGCGACCTGCGCGCGAAGAAGGCGGTCCCGGCGCTGACCGCGCGCCTGCACATGAAGGCGCGCGGCGACGAGCAGCGCTCGGCGCTGATCGCCCTCGGCTACATCGCCGATCCGCCCGCGGTCGACGCGATCCTGGCGTTCCTGCGCGATCCCAAGGCGGATCCGGCCGCGCGCGCGTCGGCGGCCGACGCCCTCTACCTTTCGGGCGACCGGCGCGCGGTGCCGACGCTGTTCGAGATCGCCAGGTCGGGCTACGTCGTGACCGGCGGCCAGAAGGCGTCGGACCTGCGGGCGAGCGCGGCGATCGCGCTGGCGCGCATCGCGGGCAAGGAATCGTTCGAGGCGTTCAAGGCGCTCGCCGAGAAAGAGACCGAGGCGCAGGGTGTGTTCGGCATGGCGCTGGACCGCATGCTGGTCGCCAACGAGTGCGACCGCGACATCCAGTGCTACGGCAAGAAGCTGCTCGACCCGTCGTGGACGCGCGCGGAAAAGGCCGCGTTCGCCATCGGCTTCTCGGGCAACGCCAAGGATGGCCTGCCGCTGCTGCTGGCGGCGATGAAGCCGATCGCGGCGATGAACGCGGAGCGTTTCCCGGTGCACCAGGCGATCCTGTTCTCGCTGTCACGCCTCGGAACGAAGGACTGCGCGGCGTGCGTCGACAAGCTGGAGAAGCAGATCGAGCGCGACGAGAAGGCGGTACGCATCCCGGGCGCGCGCGATCTGCTCGGCGAGACGCGCGTGACGCTGGCGATCATCCAGAACCGCGACACCAAGGACATCATGGCCCAGAACACGCCCGCGCCCGACGACGCGGCCGCCGAATCGATGGCGACCGGCAAGGGCAAGGGCAAGGCCGCGAAGATGGCGAAGGCCGGGAAGCACGGGAAGAAGCGGCACTAGAGAAGCACGAGGGCGCTGGGGCTCTCGTGAGGCCGGGTCCGGCGCTTCGCTACTTCTGGTGCTCGGCGACGATCGTTGTGTAGATCCCGCCGCGCACCTTGAATTCGCCCTCGATGCGCGCGCGGCGGGGAGCGACGGCGGTCACCAGATCGTCGAGGATCTGGTTCGTGACCGCTTCGTGGAACGCGCCCTGGTCGCGATATGACCAGAGATAGAGCTTCCAGGACTTGAGCTCGACGCACAGCGCGTCGGGGACGTACTCGACGCGGATGGTGGCGAAGTCGGGCTGGCCGGTCTTGGGGCAGAGGCAGGTGAACTCGGGGCACTCGAACTTGATCAGGTAGTCGCGCGCCGGTTTCGGATTGGGGAACGTCTCCAGCGCGCGCGATGGAGATGTTGACGACAAGGTGGGCATGGGTGGGAACGAAGAATATACGAGCGTCCCCAAAGATCGCCCCCAGATCTCCCAATGATCGCCCAATGACGGCCCGAGGAATGGCCGCGCGACCGTCCGCTGGGCCTTGATAACGTTGAAGTCAGCGTTGAAGTCGGTTTTTGTTGGGTATTTCCGTTTGACACCACTTGAAACAGCACGTTACCCTGCCCCTGCACCAATCGATGATGTCGACAATGTCGCGCCCCCTCTCCGCGTCGTTCGTGGTGGCAGCCGCTCTGCTCTTCGCTCGACCGGCGAGGGTTCAGGCCGGCACCGTCAAGGGTGTCGTCCATCTCGCGGACGAAGCCGGAAGCACCCGCCTCTACCAGGGCTACTGGCGGCTCGAAAACGGAAACGTCCCCGTGCAGTCGAGCGGCGGCGCCAAGGCAGAGACGGTGGTGGTGCTGGAGCTGTCTCGCGACACCCACGCGCCGGCGGCGCGCACGGTCACGGTGGAGATCGGCGGCCTCGATGCCCGCCCGCGGCTCGTGATCCTGGGCCCGGGCTCGGTGGTGGAGCTCAAGAACACCGGCAAGGTCACGCACGAGTTCTCGACGCCCGAGACCCCGTCGCTGATGCCGGTCGAGCGCCTCATGCCGGGCGGGCTGCGCCGCCAGCTGTTCAACGCGCCCGGCGGCTACCTGATTCGCTGCTCCGAGTACCCGCACATCGCGATCTCCGCGATCGTGGTCAAGTCTTCGTACTTCAGCGCGCTCGACGAGAAGGGGAACTTCTCGATCCCCGACGTCCCCGACGGCAAGGCGACGCTCAAGATCTGGACGCGCGGAAAGTGGGTCTACGAGGAAGAGATCGACACCACCAAGAAGGAAGCGCTGTCGATCAAGGTGTCCGGTCCCAAGGGTAAGGAAACCAAGGACAAGGACTCGGCAGAGTAGCCGAGCCGACAGGATCCCATGTTTTTATCGAAGATCTGGTTCATCCTGGTGGCGCTCGTCGCCGGGTTGGCGGTGACGGTGGCGCTGGTCGCGCCGCGGCCGGCCGTGCAAAAGCTGTCGACGCTCGAGGGGCAGCGACTGGACCGCGCGCAGTACGCCGCCGAGCAGATGCTGAAGGTCGACGCGCACAAGTGGATCGACCGCGTGTCGAAGCTGGGGCGCGACGCGATCATCTCCGAGTCGCTCGACTCGGCGAGCCGCGGCGCCGGCGAGATCAACGTCATTCACAAGACGGTTCAGGACCGCTTCAACTCGCTGATCCCCGACCTCGCCAGCGGCGGGATCGCGGCGCTCGCGGCGGTCGACAACAAGGGGCGCGTCATCGCGCGCGCCGGCGAGAACGACAAGGAATACGGCGACTACGTCACCGGCGCCGAGGTCGTCGCCGATGCGCTGCGCGGGTATCTGTCCGACGACGTCTGGGGCATGAACGGGCGCCTGATGCGCATCGCCGCGGCGCCGGTGCTGTCCAAGGGACGCGACCGCATCGTGGGCGCGCTCTACGTGGGCGCGGAGACTGGCGACGGCTTCGTCGAGCGGCTCAAGAAGAACCTCGACGTCGACGTCGCGCTGTTCCTGCGCGGCAAGCCGGTCGCGACGACCGCTTATGCCGGCATGCTGGGACCGCTGCCGGATCTGATCGCGCAGCACGCGCAGGAGATCGAGAAGGTGAAGCGCACGCCAGCAATCCCGTTCACGGCCGGCAACGACCAGCTGCTGGTGGTCGCGGCGCCGTTCGCGGGCCAGGCCGGACAGCAGCAGGCATTCTACGTCCTGTTCGGCAAGCAGCCGGCCAACGCGGACCTGCCGGCGCTGCTGAAGAACACCAGCTCCGATGATCTGAAGTGGGGGCGCTTTCCCTGGATTCCGCTCGCCGGCGGCGTGCTCGTGGCGCTCGTCATCGGGCTCTTGCTGATGCGCAACGAGGGCGAGAAGCCGCTGCGCCGCATGCGCGCCGATCTCAAGCAGCTGGCGCGCGGCGATATCTTCAAGCTCCAGGACCTGCACTACGGCGGGCACTTCGGCGGGCTGGCGCGCGACATCAACGCAGCCATCGAGCGCTACACGCACGCGCCCAGCGCCCCGTCGGCGATGGCGGGTAAGGACCTGAACGCGATCCTCGGCGACAGCGCCGGCGGCAAGGCGTTCGATCTCCCGAGCCCCGGCTCGGCGTTCGCACCGCCGCCGCCCGCCTTCCCGCCCCCGCCGCCGAGCGGCTTCCCGCCGCCGCCGCCGGCCGGGTTCGCGCCCCCGCCCGCGTTCGCGCCTCCGCCGCCGCCGATCTTCGCGCCTCCGCCGCCGTTCTCCGCGGCGTCGATTCCCCCGCACGCCTTCGACGCGGACATCGCGCCGGCCGGCCCCGAGGCGACGCGCGTGGTCGCCAGCGCCGACGACGTCGACGAGGACACGCACTTCAAGAACATCTTCGACGACTTCGTCGCCACCAAACGCGAGTGCGGCGAGTCGATCACCGGCCTGACGCTGGACAAGTTCAAGGACAAGCTGCGCGGCAACAAAGACGCGCTCATGTCCAAGCACCAGTGCCGCACCGTCCGCTTCGCGGTCTACGTGAAGGACGGCCGCGCCGCCCTCAAAGCGACGCCCATTCGCGACTGAGCGCCCTCCCCTTCCGCGCCGCGATGATAAAGTCGAGCGCGGCGGATGAACTACATCTTCCTGGCGGGCATCGGGAACTCGGAGCCAGAGCACTGGCAATCGATCTGGTTTCGCGCGCTGGGGGGCCGCTGGGTCGAGCACGCCCATTGGGATCAGCCGCGCGCCGACCGCTGGGTCGCTGATCTCGACCGCGCGATCCGCGAGCTTTCGGGCCCGAAGGTTCTGATCGGGCACAGCCTCGGCTGCCTGCTGGCGGTCGAGTGGGCCAGGTGCCACCGCGACGCCGGCGTCAAGGGCTCCTTCCTGGTGGCGCCGCCCGACGTGGGCGGACCCAACTTCCCGAAGTCGGCGGTCGGGTTCGCGCCGGCCACCGGCGGGACACCGCCGTTGCCGGCGCTGGTCGTGGCCAGCACCGACGATCCCTACGCCAGCTTCGCGTCGGCGCACAGCGCCGCGAAGGCCTGGGGCGCGGCCATCGCCAGCGTCGGCGAGCGCGGGCACATCAACCTCGCGTCCAACATCGGAGCCTGGAACGAAGGCCGCGCGCTCTTCGATCGCTTCGTCGCGGGGCTCGGCGCGTCGTGAAGGAGACGAAGCACGGCGGCGACGACTCCGACGACACGCGCCTGCTCGGCAGCCTCGGCTACGTGCAAGAGCTGCGGCGCGGGATGAGCGGCTTCTCGAACTTCGCGATCTCGTTTTCGATCATCTGCATCCTCGCGGGAGGCGTCACCTCGCTGCAGCTCGGCGTCAGCGCCGTGGGCGGCGCCGCGGCCGGGTTGGTCTGGCCAGTCGGCGTCGCGTTCTCGCTGGTCGTCGCGCTCGCGATGGCGCAGATCGCGTCGGCGTTCCCGACGGCGGGTGGGCTCTATCACTGGAGCTCGATCCTGGGCGGACGCGGTTGGGGCTGGGTCACGGCGTGGCTCAACCTCGGCGGCCTGATCTTCCTCGCCGCCGCCGTCAATGTCGGCGCCTACAGCCTCTTCGCCGGCTTCCTCGCGCCGATGCTCGGCATCGATCCGGCGCGCCTCACCCTCACGCACCAGATCGCCGGCGTGGGGCTCATCACGCTGTCGCAAGCGCTCATCAACCACTTCGGCATCCGCCTCACCAGCCGGCTCACCGACTTCAGCGGCTACCTGATCCTGGCGGTGACCGTGCTGCTCATCGCCGGCATGCTCTGGCACCCGCCGCACCTCGAGATCGCGCGCCTGTTCGCATTCACCGACAACGGCGGCGACGCCGGCGGCGGCGTCTGGCCGACGTCGCGCGGGCTGCCCGTGATGTTCCTGCTGGCGCTGATGTGGCCGGTCTACACCATCACCGGCTTCGACGCGTCGGCGCACACCTCGGAGGAGACGGTGCAGGCCGCGCACAACGTCCCGCGCGGCATGCTGCGCTCCGTGCTGGTGTCGGGCACGGTCGGCTGGATCATGGTCGGGTCGTTCGTGCTGGCGATGCCTGACCTGCGCGAGGCCGCTCGCCAGGGCGCGAACGTCTTTCCCTGGTTGATGGCGCAGGTCTTCCCCGGCGTGCGCGGCAAGCTGCTCTGGATCGGCATCGTCGCCGCGAACTACCTGTGCGGGCTGGCGAGCATCACCTCGACCTCGCGCATGATCTACGCGTTCGCGCGTGACGGCGGGCTGCCGTTCTCGTCGGCTTTGAAGCGCGTGTCGCCCCGTCACCAGGCGCCGGTGGCCGCGATCTGGGCCGCGGCCGCGCTGACCCTGGCGTCGACCCTGTCGGCGCCGGCCTACGCGACGCTGACCAGCGCCTGCGTGATCCTGCTCTACCTGTCGTACGTGATGCCGCTCGCCGCTGGATTCTTCGCGATCGGGCGCAGCTGGACGCGCATGGGGCCGTTCGACCTGGGCGCCGGCGCCTACCGCGCGCTGGCGGCGGCGTCAGCGCTGGGCGCGCTGCTGGTGATCTGGATCGGCGTGCAGCCGCCCAACGAGCGCGCGCTCATCGTCACCGGCGCGACGCTTGCCGTGCTGGCCGCCAGCTGGTGGCTCCGCATCCGCAAGACCTTCCGCGGCCCGCCCCAGCTGCGCGACCGCGGTTGATTGACCCGGGACGGTCTCGAACGGGCTAGCCGCCGTCGGAGCTGCCGTCGGTCCCGGCCGGCGCGTCCGCCGGCACGTCGGTCCCACCGTCGACCGGCGCCACGTCGGGCCCCGCGTCCACCGGCGGCGGCACGAAGGTGCGGCCGCGCGCGAAGAGGCTGGTGACTTCGGTGGGCGTGAGCACACGGTTGATCACGCCCACGTCGGAGATCGCGCCGGTCACGAAGTCGGTGCGTCCGCCGGCGAAGAGGCCGTGGCCGATCCCCAGGATTCCGGTGTCGACGAATCCGGCCGGGCAGGTGGCGCGGCCTGATTCGACGCCGTTCACGTACAGGATCTGCGTGCCGGTCGTACCGTCACGGGTAGCGACCAGGTGGTACAGCGTATTGGGGACGACGACGACCGGGTTCTGCGCGGGGCCGCCATCGACCGGAACGGTCGGTGGCGACATGCAAAAGGCAGAGGTGATCGAGTCGCCGGCCTGCGTCGTGAAGGCCCAGGCGCCGCCGTTGTCCGCCCGTTTCTGCAGGAAGAACGAGGCGATGTTGAAGCCTTCGCCCGACACGACCGTCTGGAAGAAGCCGGTGGGGTTTGGCTGCGGTTGCGCCTTGAGCGTGACCCACGCCTGGACCGAGTAGCTGCCGGTGACGTCGACGGCCGGCACGCCAGCCTTGGGC
>Ga0265338_10003103_pt1 | contig 23792 bp, 31 predicted proteins | sample 42126metaG_FD_193579 | JGI IMG/M metagenome (GOLD analysis project Ga0265338, IMG submission 193579) | Rhizosphere microbial communities from Carex aquatilis grown in University of Washington, Seatle, WA, United States - 4-21-26 metaG | ecosystem: Host-associated > Plants > Roots > Rhizosphere... | reverse complement strand
ATCATAGAGCTACTATAGCAGTTCTAGTCTGAAAGAACCGAGTTACGGCTTTTAGATGCCAACGTTTTGGGTAAAGACGTTGTAGTTACCAAACTGAACTTGGAACAACTGCTGCACAAGTGGGCCAGCCCCACCAAAGTTACCGGGTACTGTCTTGCCGCAAGATGATGACCACAGACTTTGATCGGCATTATTATCAGTGTTCATGAGCTGGTAGTAATAGCGGTCGCCCAATGGGCATGAGCCTTGATCACTATCAGATGCGAACTTATTTTGCTTACTAGTAAGCTTAAGGGTATATCCGCTCTTATACAGAGCGTTCAAAAAGGCCGAGTAAGCTGGTTCGTTGTTGGCGAACGACTCAGTTTGAATAACGGTACCTTGGTAACCTTGGATAATATCCAGAGTACGGGTAGTTGAGCTAACGGTCAGTTGTATTTGGCGGTGGATATCATCGCCGTTAATTGGCCCATCAGTGGTCAAACGGACTATAGCACCCGTATCAGCATAATCTGGTAGGGCTTTTGGCGCTTGTACGCTAGAGCTAGAGGTTGATTTGTTGGATTTGCTACCGCTGTTACCACCAAAGATAACAATGCCGAAGAGGATCAGCGCGATGAAGACCAAAAATATTGCAAAGTAACGCATAATATATTCTTCCCACTCACTTAACTAGCCTATTGTAACATAAGCAGTTAAAATTTGCAAGCTATTTTAGTCTTCTCACTTCTTCTGTAGCGCGATATCAAACCATTCAGTTTGACCGATAGTTTCTTGGTTAACGTAGACTGTCTTATAGGCAGACCCAGCTAACTCTTGAATTAGGTCTGGGTTATAAAAGTAAAAGAGTCGTTTGCCATATTCATCTTCTTTAACCTTCTCCATGTAAACATCTGAATACTTTAATGAGATATAGACTATCCCTCTTGGCCTAAGGCTATTTTTGACTTTACCCAGCACCTTTTTTACTTCGTTCTTATCAAGGTGCAACAAAGATGCAAAAGCAAATACGATATCTAAATCCCTGGGATAGGCATATTCCCTGGCATCGGCGACTACGAACTTTACTCCCGGCACAGACTGATTGGCGAGTTTAATAAGCTCTTCTGAGATATCAAAACCAGTAAATTGATTGGTGTGTTTGATGATTTCCCTGGCATCTCTCCCATCTCCACAGCCAATCTCAACAACTCTGGCATCCGTAGGACAATCAGCAAGCTTAAAAGCTCGATCTATATCATCGACTCTTGAACCTATTCCCTGAAAATAAACAGAAAGTGCTTTTGCAGATTTATTATAGGTATTAATAGTCTCTTGTTGTATATCGTTCACTTTAATCTTCCACTCTCTCCAGAAATATGCGTTTTTTGAAGGCGCCACGGGCGGCAGCTTTCCTTTTGCGCATAGTTTCCAGATCAGATTGCTTGATGCCCAGAGTGTCAGCCAAGGCCATTAACACTTCCAGGATATCGGCCATTTCTTCTACGGTATGGTCCTCGTCAAACTCGTCTACTTCCTCAAACAACTTCTCAAGTAACTGCTTGAGATATTCCTTGTTATCCAGAGTGCGAACTACTGGTGTTTGGCCCCTGGCTTGAATAATTTCCGGGATTTTATCACGGACTAGTTTGTTGTATTTCTTCATGAGCTCCTCAAGTTTGCGTCTGTATATCTTATACTAATAGCATGAGCGAACCGCCGCAAGTTAAACTGGTTGGAATTTTGAACGTCACGCCAGATAGCTTCAGTGACGGTGGTAAATATCTTGATCCGGCTAATGCGATTGCTCACGGCCGGCAATTATTCGCCGATGGCGCGGCTTTAGTGGATATAGGTGGCGAGTCCACCAGCCCCTACTCTAGCCCGTTATTCGCCGATCGGGAGTGGGAACGGTTGAAGCCGGTGCTGACCGTCCTGGTCAAGGAGTTCCCGGGCCGGATTTCAATTGACACCTACCACCCCCAGACGGCCCGCAAAGCCCTTAAAATGGGTGTAACTTTTATTAATGACGTCACTATGTTCCGCGATCCTGAAATGGTTAACTTGGCAGCCGAATATGGTAGCAAAGCCCGCTATATTGTGACTCATCTATCACTGGATGCGGCTTCCATTGCCGATGCTCACAAGCGAATGCCCACCAAAAGCGTGGAGGATGTCAAAGGTGAGCTGTTATTCAAACGCCAGGTACTCATTTACAGAGGTGTGCCAGCTGAGAATATCATTTTGGACCCAGGTATTGGCTTTGGTAACGTACAAGAGCTAAATCCTGTTCTTTTGAGTTTTGCCAAGGAAGTACCTGGTATAGAGGTGATGATCGGCTACTCGCGCAAGCGGTTCCTGGGCAATCAGCGTATGGAAATTGAGCCTAACCTGCAAGCTGGTAAAGTCGCCGCAGCCGCTGGTGCAACCTATCTACGAGTACACGATGTGGCCGCCCACATGGCCCTACTTGGCAGCTCGTAGTTTGTAATCAGTTATAGCTTTCTCTATAATCGCGCCTACAAGTGCTTGTTTGATGCCCTGTTTTGGATAAGCTCGGTGCACAAGTATTTCATTAACTTCAAACGTTGGTGTTTCACCTCTTATAAAAGCAGCGCCCACAATTAAACCACTAGGTTGTTGGGCTACAACTATACTTCCAGGTTCAGTAACAAATTTATCCCAATCAGCAGCCAAGCCCGGCGCCACTCCAGATGCCATTCGTATATCTAAGATTTCTGGACTAGACAAGCTATCCACAAAGCCCACAGTAAACTTACTCATTAAGTATATTATAAACTATCTCTGTTATTTTTTCAATTAACTAGGTTCGGTCGGCCGTTTCTGATAATAGTATTCGTTCTATTTTCATTGGTCGTGGTAATTTCTTTGCAAAATCTTGCACACTGAAGCCCTTGAATTCATGCATCATATCTTGTTGTTCAGAGGCAGCCGTGACATACACAATTCTATCAATATGCGCCCAAGCCGCACATGCCATACACATCATGCAGGGTTCATGGCTGGCATAAAGCGTGCAGCCATCAATATTGTAGCTATCCAAAACCTCGCAAGCCTTGATAATAGCCGAGATCTCGGCATGAAGTGACGGATTATTGGTCTCTTGCACATGATTGTGGTCAGCAGCGATAATTTTGCCATCTTTGACTACAACGGCTCCAAAGTTATAGGGCACTGGCTTTTTATTGCCTATCTCAATTGCCTGTTTCAAGAAGTAAATATCGTCTTTCACACACAGTCCCTACTAAATTTCATCTTGTCTCAATCATAGCATTTTTAATGAACCTGAAATCTGGCTCGGGGATTTCAAACAGGCCAAAGCGGAACATGTAACCCCAATGGGTTTTGTCTTTAATAAAACTTAGATCGCCAATCAGTGGTTTTATGGGCGTTTCTTGGCATTTCTGGAAGTCAATATTACGGCGCCACGGCACAAAGTCTGGTCCCATCTGCACCTGATAGAGCTCGTCATCCTTAATCTGGCCGATAGCCGTGAAAGCCTGTAACGTCTCACCATCTTGATAAGTAGTTTTGGGCGAATAGAAAACTATCCAATCCCCTGCTTGTAGTCGCCTAAGGTTGGTAGCCTTGCCATGGCCAGCCTGCGTAAACCCGCCCGCCACACCCCGCATCACATGGTCCCTAGAAATAGTGTTAATCCAGTATTTCATTGAGCTCAATCATAGCTTTTATCCATCAATTTCAAAAGTTGTCTTTACGGCATGATGGTCTGACGAAATATCAATCAGCTCTGTTTCAATTGGTCGTAACCCTTTCCCTCTATACAGCATGGCATCTAGCTGAGCATCGAATCGTATAATTTTTCCTAGTAGAGCGTAGCGTGTTTGGCTAACATCAAAGGTAGAACCAGTAATCTCCACTGGTGTAAGGCCTGTGCTTTCATACATTTGCCGATCTACCCGGTGTGGATGTCGCCAATGATTCATATCACCCGCTAAGACTAGCGGATCAGGCATGTCTGATATAGCATTCGGAATTGCTCTTACTTGCGCATTCCTAGAAACAGATTTCATTTTTACTGTTGGGTGCGTAGTAGCAGCCGTAAATACAGTGCCATCTGGTGTTTCTAGGGTCAGAGCCAACAGTCCACGTCCCCTCAATCTAAACGTATTAACGTGTTCTTTAGCGGGCAGCGTAAGACGGCCCACCGTACCCCGTGCTTGTAATATCCTGTGGCGCCGGCTTTGAATGGTATATTTGGAATCAATGGCTATAGCCAATCCAAAGTCGTCGTCATAGTGCCCTAAAGATAGGCCGATATCATCACTTAACTTAGTAGCCAGCTCATCCTGGCCCATCTGAACTTCTTGAAGTAATATGACATCCGCACTCTTTAAGCCCGCCAATCCGCCCGGCTCACGAATAGCCCGGCCCATCTGGGTATTGGCAGTAGCTATAGTCAAACGCTCAGACATAGTTATGAGTAACTATCCCCTCAGCGTTATAAATATTGTCACTCACAGTTCGCCCCAGTTGTGGCCAAAGTCGGTGTCTACGGTCAGTTTGATGGAGAGCTTTATTACCCCTTCCATAGTATCTTTGAGTAGTTTTGCTACTCGCTCAGCCTGGCTTTCTATGCATTCAACCAAGATTGAGTCATGAATTTGCAGCAGCATACGTGGAGGGTCTACCTCATTGAACTCACTTAGCTTCTTGTCTACTTCGATCATGGCCAGTTTCATAATGTCGGCGGCTGTACCTTGGAATGGCATGTTGACTGCAGCCCGCATGGCGGCCTCCCGGACGGCAAAGTTGGAGGAGTGAATGTCTGGCGTTGGTCGGCGGCGACCATAAAGTGTCTCCACATACCCCTTGTCCCTAGCCTGCTTCTTAACCGACTCAATGTAGCCCAGCAGCTTGGGTCGAACTTCAAAATATTTGTCTATAAAGTTCTTAGCCTCGGCGTAACTCATACCAGTAGCCTGGACTAAGCCATGAGGTCCCAGGCCGTACATAATGCCAAAGTTGACGGCCTTGGCGTCACGGCGCATGTTTTTGGTAACATCTTCTGGATCGCGGCCGTAGATCTGAGCAGCTGTAGCGGTGTGTACGTCTATATCTTCATTAAATTGACGGATGAGTTCTTTGTCATCACAGAGATAAGCGGCTAATCGTAATTCAAACTGGCTGTAGTCAGCACCGATTAATACGTGTTCCGGCGCGGCCACAAAAGCGGTTCGAATTCGGCGACCCAGGTCAGTACGTACGGGTATATTCTGTAGATTAGGGTCATTACTACTGAGCCGTCCAGTCTGAGCTACCGTCAAGGCATAGGTAGTATGGACACGGGAATGCTCATCCACCTGCTGTGGCAAAGTATCAATATAGGTATTCTTGAGCTTGGTGACCTCTCGGTACTGTGTAATGAGGTCAATAATAGGATGCTGGCCACGAAGTTTATCTAGTTCGCTGGCCGCGGTACTATAGCCGGTCTTGCCACGCTTGATGCCGGTAACTGGCAAGTTGAGCTTATCAAATAAGACACCGGCTAGTTGGATCGGGCTGGAGATATTAAATTCATAGTCGGCATGGCCATAAATTTGTTGCTCAAGGTCGGATATCATGTCGTTAACTTCATCGGCCATGGTTTTGAGATAATCCGTATCCAATTGGATGCCTCGATATTCCATCCTCGCCAAAACCGGGATAATGGGCCATTCAATGTCCTTAGCTAACTTATCTAGCTTGGGCTCAGCCTTTAGCTCCTTGTTCTGACTGTGGTGAAGGGTCCGAATGATAGCCATTATCTCCGCGCCACGTTCTATAAGCTCATCTGTAGGCAGGTCCTCAAGCACAGGACCCTCATAACCCAAATCGGCCTGAGCAATTTCAGTCAGCGACTGTTCCCGCCTGAGACTATTGATCAGGAACATACCAATCAGCACGTCATGCCCCACTTCCGGCAGATCGGTGACACCAAGCGCCATCAATGTTTTGAGCGTCGACTTCACGTCATAGCCGACTAAGGGTCTGACATCGCGGAAGTGCTCGGCGATAGCCTTGTGATTGAGCTTGCGCAGGTCTAGCGTATACGTATCTTTGCCATCCAGGCTCAAGATGAGTACTTCCGGTTTGCTGCCATGTTTGCCGGCCGACCGGGCATGTATGTACATGTACTCTGAATCTCCCAATTTTAAATCGGCTTTTTGGTTGCTATCAATGATGGTGTTCTTGCCAATCTGGCCCATGCCCTGCCTCGGGTTACTCATAGTAGACTCTGTGACTGGGACCTGCATGATTTCTGGAAGTTGGCGGGCCAGGTTTTTGAATTCCAGCTTCTGTAGCATAGTTTGGATTTTGGCTGGATCGCATTTAGTGCCATCGACTTCTTTTAGATCCAGTTTAAGTGGGGCGTCAGTCCAGATAGCGGCTAGTTTTTTACTCAAATAAGCCAGGTCTTTGCCGGCTTCCAACTTCTTGCGAGTAGATTCTTTGATCAAAGCCAAGTTATCATAGACACCATCCAGGGTTTCGAACTCTTTTAGGAGGTCTAGTCCGCCCTTTTCGCCAATGCCAGGTACGCCAGGAATATTGTCTGAGCTATCGCCTTTGAGTGATTTTAGGTCGAGAAACTGGTGAACGCCTATTCCATATTTAGCTTCAAATGACTTGGGACTATAGAGCTCGATATTCGATAGCCCGGTTTTGAGCGCGTAAACATGCACATGGTCGTTAACCAACTGCAACATGTCCAGATCAGAGGTTACTAGCATAGTTTCGATGTCCTTGGCTTTAGCCTGGACGGCCAGCGTACCCATGATATCGTCGGCCTCGTAATCATCCAGCTCATACAGCGGCCAGCCAAAGGCGTCTAGTAGCTCGTGCAAAATGGGCACTTGTTCATAAAAGTCTGCTGGTGCTGGCTTGCGGCCAGCCTTATACTCCGGATACATTTCTAACCGTTTGCGAATATTAGTTTTGGGCTTATCCCAGGCCACACAGACATAGTCCGGTTTGAGCCGTTTAATAACTTCTAGCGCCATGACCGCAAAGCCATACACCCCACCAGTAGAGATACCATCTTTAGTGCTCAAATTGGGCATGGCATAGTAGCCTCTGTAGAAGACACTCTTCCCATCTATAATTGCTAGCTTCTTACGCTTCACCTCAGCCATGTCTATAAGTATAGCGCTAACAGATGAATTATGGTATCAACAGCTACAGGTATTACGGTGTTCACTGCCAAGAGGGAGACTGGCTAGGCGCACCAGCAACATATGCATAGGGATTATAGACATTCCTACTAGTCATGTAAGCGTAAGCACAAAGATTACAGACTTAGCTATTAAATAAGTTCCGGGCACCAGTATCGGCGGTGGGATGACGAAGTTTTGACATCGCCCTGGCCTCGGTCTGACGGATTCGTTCACGAGTAAGCTGGAAGTGTTCGGCAACTTCTTGGAGTGTTCTTTCCTCACCGTCAACAATACCAAAGCGCAAAGTTATTATTTCCCGCTCTCTTTCATCTAAGGATGCCAATATCTTTTCTATCTCGGCCGGCAATAGTGCCTGAGCAGCTAGCTCAAATGTAGAGGCCGCAGTACGATCTTCGATGATATCACCAAGCACAGCTGTACTACCTTCCCGGAGTGGTTCAGATAATGAGACCGGTTGAGCGGCATACTGGAGGACTTGATTAACTTTAACTTCGGGCATATCCATCTCTGTAGCTAATTCTGACATACTTGCGGGGCGACCAAGGTTTAACTCCAGCCGGGCTCGAGCTTTTTGTATCGCGTTATAGGTATCAGCTGCATGTACTGGCAGGCGAATGGTCCGGCCTGTGTTAGCGATACCTCGCTGGATGGCCTGACGGATCCACCAGGTAGCATACGTAGAGAATTTGAAGCCTTTAGTGTAATCGAACTTGTCGACAGCGTGTATTAATCCTAGATTTCCCTCTTGGACGAGGTCAAGAAGTGGCAAACCAGAGCTTTGATATTTTTTAGCGATTGATACCACCAGACGCAAATTAGAATTAATGAACTGTCTATTAGCCTCTTCACCCTGTCTGGCTTCCCTCTTAAGCTGTCTCTTTTCCGCAGGCAACAGCTTAGCTTCACCATCAAGCCTTTCTCGTGCGGCGTTGCCGGCTTCGATAGTCTTAGCTAAACGAACTTCATCGTCCTTAGTTAATAGTGGATGCTTGCCGACATCAATAAGGTACAGGTTGACTAGATCTTGGTCTTCTTTGCTCCTACCATCAGATGGCTTACGATTGGGGGAGGTGTGCTTTTTGTGGCCGGATTGTTCTGCTTTGGCCGCAATACTACCAATAGTAGCTATCAGATCGTCATCAATAGGCAGGTCTTCATCCTCAGGAGAACTGGGTAAATCTTCTGGTAGACCAGACTCATCAAATAAGTCATCACCAATATCATGCACATCAGCCCGCTCCTCAGCTGGAATAAACTGATCGTCCAAAGCACCTTCCTCGTCAAGCATGAAACCAGCTTCTAACTCTGGTGGCAATTCACCACTACCAGTGAATGGTCCATACTCTCCGACTGGAACTCCAATCTCATTCTCAGGCATATCGATAGCCCGCGGTTTTAATCTGTTGTTTAGGCATCACTCGGCTATTGTACGCTATGGCTGCCAAGCCGCAAGCATGAGCATAAACCAATTATCATAAGATAGGGTCAAAAATTTAGGGCTTTTTCTGCCGCATCTTTAAAAGCTTCAATATCTTCACCGTCGTTGGTCAGAAATATATCGCAGAGTTCTTTAACATCGGCGATGTTTAGAGTGGCCTTGTCGCCAGAGTGTTTCATTTCCGCTTCCTGCTCTGCTAAAAATTCTTCATAAGTTTTGTTGTCTTCGGCTGTCCGGCTTCTGGAAAAGATACGTTGGTAGCGAATTTTGGGATCGGCGTCAACCCACACGAGCGTGCCACCCAAATCCTTCAAATGCTGGGCCTCACCTGTATTGCGCATAGGGATAGCTATTACACCGTCATATTTATGACTCGATTTATTAAAAAGCTCTATAGATTTATCTACAAGCACCCCTAGACCGTATTGGCGGCGCCACTCGGCACTGATCATACGAAGGTTTTCACGTTCAATTGGTAGACCTCGTTTTTTGCATTCCTCACGCAAAAAATCCGACACCGACACGCTCAAAAAGTTGTGCCGTTCGGCCAACATCTCCCCGATAGTATCTTTACCGCTACCATTTGTGCCTGCCACGCCAATCAGTTTCATAGCCTAAATTGTACCAAACTCCTCCCCAATAGCCATTTTGTTAGCTTTGCAGCTTGAATCGGGAAGAGTAGCCGGACAAAATGTATTCCATTTTGACCGCGCGATGAGAAGCACCGAAGAGGTGTCTCATTTTATTTTAGGTAGTCGTGGAGCTTTTTGGCGTCACGGTGTTTACGAAGTTTGGCTAGAGCTTTGGCCTCGATTTGGCGGATGCGTTCGCGGGTAACATTGAATTCCTGGCCGACTTCTTCCAAGGTGTGGCTTTTGCCGTCTTCCAACCCAAAACGCAACTTCAAAATCTTCTGTTCCCTTTCGGTCAGGGCGCCCAGCATATCTTTAACATGTTCTTTGAGCAGTTGGTTAGTAGCCGATTCCTCTGGACTGATAGTATCCTCATCCTCGATGAAGTCACCTAAAACTGAATCTTCCTCGTCATCACGAACCGAAGCATCCAGGCTGGAAATATCCTGTTTGATTTTCATGATGTGCTCGACTTTATCAACGTCAATCTCCATCTCGGTGGCAATTTCCTCATTAGTTGGCTCGCGGTTGAGCTCTTGGGTCAAACGACGCTGAGTACGTAGCAACTTGTTGATGGTCTCCACCATATGTACCGGAATACGAATGGTACGGGCTTGGTCAGCAATCGCTCTAGTAATAGCCTGGCGAATCCACCAGGTGGCATAGGTTGAGAATTTAAAGCCTTTATCTGGGTCAAACTTCTCGACGGCGCGCAGTAGACCAGTGTTACCTTCTTGAATCAGGTCCAGCAGGTCCAAACCACGGCCCACGTACCTTTTAGCGATCGAAACGACTAGACGCATATTGGCTTCAGCCATTTTGTCTTTAGCAATCTTATCGCCCGATACTACCCGTTGGGCCAGAGCCAGCTCTTCCTCGGCGTTAAGCAGTGGGATTTTGCCTATTTCACGCAGATATAGACGCACCGAATCATCAGCAATGTCATCCAAATAAACCTGATCGTCCAAGACGATTTCTTCACTATCATCGGCTGTCCATTCATCGGTAAAGCCTTCGGCCGGTGGCTCAGTAGGTGTAATAACAGTAACTTCAGCTTCAGCCAGCTCGGTATAGAGCCGGTCCAGCACCTCCACATTCTCGGGAGTATCAGGAATCAGCGCGAAGATATCATGTTGCTCAACGCTGCCTTCTTTCTTAGCCTTAGCGAGTAACTCGACTTTGGCTTTTTCGAGTATCGGATCGGTTCCATCTACCGGGGCCGCAGGTGTTTTTTTAGTATCAGCCATATATACCTCCTTTAATGAGTCTATAATTCAATTTATTCTAACTGTCTTAAGCAGCTCATCAAGCTGCTTGGCCTGATTCATAAGCTCTGGGGTTTCACCACTATCGCGCATAATAGCAGCCAGTTCGGTCTTTTTGATTTTGACGTATTGTTGCAATAGGCGAGCCTGCAACTGAGCGGCTTCGTTACGAAGATCCAATAACTCAAGGCTCTCGTATAGTTCCTCATACAATAATACCAGTATTTGGCAAAATTCACCAGAGATACCGGCTGGAATCTGGCTATCTTCGAATACAAATTTAGGATCGTCTTGTAACAAGCCTAGTATTTGTTTGGTGGTTGGACTCAAAAACATGTCCTCTGTAACAGTTTTGAGATACATGCGTAAACCTGGCTGCATGAGCATCAAGGCCATAAAGTGGTTTTGAGTCTTGATAGCCTCTAGTTGTTCCTTATTCAGCTGCACGGGTGTAGTGTGCTGACGCAAGGGCGCACGATGTTCAGTTTGGCTGCTTTGAGTTAGTTTACTGCGCAAGGCATCTGGACTAACACCTATAAGTTCAGCTATGTGAGTAATATAATGATCCTGCTCCACGCTGTCTGGCAGTTCACGAACAACTTTGAGTAAAACATCACTAAACTGACGCTTGCCCTGAGCACTAGTTATATCCAACAGTAGCTGGTAGCGCTCTATCAGCCAATCCAAGGCATACTGCGGCTTATCTATAGCCTGTTGCCAAAGTGCCGGATCTTTCTGGATAAGCTCATCGGGGTCTTTACCTTCCGTAACGGTGATAATGCTCAGATTAACATCGGCCTGACTGGCTAGTGGAATGGTGCGTTCCGCGGCGGCTAAACCTGCTTTATCCTGGTCAAAAGCCAGCCGGATATCCTGTGTCAGACGCCCCACGACCTTAAAATGCGCGGCGGTCATAGCCGTACCGGCCGTAGCAACCACTTGTTTGATATCAGCCTGATGGCTGGCAATGACGTCTAAGTTCCCTTCTACAACCACGGCGTAACCAGTCTTACGAATAGCCTCCTTGGCCAAATGCAATCCAAAGACATGCCGACTTTTGTCGTACAGCATAGTCTGGGGCGTATTGATGTACTTGGGTGCGTTTGGATCGTCCTCAAGTATCCGAGCCGTAAAGCCAATTACACTGCCGAACGGATCCATCAGCGGGATCATTACGCGGCCGCGGAACATATCACTCGGCTGACTGTAGCGCTGAGTGGATAGGCCAGCGGCTTTAAGCTCCGCTAGTGTAAAGCCTTTGCCTAGTAGAAACCTCGTAAGTGAATTACCGGTATTTGGTGAATAGCCAATCCGGAAGTTGATAAGTGTGTCTTTGTTAAATTTACGAACCTTGATGATGTAATCCTGGGCCTGTTTGTTTTGCTTGAAGTGCGCTTGATAAAACTTAGCTGCCATTTCCAAAGCCTGACTCAACTGTTGCTTCTGATTTCCCCGCTCCGGATTACTACTGCGCTGATACTGACTCAAATCAATGCCAGCTTGACGAGCCAACAGTTCCAGTGCGCCCTTAAAGTCCACGCCTTCCATTTCCATGACAAAGCTGAACATGTTGCCGCCCTTACCAGATGAGAAGTCATGCCAAATCTGCTTCTCTGGACTGACCATGAAGCTAGGTGATTTCTCACTGTTAAACGGACTCAACCCCCGCCAATTCCGACCAGCCCGCTTCAACTCCATATAACGGCTAACAACGTCCTCAATAGATAGTTTGCTCTTGATATCCTCCACGGCATCCATATAGATAAGTATCAAGTACTATCTAGAAAGTATCAAGGATAAGCGAGAACTGTAAAAAGTTAAACCTTAAACTGTCTACTAGTAATACTTTATACGAACTACGATATACGTTATCCTTATGCTTATGGATCCTAATGCACTCCCCACTCCACCACTGGCGCCACCACCGAACGGAACCAATCCAACTCCCTATGATTTTATTGTGAACTCTGGCCAACAAGCTAAGAAGCCAGGACTTTTTGGGGGAGCTGGCACCGCCAAAAACAACCCTATGATTCGTCGCTTGGCGATTGTGGCTGGTGCTGGCATAGTCTTGATCATAGCCGCGCTCGTATTCGTAAGCATTTTGGGTAACGCGGGCAAGGATAACGTACAAGCACTGTTGGATATTGCCGAGCAACAGCAGGAGATCATTAGAGTAACAGGCTTAGGTTTGGCTCAAGCTCAGGTGTCTACACCAGATACCCAGAATCTGGCTATCACTACCCAGCTTAGTCTGCTATCCAATCAGCATGCCATGCTCGGTCTGCTTAACGGTGACGGCCAAAAACTAGCTGCGAAAGACTTAGTACTTAAAAAGAATGCTAGCACCGACGCGCAACTGACTACAGCGGCCCAAAATGGAACTTTTGATGCTACCTTTGTACAAATCCTGGACAGCGAGCTTAGCAACTATGGTTCAGCTCTACAAACCGCTTATAAGAGTTCTAAAAGTTCGTCTGAGAAACAGGTATTACAAGCCAGCTACAATAATGTGACGTTACTCTTGAGCGATCCAGCTGTTAAAAATCAATAGATCTCTACTTAGTTCCAGCCACTAGATCATAGCTGTGACGGATGAGTCCCTGGACCTCTTCCCAGGGGAGCTGGCCGCTGAGCACAATCGTATTCCAATGCTTCTTGTTGAGGTGATAGCCAGGCATAACTGTTTCATATTTCTCACGCAAAACTTCTGCCAGCTGCGGGTCACACTTAAGGCTAATCTGTACAGGCTCTGACTTCTCGGTAATCAAAGCGAACATTTTGTCTTTGACCTTATACACTGCCACACCCTCCCCAAACGGATAATCCAACTTTGCGTTTGGCATGCTAAGTACGTAGGTTTCAACTTCTTTATGTGTCATAGAAATAGTTTAACAAACTACCCTCTAACATCCGTTGGATCGACATAAAATATTGGATGTAGCGAAGCCCCGTCGGGTAAAAACCCGGCTTCTCGCGTAAGTCTGCAATCATTAGCAAAGAGTCGTAATAAATGAAAGCAATCTATCTGGTCAAACGCTTGCCATTTTTCACCAACCTCCCAGTTTATGTCATAGATCTGTGGCAACAAGTGCACTTTGTTAGCCTCCGCGCTAGCGCTCCCTAGCTGGGCGATTGGTAGGACTAAATACTTATTGCCGAGGGAAGCTCGGCGCGACCATTCTAAGTATCTTTCGTCAGGCTGAATAATGCGTTCAAGGTTTATATTGTATTCATCACGCCCTTCGTCAACTAAATAACGCAGGGTAGCCATATAGTCAGGGTATATGTCTTTGATTCGCTCGGCCACGCTTAGGGCCGGATTTGGTTCTTGCTCAGCCATAATCCAGATAGTAGCCTTAACGGTAAAACAAATGCAAGCACGAGCGTCTTACTGCTGCTTGAACCAGTCTAAGTAGAATTGCAGCTCGGCGATGCTGGCTTGGATATCGTCGAAGGCGCGATGGGAATTGTTCTTTTCATAGATTACATCGTATTTGCCCTGCATTAACACCTTCCAGGCACTGACATCTAGCATACGATAGTGGAGCTTTAGATCCAGTGCTGGCCACCATTGTTTAATGAACATGCGGTCGTTATAAATGGAGTTACCGCCTAGGATTGCCGGTTCGTCGCCAAAATGTTTATTCACCAGCTTGATTAACTCCTGTTCGACTTCCTGGCTTGGCTTGGCATCGCCCAGATTATGCAAAAATTCATCCCGATTGGCCGGATAATCAGCCCACCAAGTATTCTTTTGCATGCGCTCGGCTACCAGCTCCCGCTTATGTTGTACCCTGGCCTCATAACTCTCTAGTGTCTTGAAGGTAAAATCCGTCAGCTCAACAGCAACTTCTAAAATCACGTCCTTCTGTGGATCCAGGCCAGTCATTTCCAGGTCAACCCATAGAATTTTGGCGGGAATTATGTCTTTTTTATTAGCCATTACCGGCTATTATAGCTTTTAAAGGTGTGGTATCAAAAACCGACGTTTTCTTTGATGATAATTATCTGTACGTCACGGTTGTATGAATTCTTATTGTAAATAAATAGCCGGCTAAAGTTTGTTTGAGCATCCTTATTGTTATAAACCTCTTGGATACGTTTGCTTTCCAGCGGAACAGTATGCGTCTCTATGCGCTCGATACCATCCTGCATATCACGAACAATCTTCTGGGCGCCCACAACGTATATAACATGCTCGGCACCATAAACCTCGGCTGCTAGCTGGCTACCGGTGCCAGAAGCAACCAAGATTTTGCCATCCTGAGTTAGGGCATGAGCACTGCCAATAACATAGTCCGGAGTTGAACCGACTTGTTTTCGCTTTTTTTCCGTATCTGGTTGTTCGGCAAGTTCTAGTAACTCTTTACGGACAGAAGTATATTGGCCAGATTCGTCAATAATGTCTTTTAGGCCAGTGGCTTCAAGTGTTTTGGAGGTTACCGCAAAAACTTCTGCTCCTTTGGGCAATAATGCCAGAGCCACTTCCTTTGCAGATTGCATATCGGGAACTACTTGGGCATGAAAATCGTTTTGCTCAAGGGCTTTGATGGTTTCATCAATAACTTGGTCGCTGGGTATTGTGCTGAATTTTGTCATTACTTCCTCCTGAAGAGTTTTTAGTGGTATACTTTGTATAGTAATTAGGAGTATAGGCTCATTACTATACTTTGTAAAGTATGAAAAAATCATCCGTTACCTCCCAGATTGAACCGCATAAAGGCTGCGTAGCCAGCGCCCTTAAAATACTTGGCAATAAGTGGACAGCTCTGATATTGCTGAATATGGCCGACTGCGAGCAACGTTTTTGCGAGATTGAGCGTTCCCTACCTGGTTTAAGCCCCCGCACCTTATCGCAGCGACTAGAAGAGCTGGTAGCGCATGGTATTATCACCAAAAAGCCCTACGCTGAGGTGCCGCCACGAGTTGAATACGCCCTAACGCCTAAAGGTCGCGATTTCATCCCCGTCCTGCGCCAAATGGCCTCTTGGGGCACCAAATACCCAGAGTAGATCAGAGGAGTTATCCTGCAAGGTCGCACCTTGTAAAAAATAAGGAGATTTCTTGTAAAATCACCAGATTTTTCTCTGTTTTTTACAAGGTGCGACCTTGCAGGATAAGCTATTTTTTGGGTTTGAAATCCAGGGAGGCGGAGTTAATACAAAAACGCTGACCTGTGGGCTGATCGGGAACATCGTCAAAGACATGGCCTAGGTGGCTGCCGCAATTGGCGCAAGTTGCCTCAACTCGGTGCATACCTAGTGTATTATCATCTGTTAACTTGACCGCCCCCTTGCTGGCCATATCATAAAAACTGGGCCAGCCAGTTCCGGAATCGAATTTGGTGTCGCTACTAAAGAGTTCTTGCCCGCAGGCGGCACAAGTATACATGCCACTGTCTTTATTGTGTAACAGTTTGCCGGTAAAAGGCGTTTCGGTCCCCTTCTCTCGCAGAACATGGTACTGCTCAGGAGTTAGCTTTTTCTTAAAATCATCGTTAGTAAGTGTTGCCATGCCTCTATTATACCCGCTTTGCTACGGGTATAACCAGTTTGAGACCGCTCCAGATGTCACTGACGGCACAGACTTTGATATCTACCAGGCCAATTTCGATAGCAAAATTACGAATCTCGTTGTCTGTCACGTCAGTTTGTATACCGCTGCTCTTTTTGGGCCACGATACCCAGATCATGCCGTTTGGAACCAGCCGGTCTTTAAGTTTTGGTAACCAAGTATGTAAGTCGTCCTGATTACGAACAAACAGATGAGCAAAGTCAATTTCGTCGCCCTCAGCGGCATGCTTAAACCGCCAGTTACTCATGATTTGATCATAGTCTTCCGGCTGATTTATAACCAGGGACTTCATGCCTGGCTTCAGACCAAAGATCTCTGGGATTGTTTTGGACGGTCTAGCTGATAAATCCATGCCCGTTTGGCTACAGGGCTTTGGGTTTATCGAGCTTATCCAGTTTAAAGCCTCTAACCACAAAGTAAACTACCGCTGCCACAATCAAGAAGTTAATTAGCTGACTAATGACTGCGCCGTAGCCAACTTTGGCTGTACATTGCAAGTTCACAGTCCTAAGACACCAGTACTTGCTGGCCAGACTGCCACCACCGCCATATAGGCCAACAATCGGGTTTACTAAATTATTCACAATTGAGTCCACTACGCCTTTGGCAGCTACACCTAAAACAAACCCAACAGCCAGACCAACCACACCCTGTTCACGAACAAAATCTATAAAGCCCTGCAACCAGCCGGGAGCTTTCATGACCGGTATAGTGACTATTACTTCCTTGTGCGCGACTGTTTTATGCTTTTCCTCGGCCATAGATGATTTCCTTCTGCCCACTCTTGAATATATGCAGTTATTTTACCACTTTGCCCAAGTATTTGGCGCGTTCCGCGGGTGAAAAGTGTTCAATGGCATAGCGCAGACTGGTACGTGGCATAGTAGCGGAGTGTGTATTCAGAAAATTAACCAGAGTTTGGCGATTAACCCGCTTACCAATTTCACGTAACATCCAGCCCACAGCCTTTTGAATAAGATCGTGCTTGTCGTGTAATAGAATATTGATAATCTGTAATGCCTCATCTTCTCTACCCTGTTTGATGTAATGAAACGTGGCCAGCATAGCAATCCGGCGATCCCACAACAGATTAGACTTAGCTAGCTTAGTGAGTACCTTCATTTTTTGTGGTCTATTCTCAAGCCACGGCCCAACTATGAACTCAGCACTGCCATCCACCAAATCCCAGTTATTGGTACAAGCCGTATGCGCCATATAAAAGTCATAGATGGTCTTTTTGTTCATAGGATCTCCCCGCTGATACTGACTGACCAAAATGAATAACCCAGTCAGGCGTTCTTCGTGCCAGGGGCTCATAATGAGTTTCTCGACTTCTGGTAGGAGCAAGTCTTTGAACTGTTTGGCGACAATTCGCTGCTGAGGCACTGTCACGCCCAAAAATTTATCACCTTCCCCATATTGCCCCGGCCCAGATTTAAAAAACCTAGCACTACTTTTAGCTCGCTCTGGTGTTGCCTCCAGTCGTAACGCTTTGCTGACATCGGCTGCTCTCATGTTTACATCTTCTCAGGAGCAGATATGTTGAGAATGCTTAGACCATTTTTGAGAGTTTGAGCGTAGGCTTCAACCAACTGCAAACGAAACGCCTCACGCGGATCGTCAATGACTCTGTTGTTTTCATAAAAACGGTTAAAGGTCTGAGCTAGTTCATACAAATACGTACATATATAATGCGGCATCAACTCGCTCACCGCCTTCCCCACCACCTCCGGATACTCCCCAATCTTCCTCACCAAACTCCGCTCCCCACCCTTCAAGATTGCTTCTTGATTCAAGATTGCACCTTGTAAGGAGGATTTGGCGAGAATGCTGCGAGCCCGGGCATGAGCATATTGGAGGTAAGGGCCGCTGTTGCCTTCTAGGCTTACTGACTCCTTGATATCAACTACTATGTCTGAACCCAGTTTGTGCTTAAGAAAAGTATACTTAACAGCTGCCAAGGTAACTTCCTTTTTAACGGGTGAATCAGGATATTGCTCATGGACCACATCTTTGACCCTCAGCAGTAGTTCCATTGCACCATACACATCACCGGTACGACTACTCATCTTACCAGTAGAAAGACTCAAAAAGCCGTGAGCTAAATGTGTAGTTTTATCTGCCAGAGGCTTATCAATCTCACTAAGTGCCGCCAACATCACCTTGAAGTATTCACTTTGCTCATGAGCAGTGATAATTATTGAGCGTGTCGCCTTTGGGTAATCTTTGTCTTTTAATACTGTTAAGCCCAAATCTTTAGCCTCGTACGTGGGCAACCCTTTAGAAGTTATAAATACACGTGTGTGCAGACCTTTTTTTTCACCCTCATAAACTATTGCCCCTTGGCTCTCTTCAAAAACCGGACCTAGATTCTGTTCAACTAATTTCTTTCCAGCATCGGTAGTTTGGCTTTCTAAGTACCTTTTATCGTTACTGATGCCTAGCAAGGAAAGCACGCTGTCAAAATAGCTAAAGCTTAGTTTACAACCAACCCTATGTAGTTCATCAATGGCAGGGTCATCCTTTAGATATATGTGCTTATTAATAACTTCTATCTCTGTCCTCGCCGCATCATTTTCTTCATATTTCTTGGCTCCATAGGCGTAGGCTGTTTTTAGAAATTCATCTATTTCATCGGTGGGAATCGAATCTAGTGACACATTACGTCCATCTCTCTCTTTCTTGAGCTCACGGAGACCAAAGATAGCCTTGGCGACGTGAAGACCGACATCTCCGTGATAGCTTGAGCGACGAACTTTGGCGCCATTAGTTTCGAGAAGCCTGCAGATACTATCGCCAACAATATAGCTATACAGATGCCCGATGTGCATTTCCTTAAAGGGGTTTGGATCACCAAATTCTACTAGGATTTCCTGGTCCTTGAGAGATTGAGTAATTTTTTGATCAAAAGCCTGTTTAGCTAAATACTCATCCGTCAGAGTTATATTTACAAAGCCTGGCCCAGCCACCTCTGTTTTGGTGATGCTTGGCGATTTAATTTCCTTTGCCAGTTGATCGGCGATCTCGCGCGGATTTTTATTTAACTGCTTGGCTAGCTGCAGTGCTACATTAGTAGCGTAATCGCCAAATTGTTCATCGGGCCTTGTCAGTGCTGGTTCAACTTCAACGTTGAATAAGTCTTTAACTGCAGCTTGGATAGTGTCTCTGACCTCTTGCATAATAGTCTCAAGTATATAGGACTTGCACGCTTTTGGGCAGATGTCAGATTAGTCGAGGCCAAGTTTGGCGTCTAGGTCTACTATGGCTTGCTTAAACTGCCTATTGACAGCCGCCGCGTAAGGATTCTCAAGCATGATTGAGCAGAATAACTCCCAACTATCACCACCTTGAACCCGTTTCATATCAAGTAGGTCGTCATAGGCCGCAGTGGTAAGTTCTGATTCAGGTATACTCATGGCTTGCAATAGACGGCCAATATAGTGGCTAAGTCCCTGGGCATAGGCCATGGCCTGGTCATGTGCTTTAGGAGTGGCCTCGATAATGTGTAGTTTAAGATCGTTGGCTAGAAATCGTTTGATGGTCTGGTATTTCTTAGCTGATAGCCGAACAGCATAAATCATCATAGGCTGACCTTTTAGTCCACCGGCAGCACTAGTGGGGCCAAACATCGGGTGAGTAGCCAAAATTTGAACTGTCTGGGGCAAAACCCGCTGAAGGATCTCAACTGGCTTAACTTTGACCGAACAAACATCAATAACAAGAGCTCCAGGGTTTACCAGTTGCCTGTTAGTAACAAAGAAGTCTTCTAGCGCCTGGGCTGGTATGGAGGGAATAATAATGGATTGAGCCAGGGCTGTTTTGAGATCAACCTGCCTGAACTTCAAACCTGCCTTTTTAACAGAGCCCTGATGACTAGCTACCATAATTTCAAAATATGGGCTCAGATGTTTGATTATTAGTTTTGAGAAATTGCCGTAGCCAATGATAGCAATGGTTGGCTTAGCCACGCGGTAACTTCCGGACGGCAGCCGCTATCTGCCACAGCGTGAAATACATACTAACCAGCAGGATAAAGAACAGCACTGTTACTTGAAAGGTTTGGCCATAGGCCACCGGATTAATGATGCGGTCAGACACGTCAAAGACCACCCCAACCGGGTGCAAGATAATATCCCAAGTATTCCAGCGCAGGTAACGACCCAGGTAGACTGCGAAGCTACACAGCAGCAGGACTCCACCTATCCATAGATGAGTCGCTCTCTGTTTAAGGCGCTTAAGTAGTTCACCGTGCACCAAGTAGATACTTGTGAAGCCCAGTAGCAATCCAGTAAAGCTAAACGAAAACATCATGATAACGTAATAAAACGTCTGGGTTGGATCGGCGTAATCCAGATGTATCAGGTCGCTAATCAAATAAAAACTATTAGGCAAAAAAGCCAGCCACAACAGCGTAAGACCGATTCCCTGCCAGCTAACCCAGGATTTTGATTTGAGATGGCGCATTAATAACAAGGCAAACCCCAGCGGCAACCAGGCTAGTACCAAGTTCCAGTTCAGGAACCAGAATGGTGCAGCGCCATAATAGCGAGCACTGATAACGTACAGAAAGACACTGGCCAAACTGGAGACATACAGCGCCTTCAGCACGTCGTTACCACCCGTGTATTGTTTCATAGCCAATATTATAGCAAGTATCCCCGTCTTTACCTCGGTAGCAAACTACATCAACAGACATCAACAGCCGAATCATGCATAAATTTGCTATTATGGGTATGTGAAAGTTACGTTACTGACAGTGGCGGCAGGGATATTTATGGGAGCAGTACTGTTTGATGTCGCCCCAGATGCAGCTAGAAGTATAGGCGTTATGGCTACCATGTTCTTACTTGCCGTCGGCATAGTGACCTGGGCAGCCTTACGGCTTATCGCTAAGCGATTCTCGCACCATGATTTTGCGGGTATCACTAGTCTAGCTATTTGGGCCCACTCATTTATCGAGGGAGCACTGGCCGCCCTCAGCTTTAAAGTAAATCCTGAACTTGGCGTAATTGTATCCATCGGTCTTCTACTCCATCTGTTGCCAGAGTTTTTCGCGGTGGTTGCCATACTCAAGCAGCATGGTCTGACCACTAAACAAGCCGTTTGGGTGGATGTGGTCACGGTTGGCATATTAGCTACGAGCCTTGCTATTTTCAGATTTGCTTTCCCGGCAGCCAGTTCAGCTGGTTTGAGTATCTCAGCCACCGTCATCGGTGGAGCCTTCCTCTACATTGGTAGCGTTGTGGCTTATCGATTCGCCAGGAATCTGCAGACAGCCACTGGTTTGGCTTCCGGCTTGGCCCTAACATTTGCCTGGAGCATCGTCATGTTACGAGTGTTTCACCTGTAATTATGGCTGCTACATCTAAAAAGCAAGCTTGGACCTTAGAACGAACCTTTCCTTGGATTTTGAGTATTGGTGGCATCATCGGCTTTTTTGCCTCCTTTGCCCTAACTTATGACAAGATCAAGATTGCCGAGAATCCACACTACATACCCAGCTGCAACTTCAACCCTATTTTGAGCTGTGGTTCAGTGATACGCACCTGGCAGGCCAGTGTCTTTGGCTTCCCTAACTCGTTTTTAGGTATTGGCGGCTTCGCCATCGTGGCTACCATCGGTATGGCACTACTAGCCGGCCTGGACCCGCGCAGTCTCAAGCGGTGGTTCTGGCAATGTCTCAATATCGCCAGTTTCTTGGCCATAATACTCCTCAGCTGGCTCCAGTTTGAGACTATCTACCGCATCCACGCTCTCTGCCCCTGGTGCATGGTAGTCTGGGCCGTCACCATTCCAATCTTTTGGTACACCACTCTCTACAATTTACGAATGAAATTTGTGCCCACACCTGCTAAGTTGAAAACTTTTGTAGCCTTCATCCAACGACATCATGGCGACATCTTAATCCTCTGGTTCCTAATAATCCTAGCCATGATCACCACCCACTTCTGGTACTACTGGAAAACCCTGATTTAGATTCCATCCACTAGGATTGACTTTTCATCAATCTTATGTTAGTATACAACTATGTCAGGGATCTCTTCAAACTCAGACAATATGCCAAATTATCCAGAGTCAGTACAACATCGTTACCCTGTCGACGAATTACAACACGCCAACCCCGAAACCGTAGACACAATACTTGCAGAGATTGATTTATCTGCGATTAATGAGGGCAACTGTATAAAGACTTACCTTATAAAAATCTATGGTCTGAAGAAGGTAAGCATTTTTATCTTAAAAACTTAGAGAAGCTTCGATCAAGTTCCCAGAACACAGAAGGTGTACTTGGCAACTACAGGCCAGAAAAACAAATTTTTGGCAGTAGTGATTATATACCGTCTGCAATAATTACTACCCATGAGTATGTAGAGCCAAGCCAAGTACTGCTTGATGCTAAAGATCCTGACGATACAAACAAACTTCGTGCAGAGTACTGGGTATTTGATATGCCTTTTGGCGCTATGGAAGACGCAACAAAATCTTATGAACCTGTCATATACAAAGTAATGAGTATGGAAGTTGGGCCAAATGATGAATTAATCAAAAAGACAGGCATAGATAATCGCGAATTTGAATTGGCAATACAAAGTGGCAATCTCCACCGATTAAGTGAAGCAGAGGCTAAAGCCTTACTACAAGAAATACAAAACGCTATGCCTGAAACTGAAACAGCCGAAGGCCAGTAATAAATTTCTTCCTAGAGTAGATCTTCACAGAGCGCTTTAGGCTATAATGTAGCCATTGTGAGTGAAAATTCCAGTCTGCTGGACCAGATTCGTTCAGCCGTTAGAAAAGTCATGCATCAGATAGCACGAGGCCTTAACTCGGTTAGCGGCGGGCATTTATCGCCAAACGCAGTCACAGTCACAGGCCTGCTGGCTCATATTCCCATTGCACTACTCATTGCCACTAGACACCCGTTATGGGCAGCCTTATTGCTGGTTATCTTTGGCCTGTTTGATACGCTTGATGGCGAGCTGGCTCGGTTGCAACACCGGGACAATGCTGCCGGTATGCTACTAGATGCCAGTACTGACAGAATGAAGGAAGTTATGCTCTACAGTGGCGCTGCCTACTACTTTGTGGCTACCGGCCATCCCTACGCCTCGGTGTGGGCCGTAATAGCCCTGGGAACTTCGCTGTGTGTCAGCTATATCAAAGCCAAAGGCGAGACAGCGATAGCCAAAAGCAATCTCAGCGTTAGCGAAGTCAATCACTTGTTCCAAGACGGTCTGATGCGCTTTGAAGTCCGCATGGGGCTCCTCGTATTGGGTTTGCTAACGGGTTGGCTATTAGCAGCTGTGATAGTCATTGGTGTGTTAAGTAGTTTTACCGCTATCAGTCGGCTATACAAAATCTCAAAAAAACTAGCATGAAACAAAACGTTCACCATTCACCTTTTGCCGTTTACCTTACGTTTACCTTTATCCTTTTACCATGGAGAACGGAAAATGGATCATGTATGGTGAATGGAAAATGGAAAACGGTTAATGATTAAGGTTGATCTGCACACTCATTCTGTTGCTTCGCCCGATGGCGGTATTAAGCCGGGGCAGTACAAAGCAATTCTAGAAAGCGATCAGCTGGGCTGTATTGCCATTACCGACCATAACACCATTGCCGTAGCCAAGGAACTGTACCAATCTCTGGGTGGGCGCATTATTATCGGTGAAGAGATTACCACGACCGAGGGCGAGTT
>Ga0265338_10003101_pt1 | contig 23839 bp, 15 predicted proteins | sample 42126metaG_FD_193579 | JGI IMG/M metagenome (GOLD analysis project Ga0265338, IMG submission 193579) | Rhizosphere microbial communities from Carex aquatilis grown in University of Washington, Seatle, WA, United States - 4-21-26 metaG | ecosystem: Host-associated > Plants > Roots > Rhizosphere... | reverse complement strand
GATGTCACCGTCGGGGCTCACCTCTATTATACCACCGACGGTTCAGATCCCTCGCCCACCAATGTCAGCGCCGTTAACATCGGTACCGCGCCCAGTTCGACGAACTGGACCGTGTCACTGGGAATTCAAACCAACACCCTCTTCAAGGTCAGAGGCTTCCGCGACAACTACCAGCCCAGCGCCATTTCCAGCAACCTGTTCACCACCGACAACTTCATACCAAACGCCATCAGCTTTGGTTTTGCCGCCGGCGAGGCTTCCAGCGATTTCATCGCGTCACCGGGACAGACGTTTTATGCACCGGTCACCTTGACCCCGCTGTCGGCCACCAAGATTTACAGCATGCAGTTCAACCTGACGGTCACCAATGCCGGCCCGATTCCCGGCCCGGCAATCGCCTCGGGCGCGTTTGCCTTTACCTCCATGCTGAAAAAACCCGATCCGGATATTCCGGGTTATTATGTGCAAATTCCGCCGTACATGTTCATCAGCACCAACAATACGGTGGTCCAGAATCCGGTGTATTATGAAGGTTCAACGAATTTTATCAGCCTGATGACAACCAACCTTGCTGCCAACCTGCTGGGTGTGGGCTGGGTGGAACGCATCACCATGACCAATCTTTACGACACCAAGGCGCAGGACCTCATCCAATTCTCCCAGGCGCACGACACTCTGTTCCAGCAGGGCGGCGGGCAGGTCCTTTTGGGCGGCTATGCGTTTCAAGTGCCGACGAACGCCGCTCCCGGACAAACCTACCAAATACAGATTGGCCGGCCCTCGGCGACTGCAGACGGCGTGGGCGCCCCGGGCTCGTCCGTGTATATTTTCGCTCCCACCAACGGCTCGATGGCTAGAGGGAGCATCAATGCCATCAAGAACGTCACCGCCGGACAGCGCAAATACCTCGTCGGCGATGCCTATCCATTCCGCTGGTTCAATGCGGGTGACTTCGGCAACACCAACCTGGAAAGTGCCGACGTTCAACAGGTGTTCAATTCGGCCATTTACAATTTGAACAGTCCGGTGTGGCAGGCCCCCGGCAGCGATTTCGCTGATGCCATGGATTCCTGCGGCGCCACGTATATGGACCTTGGCAAAGGGTATCTGGAATTGGATTCGACCATCACCGACCCGAACTTGTTGAACCTCTTGTTTGATGGCAACGACACCACCATCAATCAAATCGCCTTTGGCGATGGCGTGCTGGATGTGTGCGATGTTTACGTCACCTACCGCCGTTCGTTGGATTCCTCCCTGACCTTGTTCCAACGTTTCTGGACCAATGGCGTCCGCGTTGCGCAAACCGCCCCCAACACGTTCAATCCCGGGATGGTTTCCAAGTCGCTGACTGCCGCCAAACCATCCAACCTGGCGAGCAAATCCATTTCCATCACCAACCAGCCCAAGGTTATTTTTACCGCCGGTGATATCCAGGCCAATGCCGGCCAGACCATCTCGATACCGATTACGGCCAGCATCCTCGGCAGTTATCCCCTGCGGGTGTTGATGCTGAACCTTACCGTGGTCCCGCTGGACGGCTCACCGGCGCTGACGGCCCCGGTTTCATTCTCGTACAATACAGATCTTGGCTCGCCTTGGACAACCGCCCAGCAAGGCAACGGCAATTATTCCGCTGTCTGGCTTAATGGCGGCATTGCCGGACTCACGGGCACTGCTTCCCTCGGCACCCTGACTGTCACCATCCCGGCGAATGCCACCAGTTCGTCCGCCTATGCGGTCCATTTTGACCATGCCTCGGCCTCGCCCAATGGCATTGCCTCATTCTCCAAGCTGGCCAAGACCGGATTGATCACCCTGGCCAACCGTTCCGGCTCCTCGTACAAAGACGGCATCCCGGATTCCTGGCGCCTGCGCTATTTCCTTACTCTAAATAATTATCTCTCCGCGACCAATGCCGACGCCGATGGCGATGGCCTGAACAATCTTCAGGAATATCTGGCCGGCACTGACCCGACGGATCCCACATCCTTCTTCAAGAACATCGGTACCGACCGGTCGGCGGCACAATCATGTCAGGACTGCGTCATCAGTTGGCCCAGCGCGATCGGCAAGCAATACATCATCCTGCGCGCCTCGAATCTGGTTTCGCCCATCTGGACGTCCATCGCCACCAATAGCGGCACCGGAAACGTCATGGAATACCACGATATGTCGGGCGGTGCCAATCGGTATTACCGTGTAAGTGTCCAGTAAACTGCGCCAGCAATGGATTTTTATGCGGCACCGCGAGAAGAGTTTGTGACACTTTTTTCGGTTCGACAAGGATAGCTTAGCCTCCTGCCGTTTCAGCTACCATAAGGCAACCGCCGGAAAGTTTCTGGCGGTTGCCTTGCCTCATTAAGGCACCTGCCCTATCGCGGTGCATTACCCCCGCAGTGCACCCCAGCCCTTGTCCAGGAACGTATTGGTTTCCGGATGCGTCATCAATGGCGTCCGGAAACAATAGAGCGGACATTGCGCACGCTCCAGCATCGCTAATTGTTCTTATAACTATATTGAATTTTCATTAGGCATAATAATTGCTGTTTTCCGCACGGCAGGGCCATTCACATTGCGACCTGAACGTGAAGACCATACGAACTATAACCAGATGCTTTGGAAGGAAAAACGACCTATGAAACTGACCAGAACTGTTTTGCTGTTCACCTTGTCCATTTGGCTTGCAAACGGAGCATTCGGGGCGCCGGTGGATTCCAAAACGGCCGTTTCCACGGTGAACGGTTGGCTTCGATCCGATGGTTGGCTTCAATCCAACCAGAAACCCTCGGCGAGATTATTGGGCACCAAAGTAAAAAATGTGGAAATGTTTACCGACGATGCCGGGGCTCCTTCATATTACGTGGTTAACCTGGAACCCTCGGGCTTTGTGATTGTACCGGCGGATGACCAGGTGGAACCGATTATCGCTTTTGCCGATAAAGGACAATTTGACCCGTCTCCGGCCAATCCACTGGGCGCTTTGATCAGTCGAGACGTACCCGCCCGTGTGGCCCGCGCCCGCGCCATGAGCGTCAAGGCTGCCACACCGGCACAAAAGGCAAGCCTCAATAAATGGCAACTGTTGCAGCAAAACGCTTCCGGAGGAATTCAACCGGCCGGAGTCTGGGGCAGTGAGATTTCCGATGTGCGGGTGGCTCCGTTTGTCCCGACGCTTTGGGACCAGGGCTCACTCATTACCATTGTCAGCAATACCATTTGGATCAACAATACGGTCTGGGTTACCACGCATTTTACCACCAATTCGCTGGGTGACGTCGCCAATGCGAGTGTTTCAATCACCAACTTGACAGGCAGCTTTATCATCGGCGAACCTCCCGGTCCATTTGGCGGTTTGAATGCCTTTGTCAGCGTCACCAACGGGCCCGACAGTACTGTCAATAATTCGATCACCCTCACGGTCAACATCCCGATCATCGTCACCAATCAATTTGGCGATGTTCTCACTCCCCCCAATTTGGTATTGACCGGAAGCGGAACGGTCATCGATACGGTTTCCGGTGCGCCCGGCACCACGAGCACTCATGCCGTGCTGATCCCAATTGCCATACCGTTGGTCGTCAGCGATCAAAAAGCCTGCTACAATTATTTTACTCCACCGCACTGGGGAGTGGAAACCCCGGTCACCTATCCATTCGGGCGGGGAAACACCAACAACGATGTTTGCGGCTGCGTGGCCACGGCTATGGCGCAATTGATGTACTATTTCCAATATCCGACAACCGGGGTTGGGACGGCCTGTTATACCTTCACGGTTAACGGCAATCCGATGGGGAAAAATCTGCTTGGCGGTGATTTCAATGGCGGTCCGTATAAATGGGCTGCGATGCCTCTGGCTCCTGATTATTACTCGTTAACCATTCCTCAAGCGCAAGCCGTGGGTGCGTTGACTTACGATGCGGGCATCGCCGTCCACATGCAATATAGCGACAGTGAATCCGGAGCCTATATGCCCGACGCCAAAACCGCACTGGTCGACACCTTTAAATACCAGAATGCCATTGTAAACGCGGTCACCAATCTGAACACCGGGTGCTTTGAATGTGATTTGTATAAGATGATGAATCCCAATCTGGACGCACGATTGCCGGTCCTCTTGGGGATCACCGGGGATCCAGGCGGCCATGCCATTGTCGTCGACGGCTATGGGTATAGCTATGGTTCACTTTACCATCATCTGAACATGGGCTGGAGTGGAGCTTATAACGCCTGGTATTCGCTGCCCATCATCGACATGTATGATTATACGTCGCAAAGTTGGTTCTATTTTTGGAGTGTCACGGAATGCATTTATAACGTCTATACGAACGGCAGCGGAGAAATCATCAGCGGCCGGGTGGTTGACCCGAGTACAAACCCGGTGGTTGGCGCCGGCGTCATTGCCACCCTCATCGGCAGCGGCAGCACCTACACCGCTGTCACGGACGCCAAAGGCATCTATGCCCTGCCAGAGTTGCCTTCCGGATCCGCTTACACGCTGACCGTAACGAACCCCGGCTATGCCCCAGCCAGCGCTGATTTCAGCACGGGCACGTCCTATGACGAGGGCGCAGGCAACGGCAGCGGCAATGTTTGGGGGGCTAATTTCATACTGGTCCCGGCAGTGGGCCTGCCGGCAATCACATTGGAGCCGGCGAATCAAGCCATCACCCTGGGCGGAAATGCAACCTTCAGCATCGCCGTCACCGGTGCGTTGCCATTGAGTTACCAGTGGCAGATTCAGACCAATGATGGCAGCCTGACCTGGTACAATTTGAGCGACGGCGGAAATATCAGCGGTTCAACCACCGCAACCCTGACGATCACTCAGCCGGACATTGCCACCTATAATGGGGCGCCTTTTCAATGTATTGCCAACAATGGATCAGGCAGCGTCACGAGTTCTCCGCCGGCGGTCCTTAGCATCAGCGCTTCCCCGTTTCTCACCATTACCACATTGGCCGGATCGGCCGGCAACAGTGGCAACACCGATGGCATGGATAGCACCGCATTATTCAATAATCCCCGCGGCATCGCCGTGGACAACAACACCAATGTTTATGTGGCGGACATGTATAATCATGTCATTCGCAAACTCACGCTGTCAGGGACGGATTGGGTGGTGAATACCATCGCCGGGCTGGCCGGCAGTTCCGGCAGCAGCGATGGAATCAACGGCAATGCGCGATTTAACGGTCCCTATGGCCTTGCGGTGAATGGCGGCGGCAGTGTCATCTATGTGGTGGATACAGGGAACAACACCATTCGCAAGCTGACTCTGTCGGGAACGAACTGGGTGGTGAGCACCATCGCCGGGCTGGCCGGCAGTTCCGGCAGCACGGATGGCAGCAATGGTAACAGCCGGTTTCATTTCCCCATCGCCATTGCCATGGACAGCGGTGGAAATCTCTATGTAACGGACGAGGGCAACAACACCGTTCGCAAGCTCGCCCCATCGGGAACGAACTGGGTGTCCAGCACCATCGCCGGAAAAGCCGGGTATTCCGGCAGCACCGACGGCATCAGCACCAACTCGCGCTTGAACGCACCCTATGGAATTGCGGTGGACGGCAGCGGGAATATTTATGTTGCGGACAAGAACAACTACACGATTCGCCGAGTCAAACTGGTTGGGGGAAACTGGACGGTGACCACCATCGCCGGGCTGGCGTATAATTCCGGCAGCGCCGATGGTCTCGGCATCCCGACCGCACGGTTTGCCAGCCCGACCGGCGTTGCGGTGGATGGCGGGGGCAATTTCTATGTAACCGATCTCAACAACACCATCCGCTGGCTCGCGCCGGCAGGAACCAACTGGATGGTATTGACCGTGGCCGGGTTGGCCGGGAGTTCCGGCAGCGCCGACGGCACCGGCAACAGTGTGCGATTCAATGGTCCTTATGCCATCGCGGTGGGTAACTGCACCAATGTCTACGTGGCGGATTCGCTCAACAGCACCATCCGGGGGACGCCTTTGGCTACCATGATTCCGCCGGGGGTCATTCATTTGTTCAAGCAGACCATCGGCGACAAATTGATGCTCACCTGGCAAGCGATGGGTGGGCATACCTATCAGGTGCAATTCAAGACCAATTTCAACCAAGCGGCCTGGAACACGTTGACCAACGTCACGGCATCCAGCTGGACGGGCACTGCCTCCATCCCCATTGGATCGGATCCACAGCGATTCTATCGCATCATTCCGTAGCCACAATGTCAGACCAACAAGACCCTCCGGCACAACCGGAGGGTTTCTTTTTGGATCAGGAATGAAGCCTGGAAATGAAACGCCGGGAATTACGCACGATTTGAATTCAGGTGGGAACCTGGCAATGGGATATGCACCCCTGAAGACTTGCTATTTGCCATCCTGGCCGGTGATTCGTCGCAGGTAGTCGAAGGAATAAATCCCCGACGAATGCCCGTCCGCCCACACCGGCTGGACCGCATAACCGCCCACCGCCACAATGCGCACCAGTTCAAAGGCCTTCGGGGTCAGCACCTTGTCCGGGTTCTTGTAGACATTGCCCAAAATGTCCACCTCGCCCTTGCAGCCGGCGCAGGGACAACTTCGCCGCAGCTTCTCCAGCGGAATGAAATTCTCGCCGCCGTCGTCCCATTTGACGGCCAGTTCGTTGCCAATTGGTTGAATGTCCACCGGTCGCATGTCCCGACCTTATCCCCTGCTCCATCCGTTCGTCCAATCATTCCGACTTTGTTTGACTCAAATGGACGCTGCGTTAACCTCCATGCTTGGTGAAAGCCGACGAAACCAGCGCGCCGCCAGCTTCCAATCAAGGTTGGCGCAAGCCAACCGGACAAGTTTCCTTGCCGGAGGTCCATCGCAGCATTGTGGTGCCGGTGACGGCTTCCTTTTGGCGAAAACTGCTGGCGTTTTCCGGCCCCGGTTTTCTCATTGCCGTCGGCTACATGGACCCGGGCAACTGGGCGACCGACCTTGCCGGCGGCGCGCAGTTTGGCTACACGCTGCTGTCCGTCGTCATGATTTCCAATCTCATGGCGATTCTGCTCCAGCACCTGTCCATCAAACTGGGCATCACCACCGGGCGCGATCTCGCGCAGGCCTGCCGCGACCACTATTCAACCCCTACCGTCTGGTTTCTCTGGATTCTTTGCGAAATTGCCATCGCCGCATGCGATCTGGCCGAAGTCGTCGGTTCGGCCATCGCTTTGCAACTGCTTTTTGGCATTCCGCTGGTCTGGGGCTGCATTATCACGGCCGCGGACGTGATTGCCGTGCTGTACCTGCAAACCAAGGGTTTTCGCTACATCGAGGCTTTGGTCATCGCTCTGATCGTCACCATCGCCGGTTGTTTTTCATTAGAACTTTTCTTTTCCAAGCCTGAGGTTGCGCCCATGTTCCTGGGGTTCATTCCCAGCCTGGAAATCTTCAAGCATCAGGGCATGCTCTATGTCGCCATCGGCATCATCGGCGCCACCGTCATGCCGCACAACCTTTACCTCCACTCCTCCATTGTCCAGACGCGCAAATACGAACAGACCAGCGCCGGCAAACGCGAGGCCATCAAGTTCGCCACCATCGATTCGACGGTGGCGCTCATGTTCGCCCTGCTCGTTAATGGCGCGATTCTCGCCCTCGCGGCGGCGGTGTTTCACTGGTCCGGCCATCAGGATGTGGCCCAAATCCAAGACGCCTTCAAATTGCTCAGCCCGCTGCTCGGCGTCGGCGGGGCAAGCATTTTGTTCGCCGTGGCACTGCTGGCCTCGGGACAGAATTCCACGCTCACCGGCACGCTCGCCGGGCAGATTGTCATGGAGGGCTTTGTGAACATTCGCCTGCGCCCCTGGCTGCGCCGGCTCATCACCCGGCTGATTGCCATTGTTCCGGCCGTTTGTGTCATCGGGTTTTTCGGCGAAAGCAAAACAACGCAACTGCTCGTCGCCAGTCAGGTCGTGCTGAGCATGCAGTTGGGATTCGCCGTCTGGCCCTTGCTGCGGTTCACCGGTGAAAAGGACAAGATGGGCGAATTTGCCAACCGGTGGTGGCTCAAAATTCTCGGCTGGACGACCGCCGCCGTCATCATCATCCTGAACGCAAAGTTGCTATTTGACACCTTCATGCCGGATGCAGCCCTGAAGGCGTTTTACGGACACCTCGGCCTGCCTGCTCCACAATAGGGAAATTATGTATCAACATATCCTCATCCCGCTTGAAAACAGCGCCACCGACCAGGTCATTCTGGACCACTTCAAGCCGTTCGTCCGCCTGACCAAGGCGAAGTTGTTGCTGCTGCATGTCGCCGACGGCTGGGTGGCGCGCAATTTCAACCAGCTTAAGCTGGCCGAGTCCGAGGAAATGAAAAATGACCGCGATTATCTGGAACGAGTCGCCGGCCAGCTTCGCCGCGACGGGTTTTCCGTTGAAACCATGCTGGCGCTCGGCGACCCGCCGACGGAAATCATCAAAGCCGCCGAGGGTGAAGACTGTGATTTGATCGCCATGGCGGGTCATGGCCATCGTTTGTTCAGTGACATTTTTCACGGCAGCACCATCACCGAAGTGCGCCATAAAACTTCCATCCCGGTCCTGGTGGTTCGCGCGCCAAAAAAGCAGGAGCCGAGGTAAGTAGGCCCGCTCTCCTTCATGACTGTGGCATTGTCCCAGCCGCATAAATGCGGAACTCCAAACCGGTGTGCCCGCTTGCCTGCGGCATGGCCGCAGCCCCCTGCCCCCTGCAACAACGCGGTTCAGTTTCGGGTTCACTCGCCGCCGGAATCCGGTATCATCCGACCACCCGTTTTATGAACACTGAAGCCCTGCTCAAACAACGTCTCATCTGCGTGGCGGTCATTGACCAGCCGGACGACGCCGTGCCGCTCGCCGAGGCCCTGCTCGCCGGCGGATTGAACGTCATGGAAGTCACCTTCCGCACCAGCGCCGCCGCCGAATCGATCGCGCGGATCCGCAAAAGCCTGCCCGCCGTTGCCATCGGCGCCGGCACCTTGCTGGCCGCCGAACAGGTGCAACGCGCCGTGGACGCCGGCGCGCAATTTGGCGTGGCGCCGGGCTTGAATGAGTCGGTCCTGGCGGCGGCGCACAAAAACCACCTGCCGTTCTTTCCCGGGGTGGTGACGCCGACCGAAGTGGGCCGCGCGCTGGACCTGGGCTGGAAGCATTTGAAATTTTTCCCGGCGGAAGCGGCGGGCGGAGTGGCCATGCTCAAGGCGCTCGCCGGACCCTTCGGCCACACCGGCGTCAAATTCGTGCCCACCGGCGGCATCACGACGGCCAACCTGCCGAATTATCTCGCCATCCCCCAGGTGGCGGCGATTGGCGGCTCCTGGATGGCCGAGCGCAAGCTCGTCAACGAAAAGGCCTGGTCAAAGATCACCGCCCTGACCGCCGAGGCCATGAAGATTATCGCGCAATCACAAACAAAGTAGAACAGGCGTCTCGCCTGTTCTGCGAGCGCATCAGCGCGAGCATAATATCGCGCAGGGCAGGCGGGACGCCCGCCCTACGTTAATTTCCGATGGTCACCTGCAACGGCTCGTCGCGCCGGGCGGCAAAGCGATTCACATAATCCTCCCACTGGACATGGTTGGTGAAATCGCCGCTGCGGTCCCAGCACGCGCCAAAGTAGTAAGTGAACGGCTGGCCCACTTCGAACTGCGTCACGGCGAGCTGCGTGCGGATGGGCGGATAACCTTCATGCGTCGGCTGCGGCACGTTGGCGTGCTTCACGCTGTCGGGCATCTCCGGATTGTCGTTGGTGAATTCCTTCACGGAACCCTTCGGCAACAGGATGGCCACCGCCGTTGTGCCTTTGGGCTGATCCTCCGGCTGCCAGTAAGTCAGCCAGCCTTCGGCCAAATCATGCGCGATGAATTCCTCGCGGTTCGTCGGGCACGCGCGTTCGGCAAGTCCAACGCCGATGGGCAACCGGGATTTGTCGTCGCTGGAAATCGTGCTGCCCACCTTCGTCAGCCACGACCCGGCGTCAATGCTGAAACGTTTCACCTCGGAAACCTGGCGTCCGTTGCCGGCGTCCCACGCATCGTAGGTCAGCTCAAATTCCGAACGGATGGGGCCAGAGGTGATGAGCTTCCAGTTCTTCCAGTTGCTGGAGACGTAAAGCTTCCTGCCGTCCCAGATGCCGAGACCGCCGCAGCCGCGGCTTTTACCCACGCGATAATCGTCCATGAAGGAGCCGTTGTCCTCGTGGTAATGCTTCGTGGCATACATCGTGTCCACGATGAGGCCGCGGTCCTTCTTGATCCACACGTCCGCGCCGCTGCTGATGGTGCCTTCGGCCTTGATGAGCGCCTGTCCGTAAATGCGATGCGCGATCCGGTCGCTCTCCCACGCAAAATCGTCGAAGCGCTCCGGCACGTAACGCGCCATCGTCTTCACGATGGGCGGCGGCATGGCGGCCAGGGCCGAGGCATCCAAAACGGAATACGTCCGCGTCTCGCCTGGCAGAAGATCAACCTGGAATACCAGCTTGTTCGGCGAGATGTAGGCCGGTTCGGAAGCGTAAACTTGTGAATCCAAAATATGCGAGGAAAGACCATCCATGATGCACACCAAGCCCTTGGGAAAAATGAGCAGATCCTTCACATTTCCGGATACACCAGCTGGATTAATGTTCAGTTCAACCGTTTCGCTTTCGCGATGGAAGCTGGCGGGATTGACAACTCTGACGGTAACCGGCTTTGCATTTTGCAGCACCGCCATCCGATAAACCTCGCTGCCCGCCAGCAAAAACACCCCCGCACCGTAAGGCTGGGTGGATTCGGCCGGGAATTTCACCGGCTCGCTGCCCGCAGGTTGAATGTGCGTGAGTTTGCCATCGGCATTCACACAGCCGACAAGCGCCGACCAGGCCTTGCGGACGGCCGGTTCATATTTCGCCCGGTCCAGCAAGCCCTGGTTCACGCCCCAAGCCAGCCCGTAGGTGAACAGCGCGGAACCGCTGGCTTCCGACATTGGAAAACCCTCCGGGTTCAGCAGGCTGGCGCTCCAAAGTCCGTCGGATTGCTGGCAGGAAAGGACTTTTCCAGCCATGTCCTTGAATAGCTGCTCCAGGCGCGGACGGTCCGGATGATTGGCCGGCAGATATTGCAGCATCCGGACCGTGCCGGCCAGGACCCAGCCGTTGCCGCGGCTCCAAAACACTTTTTTGCCGTTGGCTTCCCGCTTTTTGAAGTAGGTGCTGTCCCGGAAAAACAAATGTTCGTCCTTGTCGTAAAGATACTCCGTCGTGCGCCACCAATTGCTCATCGCATAATCAACATACCGCGGGTCGCCAGTCGCCGCCGCCAGCCGCAGCCAGGCGGGCGGGCCCATGAACAGCGCATCGCACCACGACCAGAGTTCCTGGCTTTTGTCGTGCGGTTGCGTGAAGTCCAGGCCGGCGGCGTTCGACGGATGGGCGATGATGAAATCGAACCGGTCGCGCATCGGCGCGATCATCTTGTTTTCGCGGTAAAGGAAATACAGCTCGGCGTAGGTCTGGCCGATGACCTGGTCGTCGGCATGATATTTTCGTCCCATGTATTCGGGAAGCAGCCAGCCATTCGTTTCACTCTTGGCCAGCATCGCATCGCGATATTTTGCGTCGCCGGAAATGCCTGCCAGCGCCATGATCCCCAGGTCACCCACGCCCTGGATCCAACCGGTCGGACGGTTGGTGGCCATGTGGACAAGCTGCCAATCCGCCACGCGCTGCATCTCGGTGAGGATGGCCGACGGGGTAAGGTCCGCCACCGACGGCGGCGCGGCCGCCCGCAAGGCAACCGGCAAAAGAAGTGTTAATGCAATGAAATTGGCGCACTGTTTGAACGAAAAGTTGGTTCTCATGGCAACAACGAAGGACTACCAGACCCTTGCGGGAATGTCGAAAAAAACAGGAAGAAATTTCAACGACCGGTTCCCAGTTCTCCCAGCAACGCCGTGCGTTGATTCGCATCAAGCCCGGCGGCGTTTTTTGCATATTCCGCCGCCGCGGTCAAATCCGTTTGCGCCCATTCCTTCAGGACCCGGGCCAGGGAATCGAATTTAAGCGCCGGGTCGGATATGCTATCCACCCACGCCAGCGCCACATCGGTAGTGCGGTTGGCCCCGTCGGTTTTCGCGATCATCAACGCCGCGCCTTGGTCGTACTCCATTCCCGGGGTCAGCGTATTCAACCAATCGCCCAGGCCGGCCGGGTCTTGTAGCGACCAGTTGTCGATCGCCTGACCCAGGGCATGGTCGCGGTTTTCACCTTGCGGCAGGGAAAGCGCATAAGCGGCAAGCGCGGAAGGATTGCCGGCGCTCCAGCCATCCACCACGGCCTGGAAGGCGGTCTGGCGCAGTCCCGCGTCGGTGATGGATTCCAGCGCCTTGACCGCATCCTCCGGCCGGCTCTCGCCCCAGCGGCGGAACGTGGCCGCCGCCCAATCGGCGCGGGAATCCGGCGGCCCGCTGTTCAGAAAATCGAGGGCGGTTTGAAATTGCCCGGCATTGCTCAAGGCGCCGACGAGCACCGCCCCCCAGACGGCTCCCTCGTCCGGATCCTCCGCCATCAAGCTGCGAACGATGGCCAAAGCCAACTGCGGTTGTGCGGCAGCACCGGCCAGTGCCGCCTCCACGTCTGACCGGCGTTCGTTGTCATCCTGCACCCAGGCCCAATCCACCGCCGCGGCGAGGTCCTTTTCCCCCCAAGCCCGGATGACGGCAGACAGCAACCGCTCGCGCACCCCATCGCTTTGCGACCGCGCCCAAGCAATGGCACGTTCCGGCGCGCGGGCTAGAACCGTCCGGGCCAGGGCCAGCAGTTCCTCATCCGTTTCCGAACCGGTCAACGCCGGAAAGGATTCAGCCGCAGCGGAAACCGTCTCCGGCCCTTTAGCCCGGATATCCGAAGACAATGGAGCCGGCAGGATTCCGTTTCTTGATTCCCATGGAGCAGACGGCGGATGGACCTGGTAGAAAAGGAACAGGGCGATTCCCCCGGCGAGGCCAAGGGCCACGCCGATGCTTCCGAAGCGAAATCGGATCGATGAGCGCATTCGTTTATTACGGTCGCTGCGAGCCGAACGCTCGCAGCGACCATTTGAGCCGATATCTAGTTGTCCAGTTCGACGCAGTCGTAAGCCCAGGACGCGCTCAGCCAAGTACCCAGGTCAGTGGTGCCGCTGATCGGCGTAATGGTCAGGGTATTCGCCCCCGTCACGAAGTCCGCCGCCGGAATGCTGTAGGTGAACGTCGTGTTATTTTCGCGATAGGTCCCGATGGTAACGCTCCGGGTGCTGGGCTGGCTTGAGGCGCCCGGATTGGTCAAAGCATGGCCATTTACGGCCACGGAAGGCCGGCCGCCGATGTAGGCGCAGGTAATGCCAATCTTCAAGTTGTGCGCGGCGGCCGCCTGCGCCGCAGTCAGGGTGAACTTGACCGTCGTCGGGCTGTTCGCCAGGCGGAATTGCACCGCCGGGAAACCGGTGGCCGCACTGCTGCTGCCCACCGTGTAGGTCTTCGGCCCCCAACTGCTCATCCGGACGTCCTGAGGATGCATCGTGGTCATGTTGACCCCGTTCAGGAATTCGCTCGGCGTGCCGTCCCAATTGCCGATCCGCCAGATGGTCGCCGTGGCGCTCGGGTCGCCGGTGATGGTGATGGTGTTCAGCGCCTTGGTCGCGCCCGCGGTCACCGTGACACTGCCGGTCCAGACCGCCAACTCACCCTTGTAAATAGTCTGGGTGTAGGTACCCGGAAGCATCCCGGAGCAGCTATAACTCCCCGAACTGGTTGCCGTGGTCCAATATTGGGCCTTGGTATTGGCAAAGCCCACCACATATTGATAGGCGGTGTCACGACCCGCGATCCCCACGCCCGCCACAGCGCCCCGGCCCGAAGCGGCGACGTAACCGGTCAATCCCAGGCCGCTCTGCCATGAAAGGTCAGGCGTGCTGGGAGTCCCGCCGGTGGTGAACACGAGCGTATAAGGGGTGAGCACCCCGGTGCGAAAGGCCTCGGTCTGGGCCTCGCCGTAATTGATCATCTCGTAAATTTCCTGATCGCCCGGAGCGCCATCGCCCTGGTTGATCAGGCTGCGGTAGAAGGGGCCGCCGGACATGCCTTCGGCACTACCCTTCACCATCCACACGCCCACCCCGCTGCCGGTGGCACCGGTATAAGTCCAATCCATCTGGCGATGGGCCGAGTAATGTTTCGAGCGGGTCTGGCCGTTGGCCAGGCCGAAAATGTCGCTGGACTCGATCGCCCCGGTGTTGCCGGTCAAGTCCGAGGGAGTCGGCCCGTTCGGCAGGAGCGATTGGAACGCGCGCACGATGTAGCGCACGTTGCCCAGACTCGGTTCCGAAGTGAAATAGGTGGCCATGTAAACGTGCGGATACCCATTGCGCGCCATGTAATAGTGCGTCATGCCACCGTCGGGAGCGGTGACGGCGATTTTGATGTAGCTGGTGCCGTAGGTGGTGGCTGTGACGGTGCCGCCGCCGATGCCCACGCCCACCTGGCTGCCGCGGGTTTGATCCTGAAATTCCACCCCGTTGAATTTGAGGCTGGCAATATCGCCCTGGGCCTGGGTGTTGTTGGCCGGCTCGGTCCGGCGCACGCTGAAGACCAGCCCGGCGCCGGTATCCACGGTGTATAAATCCGTCGTCGTGGTCAGGCCGAACGCGGCGGATGCATCAGGGCTGGCCGCCAGACAGGTGGACACTCCGACAAGGATGGACGCCAGCCGGGCCAACGGTCCTGGACGATCAAAGGTTGTTGCTTTTGATTTCATTGTTGCTTGGTTTTTGGTGGTGGGTGATTCCGGCGGATTAGTTGTCCAGCTCGACGCAGTCATAAGCCCAGGACGCGCTCAGCCAGGTGCCAAGATCGCTGGAACCGCTGATCGGCGTAATGGTCATGGTGTTGGCGCCCGATACGAAGTCAGCCGCCGGAATGCTGTAGGTGAACGTGGTGTTGTTGCCCCGGTAAGTGCCAATGGTGATGCTGCGCGAGCTGGGCTGACTCGACGCGCCGGGATTGCTCAGGGCATGACCGTTGACGGTCACGCTGGGCCGGCCGCCGTTATAGGCGCAGGTGATGCCGATCTTCAGCGTATGCGCCGCGACCTGGGCGGAAGTCAGGCTGAAGGTGACGGTCGTCGGGCTGTTGTCGGCGCGGAACTGGACGGCCGGAAACTTGTTGATGGCGCTGCCCACCGCGTAGGTCACCGGGCCCCAGCTGGGGTTCCGGCTGTCGGAAGGATGCCGGCTGATCAGGGTCTGCCCGTTCAGGAACTCGTTGGGCGTGCCGTCCCAGGTGCCGATTTTCCAGATGGTGGTCGGATGCGCGAGCGCCGAGGTCAGATTGAGCGTCGTGTTGCCTCCGGCGGTGACGCTCGCCGTGCCCGTAGCCACGCCCAGTTCGCCCTGGTACAGCGTTGCCGTGTAAGTGCCCGGCCGCATGTAGTTGCAGGTGTAGGCGCCACCGCTGACGGGCGCCCAGAATTGCGCCGTGCTGTTCGCAAAGCCAACCATGCCGGTGGTGCCGCTGTCGAGGCCTGACGCCGTTCCGTGCACGGTGCCCCGGCCGGTGGTGGGGATAAAGCCGGTCAATCCCAGGGCGGATATGAAATTAAAGCTCGGCACGGCAGGGGCGGAACCGGTGGTGAAGCAAAAGGCATAAGGCCCATGCAATACATTGCTCACCCGATAAGCCTCGGTCTGGTTGTGGCCGGAATTCATGTAATTATAAATCTCCTGATCGCTGCCGGCGCCATCTCCCTGGTTTTCAATGTCATGGAAGAAGGGTCCGCCCGAGCTGCATTCGCGGGTGCCGAAGGCCACGTACACGCCGACGCCGCTGCCTGAGGCGCCCTTGACGGTGAGGTCCTTGGCCCGCTCGTTGCCGTAATACTTGGAGGTGGTCGTGCCGCCGGAATGCCCAAAAACGTCCGAGCTTTCAATGGCGCCGGTGTTGCCGTTGTTGTTGGAAGGCGCCGGACCATTGGGGATCACGTTGTACTGGCCGCGAAAAATGTAGCGCAGTTCGCCAACCGACGGCTCGGAGGTGACGTAGGTGGCCATGTAGATGTTGTCCACCCCGCTTTGCACAACGTAATAATGCGTGATGGCCGAGGACGAGATTGCAGTGGACACACACTTGATGGTGATGTAGCTCCCCGACGTGGTGGCGGTGACCGACGAGGCGCCGAGGCCCGAAGCGATGCCGGAGGCCTTGCTCGTGTCGTTGAGTTCCGTGCCCTTGTATTTGCAGGAACTCATGTCGCCGGATGAGTTGATGGTGAAGACCAGATTGGCGCCGTTGTTGACGATGAAGCCACCGCCGCTGGCAGTGGTCCCGAAAGCGGCGACCGCGGGCCGGGGAACCGCCAGCAGAAGACACCCGGCCAGACCGAGAAGGGTTGAGGTTAGCCGGGCAAATGTCCCCGGAAGTTTTGACCGAAAGGATTTTGATTTCATGTTGTTGGTTTGGTTTTTGGTTTCACCATGCAACCAGCCGCCACCCGGGCAGAATGCATCCCTAGCGGCAATTACACGGGTTTGATACGGGGCAATATTCGCATATCTTGCTAATGCACACCATCGCCAATTGTGATGATGTGCCCAAAAATGAGTTCTTTTTGAAAATGGGGCCTGTCAGTTTTTGAATGCGGCAAGCGACGCCGGAGCCGGAATCCTCAACCACCGCTCCCGTGGCAATGAGATAAAGGCCGCTAGCCGCCCTTTTTAAAAAGTAGGAGACGACGTGAGAAGTCTCTAAATAATCCTGTATTCCCGGGGAAATTAGAGCCTCGTCACCTCGGCTCCTACAAGAAATGGATTCATTTAACGGGCCGCTAAGGTTTCGCCTGGGAGACCTCGGGATCCACTTGGCGCGGCACGTAAACGATGGCGTGCAAGGTGTAATCCACGTCGCGCGGCAGACCGGCGTTTTCGATTTCCACGGTCACGTCACCGTCACGGGCGAGGAAGTCACACCCCATCAAAGCCAGGTCATCGATGGAGATGCGGTTGTTCAATGGCGTGGTGACGCCGGCACCGTTCTGGATGAAGTTCAGGCTGACGTTCACCTCGGTGGTAAACGTGTTGGTGGCGCCGATGGCCACCCAGGCCCGCGCCAGCGGCCGCAATGCTTCCGGCCATCCGGCAAGGTCGAATTTGAGCAACAAGCGATCCCGGGATTGTGCCCGGATCCGCAGGGGCTGCTCGAATTCAGTCCGGCGGGTGAGGTTGGTTTCACCGGTATCCAATCTGAATTGCTGCTCGAATGGACCGGGATTGGATTCCGGCGATCTCTGAATGAACGCCTGCGGAGCGGGCAATTTCAGCGCGAACATTTTATTTTCACCCGCCTTGCCGGGCTGGGTTGCCTGGCACCCGGTGAGAAAGGCGCAAACGATTGCGGCGCAGCCAACCAAACCAAGGCCGGCAAATCCGGCCAGGACCCGGGTCGCAAAGGGTCTTGAAAAGGTGCCGCCCAAAAAATTCATGGAAAACATGATTAACAAACAGCGCCTGTCAGTTTCTCCAAGGCGGCCGGCGATTCCTGGTCACCGGGTCTTCATCAGCTGCTGCACTTCGATTCCGGCCAGGATAAACGGGCCGACGCCCTTGAGATCGTTGCTCACCACCGGTTCGCCGATGTAATAATCAAAGCTTCCGTCGCGCACGCGACCATTGCTGGGCGACCCGCCCAGCCCGGCCACCGAGCAGCATTGCGTCAACGACCATTTTCCATCGCCATCGCTTTTGATGAGCTTTCCAATGATGCCCCGGTAGCCCTTTTCGATCACCGGAACATATTCTCCGGGCAGATAGCCGCGATTCACACCCTTCGCCATCGCATAAACCAGCATGCTCGAAACCGTCGCTTCCAAATAATTTCCCTTGCGATCGTCCTGGTCGAGGACCTGATACCATAGACCGGTTTTGGGATCCTGGTATTTCACCACCCCGCCGCACAATTTCTGGAACGTGGCGATGATTTCCGGCCGGGCCGGATGGTTTGTCGGGAAAAAGTCGAGCACATCCACGAGAGCCATGGCATACCAGCCGACGGCCCGCCCCCAGAAATTGGACGAGGTGCCGGTGGCCTTGATGGCCCAGGGTTGCTCCCGGCTGGCATCCCAGGCGTGGTAGTACAAGCCCGTCGCCGGGTCGTAGGTATGCGCCGCCACCAGCCGGATTTGCTTCGCAATATCGTCATAGTCGGCATCCGGCCCTTTGAACAGCATGGCATACTGGGCATAAAATGGTGCGCCCATGTAAAGTCCGTCCAGCCACATCTGGTTCGTGTACCGTTGCTTGTGCCAAAACCCGCCGTCCCCGGTGCGCGGCTGGGTGTCGAGTTGTTTGCGCAACAGTTCCGCGGCCTTTTGATAGCGTTCGTCATGCGTGACGAGCCACAGCGCCAGCACCGTTTTGCCCGGATTGATGGCATCGAGCTGATATTCCGCAACCTTGTAGCCTTGAATACTGCCGTCCGGGGCAATAAACGAACCGATGGCATTTTCGGCAAATGTGACGTAACGAGGATCGGGCGCCTCATGGTCGAGCTTGAGCAACGAAAGCGTGAACAAACCGGCGGTATAATCCCATTTCGCTTTGCCCCCCTCCTTCCATGCCAGCTTGTCTCCGAGCCGGGCGATTTCCGAGTCCGCCAGCCGCACCGACCATTGCATGGGTGTTGCGCCCTCAAATTTGCGGTCGGGAGCCGCCTGGGTGACGCAGGAAAAAGCCGCTGCCACCAATAAGGCCACGCTGAACAAAAGGCCAATTCGGGCAAAGGTGATTTTCATTTTTTGGTTCATCGATTTCTTCGGACCGCGGCCGCCGATTCTGCTGTGAAATCCGGGAAAGGCATTTTTAGCGCGCCAGCCAGCCGCCATCCACGTTCATGATCGTGCCGTTCAGGTAATCTGCGTCCTTTGAAGCCAGGAACAAAATCGCCCCGGCGACGTCGTCGGGCGAACCCCAGCGCGCCTCGGGAATGCGGGCGAGAATTGATTCGTTGCGCTTGGCATCCTCGCGGATCGGGCGGGTGTTTTCCGTGGCAATGTAACCGGGGGCAACGGCGTTGAAATTGGCACGTTCCTTGGCCAGTTCATTCGCAAACGCCTTGGTGATGCCCGCAATGCCGCTCTTGCTGGCGGTATAGCCAGGCACCAGGATGCCGCCCTGAAAGGACAGCATCGAGGCAATGTTCACCACTTTGAGCCGCGCATCCGCCGCGGATTTCTCGCGTCCGCCGGTCAGCCACCACTTGGCCACGGCCTGCGACAGGAAGAACGGCGCGGTCAGGTTGATCTGCAGCACGGCGTTCCAGTCCGCCTCCGGGTGGTCCACAATCTGCGCCCGTTTGATGATGCCGGCGTTGTTCACCAGAATGTCCACGCGCCCGGCATCTTTCACGACTTTGGCGACGAGGTCGGCGGCGCCCTTCTGGGTGAGCTTGCCGAAATCCTCGGTATAGGAGTTGAATTTCGCGCCGAGTTCCTTCGCTTTGGCGCCGGTCTCGGATTGGTCGCCGATGTCCACGCTCACGGCATGCGCGCCTTCGCGGGCAAAGGCAAGGGCGATGGCCTGGCCAATGCCCCGGCTTGCCCCGGTGACCATGGCAACTTTGTTGGCAAAACGTTTGGTTTCCATATTTTATTCTTTTCTATTTGTTTCGGAGGGGCGAGTTCCAGGAGCCCCATTTTTTGTCCGGGAAATTATCTCAAATCCGCCGGCTTGATGCCGTCCATATCGTCGAATACCTGGTTCTCGCCGGCCATGCCCCAGATGAACTTGTAATTGCCCGTGCCGCAGCCGCAATGGATGGACCAGTTCGGCGACAGCGCCACCTCCTCGTTGTGCAGGAACAGGTGCCGCGTCTGCTGCGGCTCGCCCAGGAAATGGGTCAGCACGTTCGCGCCAAGGTCGAAGTAAAAATAAATCTCCGTGCGCCGCCAGTGGGTGTGCGGCGGGAACGAGTTCCAGACGCTCCCCTCCTCCAGCGCGGTGAATCCCATCACCAGCTGGCAGCTCTGGATGCCGCCCGGGTGGATGTATTTGTAAATCGTCCGCTTGTTGGCGGTGGCCACCGCCCCCAGCGGCACCGGCGACGCGTCCTTCGGCTTCATTGTCGCCGCGGGATGCGGCGCGTGCGCCGGGCAGCTCAGAAAATAAAACTTTGCCGGATCCTTCGCGTCCGCGCTCTCAAACGCGACCGATTTGGTGCCCATCGGCAGGTAAATGCAATCCAGCCGGTCGAGCGGGAAGGACTTTCCGTCCGCGTGAACCATGCCGGCCCCGCCGACGTTGATGGCGCCGAACTCGCGGCGCTCGAGGAAAAACGCGCGCCCGGTTTCCTTGTGATTCGGCAGTTCCACCGGCTTGACGGGCATGATGCCGCCGACCACGAGCCGGTCCAGGTCGGTGAAGGTGCCGGTCAATTCGCCCGGCGTGAAAAGTTTGGTGATCTGAAACGTGTCGCGCAATTGCTGGGTGGACAGGGGGACGATGTCCTGCGGCCGCGGCATCCGGCGGATAGTGTTTTCGAACATGGCGCCAGTCTTGCAAAAAACCCGCCGGCGCGCAAAAATAATCCGCACCCATCCCCGGCCTCCCGGTTGTCGACCGCTGCGGACTACCGCAACAACTCCCATCTTATCGCTTATCGACAAACGTCTCGAGGGCAACCGCCCCCCGCAAAAATCAGAAGTCTTCCGCCAAATGGAACATGAATTCTTTGTCATCCGGCAGATTTGTCTGGCCACCGGTAGTTCAATTCATACACTGGCGATGGTGTCTCTGATGGCACAAACGACACAAAATCAAACATCCTACCGGTTGTCGATCGTGATTCCGGTCTACAACGAGGAACTGGTCCTGCCTGCCCTGTTCAAGGAATTGGAGAAAGCGCGCGCGGAACTTTTCAAACCCTACGGCCCGGTTGAAATCGTGCTGGTCAACGACGGCAGCCGGGACAAAAGCTGGGAATTGATCGCCGACCATTGCCGTCGCCATTCCGACCATGTCGGCGTGAACCTCTCGCGCAACTTCGGCCATCAACTCACCCTCGCCGCCGGCCTGGAAGCGGCCCGGGGCGACGTGGTGGTGACGATGGACGCCGACCTGCAGGACCCGCCGGCAGTGATCGTGGACATGATCGAGGCGCATCGGCGGGGTTACGACGTGGTTTATGCCACCCGCCGCGAACGGGGCAACGAAACCTTGACGAAACGGCTCACCGCGCATCTGTTTTATTTCCTGATCGAAAAACTCAGCGGGGTGCCCATTCCCCGCAACACCGGCGATTTCCGGCTGTTGAGCCGCCGGGTGCTGACCGAGCTGGCGCGGATGCGTGAAACGCACCGTTTTCTCCGGGGGCTGGTGCCGTGGGTTGGCTTTCCCCAAACGCAGGTGTTTTATGACCGGGCCGACCGGGCCGCCGGCGAGACGCACTATCCGCTCCGGAAAATGATGCGCTTTGCGTTCGACGGCATCGCGTCCATGTCCGCCATGCCATTGCGGCTGGCGTACGTGCTGTCGCTGCTGCTGTTCGGCGTTTTTGTCAGCTACATCCTTTACGTCATCTACAACCATTTCATTCGCGGCGGCGAGCTGGTGCCCGGCTGGACGTCCATCATGTCGGCCATCACGATTTTCGGCACGATTCAACTGCTGCTGTTCGGCGTGTTCGGCGAATATCTGGGCCGGATTTACGAACAGTCGAAAAACCGGCCGCTCTTCATCATCCAGGAAATCGTGCAAACCGACGACAACGTCTCCACGGCTTCGCCCAAAAACTGAATGCCTCCCTTTCTGCGCAACCTCAATCCGACCCGGCTTGCGATTGTCCTGATTCTGGCCGTCACCGCCTATCGCTTCTGGTTTATTACGCAGATGGGGCTGGTGGCCGACGAAGCGTATTATTGGCTGTGGTCGAAACATCTGGCGGCTTCCTACCGGGACAAGGGGCCGGCGATCGCGTGGACCATCGCGGTGGGGACGAAAATGTTTGGGGACACGGTGTTTGGCCTCCGCTTTTTTGCGGTGTTGCTGAGCGGCGGAGTCAGCTGGCTGCTCTTCGTGCTGGCGCGCCGGCTTTATGACGAACGCACCGCGTTATGGTGTCTGCTGGTGGCTTTCGTGATACCGATCCTGGCGGTCGGCTCGATCCTGATGACGATCGATTCTCTGAGCGTATTTTTCTGGGCGCTGGCTGCGCTGCTGTTCTGGGACGGGCTGCACAACGTCCGGATTTCCACGTGGTTCTGGATGGGGCTGGCCATCGGCGCCGGGTTCCTCGCCAAGTTCACCAACGGCGTGCAGCTGGTCTGCATCGCCTTTTTCTTGCTCTGGTCGAAGGAACACCGGCCGCTCCTGTTCAGCCGCAAGATGGTTGTCCTGGTCGCGGCGTTCAGCCTCGCCAGCCTGCCGATTCTCTGGTGGAACATCCAGACCGGCTGGGTCCACGCCATGGCGCTGCACTCCCGCAGCGGGGTGACCAACTCGTTTCAAATCCGCCCCGGCCAGCTGCTCCGGTTTGTCGGCGAGCAGTTCGGGGTTCTGTCGCCGCTGTTTGCAGCGGGCATGGCGGTGGCGGCCGTTGCCCTCCTGTTCAAACGGAACGAAGACCTGCGGACGCGCTTCCTCCTGAGCCAGTTTCTGCCCATCTACGGCCTGTTTCTGTTCTTCAGCCTGAACAGCGCCGGCCACGCGAACTGGACGGTGCCGGCGCTGGTCACCGGCATCATTTTCACCGTGGTCTTCTGGCGCGAACTCGTCGCCCGCCGGCCCGCCTGGCGCTGGGGCGTTGGCACCGCCTTCGCCACCGCGTTCGCCATGACCCTCGTCATGCACGACACGGAAATTCTGCATCTGCCGCAAAGGCTGGATCCCTTGTTCCGCGCCCAAGGCTGGCCCGATTTCGCAGCGCACGTGCAAAAACACCGCGAGACGGACCGGGCCAACTTGCTGGTGGCTTCCCATTATTCGCTCGCGAGTCTCATGGCGTTTTATCTGCCGGACCATCCGGTGACCTATCTGCCTCCGGCGCCATACGGCAGTTCGCAATTCACGCTCTGGCCCGAATATCAGGTGACTCCGGAGACCCGGGCATTATATGTCACCTCGGACACCCGGCCGGTGCCGAAACCCTTGCAGGAACAATTCGCCACGATCAAACTGGTGGACGACTTCTGGTCGCAACATCACGATCGTCCCATGAACCATGTCCGTATTTTCCTCTGCACGCAGGAAGGGACATCGGCGGTTTCCGCTCCGGCGCCCTCCCCGCCGGATCAATAGTCAATCTCCTGATCCCAGATCCGGACGCAACGGGACGGTGGCCGCGTCGGGGGCGGGGGCGGGCCCTGCCAGAAGTTCAGCTTGATCCCGAAATTGCCCCGCGCGCGCCAGCCAAAATAAAACTCGAACCGGTGGCGTTTGTAATCAATGAAGGGCAGATATACGATCCGGCGCCGGGTGACGGCAAAGTTCCAGCCGCCGTTCGGGTTGCCGTTCACGGTGGGATGGCAGCCCGACCGCACGGTCTGCTTGTCCGCCACCCCGATCACGTAATTGCTGAAATTTTCAAAGGGATTGCGCATGAACCACATGAAATCGCGGCACGAGCCGTTCGGGCGATACCAGTCCGGCGCGTGAGGTTCGTCCACGTTTCCGAACCACCAGATGGGATTCAGCTTATTGTAGAAGTGGATGGGTGGCAGGTTGGTCCGCGGCACCATGACCACGCTGTGCCAGCCAGGCGATGGCCCGGCCGAACCAGGCGGCGGTGGGGAAGCCACCGAACTGCAGCCGGCCACCAATGACATGCCGGCCAGCA
>Ga0265338_10003100_pt1 | contig 23842 bp, 19 predicted proteins | sample 42126metaG_FD_193579 | JGI IMG/M metagenome (GOLD analysis project Ga0265338, IMG submission 193579) | Rhizosphere microbial communities from Carex aquatilis grown in University of Washington, Seatle, WA, United States - 4-21-26 metaG | ecosystem: Host-associated > Plants > Roots > Rhizosphere... | reverse complement strand
CCAACTAGATCCAGCGCCTGGTCATCGCGCGCGAACTCGGCTGCTAGCGATGGCCGAGAACACAGTGATCCCGGAAGATACAGTGCTCCCTGAAGATACGGCAGGCATGGCCGACAAGAACCACACCGTGGTGCCCCCGCCAGCCGGCTGGTCCGACGTCACCGGGCGGCGGGTGGTGATCACCGGCGCCGGGCGCGGCCTCGGCAGCGCCCTGGCCGCCGCCTTCGACGCCGCCGGGGCCAAGCTGGCGCTGGTCGCCCGGTCCAAGCCCGCCCTCGAGGGGGTGGCCGGCCAGCTCGCGGGCGACCACCTGGTCTGCCCGGGCGACATCCGGGACGAGCTGTTCAACGAGACCGTGGCCGAGCGGATGACCGAGCGGTTCGGCGGCGTCGACGTGTGGATCGCCAACGCCGGCGTCTCCCGGGTGGACGCGGACATCACCAAGCTGCCCACCGACGCCTGGCGCGACGTCATCGACACCAACCTGACCGGCACCTTCCTCGGCGCCAAGGCGGCCGCCGGGCGGATGGGGCCGGGCAGCCGCATCATCGTCACCAGCTCGGTGCTCGGCGACCGGCCGCACGGCCGGCTGGCCGCCTACTCCGCTTCCAAGGGCGGCGTGCACGCCCTGGTGCGCTCGCTCGCGCAGGAGCTCGGCCCCCGCCAGATCACCGTCAACGCGGTCGCGCTGGGCTGGTTCGACTCCGGCCTGGGCGCCTTCTGGCACGGCAACGAGCGCCTTGAGCAGGGCATCACCGAGCACACCGCCCTGGGCCGCTGGGGAACGGCGTCCGACCTGCCCGGCGTCTACCTGTTCCTTGCCTCGGCCGCCTCGGCGTACGTTACTGGCACCACGATTACGGTTGACGGCGGCTACTCGCTGCTGTGACTCCCTGGAGAGCAGTCGTCGAAGGAGATGATCATGTTCAACCTCGCCCGGTCCGTCGACCGGAACGCGGACCGGACGCCGAACGCCGACGCGGTGATCTTCCGCGACGCCCGGCTGACCCACCTGCAGCTCCATGACCGGGTGAACGCCCTGGCGGCCGCCTTCCTGGCGGCCGGCGTCGGCCAGGGCGACATCGTCGCCCTGCTGATGGGCAACCGCCCCGAGTTCCTGGAGACCACGCTGGCGGTCAACCGCGTCGGCGCGGCCTTCCTCCCGCTGAACGTGCGGCTGGCCGAGCCCGAGCTTGAGTACATCATCAGCCACGCGGGCGCGGCCGCGATCGTGACCGAGCCCGGGTTCGCCGCGCCGGTCGCCGCCATCAGCGGCCGGATGACCGGACGGTGGACGGTCGTGCTGACCGACGACGGGGAAGCCGCCGTCCCCGGCGCGGTGCGCTACGAGCAGTTCCTCGGGGAGCAGGCGGGCGCAACCGTTCCTCCGGCCGATGTCGCCGAGGGCGACCTGCACCGGCTGATGTACAGCTCGGGGACGACCGCGCACCCCAAGGGGGTGCCGATCACCTACGGGAACTTCTACTGGAAGACGATCGGGCACATCGCCGAGTTCGGCATCACCGCCGCCGACCGCACGCTGATGGCCGGGCCGATGTACCACGTGGGCGCGTACGACCTGCCCGGCATCGGCACCTGGTGGGTGGGCGGAAGCCTGGTGATCCTGCCCAAGTTCGACGTGCCCGACCTGCTGGCCACCATCGAGCGCGAGCGCCCGTCCAACATCTGGCTCGCCCCGGCGATGGTCAACGGCGTGCTCAACGGCATCGCGCAGGCGCCCGAGCTGGGCCAGTTCGACACCAGCAGCATCCGCTTCATCACCGGCGGGGGCGAGAAGACGCCGGTGACGCTCATCGAGCGGCTGCTGGCCGCCTTCCCCGGAGCGCGCTTCGCCGACGCCTACGGGCTGACCGAGACCGTCTCCGGCGACACCTTCAACGACCAGGCGCACGCGGTGTCCAAGATCGGCTCGGTCGGCAAACCGGTCATCAACCTCGACGTCAAGATCGTCGGCCCCGACGACGACGCCCCGGCCGAGCCCGGGCAGCAGGGCGAGATCCTGCTGCGCGGCCCCAAGGTGGTGTCCGCCTACTGGAAGAACCCGGAGGCGACGTCGGCCGCGTTCACCGCCGACGGCTGGTTCCGCACCGGGGACATCGGCCACCTGGACAAGGACGGCTACCTGTACATCGACGACCGCAAGAAGGACATGATCGTCTCCGGCGGCGAGAACATCGCCTCCTCCGAGGTCGAGCGGGTCCTCTACGAGTGCGACGCGGTGCTCGAGGCGGCGGTGGTCGCCATGCCGGACGAGCGCTGGGGCGAGGTGCCGCGCGCCTTCGTGGTGCTCAAGGCGGGCCGGCAGATCTCCGGGCCGGAGCTGATCGCGCACTGCCGGTCCCGGCTGGCCGGCTTCAAGACCCCCAAGCAGGTGGTGTTCATCGACGTGCTGCCGCGCAACCCATCGGGCAAGGTGCTCAAGCGCGAGCTGCGCACGGTAGACACCAGCGCTGGCGACAGCCAAACGGAAGGCAAGTAAGTGGTGCAGGCAACAACAGTCCCGCCGGCGACGGATTTCCCTGAGCTGCCGACGGAGAGCCTGCTCGACGCCTACGGGCGGATGACCCTGATCCGGCTGTTCGAGGAGCGGGTGTCCGAGCTTTACCGCAACAGCGAGGTGCCCGGCTTCGTGCACCTGTCGATCGGACAGGAGGCCTCGGCCGTCGGCGCCTGCTGGCCGCTGAAGGTGACCGACGTGATCACCTCCAACCACCGCGGCCACGGCCACTGCCTGGCCAAGGGCCTGGCCCCCGAGCCGATGATGGCCGAGCTGCTGGCCCGGGCCACCGGCACCAACAAGGGCCTGGGCGGCTCGATGCACATCGCCGACCCCGACCTGGGCATCTTCGGCGCCAACGGGATCGTCGCGGCGGGCGTGCCGATCGCCGGCGGCGCCGCCCTGGCGGCCCAGCTGCGCGCGAAGGCGGCCGGCCCCGGCGCCCAGACGGGGGTGGTGGTGTCGTTCTTCGGCGACGGCGCGGTCGCCCAGGGCGCCTTCCACGAGGCGGCCAACCTGGCGGCGCTGTGGCGGCTGCCGATGGTGTTCTTCTGCGAGAACAACGGCTACGCGGAGTTCTCCCCGATCGCCGACCAGCACCCGGTGCCGATGTCGGCCCGGGCGGCCGGCTACGGGCTCGACTACGTGGCGGTCGACGGCAACGACATCGAGGCGGTCGCCGCGGTGATGACCGACGTGGTCGGGCGCGTCCGGGCCGGCAGCGGCCCGGTCTTCGTCGAGGCCAGCACCTACCGCTGGCACGGGCACTACGAGGGCGACCCGGAGAAGTACCGCACCAAAGACGAGCTGTCGGAGTGGCAGCAGCGCGACCCGCTGGTGATCACCCGCGGCCGGCTGCTCGGCCGCGGCGTCCCGGCCGAGCACCTGGACCAGATCAAGGCCCAGGTCCAGGCGCGGGTCGACGCCGCCGTGGAGGCGGCCAGGCAGGCACCGCAACCGGACATCAGCGTGCTGCGCTCGTCGGTCTACGCGCCCCGCCCGCAGACACCGGAGCCGGACTGGACGCCGGCCGCGGACGCCGAGGTGTTCCGCACCATGGACGCGGTGCGGCTGGCCCTCGAGGGCGAGCTCGAGGCCAACCCGGACGCGTTCGTGGCCGGGGTGGACGCGGGCAAGGGCGGCAACGTGTTCGCGCTCACCCGCGGCCTGTACGCGAAGTGGCCCGACCGGCTGCTCGACACCCCGATCTCGGAGACCGCGGTGATGGGGCTGGCGGTGGGCGGTGCCATGGCCGGCATGACCCCGCTGGTCGAGCTGATGTACCTGGACTTCCTCGGCGTCTGCTTCGACCAGATCCTCAACCAGGCGGCCAAGCTGCGCTTCATGACCGGCGGCAAGGCGCGGATGGGCCTGGTGATCAGGACCCAGTTCGGCGGCGGCCGGTCGTCCGGCAGCCAGCACTCCCAGTCGCTCGAGGCGCTGCTGGCGCACGTGCCCGGGCTCACCGTGGTGATGCCGTCCACCCCGGCCGACACCTACGGCCTGCTCCGGTCGGCCATCCGCGACCCCAACCCGGTCATCTTCATCGAGAACCGCCAGCAGTACGGGCTCAAGGGCCCCAAGCCGCCGGCCGACTACCTGATCCCCCTGGGCAAGGCAAAGGTGCTGCGCGAGGGCACCGACCTGACCATCGTCAGCGTGTCCCGGATGGTGCACGAGGCCCTCGCGGCGGCCGAGGCCCTGGCCGCCAAGGGGATCAGCGCCGAGGTGATCGACCTGCGCACGGTGGCGCCGCTGGACAAGGAGACCCTGCTGACCTCGCTGGCCAAGACGAACCGGCTGCTCATCGCGCACGAAGGGGTGACCGACTTCGGGATCGGCGCGGAGATCGCCGCGCTCGCCGCCTACCAGGGGTTCTGGTCGCTTGACGCGCCGGTGATGCGGGTGGCGCCGCCGCCCACCCCCTCCCCCTACGCGCCCAACCTGGAAAAGCTGTGGCTGCCCGACCGGGAGTCGATCGCGCGCGCCGCGCAGGAGCTTGTCCGCGTCTGAGGGAAAGCCCGCACCCGTTCGGCTGAGTTCTTTTGAATTTATCCGAACGGGTGCGGGCTTGACTGCGTTCCGTTATTGCGCTAACACCGCAATCGTTTGTAACGTTTCACCTCGTATAAATAGCTAAATCAAAGCGTTGATTGCACCGACCGCGCGGTCTAATATTCGCTAAGGGCACTCTTTTGGGTGCTTTGCATTTAAGCGAACAGAGGTGAACTTGATGACGAGTTCAGATCGGCCCCGGTCCGATGATTCTGAGCCGGGCCGGGCATTCGGCATCAGCCGGGCCGCCTTCCTCCGCGGCGCCGCCGCCGCGGTGGCCGGCGGTATAGCGTTTCCGCTGCTTGACGCGTGCAGCAGCAGCGGCAGCAGTGGGAGTGGAACCGCCGCCAGCGGCGCGGCCGGCAGCACCGCGGGTAGTACCCCGGCGGCCGGCAGCGCGACCCTTTCCGCCACGGATATCGCCACTATCAAGAAATTCCTCGGGCCCATTGACGCAAAGTCAGCGGGCGCCGGCGAAACGTGGAAGATCGGCGCGATAATGCCGTTCTCTACCTCCGGGTCGGTGTACGGCGAGGTCTTCGGAAACGGCGCCAAGCTCGCCGTGGAGCATGTCAAGGCGCTCGGCGGCCCGGATATTCAGATCGATTTCAGGGACAGCGCCGGCAGCGACGTGGTGAAGGTCCGCAATGCCATGGTGGCGTTCGCCGGGCTGCCCGCGGTGCTGTCCTCGTATGAGGTGGCGGGCACGATCGCCAAGGACCTCATCGCCAAGAACCACAACTTCTGCATCGACCCGGGCGGCGGCAACGCCCCTCCCGGCGAGGGCGTGCCCTATTACTGGGGCATGCGGGCAAACTGGGGCATCGACGGGTTCAAGCTGCAGGGCACCTACATGGCCCAGAAGGCGAAGCAGCCGAAGCTGGTGATCGTGTTCTACAACGTCGGCGCGGCCAGCACCGAGTACACCAACGCGGCCAAGGCGCTGCTGGCGGAGGGCGGGGCCTCGGTCGTCAACGTGGTCCTCGCGCAGGCCGGCGCGACCGACTACTCCAGCGTGATCAGCTCGATCCGCGCCTCCGGCGACTTCGACGCGGTCTCGCTCGGCATCGACGGCAACGACATCGCCTACTTCCTCAAGCAGTACCAGACCTCGGGGATCGGCAAGCCGGTCATCACCTGGGACGGCATGCTGTCCCCGGTCGCCAAGATCGCCGGCGCGGGCGCCTACGAGAACGTCTACCTGGGCGGTATCGACCAGTTCGCGGCCAACAGCGCCAACCCCTGGGCGCAGATCATGGTGCGCACCTACCAGGCGACCTACGGCACCAACGGCTTCCCCGGTGCCACCCCCGACTACGAGAGCGCGGGCTACTACGACGCGGTGTTCCTGCTCTGGCAGCTCTACCGGGCGGTCAAGGCGAAGGGCGGCGACGTCACCGACGGGGAGCAGATCCAGGCCGCGCTCGAGGCCAACCCGACCACGGTCGGCCTCAAGGGCGGTACCGCCACCGCGGCCGGCACCTACACCTTCGACCTCAAGACCCACGGCCTGACCCACATGCCGATGGGCTTCTACCAGGTCCGCAACGGCACCCCGACCCTGCTGGCGACCAGCGACATCGGCGGCACCGACATCAAGATCCTCGGCTAACCTCAGGCGCACGCCGGCCCCGGTCCCTGTCGCGGGGGCCGGGGCCGCCCGCGTCCCGCTGGCCCGGCTGTTCCGCTGGCCCGGCTGTTCCGCTGGCCCGGCTGTTCCGCTGGACGGCCTATCGCGCTGCGCGCCTCTTGCTGTTATCCGGACCAGTGACCGTTGACCCCGATGACCCTTTACTCGTACTTCTTGCTGTTATCCAGATGGCTGTCTCCTGGGGCTCGCCTGCAACTCCCGGCCGACCGCACTTCTTGCTGTTATCTGATAACGGCGCCGCCGCGCCCCCGTGGTTGGAGGAATGGGCCGGTCATGGGCGGCCCAATCCTCCAACCATCCCTGCGGGGGCACGGGCGATTGAGGGGCGACGCGACGCTTCTTGCTGTTATCGCCAACGGCACACTGATGCACCAGGCAAGTGACCGTGCTTTTTGCTGTTATCAGCTAAGCCGTCTCGGTGCGGGGCGCGGGGGGCCGGGTAGGGGGCGCGGGCTTAGAAGATGTCCCAGTAGTGCTCGCGGGCGCGGAGCTGGTCGACGGTTTCCTCGCCCGCTATGCGGCCGGAGCGCATCACGTAGACGCGGTCGACGACGCGCAGGAGCTGGGGCATGTTCTGCTCCAGGATGAGGACCGAGATGCCGCGCTCGTTGACGAGCTGGCGCAGGGTGTCGAACACCCGGATGGTCACCGCGGGCGCCAGGCCGAGCGACGGCTCGTCGAACAGCATGAACTTCGGGTCGGCCATCAGCGCCATGCCGATGCTGAGCATCCGCTGCTGGCCGCCGGAGAACTGCCCGGCCCGCATCTTCAGGTTGTCCTTGATCACCGGGAAGATCTGGTAGACCGACTCAAGCAGCTCGGGCCGCTTCGAAGGCGGCGTCCACAGCGCGCCAAGCTGCAGGTTCTCGGCCACGCTGAGGTCGGTGAAGACGAACTGCTCGGACGGCACCAGGGTCATCCCGGCCAGCACGTTCTTGTGGCAGGTACGCCCGGCGATGTTCTCGCCCCGGTAGACGACCTGCCCGCCGCGCGGCCGGAGGATGCCGAAGATGGTGTTCAGGGTGGTGGTCTTGCCCGCGCCGTTGTGCCCGACGATGCCGACGATCTCGCCCGCGCCGACGTTCAGGCTGACGTCGAAGACCACCTGCTTAGACCCGTAGCCGGCCTGCAGCCCGGTGACCTGGAGGAGGGTGCCCTCGACCAGGGCGGACGCGGGGCCGTCCGCCCCGGTCGCGGTCGCCGCGGGGGTGACCGCGGTCTCGTCAGACGCTGCCAAAGTACGCCTCCGTGAGCCGTGGGTCGCTGGTCAGCTCGGCGAAGCCGCCCTCGGCGGTAAGCCGGCCGAGCTCCATGAAGCACACGTGGTCGGCCAGCCGCCCGACCACCTCCAGGTTGTGCTCGACGATGCAGACCGTGCGGCCGCCCTCGGACACCTGCTTGACCACCGCGATCATCTGGTCGATCCAGGCGTGGTCGATGCCGGAGCCGGGCTCGTCGAGCAGCAGCACCTCGCTGTCGGTGGCCAGGATGCGGGCGAGCGCGACCAGCTTCTGCTGGCCGAAGCCGAGCGAGCCCGCCCGGACCCGCGCCAGCGGCTCCATGTCGATGAAGCGCAGCCACTCACGCGCCCGGTCCCGGGCCGCCCGCTCGGCCCGCCGCACCTGGCCGGGCCGGGCGAACAGGTTCCGCATGTCGTCACCGGGGTGGTCCTGGATGCCGAGCATGATGTTCTCCAGCACCGTGAGCGAGGGGAACACCCGCACGTCCTGGAACGAGCGGGTCATGCCGAGCCCCGTGATCACGTCCGGCCGCAGCCCGCTGATGTCGCGGCCGAACAGCGTGACGGTGCCCGCGTCGGCCGGTATCGCGCCCGTGATGAGGTTGAACACGGTGGTCTTGCCCGCGCCGTTAGGTCCGATCAGGGCGGTGATCTTGCCCCGGCGGAGGTCGAAGCTGAGGTCGTTGACCGCCGTGTTGCCGCCGAAGGACTTGGTCAGGCCCCGGACCTCCAGCACGTTGTCGCCGCCGCCCGCCGCCGCCGGCCGCGGCGCGCGGTCGGTGGTGACCAGCGGGGCCGGCGCCGCGGCGCGCTCGTGGGCCGGGGCGAGGGGGTCGGTGCCGTCCCCGGTCACCAGCGTCGCCGGGACCGTGGCGGCCCGCCGCCAGCGCCAGGGCACGGCGCCCTCCGGGATGATGCCCTGCGGCCGGAAGAACACCACGATCACCAGCGCGAGGCCGTAGGCGAGCCCCTGGGCCAGCGAGGCGGTGTTGGTGCTCAGGTTGATGACGTTCTCGAAGAACGGCGTGGCCAGCACCACCAGGGTGACGCCGACGATCGAGCCCCACATGTTCGCCGTCCCGCCGATGATCACCATCGCGATGACCTGGATCGACACGTCGAACCCGAACAGGCTCGGGCTGGCGGTGGTGGTGTCCGCGCTCAGCAGCGCCCCGCCGAAGCCCGCCATCGCGGCGGTCAGGGTGAACACGATCAGCTTGTAGGAGAAGGTGTTCTTGCCCAGCGACCGGGTGGCGGTCTCGTCGTCCCTGATGCCCCGCAGCACCCGCCCGTAAGGCGACTCGCCGATGCGGTAGCACAGCAGGAAGACGAGAACCGAGCCGATCGCCACCACCGGCAGCACCTGCGTCGGCTCGACCAACTGGTAGCCGAGGATGTTGAGGTTGTTGGTCTGCAGCCCGGTAGAGCCGCCCAGGCTGGTCAGGCCGCCCAGGGTGCCGATCAGGACGAGCTGGACGGCCAGCGTGAGCAGCAGCAGCCACAGCGCCTGCAGCCGCAGCGCGGCGTAGCCGACCAGGAGGCCGAAGACGGCGGTGACGGCGACCCCGGTCACCATCGCCGGGATGAACGCCCACCCGTGGTTGGTGGTCAGCCAGACCAGCGAGTAGCCGCCGATCGCGCCGAAGGCACCCGCCGCGGCGTTGAACACGCCCGCGTAGCCCATCACCAGGTTGACCGAGACGGTGAAGACGAGCAGGACCAGGATCTGGTCGAGGTAGCTGACGGTTAGCTGCATAACGAGCTGGCCCCCTCGACCGCCCCGGCCGGCGTGCTGGCCGGCGTCACCGGTTTTACCGTGCGCCTCGCTCCCAGGTTCTCGCTGACCACCTTGGCCAGGACGTAGATGAGCAGGGCGGCGAACACGACCACCTGCGACCACTGCGGCTGGAAGACGAAGATGGACAGGCTCTCAAGCAGGCCGACGCCCACCGCCACCAGCGCGACCACCAGCGGGGCGGCGCCGCCGGCGATGAACGACACGGTGATCGCGTACAAGATCGGGGTGGACCCCATGTCCGAGGTCGCGGTCGACTCGGCGGCGGTGAACACCGCCCCGACCGCGCCGAGGGCGGTGCCGAGCGCGAACACCATCAGGTAGACCACCCGCGGGTTGATCCCGATGGCCAGGCTGAGCCGCTGGTTGACCCGGACCGCGCGGATCATCCGGCCGAGCTTGGTGTAGCGGATCACCGCGGCCACCGCCAGCAGCGCGACCCAGCCCGTGATGAAGCTGGTAATGGCGAGGTTGGTGGTGAACACGTCGAGGAAGTGGACGGTGCTGACAGAGAACCCGGAGATGTTGACGCTGCCGCCGGAACCGTTCCACAGCAGCGCGATCAGGTTCGACCCGGCGGTTGACAGGCCGAGCGAGGCGATGAAGATCGTCATCAGCGCGGCCGCGCCCAGGCGACGGTTGAGCGGCCAGTAGACCAGGCTCTCCATCAGCCCAGCGATGACGACCGCGACCAGCACGCCGAATACCAGCGAGGCCCAGAACGGCATTCCCCAGGAGAGCCCGGTCTGCCCGGCGATGAACGCCGACAGCGCGTAGGTCGCGCCGTAGGCGATGTGGAACCGGCCGGTGACGGTGATGATCAGGCCGAACCCGACCGCGACGAGGGCGTAACCGGTGCCGCTGACCAGCCCGGTCGACAGCTGCTGCTCCAGGTTGGCCACGGTAAACGGAAGCGCTGCGGTAGCCACCGCGGTACCCTCCCACTAAGTTAATTAAGTAATCTACCTGAACTTAGACCAACTGGTCAGTACAGGCAAGAAGGGTAATAAGCCTTTTTTCGGGCTCAACGCGACCGTTCCTACGGGGCCGGGTCAGCGGCCGACCGGGCTCGGTTCGCCGCGCAGGTCCTCCGCTTCCGGCGCGGGCTCCCGGGCGAGCCTGCTCGGCCACCAGACCCACCGGCCCAGGTCCAGGTTGAGCGCGGTGACCAGCACCGAGCGGACCACCAGGGTGTCCAGCAGCACGCCGACCGCCACCGCGAACCCGATCTCGATGAACGCGGTCAGCGGCAGCGTGGCCAGCACCGCGAAGGTGCCCGCGAGCACCGCCCCGGCCGAGGTGATCACGCCGCCGGTGGCGGCCAGCCCGGTGACCGCGCCGCAGCGGGCACCGAGGCGGACCGCTTCCTCGCGTACCCGGGTCATCAGGAAGATGTTGTAGTCGATGCCGAGGGCGACCAGGAACACGAAGACGAACAGCGGGAACGAGTTGTCGCCGCCGCCGAAGTTGAATACGTGGTCGAAGAACAGCGCGCTGATGCCGAGCGCGGCCGCGAACGACAGCACCACCGTCGCCAGCAGCATCAGCGGCGCGACCAGGGCCCGCAGCAGCAGCATGAGGATGACGAACACCACCGCCAGGATGATCGGGATGATCAGCGTGCGGTCATGCGTCGCCGCCCGCTGCACGTCCAGGGTGACCGCGGTGTTCCCGCCCACCAGGGCGTGCGCGCCGGGGACGGCGTGCGCCGCGGCCCGGGCCCGGTCCACCGTCGCGTAGGCGGCCTGGCTGTCCGGCGGCGCGGTGAGGGTGGCCTCCAGGTAGTCGTGTCCCGCGACCACCGCCGGCTTGGTCACCGCGGTCAGGCCGGGCACCGAGTCGAGCGCCGCCGCCAGCCGGGGACCGGACCCGAGGTCTCCGAAGACCTGCACCGGCTGCCCGGCCCCGGCCGGGAAGTGCGCGTCGAGCACCGACTGCCCGGCCACCGAGTCCGGTGTACCGCGGTAGCCCTGGGCGACGGTCAGCCCGCCGGCGTGCAGGCCGGCCAGCCCGGCCGCGAGCGCGCCGAGGATGACGACGGTGCCGACCCAGACCAGCCGCGGCCGCCGCGCGATGCGCCGCCCGGTCCTGGCCCACAGCCCGTTGCTGGTCGGCTCGGCCGTACCGAACGCGGGCCGGGTCGGCCAGAACACCCACCGCCCGGTTGCCACCAGCAGGGCCGGCAGCAGCGTCATCATCGAGGCGAGGGCGACCGCGACGCCGATCGCCAGCACCGGCCCCATCGACGAGGTGGAGTTGAGCGAGGCCAGCGACAGGGTCAGCAAGGACAGCAGCACCGTCCCGCCGCTGGCGACGATGGCCGGCCCGGCCCGGCGGATAGCCACCGCCATCGCCTGGTGCTTGTCCTCGTGCCGCCGCAGTTCCTCCCGGTACCGGGCGGTCAGCAAGAGCGCGTAGTCGGTGCCCGCGCCGAATACCAGCACGTCGAGAATGCCGGCCGACTGCGCGTTGACGGTCAGCCCGGCGTGCGCGGCCAGCAGGTAGATCACCGCCTCGGCGGCGACCAGCGCCACCGCGACCGAGACCACCGGCAGCAGCCACAGCACCGGACTCCGGTAGGTGAGCAGCAACAGTACGATCACCACCGCGAGGGCGGAGAACAGCAGCGTGCCGTCGATCCCCTTGAACGCGCTGCCCGAGTCGGCCGCGTTTCCCAGCGGCCCGGCGATGTGCACGCTCAGCCCGTTGGCGCCCGCGCTGGCCACCCCGCGCAGCGAGTCGGCGATCGTCCCGGCCGCCGACCAGCCCTTGCTGCCCAGGTCGACGTTGGCGATGGTGGCGATCGCCTTGCCGTCGGCCGAGGTGACCGGCCCGGTGACGGTGCCGTGCACCACCCCGGGCAGGCTGGCGAACCTGAGCGCGTCGTCGGCCGCCTTGGCCTTGTCGGCCGGCGTCAGCCCGGACGCCCGGCCGTAGACGATCACCGCCGGGTACACGTTGGGCGAGATCACCTGGGACCGCAGGTTGAGCACCTGGGTAGACTCGGCGGCCGGCGGCAGCCAGGACGAGCTGTCGTTCTTCTCGGCCCCGGTCAGCTTGCCGGACAGCGGCCCGGCCACCACCAGGACCACCACCCAGAACAGCAGCACCAGCCATTTGGCCCGGCGCCCGGCGGGCGTGTACAGCAGTTCACGAATAGCGGCCATGGCCCCGCTTCCTCGTCCCGTCCCCGCGTCCGTCTCGCGTTCACCAGCAAGACTGACGCCGCACCACGCCCGGATCATCGGATCCCGGGCCTTTCCATTATGAGATATATCGCGTCTTGATGTGGTTCGCAAGGCTCTTTCCGCCTACCGATCTAGACTGAGCGCATGGCGCCACCGACGATCCGCAACTACTCGCTGCCCGTGTCACTGGGCGGGCCCGCGCACCCGGACGCAGGGGTGGCCACCATTCGCTGGTTCGGCACCGCCAACTTCGAGCTCGCCTTCGCGGACCGGGTGGTGCTACTCGACAACTACTACGGCCGGTCGCCGCGCAACCGGCCGCTTGGCTTCGGGGCAGACGACGTCACCCGGGCCGACCTGCTGCTGGTCGGCCACCCGCACCACGATCACGTCGCCGACACCGCCGCCGTGTCCCAGCGCACCGGCGCCAAGGCGACGATCGCCGCGATCGGAGCCGATTACCTGCTCGGGCAGGGGCTGCCCGCCAGCCAGATCCACCGGGTGACCGGCCGGGGCGAGGGCGAGGTGCTTGACTACGGCGACTTCTCGGTGCGCGCGCTGCACGGGTTCCACCTCGATGTCGGGCTGACACCAGAGCAGATGCGGCAGTGGCGGGCGCTGTCGCAGGCCAAGAGCGATTTCGAGGCCCAGTTCCTCGGCGCGCCGACACAGCAGGAGCATGACCTCGGGGCCGCGGTCTCGCTGCGCGGCGTGCACACGCCGGAGGTCAACACCGAGGCCACCCTGACCTACATCATCGACATCGGCGGGTTCACCATCGCCTACCGCGACAGCGGCGGCGAGATCAGCGACGAAGAGCGCGCCTACGTCGCCGCCCACGGCGGGGTCGACCTGGCGATCCTGTCCATCAACGGGCTACCGCACGTCGCCCAGCAGCTCGAAGAGGTGTTCCTGCCGCTGGTCAGGCTGTATCAGCCCCGGGTCCTGATCCCGGCCCACCACGACGAGATGTGGGGGAACTTCGGCGGCAGCGGGCTCCGCAAGATGTTCGACGACGTGGCGACCGAACCGCTCAAGCAGCGGGTGCACGACGAGCTGCCCGCGACGATCACGGTGCAGCCGGCGCTTATCGAGCCGGTCACCATCGACCGGGCTAAGGGCGAGGTCACCCTGGGCGACCTCCGCCTGCAATGACCGCTGGGCCGGAGCGCCGCGGCGCTGAACTTGCGCATCTTCAGGCCTCCGGGCGCACTGGCATTGCTCCTGCCCAGGTCACCCAGGTGACCTGGGCGCCCTCGACGATGACCGGAGCGGGATGATCGGTACCGGCGGCGTCCTTGATCCGCAGCTCGTAGCGCCCGGCCCGGAGCGACCCGAATACGGCGGCGGTCGTGGTTATTCCGGGTCCTCGCCGCTCGTGCACCGCGGTGTGGGAGCCGTCCCACTCGCTACCCGCGGCGCGGATCTCGATCTCGGTCCCGGCCAGCTCGCGCGGGGTGCAGATCACCGCGGCGCCCGTGTCGCCGCCGATGTCGACGATGACGGTGCCGTCGGCGTCGGGCGGTTGCTCTGGCGGTGGCATGTCCATGTACTCAGCTCATCCTTGCGTAGGCGACGATATTGGACAGGTAATGACCGGTGGCCTGGTCGAAGGCGCCGCCGCAGGTGATCAGGCGCAGGGCCGGGTAGGGCTCGGGCCCGTAGACCTCTCTGGCCGGGAAGTGCGCCTTGGGGTACTCCTGCACCGAAGTCACGGTGAAGCGGGCCGTCTCGCCGTTAGCGAGCGTCACCTCGACCGCATTACCGGGAACTAGGAGGCCTAGGTCGTAGAAGATCCCTTTCGCCTGGTAGGAGTCGACGTGGCCGACGATGATGGCCGACCCGACCTGCCCCGGCGCCGGCCCGAGGTCATACCAGCCGGCCTCGCGGACGCCCGCGTCGGTGAGCGGCGGCACCTGGAGGGCGCCGCCGGCGTCGAGTCCCTCGCCGACGATCTTGGCGGAGACACCGATGGCGGGGATCCGCAGCCGTACCGGGGGCACCGTCGGTGCCGCACGCTTCCCCAGCGCCGCGGCAGGCAGGGCCTGCGGGACCGGAGGGCGGGGAGCGGACGCGGCCGCGCTGGGACCGGGCGGGCCGCCCGGTGCCAGCAGGACCATGATCAGGACGGTGATCCCCGCAAGCGCCGCCCCGCCCCCGCCGAGCTCGGCGAGAAGCCAGGCTCGGCGGGGTAGTGCACTGCCGTCTCGGCGGGCAGGCCGGCCGGCCTCAGGCCTCATCGGCGGTGCCGGGTACCGCCATGGCGCCGGAGCCGTGCGCGTGCGCCAGGTCGCGACCGCTCTTCCGGTATCCGAGGACGGCCGCGGCCGCGCCGGCGGTGGCGACGGCGGCCGCGCCGGCCGCCAGCGGGCCCCGGTCGGTGAGGCCCGCGGCACCCCCGCCGCCGGTCTGGGGCGCGCCCGCGGGCACCGGCTCGCCGGCATTCCCGACCGGGGTGCTCGACGGGGTGTAGTAGCCGCTGTAGGGCTCCGGCATGTACGGGAAGGACGAGAGCAGGTTGATTCCCGCGCCGGTGGCCCCGTCGGTGACCTTGGAGGCCGCCGCATCAGGCGTGTAGCTCGGGTCCACCAGTGGATAGGTGACGCCGGCCAGGGCGCGGAGCGCGATCGTGACGATGTCGTCCTGGAGCCGCCGGCCGTTCGGGAAGCCGGCCGCGTCCCCGCCGACCAGGCCGGCCGGGTTGGGCGACCGCGTCGGCGGGATGGCCATGTTGAGCCGGAGAAGGTCAGCCTGGACCTGACCGCCGGCGGTCAGGTTCTGGAAGCCGGGCACGATCCCCGCCGGGAGGCCGGTCAGGAAGATGGCCACCAGGTCCGCTCGCTGCTTGGCGGCCGGCATCGGCTGCAGCTTGGCGTTCAGCGCCTTGAGGTTGGGGAACACGCCCGGGTACAAGGCTGGCAGCAGGTCGGCCAGCGCCGGGAAGGAGACGTCGCTGACGAACTGGCTGTCGTTGAACGGGCTGCTCGCGTTCCACTTGTCCTTCATCCCCAGCGAGACCAGCACCTCGTTAAACAGCGGCATCCCGAGGCGCGACACCTGCTCGTAGGGCCCGGAGCCGTTGAAGTGACCCTGCGAGGAGTCATAGACCTGCGCCTTCTGGCGGTAGGCGGAGGCATAGACGCCGATGACAGCCGTGGGCTTGGCGGGGTCAGTCGGGTTGGAGCCGTCGGAGGTCAGCAGCGCCTTGGGGACCTGAAGGGCGATCGTGTGGACGTTCGAGGCGCCGAGCGTGTTGATCCCGTTGTGCATGCCGAGTGCGCCGCCGCCGGCGTGCAGGGAGGCAAAGGGCCGCAGGTCGCCGAGGTCGAACACCGCGCCGAGGTCGACGAAGAACGCGTCGGCCCGCTGGCCGGCGAACACCTTCTCCCCGGTAGCGAGAGTCTGGACGGCAGAAGCGGCCAGCGCCGGGTAGTCCGGGGTGGACAGCGGGCCGATGTTGCAGGGCGGGCAAGGAAGTGAGGAGCCGACCCTGGACGCGTTGCCCCCCTTGGTCCCGTCGTATTTCACCTTGGTCACGTCGTAAGTCTGCTTGCGGTTCCAGGTCGGGTCACTGAGCGAGGTGATCGGCCCGGTGTTGTACAGGAAGCCCGCGGCCGGGTCCGGCGCCGCGGTGCTGAAGGTGAACTGGTAGCTGATGTCGGTCTTCGTGCCGGAGTTGGAGATGTTGATCTCGTACAGCACGTCGTCGCCGAACTGGTAGAAGTTCGGTCCGCCAGCGGGCGCTTCAAGCGGGATGAAGTTAGCGATGATGGTCACCGTGTCAGGCGCATCCGGGCTGACGAAGGCGTAGACGTCGGTGTTGTCGGCAACCGGGTCGCTGGAGATATATGGCGCTTCACGATGCGATGACACGTTTCACCCCTGGGTAGGTCGTACGACTGGAAGTGGGAGCGGGCCGAACTGGTACGGCCCGAAGCGGCAGGGCACAGACCGGAGAGACTCCGGGCCCGCCTCAAAAGCGCAGTGGCGGTGCCCGGTGGTGCCCCTAGCCGGGCGCGGCGGTCAGCCGACGGCCCGGTAGAGCTTCGCGGCCAGGTGCCGGTCGCGGAAGGTCACCTCGCTGGTGCCCAGGTACACGCCGATCTCGCCGGTGCTGAGATCCTTCACGTGAGCGACCAGCGGGCCGTCCAGGCTGGCACCCGCCGGCAGGGCAGCGCTCTCCGGCGCGGTCGCGGGCGAGCGGCCTGCCGCGCTGGCATCCGGCGCCTTGGCTGCGAGGCCCGCGGACCCGGCGGCCACGAGGCCGGCTCCCGCGACCGCGAGCGAACCGCTCCGCAAGAGCGCACGGCGACTCACATTTTCCATTTCCCATCCTCTGCTGACGGCGAATCCTGGATCAGACGGGCCGAGATATAACCCGCCGCCGGGTACCGTAAACCGCGCTGGCCATGGGGAGATCATTTTATTCCCCAGGGGCTTTTATCAAGCGAACCCCCAGCTCCTGGCCCTGCCTGTATCTTAACTAGCGCTCGTCTTCCGCGCGGAGACGACACGCGATGTGTTTTTGCTCGGACGGCAGACTGACCCTTAATGCGGCATCCGTAACTATTCACGATGAACCCCGGACAGAATGAGTCACGAACCGGAATAAGGCGCTTATATAACTAACAGTCGTTCGATTGTGGCGCTCGTTGACCCGGGCACGGGCGGGAACGACCTGGTGCGGGCAGTCGATCACCGGTTCCTGGAGGCTGCCAGGACGTCACCCGCGCTGCCAGCGTCCCGCCATCCGGCAGCCTGGCTGTTGGGTCATGACACCCGGCCGTGTCCGGGCTGGATTCCGGCACGCCCGCGCGGCAGCCGGAACGAGAACAAGGCACCCGCTGCCCCGGCGGCCAGACCAGCCCCCTGGAAACGAAAGCCAGCCAAGAAAACCAGCAAGAAGACAATCACCGGCTGAGCGACCCCGGCAGACGCCTGCGCCGCCCGCCCGAAGGCCGCCCCCGGCGACCGCATCGACGCCACGGGACTTGCCACCTGCCGTCACAACGGAAAACTCCACCACAGCGGCATCGGCCGTGCCCCACGCCGGAACCCTGGACGGACCGCCATCCGCGGACGGCCCGGGAACAGGACCGGGGTACCGTCGCCTCTGCGGTCGGTCACCTCCAGCCGGACGCCGCCCTCGCCGGCCGTCACCGATACCGTCACCAGCCCGCCCGGGACCGCCGAGCCCGCTGTGCCGCCTGACCCGCCGCGATCCGTCACGCTACGCGGAACTACCGCCTCAGACATCAGGCAACCAGCCTCCCCGGGCCCCCGGAACAGCAACGGGCGCGGGACGGATGCACGCTCCATTCAGCCGCGACGTCAAGCCGTGCGCCCTCCATCCATGCAACCGCGGGTGTGATCGCGGGGCTTGGTTACCGGCCGTTGCCGGTTGCGCCCGGCCGATCGCGTCATTGGTCTAAACCTGAGTTGGCTCAATTTAGTGCGCAAGTCAGCCGGCTGGTTGATGGCGTGGAGGGCTCGGCGGAGGTCGTCGGGGAGGGGGTCGGCGGCGGTGATGGTCTGCCGTCCGGCCTGGATCTCGATGGTGCGGTAGCGGCGGGCGGTCCGGACGAACTTCCGGATTGACCAGCCGGTTCTCGCTTCGATCCACCGGGTGACGGCGAGGGCGGCGAACACGATCGTGAGGTGGGCTTCGATGGAGTCGCGCTTGCGGTGGTAGACGGGCCGGCCCTGCAGGTCGGACTTTGACATGCGGAAGCTCTTCTCGATGTTCCAGAGCTCGTGGTAGCTGCTGATGACGAAGTCCGCGGTGACGGGCTCGCCGTCGGGGGTGGCGGCGAGGTTCGCGGTTGACGCTCTTGACCGCGCCGTCGAGCTGGATGAACCTGTTCCGCTTGACCGGGGCGAGGCCGGCGACGGCCATCGCGGCCTTGGCGACCTGCTCGTCGATCCCGTGCAGCGTCCGGCGCGCCCGGTCGGCGCGGTACTGGTAGTAGATGACCTGGTCGCGGCGCTTGTCCTTCGGGCCGGCGGGCCAGGGCTGGGTGAAGACGTGCCCGTCGGGGATCTCCCCGCCGGGGTGCTCTCGCCGCCAGGCGTCGATGACGTAGGGCACGTCGGGGACCTTCATGCCGAGGATGAACGACAGCCCGGCGGCCTCGATGGCCTTCATGTTCGCGTCGGAGATCATCCCGGCGTCCGCGACCCTCGAAGGCCGAGAGCATGAGTCTGGAGCCCCAGGTCACCATCGGCCTGCTGACGGACCAGTCCGGGTTCCCGCCTCCGTTCCTTGGAGAACCCGGGCTCGCGGAACCCGTCGCCCTGGTGGGCCTCGTAGTAGAGGGTGGACACGTCGTAGAGGACGAGGCTGGCGGGGCCGAGCCGCGCGTGCGCGGCGCACGCGGCCGATAGCCGCTGCCGCCAGGTGCCCTCGGCGTAAGCGGGCAGGCGCCGCTTGACGGTCGCGTAGGACGGCGGCGCGATCCCGGCTTCGTCCAGGACGCGCAGCGAGTCGACCTTGCTGGCCGGTTCGATGATCCTGGCCAGCACCAGGTGCCGGAAGACCTCGTACCCGGCCGCCGCGTCGTCCAGCCCCAGCGCCCGGTAGCCGTGCTCGAGCGCGCCGACCAGGTGCCCCATCCTCGAGGACGTGATCGGCAGCGGACCGGGCGGTCCGGCGTCCAGGCCGAGGTCGAGTTCCAGCTGGCCTGCCGCGATGCGCTGCGCGGCAGCGCCCGAAGGGCCTCCAGCTCGGCCTCGTCGTGCGCGGACCCGATGTGCTCGATCTCCCGCGAGCCGCACCGCGACGACCACACGACCTGCACCGCCGTCGCGCCCGACTTCGTCTTCACCGTCCGCACATACGGCACCGGCCCACTCTAGGAGCCATCGTTAGTACGCAAATCCGCTTCCCGAGAACCAGGAACCCGCAGGCCAACGAACCCGGGCCCGTTTAACTGATGGTCTCGGTCGTTGCTGCCACGTACTGTCGCCCAATGCGCGTAGTGCTTTTGGGCGGAGCCCCGGGTGTTGGCAAGACCACGACCGCCCGGCGCCTGATGGAGTTTGCCCAAGCCGGGCCGGATCTCGTTCAGTGGGTCGACGTTGACGCCCTCTGGTTCCACCGGCCGTGGCGGGTCGATGAGCGGACGAAAGCAATGGTGCGCGCGAATATACGCGCGGTGGCCGATCATGCGGCTCAGGCTGGTGTCGATGTCCTGCTGATCACCTGGGTCTTTCATACGGCGGATCTGCATCGCCTCGTGGCCGGGCTGCTTCCCCCTGGCTCCGAGATCACGTCGGTTCAGCTGCACGCTGGGCATGAGGTCTGGACACGTCGCTATATGGGGGACCCCGAGCGAGGCGGCGGCCCGCTCGTCCACCACGAGGAGGGATACACGGCAACTCACGCGGTCCCAGTTGATCACGTGGTGAAGACTGACGGCCTCACCCCGATCGAGGTCGCGGACGCAGTGGCACTCGCCATCGGAGGCGCCCTGGCCCAGCGAGTAGACCAGGGCGCTTCGTTAGCTCAGACCGGGGCGATTACCAGGGTGGCGGGGCCGGACTCCTGGGTCACTCCCTGGGCTGAGCCGCACCCGTCAGGGTTGAGCCGGGGCAGGACTACGGTGCGGGTGGCTACCTCGCCCTGGCCTGAGTTGGCTCATTTAATGCGCAACGCACGCCGATTACGCGGCCGGGCTCACGAAGGGGTTCGTAGACAGGTGCCGCGCGGTTTCCCGGTGTTGTGTTGCCGCGGTGGCCGCTGCGGGCCTGCTGTTACCGGAGCGGTTCAGCCGATGCTGCCCGCAGCCGGGCTACCGACCCAGCTACGAGCAGGGCGTGCCCGGCGGCGATCCTCGGCCTGCGCCGCTGCACGGCCCGGGCCGCCGACAGGACGTTGAGCGCGGCGTCCGGGGCTACGCTGGCGGTCGCGAGCAGCGTCACCCGCCGCGGCCAGCGCAAGCCCCACCACGCGCCCAGGACCATCGTCACGACAGCGGAAGCAAGCTTGTACTGGGGTTCGTATCGAGACAGGTAACGTAGTAGGCGGGGGTCCGCAGGTGTCTGCGTCGCGGCGGCATCCGGGCCATTGGGGGCAGCCTTGCGCAGCACCCCCTCACTTTCCAGCCGCTGCATGCTCTGCTGCAGGTTCTGGCGCGCCTCGGCCGGGGTCGGCGCTTCAGCACCTAGGCCCCAGGCCACCAGCCCGTAGCCAGCAGCGCTAACCCATGCGGCCAGGGCCCGCTGCCGGCGCCCGGCGGCCCAGTGCCCGGCCCCGACGGCGGCCTGGGTAATAACGGGGGCGACCGGGGACACCCAGCCGAGGACCCCTGAGGGCCTGGTCCCGTCCAGAACGGGCAAGGCCATCGGCAACGCCTGGGCCCAACTGTCATCACGAGCCATCCCCGCATTGTCGCCCAGGCGACGCGCAGGTGCCAAGCTCCCGGGTTGCCGCTACCCCGACGTTGCCGCCCGGCGGGGCCCCGGGCGGCGCCCGTCGCCGTCTTCGCCGTCCGTAAATACGGCATCCGGCAGCGCTACGGCCCCGGATCAGTGCGCAAATCCAGCTCACGCGACCCAAGAACATGCACGTCACGACTCCGAGCCCGTCCAGAACCCAGAATCGTGAGCCAACTCAGGTCAGACATCAGGCAACCAGCCTCCCCGGGCCCCCGGAACAGCAACGGGCGCGGGACGGATGCACGCTCCATTCAGCCGCGACGTCAAGCCGTGCGCCTCCATCCATGCAACCGCGGGTGTGATCGCGGGGCTTGGTTACCGGCCGTTGCCGGTTGCGCCCGGCCGATCGCGTCATTGGTCTAAACCAATCGTCGGCCGTGCTGGCTCCGAGCTCGCTCGGATGTTCCGGCACGACGCGGCATGAACCGACACCGTCCGGCACTAGCCGTCATGATCGCCTTCATGACGAGGACGGCCCTCCCGCACTCTCCGGCGGGTGGTCGGCTGATCAAGGCTGGGGGCGCTTACAGCGCGGGGCGGGGCCCGGGCCGGGGCTGCCTGGCGCCGGAGCGGCTGGTTCGGGGGCTGCCGGCGGCTGGGCCGGTGATGGGCTGGGTGCCTTCGACGAAGGCGCGGGCCAGGTCGGACAGGCGCTGGTTGCGGCTGCGGGCCTGGTCGCGCAGCAAGGTGAACGCCAGGTCGACGTCGATGCCGAGGCGCTCGGCGAGTTTGCCCTTGGCCTGCTCGATGATGACCCGGCTGTTCAGCGCGGTCTGCAGCTGCTCGTTGAGGGTATCGGTGCGGCGTACGCTGCGCTCGTGCAGCAGGCTGATGGTGGCCACGTCGGCCAGCGCCTGGCCGATGTGCACGGCGTCGGCGTCGAAGGCGCCGGCGGTGGCGCGGAAGAGGTTGAGCGCGCCGATGACCTGGTCGCGCAGCCGCATCGGCAGGGCCTGCACGGCGGCGAAGCCGGCCTGCCCGGCCGCGGCGGCGAACTGGGGCCAGCGCTGCTCGGCGCTCAGGTCGGTCGCTTCCACCGGCTGGCCGGACCGGAAGCAGTCCAGGCACGGGCCCTGGTCACTCTGCAACTGGAACAGCTCGAGCAGCCGGGCGGCCTCGCTGGAGGCGGCCACCACGCGCAGCTCTCCGCGCGGGTCGGCCAGCAGCAGCCCGGCGGCGGAAACGCCGAGCAGCTCCACGCTGCGGCTGGTCAGGACGTGCAGGAAGTCGATGATGTCGAAATCGTCGACCATGGTGTCGGTCAGCTCGACAAAAGTCGCCGACAGCAGGTGTCCGTCCATCCGCTCACCCTCTCCACGAAAACAGCGCGGCCGGCAGTGCCGGCCGCGGCACTGGCGTACACGTCAGCGGTTGATTCACGTCTCGTCTCTCAGGGACAGATCGGGATCAGGAGACAGCCGCAGACGGCGCGCTACGATGTCGCGGGCGACACCGGCTAGCTGGAGGTCGTTGACGTAAGCATAGGCGCGCAACCGGGCGAACGCGTCGGTGACGCCGACGCCGAGCTGCTCGGTGAGCATACCGGTGGCCTGGTCGACCTCCGCCCGGTACGAGGCCAGGCCCGCGGGCTGGCCGCCGGGGCCGGCCCCTGGCCCGATGCCGCCCGCGGCCGGGTCCTGGGCGTCGAGCAGCAGCATGGTGGCGGTGTCGGCGAAGACCAGCGCGTCCCCCAGCTGGAAGTCGCTCAGCGGGCCCGGCCGGGCCCGGTAGAGGCCAAGCACCCCGGCCCGGATCGCCCCGACTACCAGGGGGAAGGCGAAGAGCGCGGCCGCACCGGCCCGGCCTGCCGCTGTCGCGAAAGCCGGCCAGCGGGCCCCCCATTCCGCGTCGGCCAGGTCCGAGGCCAGCACCGGGCCGCCGGAGCCAGAGGCGTCGAGCAAGGGTCCCTCTCCGAGGGTTAGCTGCAGTTCGGCGAGCTGCCTGCTGATCTCGTCGGTCACCTGCATCAGGTGGCCCGCCTGCGCGTCCGGCGCGGCGCTCAGCCAGGCGCCGGTGACCTGCACCCCGGGCACCACCGCCGTGCACACGTCCGCGGCCGACACCCGCCCGCCCCGTGCGGCCGCCTGCTCCGCAACCAGTCCCCAGACCCTGGAACGTCGCTGCATATAGGTCACCCGCACCGCCAGGCGCGCATCGGCACCCAGCCAGGGCACGAATGCGCTGGCAGGCCGGGAGAGCCGGCGAACCCCAGGCCGCGGAGGCCCTGCTCCCCGCGGAACGCGGCCACAACCTGGTCGGCGCCTTCGGGGGTGCTCGGATGCGCGCTCACTATGGACTCGCCTTCCTCCCCAGTAGCAAGGCGCGGCCCGGACCAAGCGGCTAATTTCCCGGCTCCTGCCCTGAAGACTACGCTGAATTGCGGACCGCATCCGGACGCGGCCGCTCAACTGCTGCTGTTGCATGCGGGGACGGGCTCGTCACGGCCGTGGCCATTACTGCTTGGATCACCGAAATGTCCGGTGCTCTTAACCTTTGATGTGGTTTTACGTTCAGGGCCCTCGCCTGTCCGCTGCCGACCTCATGCTGTGAGCGTTCGCGGCGCAATTTCCTATACCGGCAAAAGGCGCGTAGTGTCAAGAAGGTAGCTCCGGACCCTGGCAAAAGTGCCCCGCGAAAGTCGCGGTGGCACGGCAGGGCCCGGATTTTTACCTAAACGACGATGCACGCTGATTATGACGGCCACGGGACGGCGTGAACCCGGGGAGAAATCCTTTTTCCCACCGCGAGCTCCCAGCATGACCGCCTGGCCGGCCGCCCTCGCCGCGGCCGCAGCCCCCCCGCCGTCCGCTGGATCCTGGCAGGCCGGCCCCCGGGAGCCGCGGTAATTGCTCTAGCCGGGCTAACGCCCGGTCCGTGTATGTGATCGTTCCAAGAAGTGAGGCTCGTCATGGTGGTCCTAATCATCGTGCTCGTGATCGTGGCAATACTGCTGCTGATC
>Ga0265338_10003099_pt1 | contig 23843 bp, 14 predicted proteins | sample 42126metaG_FD_193579 | JGI IMG/M metagenome (GOLD analysis project Ga0265338, IMG submission 193579) | Rhizosphere microbial communities from Carex aquatilis grown in University of Washington, Seatle, WA, United States - 4-21-26 metaG | ecosystem: Host-associated > Plants > Roots > Rhizosphere... | reverse complement strand
TCTGGTGCTGGTACAAGTTGTCCTGGTACTCCTCGGTCCAGCGCTCGTCAGCGTCGCCATGCCGGCCGAACGGTGCGCCGCCGCCAAATTCGCTGACGATCAGCGGCTTGTTCCACTTCGATTTCCACTGCACTTTGTCGGCATCTTCGGGACGACCTTCATACCAGCCTACGTATTCATTGATACCGAGCACATCCAGCACCTCGCCCAGCGGGTCTGACAATGTGCGAAGGTCTCCCGTATTATCCGTGTGATTCAGCGCGGAGGTGATGAGCCGCGTCGAGTCGAATTCGCGCGCGTCCTGCGCAAGCTGTTTTAGAAACGTCACACGCTCCGGCTTCACTGGAGTTTCGTTGGAGAGCGACCACAAGATCACTGCCGCACGGTTATGATCGCGCGCAATCATGTCGCGCAGCTGCGCCTCCGCACTCCCGAGCGTCGCCGGATTCGTCCAGTCGATATCCCAATACACCGGAATCTCCGACCACACCAGCAGCCCCATGCGGTCGGCCAGGCGAATCTCATTCTCATTGTGCGGGTAGTGCGCGAAGCGGACGAAGTTACATCCCAGCTCTTTCACCCATCCCAGTAGAGTCTGCGCATCTTCAGCGCTAAACGCGCGGCCTTCGCGAAAAGGCGCCTCTTCGTGCATGGAAATTCCGCGCAAGAAGATGGGCTTGCCATTCAACAGGATATTTGCGCCCTGCACTTCAATCGTTCGAAATCCAATCTGGTCGTGGATCGTGTCGCTACCGCTCGTGAGGACCACGTCGTACAGCTTGGGATGCCCGGGCGACCACAGTTCCAACTTGGCCGTCACGCGAAAGCTGGCGCGGCCCGTGGCGTCGACGGCAACTTTCTCATGGATCCCCGCCTCCGGAATTTCCAGCGTAACGCTCTGTTGCGAGGGCGCGCCGTTCAATTGCACCCAGCCAGCAACCTCGTCCTGCGAGCCACGCACCAGTTGCACGGAGTAGTCCTGAATGAACGCAGCGGGAACCTCGACTAGTGAAACATCACGCGTAATTCCGCCGTAGCTCCACCAATCGAACTTCAACGCCGGCACGGCATCGGCGCGGCGGACGTTATTCACTTCAGCAATCAGAAAATTGTCGCCGTCGCGCAGAAGGGATGTCGCCTCGAAATTGAACGCAGTGAAACCGCCTTCGTGCTCGCCCAGCTTTTCTCCATTCAGATAGACGGTGGTCTGGTAGTTGGCGGCGCCGAAGTAGACAAAGACCCGCGTGCTTGCGCGTTTGTGATAGTTGAACTCCCTCCGGTACCAGACCGGACCTTCGTAAAACATCAACTGCTCGCGCTGTGTATTCCAATCTCCTGGAACATTCAGAACGGGCGATGCGTCGAAACTGTATTCGACGAGATCGCTTTTGTCTCGCGGCTTCTCATTGCGAAAGAAGCCCCGTGACTTGCCGTTCTCAAAAGGGTCGACGACGGCATGCCACGCACCATTCAGACTCACGGTCGTCCGTCCGGGAATGTTGGCAATCAGCGTGGAGGGACCGGGAAGGGCATAAGCCCATCCCGCAAGCAACAGTACCAGCAGGCAGCGTTTCGGATCACAAGCTAGCATCAGGAACCTCGAAAGCGCTCATACTAGTCACCCGCTAGTCACCCGCACAAGGGGCGTCAACCAACGGGAAGGAACGCACTCGGGACTATGCCGGTGGGACCTGGTTTTTCGGCCGGTCTGATACGTCGAGATTTTACATATCCGTGACAAGTACGGCGACACCTCAACCTACCCTATATTTGCTAAGGGCCCTCGAGAATCCGTAGGCCCTTCTCTCTCCGGCTAAATTGAAACGGGCACGGCATCCATGCCGTGCCCAATTTTTTTCGCGCTAGTCTTGCAGATTCTCCGAAACAATGTTCGCCACGGTCGTCATGCAGTCCGAAGGACTCTCCGCGGCGTTCCTGATTCCCACATTTAGCAGGGTTGTTCCGGATGGTGCAGCAGCCGTGATGTCGTGGCCGACATCGTCCCACAATTGCGGAAGTGGCTTCGATGAACTGCCATTCCAGTCACTGTCAGAGGCATTCGATCCGGGACCGGCCACGAGTACGCCGTTGATCGTCGTGGTTTCGTCTGAGTAGCCGACCGTGTCTGTGCGGGCAGTGCCCTCCTGTCCATCCGCGCCAATCGAGTCGAGCAAAACGGTAGCCCCGTCGGCGGTGGAGGGGAGCCTCAGAATGTAACTGAGCCCTGCCGCTCCCGTGAATGTTATGCCGCCTACTCTGTCGTCGTAGAAAGCCACCTGTTCCCCAGTCTGCCCTTTGCCGACCACCACGAGCGAAGCGCCCTCCATCAAAGGCAACACCGGCGTGCCATCCCACGGATCACGCCGGTTGGTAAGTCCTCCTGCTCCGGCGAACAACGAGACCTGGTAAAGGCCATTTCCGTTGGCGACTGATACCGGCACTTGTCCGCGATAGACGGAGATCCTGTCGCCCGTCCAGCACGGAGTATCGCCCGTGCCTACGAGAGTGCCGTTGATGGTGGCAACCGACGATACCGGGATCGGCGAAAGACGCTGCAGCTTCATTCTTGTTTCTGCCGCGCCGGGAACTCCATCCGTGATGACGGCCCAGTAGAGGTACGCAGCCTTCGCCGGATTGACTACACCGCTGATGCTGATGGCGCCCGTTCCCCAGTTTCGCAGCCCTACGCCGCCGCTTCCGATGGCGGCATTCTGATAGACAACCCGCGGGTCGACGACGATCAGCGCCGGAGTCGGTGGCTTGACGCGGTTGGCGGTTGGCGAGTCGCTGGTTCCCCACGCCGGTTGAAGCAACGGCGAACCATTCTCCTGAGCACATACCCAAACGCTCAAGGTCATCAGCCCGGCGATCGCGAGTGCTCCGTAGTGAGAAATGAACGAATGGACAGAAATTGAACGAGGTTTCACACCTACCTCCATGAAATGCGGGATTCAAGCGAACAACAGAGGACTGTTGCCGTCAGGTGGGGGGATTAGTGCGGACATCGTAGCCAAGATTCTGGCGCGAGTCCAGCGGAAAAATGTCAGCGGTCGACTACTAGCCGACCGGCGCTGCTACCGGCTCTTCCACATTCGCTTCCCGAAGGAACTTCGCCGCTTCTTCGGGCGGTGTGGGATTGATGTAGAAACCAGTGCCCCACTCGAAACCCGCCGTCTTGGTCAGCTTCGGCATGAACTCAATGTGCCAGTGATAGTGGTCGTTGGTCGGATCCTGTGCCGGAGAACTATGGATCACCAGATTGTACGGCGGGTTGTCCAGCACGCGGTCCGCTCTGCTCAACAGGTCCTTCATCGCTCTGGCGAGGTTCTCGAACATGTGCGACGACGAGTTCTCAAATGCCGACTCATGGGACTTCGGCAAAATCCAGGTTTCAAACGGAAAGCGCGGAGCATACGGCGCCAGTGTCAGGAAGTTTTCGTTCTCAGAGACCACTCGTGTTCCACTGTCCATTTCCTGCCGGATAATGTCGCAGAAAACGCAGCGCTCCTTGTAGAGGAAGTACTGCTTCGCCCCTTCCAGCTCCTGCACCACGTTGATGGGAAGAATGGGCAGCGCAATCAGTTGCGAGTGCGCGTGCTCCAGAGACGCTCCCGCCGCCTCCCCGTGATTCTTGAAAATCAGGATGTACTTGAAACGGCGGTCTTTCTTCAGATCCAGGATGCGGTCGCGGAAGGTCCACAAAACATCTTCAATACGCTTGGGAGGCAGTGTAGCGAGGCTGGCCGTGTGATCCGGCGTCTCGATGATGACCTCGTGCGCCCCGATTCCGTTCATGCGGTCGAACATCCCCTCGGCCTGGCGGTTCATGTTGCCCTCAATGCCAAGGGCCGGGAATTTGTTCGGCACCACGCGAACCGTCCATCCGGGAGTGTCCCGCTGCGGCGTAGGGCCGCCATTCGAATTCGGGCGGTACGCCTGGATTTCGGGAGGAGTCTTGCCCTCGTTCCCGTAACAAAAGGGGCAGAATCCCCCCTTGATCTTCATGTTCTCGCGGACAAAATCAGTGGGCCGCTTCGCCCGGTCCGTCGAAATAATTACCCAGCGACCAACAATCGGATCTTTTCTGAGCTCAGGCAATTACAAATTCCTTTCAGCCAGATTCCGCAAACTTTTTATTCTACGCCGCCAGGGAGGCATTGCGAAATACTTCGATCTGCGGGCGAGATGTAAAACGATCATAGTATACGCTCACAATATCGATTCTCCACTGGCACGTTGGTGGAAGGCGCCTTCGGTACTCTCGTGCTACTTCCGCTAACTCCCGCCGCTTGTGCCGGTCCACGGCCGCTTCCGGTGTCTTCACGTCGCGAGAAGTCCGCGTCTTGACCTCAATAAAACAGAGGATGTCGCCGTCCCACGCGATCAAGTCGATCTCCCCATGGCACCGTGGCGAACGGAAGTTGCGCGCCACAACTACGTAACCCAGCCTCCGCAGGTAGAAGTAAGCATCTTCTTCGCCTCGCGTTCCTGTCCGCTGGTGCGCCGGGCGGGGATCCGGTTGCAGCACCCACGCCGCCAGCCAGTCCAAGGTTCGAATTGCAGTCTGCGTGACCCGTCCGGAGAAGAATGCTCGATAGCCCAACTTAGACCTCCCTGCTCCGTGTCCCCTAACTGTAAGAGGAATTCGCCAAAGCTGGAAGTGACCGCCTTCACATCGATGAAATTAGATTGAGATTGTTCCCAAATCTGAACGGGGACGGCGTGTGGTCTCGATTTGAATACGAAAAACAAGCCCGCGGACGATGCCGCAGGCCTGGTCGCCGTCCTCCCCCAACGAAGGCAGCAACGAAACTCAATTTCTTAGACTTGCGGAGCACACCCTCTCGCGCGCTCCGCAAGTGTCCCACGGTCTAGCCGACCGTGAAATTCTCAAAACTGGCGCCCCCACCTCGCTTGGACTCCTCGCGAGGGTAGTTCTTCGGCAGTCGGAACCCACTTTGTGCGACATCTGGTGCCAGGTCAATTCACGCCTCCTGCAAACGTAGTTCACGCGCTAAGTCATTGTTCACGAGGATGATGCGAATCCTCCTCACTCGGACAAAGGTGGTGGTCGAATGGCACCAAGTGGCGATTCTCGGCGGGATTACGGGTGCGCTAGACTCCAGCTGGGGAATTCCACCGTCAAAGCAAATGCAGCCTGCCTCACAACCGCGCGAAGTCGTTCGCTTTGGCGTCTTTGAGGTCGACCTGCGCGCTGGCGAGCTTCGTAAGAACGGCATCAAGGTGAAGATTCAGGATCTTCCTTTTCGGGCCCTGAAGCTCATGCTCAGCCACCCCAACGAAGTACTGAGCCGGGAGCAGTTCCGTCAGGCGCTCTGGCCCGACGGGGTCTTCGTGGACTTCGACCACGGGATCAGCAGCGCAATCAACCGCCTGCGCGACGCGCTGGGAGATTCCGCCAATAACCCCATCTTTGTCGAGACCGTCGAGCGCCGCGGCTACCGCTGGATCGCTCCGACTCACATCCCGACCCCAATCGGCCAGCCGCATCTGGTTGTAGTCAAGCCCGAGACCGAAGCCAAAGCTCAACCCTCTTTGCCGCCTTCGCAGCGACTCAGGTGGTTGCTCGTCTTTCCCACCCTTGCGCTCCTTCTGGCCGGCTGGGGCTTCCGGCCGCTCTATCGCGCTGCTAAAGCCAGTACGAGAAAACCGGCGGTTGCTGCATCTCCGGATTCTGCACCGCGCGCCGCCAAAGCAGAGGCGCAGCAGTTTTATCTGAAAGGCCGATTCTACTGGGAGAAGCGCACTCCTGACGGGTTGAACCAGGCGGTGGACTACTTCACGCAGGCCATTGTGCACGACCCCAACTACGCTCCTGCCTACGTTGGACTCGGCGACTGCTACAACCTGATGCGCGAATACACGCTCATGCCGGCCACCGAGGCCTATCCGCGCGCGCTAGCAGCGGCAAGGAAAGCGGTTCAGCTCGATGATCAATCGTCCGAGGCACACGCGTCGCTGGCCTTCGCTCTTTTCTGGGGCACGTGGGACGCCCCTAACGCCGACCGTGAGTTCCGCCGCGCCATCGAACTGAATCCCAACAACGCCGTCGCACACCACTGGTTCGCCACCTACCTCTCCGCCGTCGGTCGCCACGCCGAATCTGTCGTCGAGATTGACCGAGCTCAGGCCCTCGATCCCGCCTCAAAATCGATCATGGCCGATAAAGGTGCCCTGCTCACGGTGGCGGGCCGCCGCGACGAGGGCATCGCCCTGTTAAAGCAGTTGGAAACTTCGGAGCCCGAGTTCATTTCCCCGCACCGTTACCTGAAGCCCGCATATTTCACCAGCGGGGACTATGCCAGCTACCTCAGCGAGTGGAAGAAAGAAGCCGCCCTGATGCGGGACAACTCAACCCTGAAACTGGTAAACACCGCCGAGAATGGCTACGCGGGCGGAGGCAGGGAGGGCATGCTCCGCAACATGCTCGCGATGCAAAAGAAGCTCTACGAGCACGGCAAGGCATCGCCGTATCTCCTGGCACAGACCGCCTCTCTCCTCGGGAACCGGCAGGAAGCTCTCCAGTATTTAAGTATTGCCTTCGACAAGCACGACGAGAATGCCGTCCAGTTCGAAAGCGACCCCGCGTTCAACCCACTGCACGACGCCTCCGCTTACAAGGATCTGGTTGCCCGCCTCGCCTTGCCACCTCACGACTGAAGCGTTGCACAACTCCAGGAGCAAGAAATGCCACCTCCGCGGTAAGCGAAGGTGGCACAAGAACAAATTCAGGGAACTATGCACCTACGCGCTTGATGCACTCTTCAAGGACATCCACTGCAACGTCCGCCTCTTCCTTAGTAACGATAAGGGGCGGGCAGATGCGCACCGTGCTCGGTCCACATCCCAGGAAGAGGATGCCGCGCTCGAACGCCATTTCGACGATTTTGTCGCGCTCGGCGTTCCCGTATTCCTTCGTGACTTTGTCTTTCACGATGTCGACGCCGATCATCAATCCGCGGCCGCGTACATCGCCCACCAGTTTCAACTTCGAAGGCCAGTCCGCCATGCGCTTCATGATGTGATTGCCCACGCTCGCCGAGTTCTCGAGCAAGTGCTCTTTCTCGATCACGTCGAGCGTAGCCAGCGCGGCCGCAATCGCCACCGGGTTGCCACCGAAGGTGGATGCGTGCGAACCCGGCACCCAATCCATGACTTCGGCACGCGTCATCGTGACACCAAGCGGCATACCCGACGCAATCCCTTTCGCCATGCAAACCATGTCAGGCTCGACGCCGGTGTGCTCAACCGCAAACCACTTGCCCGTGCGCCCAATGCCGCTCTGCACTTCGTCCACCACCAGCATGATTCCGTGCCGGTCGCAGATGCGCCGCAACTCCTGCATGAAGATCTTGGGAGCAACGACGTACCCGCCTTCGCCCTGCACCGGCTCTACAAAAATCGCCGCCACTTCCTCCGGCGCCAGCGTGGTCTTGAACAGCTTTTCTTCGATGAAGCGGGCGCAACCCAGCGCAAAGTTGTCCGGATCCTGCGTGCCACCTACACAGCCGCGGTATACATCGGGATAGCGAACGTGCGTCACGCCCGGCACCAGCGGCGCGAATCGCCGCCGCTGCTGCGGCTTCGACGCCGTCAGCGACAGCGCGCCCATGGTACGTCCGTGGAAGGCGCCGAAGAACGCAATCACGTTCTGCCGCTTGGTGTGGTACCGCGCCAGCTTCAGTGCGCACTCGACCGCCTCCGCCCCGGAGTTTCCGTAGTAAATCCGGTGCGGGCCCGGCATGGGAGCAATCTTCGACAGCCGCGCCGCCAGGTCCACCATGCTTTCGTAGTAGAAGTCGGTGCCCGACATGTGGATCAGTTCGCCCGCCTGCTTCTGAATGGCGGCGACCACATCAGGATGGCAGTGGCCGGTCGAGGTCACGGCGATGCCGGCGGAAAAATCAAAAAATTCATTGCCGTCAACGTCCGTCACGACGATGCCGCGTCCGCTCTTGGCCACCATCGGGTACGAACGGGTATACGACGGCGAAATATACTTCTGGTCGCCCTCGAGTACGCGCTTGGCGTTAGGCCCGGGCAGGGCGGTCTTGATTCTCGGACCGATCGTCGCCGTCTTGGGTGTCATTGTTGCTGTGGTCATGGAAGCCTCCGAAGCAACCGTCAGTAGTCGGTTGCCAGTTGGGGATGAATACAACCTCAGAGCGCGAAACTCCGGTTCAGGCTTGCGCGAAAACTGAGGCGAATCAGGCGGAGGTCAGAACTAGTCGCTACCGAAGAGGCTGGGACGTAAACGCGAGGGCAGATTCGCACGATACCGCCGTGGACACACCAGGCAGTGCAGCCAGCATTCCGCCGATTGAACATACGGAAGATGCGAATTGGGATTCTTCTGCAGCATCGCTCGCGGTCGACATCACTGATTGATTATAGCTGGAACCAGTGGCAAGCGTAACCCCCTTTAGTAACGCGAATACCCCGTTTTTCAAAGTGCTTCATGGCGAGGCCAGTGCACCCATGGGTTTATGTGGGACAGCCGCCCTCGGCTGTCCAGCCGAGCGAAGCTCGACGCTCACTGCCGCTGCCTGTAAGCTCGACCTACTATCATCGATCAGACATCCGCGTGCATATCGCATCAAGTGACCTCCGGTCGCACACACATAACAAGCGCCCTTGCCCACCGCCGTTGTCAACCGCGAATTGCGAACTTTATTCCTGCAGAATCCGTGTTGGTTCTGGAAATAGCGCACCGACTTTGTGTAGGATGGCGGCGAACGCCCGCTGAGACGATCCGTGGCCGTGTCTGTTCCGCCCGCACAAGGAGGGTCAGATGCAAGCATCCGTTTCTCTTTCTCGCTCCCTACGAACCCTGCTCCTGGCTGTATTCATCCTCACGCTTGCTCTGCCTGCCGCGCTTCTCGCGCAGGCCTACTTCGGAACCGTGACTGGCGAACTCACCGATTCGACCGGTGCTCTGGTTCCGAACGCACCCATCCTCTTAACCGACCAGCAAAAAGGATTCGCGTTTCACACCACCTCCGACAGCAACGGGCGATACCTGTTCCGCTCGATTCCTCCCGGCGTCTACGTGGTTTCGGCGGAAGCCCAGGGATTCCAGAAGACCCAGAGCTCTCCGTTCAAAGTTGATATCAACCAGAACGCCACCACCAATCTCACCCTGAAGGTCGGTGGCGCAACGCAAACCGTTCAGGTCGAAGCGCAGGGCGAGGCCATCCAGACCCAGGACGCCGAAACCGGCCAGGTCGTCAATCGCAGGTTCATCAATAACCTCCCGCTGATCGATCGCAACGTGGTCGACCTCACCAGGCTCGCTCCCGGGGTTACGGAAATGGACGACCAGTGCGGCGCTGGCTGTACCGGGACGAACTTCGTCTCGAACGGCAGCCGCGGATCGACCGCCGACATCCTCACCGACGGCGCTTCAGTCACCAACTCTGAACCCAATGGCGGCATCACGGCGGCAACGTATCTTCCTTCCCCCGAAGCAGTGGAAGAATTCAAAGTCGAGCAGACAAACTTCAGCGCGGAGTATGGATTCAGCGGCGGCTCGGTCGTGAACATGGTCACGCGTTCTGGCACAAACAAGTTTCACGGCAGCGTCTACGACTTCGTGCGCGACCAGTCTCTGGACGCCAACAGCTGGTTCAACGACTACTACGCGGCTATTACTGGCGTGCCCCAGCCCAAAGGAGCTTTGCGCCGCAACAATTACGGCGGCACGATCGGCGGTCCAATTATCAAAGGCAAGACGTTCTTCTTCTTTGACTATGACGCCACGCGCCAAACTGGCCAGTCTTCGGCGGCCGCGGGAGTTCCCACCGACGCCATGCGCGCCGGGGACTTTGGCGCAGTATGCACGAACAACGGAAACACGGATGACAGTGGAAATTTCCATCCCGGTGCGTGGGACGCCACGACCGGCTCCCCGACCTACGGACGATGTGTGCAGGCGGATGACATGACGACACTCGTGCAGAGCGGGCAGCTATGGGACCCATATCTGCGCTACAACGATCCCAACGCGGGGGGCGCGAGCGCAAATCATGGTCACGATGTTACTGCTACTACCTTTATTCCCTTTAACAATATCGGCACCTATATCAGTCCCGGATGCGATGCTGTGTTTTTGCTCGCGCAGAACGGGAATCCATGTCCTCCCGCGGCGAATCAGCCGGTTCCGGGAGTTCCGGGAAACTTGATCGATCCTGTGGCGCTGAAGATGTTCAGCTATTTCCCTGAGCCGAACATTCCGGGCGGATCGATTTACAAGAACTGGTTCGGGTCGGGTCCCAACCAGAACTCCAATCGCCAGTTCGACATCAAGATCGATCATCGATTCAGCCAGAGTGATCTACTCAGCGGAAAATTTTCGTACCAGTACAGCACGGGCCACGGCATCAATTGCTTTAAGAATTTTACCGATCCTTGCCAGGGCGGACCGGGGTGGAGCAATGCGCACCTGTTTGCCGTCACCGAAACGCACACGTTCAGTCCGACCCTGCTGATGAACGTGACGTTGGGCTTTACCCGCGGGGTATGGCACTACACTGCTTACAACCCGCAGGGTGTGAACGACCCGTTGAGCGAACTCGGGTTCCCGTCGTATCTCGACAGCAACGGCTTCAAGGGTGTGCCGACGATTTATTTGGACCTGCATCAATCCGCGGGATCGCAATATATCGGCAGCGATACTTACGCCAACATGCGGCTGGGGCAGGATACGGGAACGCTGACGGCGACGCTCGACAAGGTACACGGATCGCATGAGCTGAAGTTCGGATTTGACGGGCGCGTACACCAGATCAACTACATCCAGACGAACGCGGCCAACGGCATCTTCAGCTTCGACGAGAACGGCTCGTCGGCCTGTCCGAACGACCTCTCGGGCTGTGGGGGTGACGATCTGGCCAGCTTCCTGATGGGTAACATGAGCGGGAACTCGTATTATGAGATTCAATACCGCCCTGCCACGACGAACTATCAATATGGCGTTTTCGCGCAGGACAACTGGAAGGCAACTCCGAAACTGACGTTGAACCTGGGATTGCGCTATGACGTCACCCTGCCGCGCACGGATCGGTATAACCGGCAGAACTATTTTGATCCGAACGTGGCCAGCCCGCTGAACAATGGAAGCTTCACCTACACCGATCCGGTGAGCAGCTTGGACGTCACCAGGAACCTGGTCGGCGGTGAAGTTTTCGCCACTCCCAGCCAGCGCAAGAACTACATCACCGATTGGCATGACATTCAGCCGCGTTTCGGCTTTGCCTACCAGTTCGCTCCAAAGATGGTTGTCCGCGGCGGCTATGGAATTTACTACGGACAATCGCGTTCAGGAGTCACGGGAGTCGTGCCTTATGGATCCGCGGGCTTTAACCAGGGCACAAACGTGATTCCCACCTATCTGAACCACGGCGACACTCCCTGGCTGCGTCTGAGCAACCCGTATCCCAGCGGGTTGATTCAGCCGGCGGGGAATACGCTCGGCTTGATGAACGATGTGGGGCTTGGCGCGAACGGCCCGCTGTACACAGCTGGCGCCAACCAGACGCCCTACGAGCAGAGCTGGAGCCTGGGCTTCGAGCGGGAACTGCCGGGGAACATGTTGATCAATGCCGAGTACATCGGGAAGAAAGGTACGCATCTTCCGTTCAGCGGCACCAGCTACGTCTACAACCACCTCGGCTCGTGGATCGAGAGCCTGCCCACTACGGCTGCCGACCCGGACAATCCATGCACACCGATTCTTACCGTACCCTGCCTCAACAGCCCGGTGGCCAATCCTTTCTTTGGGGTGATCACGGACCCCAACAGCGGGCTGTCGAGCGACACGACATCGTACGCTCAATTGCGGCTCCCCTTTCCGCAATTCACAGGTGTCAGCACGGACTCGCTGTTGATCGCGAGCTCCATTTACCACTCGCTGCAGATATCGGCCGAGAAGCGCTATTCCAATGGATTGCAGTTCCTGGCGACCTTCACCTGGTCGAAGTCGATTGACGATTCGTCGAACGCAGACGACAACGTTACCTGGCTGGGAAGCTTCAGCAGCCTGCAGGATCCGAACAGGCCTTATCTTGAACGAAGCCTGTCAACCTTCGACATCCCCTACGTGGCGCAATTCAGCTACAGCTACGATCTGCCGTTTGGCCGCGGTCGGGCGTTCCTCGGAAATCTGCCACGCTGGGCGAACGGGATCCTGGGCGGATGGAAGACGAACGGCATCTGGCGCATCTCCGACGGAAGGCCGCTGACGTTTGGTCTCGCCGACGGAACCTCGTTGCCAACCTATGGCGCGCAGCGGCCCAATTTAGTAGGCAAGCCGCAGCGGAATCACGGCTCGGATTGGATGTTCAACTACTTCAAAGACAATAGTGTGTTGCAGCAACCGGCCCCCTTCACCCTGGGGAACGCGCCGCGAGCCTTCGGAGGCGTGCGGAGCCCTTGGACGTTTACCAGCGACTTGTCCATCGGGAAGCAATTCCAGGTTCGAGAGGAGATGAACTTCGAATTCCGCATCGAGGCCCAGAACGCGTTTAACCATCCTGTGTTCGGGACACCGAACACGACCGTCGACGATCCTGAATTCGGGGTGATCGGGTACACGTCGGTGGGCGCGCGACAGGTGCAACTCGCAATCAAGTTCAACTTCTAAGGGATACCGAAAAGTTCCCCTAGGCTCGCCCTTGTGACGCCCAGGCACTCCGGTGCCTGGGCGTCGTTTTTTTCCGCGCCCAGACCCCGCCTTTGACTTCCACCAGACCGGGCGATAGCATGGCTCGACCTCACGGCGGGGACCTCCATTGCTCGACCAGACCATCTCCCACTATCGGATCATCGAGAAGCTCGGCGGTGGTGGTATGGGTGTGGTCTACAAGGCAGAAGACACGCGCCTCGGCCGCTTCGTCGCCCTCAAATTTCTCCCCGAAGATCTCGCCCAGGACCGCCAGGCGCTCGAGCGTTTCCGCCGCGAAGCCAAGGCGGCCTCGGCTCTGAACCATCCGAACATCTGCACCATTTACGACATTGGCGAAGAGGACAACCGCACCTTCCTCGTCATGGAGTTTCTCGACGGCGCCACTCTGAAGCACATGATCGCTGGCCGTCCGCTGGAGTTGGAAACGTTCCTGTCGCTGGGCATCGAGATTGCCGACGCGCTCGACGCTGCCCATGCCGGAGGAATCGTCCACCGCGACATCAAGCCCGCGAACATTTTCGTCACCAAGCGCGGACACGCCAAGATTCTCGACTTCGGTCTGGCGAAAGTAAAAGCCGGCCCGCGCGACTCTGCCGAAGTTCCCGACGTGACCGCTCCTACCGCCGTTGTCCTCGATGAACATCTGACCAGTCCCGGCTCGACTCTCGGCACCGTCGCCTACATGTCTCCGGAGCAGGCGAAGGGCAAGGAACTCGATTCGCGCACCGATCTTTTTTCCTTTGGCGTCGTGCTCTATGAAATGGCAACCGGAACGTTGCCGTTCCGCGGCGACACTTCGGCGCTCATCTTTCAGGCCATCCTCGATCGCGCTCCGGTTTCCCCAATTCGCCTGAATCCCGATCTGCCCGCAAAGCTGGAAGACCTGATCAACAAGTCCCTGGAGAAGGATCGCAACCTGCGTTACCAGAGCGCGGCCGACATTCGCGCCGACCTGCAGCGCCTGAAGCGCGACACCGACAGCGGACGCGCCGTGGCCGCAGGCTCAGGCGCATTGCCCACCATTCCAGAATCGACCGCACCAGCGGGATCATCCGGCGCGCACGCGCCTGCGGCTGTCTCGTCACAGAAAACACCGCCGGCAGCAATGGCAAGTTCTGGATCTGTTCTGCCGGCAGCTTCCCCTCCGGCCCCTCCGACCGCACTGAAGAAATTCCGCGTTGCATTCATCGTCGCCGCGATTCTCGTTGTTGTCCTCGCCGCTGGCCTGTACTTCCGCTCCCGGCAATCCGCCACACTCACGGAAAAGGACAGCGTCTTGATTGCCGACTTCGTCAACACCACCGGCGACGCCGTCTTCGACGGGACACTGAAGCAGGCCCTCGCCGTGCAGCTCGAGCAGTCGCCCTACCTGAACATCGTTCCCGAATCGAAGATTCGCGAAGCCCTTGGCCTGATGGGCCGTTCCGCCGACGAGCGGATCACGAACGACGTCGCCCGCGAGATCTGCCAGCGCCAGGGCATCAAGGCCCTGCTGACCGGCACCATCGGCAGCCTGGGCAATCACTACGTGGTCACTCTGTCTGCGTTGAACGGCGAGACCGGAGACTCCCTGGCCCGCGAACAGGTCGAAGCCGACAGTAAAGAACAGGTCCTCAAGTCGCTCGACAAGGCCGCTTCTAACCTTCGCCAGAAGATGGGCGAGTCGCTCGCGTCCGTGCAGCAATTCGCGAAACCGCTGGAACAGGCGACGACTTCATCCCTGGAAGCCCTGCAGGCCTTCAGCCTGGGCGAGGCCGAGCACCTGAAGACCAACGACGATGCCGCCGTTCCGCACCTGACACGAGCCATCGAACTCGACCCGAATTTCGCCATGGCCTATGCCACTCTGGGCGTTTGCTACAACAACTTGACGCGACTCTCGCAGGCCCGCGATACGCTGAAGAAAGCTTACGAACTCCGGGACCGGGCCAGCGAGCGCGAAAAATTCTATATCCTGGCGCACTACTACGACGAAGTCACACTCGAAGGCGAGAAAGCCCTGGCGGTCTACGCTGAGTGGAGACAGACCTACCCTCGTGACACAATTCCTTACGACAATGGCGCCTTGGCATACAGCGAGTTAGGACAACACGACAAGGCGCTCGATCTGGCCAGCCAGTCCATGCGCGTCGATCCACAAGACGCTTATGCCTACGCCAATCTTTCCTCCGCCTACGAGGCTCTGAACAGGTTCGACGAAGCCAAGAGCGTCGGCGAACAGGCCGTAGCGCAGAAACTCGATGGACCGGCCGTGCGCGGAGTGTTGACCGACCTCGCCTACATGCGCGGCGACTGGACGGCCTACGATCACTACGTGGACTTGTCGCGAGGCACGGCAAACGAGTCCTTCGTGCTGTTTTTCAAGGCCCTAGGGCAGGACAATTTGGGAAAGGTGCGCGCGGGAAGGCAGACCTGGCAGCAGGCTCGGTCTGAGTTGCTCGCCGCCGGAATCAAGGATTTCGCCGGAGGGTTATTTGCGATTGAGGCGGCCGACGACAGTCTGCTCGGATATCAAACCGACGCGCGCCACAATGCTGCTCAGGCTCTTGAGCTTTCCAAGAACCTTGACGTCCGCTCTTTTGCCGCCGCCGCTTTCGCCTCCCTCGGAGATACGGCCAAATCCACTTCCCTCCTTGCGGACTTGAACCGCGAGTTTCCTGATAATCACTTTGTCCATTCGGTCCTGACGCCCATGGTGCAGGCGCAACAGTACCTGCTGCAGAACCAGCCCGCCCAAGCCATCAGCGTGCTCGAACCCCTTCGTCCTTACGAATTGGGCGTAGGACCGCACGGGACCGGCTTGGGGCTGAACTACGTGCGAGGCCAAGCTTATCTAAAACTGGGGGACGGCACCAAGGCCGCGGCGGAGTTTCAGCGCATCCTCGACCACCGGGGCATCGGGCCAACCGACCTGCACTACTCCCTGTCACACCTGAATCTGGGCCGAGCCTACGCGCTGCAAGGCGACAAGACGAAAGCACGAACCGCCTATCAGGATTTCTTTGCCGCGTGGAAAGACGCCGATCCCGATGTCCCCACTCTGATCGCCGCCAAAGCGGAATACGAAAAACTAAAGTAGACCGGTTGAAAGGCAGCAATCATGGCGGAGAACAAGACCAAGCCCACCAAATTAAGTGTGGCGGCGTTCATCGCCGCCGTCCCGGACGCAACCCGGCGTGCAGACGCCAAGGCACTCGTCAAGTTGATGCAAGACGCGTCTGGGGAAAAGCCGCAGATGTGGGGGCCGTCGATCATCGGCTTCGGCTGCTATCACTACAAGTACGAGAGTGGACGGGAAGGCGATATGCCGATCGTTGGCTTCTCACCGCGCAAGGCCGCGACGGTCCTGTATGGCGTCGCCGGGGCCAGCAAAGCCATACCGCTCTTGGACAAACTCGGCAAGCACACCACCGGCAAGGGCTGCCTCTACATCAAGAAGCTCGCCGACGTGGACCAGGGAGTGTTGCAGGATATGGTCGTCAAAGCCGTTGCGGCCACGCGGACCCGGGATGCTAAGACGGAGTAGCGGTAGGACGGCTTTTTCGACGATGAGGGCTCAGGGCGAAGAATCACTTGAACAGCCGAAAGTTGGCAAAGTACGCTTCAGTTCCTAACCCAATCCACAACGCCACGGCGCCTTCGCTGTCACCGTGTTTCAAATCGTTCACCACCAGCACAGGCTGTGGGGAGTTGTTCACATACAATCGCGCCGTCACGCCTTTTACTTCGACCTTAAGCTTCGTCCACTCGCCCGGCACCAAATCCACATAGGACTCGTACTGTCCTGGTGACTCGCTCCGCAGCCTCGACCATGGGAACTCTGGCATAGAGATGTACTGCGTCGAGTGATTCCTCCGCACTTGCTCGCCGGCACGACCGTTCGTAGGACGGATATAAACACATTCGTACTTTGATGGCTCGGCGGCCACCCTGAAAGCCACGCCAACAAACCCGCGGGCGTCAGGCGGCGCACCGGCCCGCGGCTTGCCGGCAACCTCCACCTCAATCGTGCCGTCATGGAAGGACGTTCCTGGGAGCACAACGATCCCACCACCTTCGCCGTTTTTCGCGCCCGCCGACTCTGCATCTGCATCTGCCGCTGGCATGACCCGAACCGCTTTGCGATCGTGGTAAGTCACCGCCTCAGCTGTTACATCATGAGGCTGCAATCCCTTTGCCGAATCCAGCTCGAAAGTTTGCCCTGCCGACGCCCAGGGCATCAGCAGACCGGCACTCACAATAGCCCACATCGTGACCAGATGAACCTTGCTCATTATGCGGCGATGCTATTCCTACAGGCTCGGTCTGAGCAAGTGATCTCGCACATTGGAAGCCCATCATCAGCCTGTTGCCAGTTCCCCCATATCGTTCGTGTACCCCACTCTCAACTTTAGAATCCAAATCACCTTCGCACCCGTCTGATATGGTGTACCGTTCCCTGTTGCCCACAAGTCCAATGCACTCTGATCAGCGCCCAAGCCGGTGGATGGTAATTCTTGCCTTCGGACTCGTGTACTTGTTCTGGGGCTCGACCTATCTCGGCATCGACATCGCCGTGCAAACCATCCCTCCGGCCCTCATGTGCGCAGTGCGGTTTTCGATTGCGGGAGTTGTTATGCTGGCGGTTTGTGCCGCGACCGGGCGCAGGATTTTCTACTCCCCGAAACAAATTGCGCTGGCAGCCGTCGTCGGCCTGCTCTTGCTGATGGGCGGCAACCTCACGCTCTCCTACGCCGAACTCACCGTTTCGTCAGGCCTCGCGGCGTTGATCATCGCGATCACTCCGTTGTGGTTTCTTGTACTCGATTCCCTGTTGCTCGGCGACCATCACATCTCCGGCCGCGGCAAAGCCGGCCTCGTTCTCGGCATTGTGGGATTGTTCGTCCTGGTCTGGCCGCAGCTCCAAGGCGGCACCATGGGCCACCGCGAATTCTGGGCCTCCATCAGCCTCATCTTCGGATCGTTCACCTGGGCTCTCGGATCGGTGCTCTCGAAGCGCTGGCAGTCGGGCATGGACGTCTTCAGCGCGACCGGCTGGCAAGTGACCGCGGCAGGAGTTGGAAATTTCATTTTCGCATTGTTCAATGGCGACCTCGCGCGCGCCACCTGGACCACTCGCGGCCTCGGCGCCGTCCTGTACCTGGTCGTCTGCGGATCCTGGATCGGCTACACCGCCTACATCTGGCTCCTGGAACACGTGCCCACATCCAAGGTTTCCACCTATGCCTATGTCAATCCGGTGGTCGCCGTATTCTTAGGCTGGCTCATCCTCCACGAGCGCGTAGATCGCTTCATTCTGGCCGGCAGCGCGATCGTCGTGCTCTCGGTAGTCCTGGTAACCAGCGCGAAGATAAAAGAGAAGACCGTAGCGGAGGAACTTCCAGCCGTAGAAGCAGCCGGAGACTAGGGCCGCTTTCAGACATAAAGTACGATCGATAGCAGGTGTAGACCTGGCATAGGTCCGCAGTCTGAGGTCCGAGGTCCGCTACTTCGTCCCTTCTTCCTCCTCCTCCGCATCATTCACCAAATCCACCGCATGCCCTCGAATCGCAAACGTCTGCTTTGCGCCCCCAGTCGGTTCAAAGCTCACGCGCACCGGACCTCTCTGCCACGCAGGCGCTGCACAAGCTGAATCCGGGCCCGCATCGTCCGGCAGATCAGTTGTCAACGCTTTCTTCAACACCGGCTTGCGCCGGCTGAGCTGTTCCACGATCGCGTACGTTTTCTTCCCATCATCCGACACTCCGCAATAAGCTACGTAGTCCCGATACCAGCTTGCGGCGGAGTAGAAGACGTCAAAATCCGGAAGGTTGATCGGAGAAACGCGTCCGGTCAGGCGGTCGACCAGCATCCAGCCTCCCCGTTGCCATTGCCAGTGCGCGGCGGATTCCTCCGGCAGGCTGTCGTTCACACGAAACACGCGACGCACAACGAAGAGTCGATCCGTCACATCGTGAGGCGACCCAATCACGTACTCCTTTACGCGCCCGTCCACGAACAGCGCGCGCATCTTGATGGTCAGCGGCTTCTCACTCTCGGCGCCCATACCCGGAAACCACGGCGCAGACGTCCACTTGCCGAAGGTGATCACGTGAACTTTGGCCGGCGCCGCTGCCACGCCGGGAGTCATCCCTAGAAACGACACAACCAGCAAACCTGGCAGAATCCATCGCATGACGCGAGAGTAGGCAGAAAGCTGCATCCAGCGCAAGGTTTCGGCTCACAGTCTCAGCAAGATAAGTACCAAAGTGGGAATCGCTGAACTACTCAGACCGGTGATACCATCCCAAAAAGCTGGCGGGTGCCCGGCGAAAGTCGGAGAATGCAGGTAAAATGAGAGTTGTTTCCGCATGAGCATGTCCCGCCCTCCTCGAAGTCTGCTGCGGCCTGACGCGCAGACAACTTCGGAGGGAGATGGTGCTTCTCATCAATATATGGGTGACCTTTTACCACGACGTAAAGCCCCGCGCATCCTGGTCGTCGACGACCAGCCCAGCATTGCGGGCTTGATGAGTCAACTGCTCACGATCCGCGGATACGACGTCGCCACTGCGTCCAACGCCGAGCAAGCGGAGGCGGAAGTTCGCCGCCAGTTGCCCGATCTCATCCTCTCGGACGTAATGATGCCCGGCAAGTCGGGCTATGAGCTCTGCCGCGGCTTGAAGGATAATCCTGCCACACGCCTGATTCCTTTTGTCCTCATCACCGGACTGAGCGACAGCAGCGACAAAGTGCGCGGCATTGAAGCTGGCGCCGACGACTTTCTGAATAAACCTGTCCTGGCTGAAGAACTCATTGCTCGCGTGAAGTCCCTTCTGCGCCTCAAAGAGTTTACCGATGAACTGGAAACCGCCGACTCCGTTCTGTGCACTCTTGGGCTCATCGTCGAGGGCCGCGATCCTTATACTGAAGGACATTGTGAGCGCCTCTCCGTGCGCGCCGCCGAACTCGGCCGCCACCTCGGCATGGACGAAGACTCCATCATCGCTCTAAAGCGTGGGGGATACCTGCACGATCTCGGCAAGATCGCCGTCCCCGATGAAATTCTGAAAAAAGGCAGCGACCTTACTCCTGCAGAATGGGACATCATGAAGCTCCATCCCGTCACCGGAGAAAATATCTGCCGGCCTCTGCACTCCCTGCGCCTGGTGCTGCCTATCATTCGCCACCATCACGAACACTCCGATGGTTCCGGCTACCCCGACGGCCTGACCGGACCCGAGATTCCAATACTGCCCCGCATCCTGCAGGTCGTGGACGTCTATGACGCCCTCCGCACGGCCCGCTCCTACAAACCTCCGCTGACCCACGAAGAAACTTCCCAGACCATGCGCGCAGAAGCCGGCCGCGGCCTTTGGGATCCCGAAATGGTTGCCGAATATTTCTCGATGCTCGAGCAGAAGCGTCAAGTAGCGTAAGTCAGTTCTCAGTTCTCCGTCCTTGGTTCTTGACTCTTGAGTTCTCGGTCACGGTCTCGGTCTCACTTCTCAGAGTTCAGTCCTCTGCAGTCCATCCCCTCTGTCTCAGGTTGCCGAAAGAGCCACCGAAGTCTGAACAACCGTGGAAGAGCGGCGCTTCAGCGCCGCGTTCCAGCCTCGTCGTCGGAACCGGCCCTTTAGGGCCAGCGTCAACCATTGCAAATCAAACGCGGCCTCGAGCCAATTCTTATTTCCGCAACCAGCAAGCCACAAAGTACAATGCAGCTGATCACCGTTCCAGCATCCAAACTGAGCGATTACGCATCTCATTCGCTCTCAACTGAGAACTGAGAACTGCCCTTGGACCCCGCCTACAGCATCGTGATCCCCGCGTACAACGAGAGCACCCGCCTGGGCGCGACTCTCGAGCGTGTGCTGGCTTACGTCCACGCCCAGGGATGGAACGCGGAGGTCATCGTAGTCAATGACGGCTCCCGCGACAACACCGCCGACATCGTCCGCACCTTCGCAGCCCAAGATCCCGTTCTGCGCCTCGTGGAAAATCCCGGCAACCACGGCAAGGGATACAGTGTCCGCAACGGCATGCTGAACGCCCGCGGACGCATCCTCCTCTTCAGCGACGCCGACCTGTCATCTCCGATCGAGGAGGCTCCCAAGCTCTTCCAGGCGCTGGAACAGGGCGCCGACATCGCCATTGGCTCCCGCTGGCTGCGCGCCGAAACCCAAACCCAGCGCCAGCCGTTGCACCGCCAACTCTTCGGCAGGATCTTCAACCTACTCTTGCGCATCATGCTCGGCCTGCATTTCAAAGACACCCAGTGCGGCTTCAAAGCCTTCCGGCAGCCCGCGGCCAAAGCCATTTTCCCTCTGCAGAAAATCGAGCGCTGGGGATTCGATCCCGAGATCCTCTTCCTCGCGCGAAAGTTGAAATTCAAAGTGCAGGAAGTCTCCGTCGCCTGGGCACACCGCGACGGAACCAGCATCAATCCGCTGGTGGATGGCATCCGCATGTTCGAGGAAATGCTGCGTATCCGCTGGTATTCGCTGACCGGAAAATACGACGGCGATCCCCCGCCTGCCGCCCATCCCGCCAGTACGCTGCCCGGCGCCAGACGCCAGCCCTAGAGACTGGGAACTTGGACCCGAAACTTGGAATTGTGTGGGGACAGCCGCCCTCGGCTGTCCGCCGGGCCAGCCCGGCATGGCAGTGCCTCGTAGAAATAGGCGAAGTTCAAAAGTCGCGGAGAGCCTGCCCTGAGCGCAGTCGAAAGGGACGGCACTGGTTCTCACGCGCACGTGACTGGAGCACGAATCGCTACACAAATTTCATAGGAACACAGCCTGGTCTCCGTCGCTCAGGCCGATTTTTCGCCCGCTCCCGCACTCGCGGAAGCTCGCACCGCCTCAACTACTGTGCGCCCCATCTCGGTCGTCGAGAGTGCTGCGTGGGTCTTTCCCGCAAGATCCGCCGTCCGCGCGCCCTTGGACAACACAGCCGAAACCGCATTCTCCACGCACGCGGCTTCTGCCTCCAACTGAAACGAGTGCCGCAGCATCATCGCGACCGACAGGATCGCCCCCAGCGGATTCGCAATTCCCTTCCCTGCAATATCTGGGGCCGATCCGTGCACCGGCTCATACAACCCAACCGGCCCGCCCACGCTCGCCGAAGCCAGAAGCCCAAGCGAACCCACCACGCCGCCCGCCTGATCGGAAAGAATATCCCCGAACATATTCTCCGTAAGCAGAACATCAAAATCCGTGGGCCTCTGCACCAGCAACATCGCAGCCGAATCCACATACTGATGCGCCAGCTTCACCTCGGGATAATCCTTCCCAACCCGCGTCACCACGTCCCGCCAGAGGCGCGAGCATTCCAGCACGTTGGCTTTGTCCACGGACAGGACTTTGCGCCGCCGCTTCATCGCCAACTCAAACGCCACGCGCGCAATGCGCTCGATCTCCGACTCGCCGTAACGCATGGTGTTGACCGCAACCCGCGATCCTGCTGCGCCTTCGATCGATCGCGGCGTCCCGAAATAAGCTCCGCCCAGAAGTTCGCGCACGATCATGATGTCCGTCCCGCGCACCAACTCCGCCCGCAAAGGAGAACAATCCTCAAGCGCCGGAAAGAACACAGCCGGTCGCAGATTCGCGAACGCCCCCAACTCACGCCGAATCCGCAGCAGCCCAGCCTCCGGCCGCAGGTGTCCCGGATTGTGATCGAAGGCCGGACTCCCCACTGCCCCCAGCAGGACCGACGACGAAGCCAGGCAAGCCTGCACAGTCTCCGCGGGCAGCGGATCGTTCACCGCCGTGAGCGCTGCTCCTCCAATTAGTTTGTGCTGAAGTTGGAGCTGATGACCGAAGCCCTCGGCCACCGCCTGCAAAACAAGCACGGCCTGTGCGGTAACTTCCGGTCCAATGCCGTCGCCGGGCAAAACTGTGATGTTCAGAAGCATAGGAGAATTGTGCAAATCAGCAGTCGAGTAATCTTATCCGCCGAAAGAAAAAGCCGCCACCAGGCGGCTCCTGAGTTCAATGACTCAATCGCTCAATGACTCAATCCCTACACTCCCCAGAGATAGTCTTCCTGCTGGGTCTGTTCGTGGTGAGGATCGGTGTGAGCGGGCAGGGGCGCTCCGAACGCATTGGTCTGCGGCCCCAGCGGAAATGGCTTCATCGTTTCCGGCGCTGAATGACTTGCCGCTGCATTCGTTGCCGCCAGTTCCGTCGCCGCAGAAGCGTTGACCGCCGCCGCCTTCGCTGGAACGATGGGTTCAATCAGCGGTGTCGCCGACCCGGACGGCTTGTGCGTGTCGCGGATCAACTCCAGCAGATGATGATCTTCCACATGCTTGATCTTGTCCGCCAGCCGCACAAAGCGCCGGTAGATGTCGTCCAAAGCCCGCCGGTCAAACTGGTAGCCCAGTTGTTCGCACCGAATGCCCAACGCGTGACGCCCCGAGTGCTTGCCCAGCACCAGTTTCGAGTCGGGTACGCCCACCGATTTCGGCGTCATGATCTCGTACGTCAGCGCATTCTTCAGCATGCCATCCTGATGAATGCCCGCCTCATGCGCAAATGCGTTGCGTCCTGTAATGGCTTTGTTCGGCTGCACGGGCACGCCCGTGATCTCGCTCAACATCTGGCTGGCGGCGAAAATCTGCTCGCCGACCACGCCGGTCTCGCACGCGAACTTGTCCGGACGAACGCGCATCGCCATTACAATCTCTTCCAGCGACGCGTTGCCCGCGCGCTCACCAATCCCGTTGATCGTGCACTCCACCTGCCGCGCTCCCGCTGTAACCGCAGCCAGCGCATTGGCGACCGCCATCCCCAGATCATTGTGGCAGTGCGCGGAGATGGTTACGTTCTCAATTCCCTTCACCCGCTCGCGAATGGTGGTAATCAGCGCGCCAAACTCAGACGGCACCGTGTAGCCAACCGTGTCCGGAATGTTCAGCGTCGTAGCTCCCGCCTCCACGACCGCCTCCAGCACCTGGCAAAGATAGTCCGGATCCGTTCGCGTTGCATCTTCCGGAGAAAACTCGATGTCCTCGCACAACGATTTCGCGAACCGCACCGCATCCCGCGCCTGCGCCAGGCACTGTTCGCGAGTAATCCTCAGCTTGTACTGCAAGTGGATATCAGAAGTAGCCAGAAACACGTGGATCCGTGGCCGCGCAGCGCCTTTCAAG
>Ga0265338_10003098_pt1 | contig 23843 bp, 17 predicted proteins | sample 42126metaG_FD_193579 | JGI IMG/M metagenome (GOLD analysis project Ga0265338, IMG submission 193579) | Rhizosphere microbial communities from Carex aquatilis grown in University of Washington, Seatle, WA, United States - 4-21-26 metaG | ecosystem: Host-associated > Plants > Roots > Rhizosphere... | reverse complement strand
CCATCCCGTCGTGGCACGCGCGATTCGACACCGAAACCGCGGCGTCGCTCGCGTTGGTGTCGCTCGCGATGTGGGCGTTCTTCGGGATCATCCGCACCAATCACGCGCTCGACGAAGCCCGCGCCGAAGTCGCGACACTCGCGGCGGAGGGCGAGCGCAACCGGATCGCGCGCGATCTGCACGACCTCCTCGGCCACTCGCTCACCACCATCACGGTGAAGGCCGGGCTCGCAAAGCGCCTCGCCGAGCACGACCCCGAACGCGCCGCGCGCGAGATCGGTGAGGTCGAGGAGCTCGCGCGTCGCTCGCTCACCGACGTGCGCGCGGCCGTGTCGAACTACCGGATCGTCACGCTGGCCGGTGAGCTCGCGACCGCGCAGGAGCTCCTGCGCGCGACCGGAGTCGATGCGCTCGTGCTCACGCCCACCGACGCCGTCGACCCCGACCTCCAGGAGCTCTTCGGCTGGGTCGTGCGCGAGGGCACGACCAATGTGGTGCGCCACGCCCGGGCGACCCGGTGCACGATCACGCTCGCGCGCCGATCGATCGAGATCGTCGACGACGGACTCGGACCGTGCAACCCCTCGGGCGAGCACGCGGGCAGCGGCATCGTCGGCCTGCGCGAACGGGTCGCGGCGGTCGGCGGCACGCTCGAGGCCGGCGCGGCCCCCGGTGGCGGCTGGCGGGTCGTGGTGAGCGTGCCGTGACGATCCGCTTGCTCGTCGCCGACGACCAGGCGCTCATCCGCTCGGCGCTCGTGGCGTTGCTCTCGCTCGACGACGGCTTCGAGGTCGTGGCCGAGGTCGGCCGTGGCGACGAGGTCGTGGCCGCGGTGCTCGAGCACCGTCCCGACGTCGCGCTGCTCGACATCGAGATGCCGGGCCTCGACGGCCTGGCTGCGGCGGCCGCGATCGCCACGCGCGCGCCCGATTGCCGCGTCCTCATCCTCACCACGTTCGGCCGCACCGGCTACCTGCGGCGCGCGATGGAGGCCGGCGCGTTGGGCTTCGTCGTGAAGGACGCGCCCGCCGAACAGCTCGCCGACGCGGTGCGGCGGGTCGCGGCCGGCGAGCGCGTCGTCGACCCCGAGCTGGCCGCGGCCACGCTCGCGGGCGGGCCGTCGCCGCTCACCGGGCGCGAGCGCGACGTGCTGGTCGCCGCCCGCGACGGCGCCACCGTCGCCGACATCGCCACCCGGCTGTTCCTCTCCGAGGGCACCGTGCGCAACTACTTGTCGTCGGCGATCAGCAAGACCGGCGCGCGCAACCGCCTCGAGGCCATCAAGGACGCGGAGTCGCGCGGCTGGCTCTGACGCGCATGACACGGCAGTCGCTCCGTACGCGCGGATCCTGTCGATTGCGAGAAGAAACGCCGCCGAGTCTCCGACAATCGAGAACTCGGACGGTCACAGATTGGTCTTCAACACTTGTGTTTCGCCGTCCACCGTGGGAGACGCCGAAGGTTTGAACCAAGCCAAGCTGACCAGCGGCCGAGCTTTCCATACATCGTTTAGATCGAATAGCCTTCGAGAGATATGCTCTTTGCGAAGGGGCAGGGGCTATGACAGAGCTCGGAAAGACTGGTCGAGCGCGGCGGCTCATTGTGTCGTGTGTAGCCATCGCGTTTCTCGCTCTAACTACAATGGCCGGCGCGATAGTTAGTGTCATCCACACGCCCGCCGCGTCCGCCGCCAGCCCGTCGGACGCATCAACGTCCTCGGTCGCAGGGTCGGTGTCCGTCACCCCGGACCCCATCGACTTCGCGTGCCAGAGCATGAACTGCGACATGACCGTCAACGTGACCGTCACCGCGCGGCAAGCCACGTCAGTGACGACCGCGAGTGTGTCACCGCCAGCACAGTTCAGTATCACGAGCGACGGCTGTATGGGCCTCAACCTGGCGACGAGCGAACAGTGCACCATCAATGTGCGGTTCGTGAGTGCAACCCCAGGGCTGTACCACGGGCTCCTCTCCGTCCTGACGACCCAAGGGACCGAAACGGTGCAGGTCATCGCGACGGTCCCCGGCACAACGACGACGCCGACCGTCCCTCGCTCAACCACATCGCGAGCAACGACCACGAGCGTGGCCGTTGAATCCACCACGATTGTCGTGACCTCAACGACCCGCATGCCCGCGGGTTCGACGGTCGTCACCACTACGACGCCGGCGATCCCGACCACTCGTGCGTACCAGGGGCCGACAACGACGCGCCCGCGGAACACGACCACGTCATCGCGTCGTCCGCAACCGTCAACGACCTCGACGCAGCCGTTGAGCCTGGCGGCACAGCTCACGAAATGCAAGTCGACACTTCATCCGGCTGACATCACATACCAAACGCCTCGGCATATGGTCGTCGGTACCGACACTGACATCGAAGTACTGGTGAACAGGAGCGACCTTCCGACCCCGACATTTGCTTTTCCCGGAACGGCTCCGACGACCCTCGTGCGCCGGCAGCTCGCATGCGATATCCAAGGCACGCTGTCGGGTGACGGCTTTGCGGTTGCCGCGCCGGTGACGCAGTACTGGTCGTTCATCCAGGGATCATCGATAGATTGGCTTTGGGAAGTCAGGCCGCTTCGGGCCGGACGCCTCCAACTCTTCGTGCGCATCCAGGGCGCGGGGAACCTAGCGCCCGGCGAATACCAGGAAGTCGGCGACTGGGTCACGAAGCCCGAAGTCATAACGGTCGTCGCGGCCAAGAAGCCGCTTCCTGCTCGCGTTAACAACTGGGTCGTCGACATCGCCACGCACCCGGTCGTTCTGCTTCTCGCGAGCACCGGTGGGCTCCTCGGCGCGTGGAAATGGCTCAAGGGGCGTCTCACGCGAACGAAGGCGAAGAAGAACGCGACGACCTGAGGGGCCGGCGGCTACGACTGGAATCGCGGTGTCGTGGGTTCAGGCCAGCAGGATTCGGGGCGCGTTGCGGGTTAGCTGGAGTGGCGACAGGTTCGCAGGGCTGCGCGGTCGGTCTTCAGCGTGGCGCGGGCCGTCTTCAGCGTGCTCGTGTCGCTCTTGACTACGCCCCGGTCGGTCTTTCGCTGGTTCCTGTCCGTTTGCAACTGGGTCTTGTCGGCCGCGACGGCGGCCGCGTTCTTGGCGGCCCGATCGGTCTTGAGTTGCGCGAGGTCGGCCTTGATCTTCGCATCGTCCGCCTTGACCGTGCCCGCGTCGGTCTTGCGCTTGGTCTTGTCAGCGGCGATCTGGGTCTTGTCTGCGGCCACCGTCGCGGCCTGCGACGAACACTGCGGAGGAACCGTCGCCCCGGCGCTCGACACCCCGACCAGCCCCAACGGGAGCGCGACGACCGCGGCCGCCACCAATCCGATCACCTTGCGCATGTCAGATCCTCTCGTCGGAATCACACATCGCCGTCTGGCGGACCCTTCGATTGGGCGCCAGCCGAGGATAGGCCCGCGACTCGCACAAGACAACGCCCGCGATGCCGCAGCAGTGATCATGTGACCTCCAAAATCGGAAAACCCCGCACCCGGCCGAGCGGCTCTCGACTCCTGCGACCACACGCTCACGCGCCGACGATCCGGTAGATCGTGAAGAAGGTTCCGAAGGCGATGAGGAAGTATCCGAACGCCTTTCGGACCCACGGCCCTGCGAATCGCTGCGCGAAGTGACTTCCGATCGCTCCGCCGGGCAGGAGGCCCGCGCCGAATGCCGCGGCGACGGTCCAATCGATGTGGCCGAGCGCCCAGTGCGTTGCGAGCGTCGGAATCGAGAGCACCGCAATGACGAGCAGGCTCGTGCCGACGGATTGACGCATGCGCAAGCCGAACACAAGCAGGTACATCGGGACGAGGAGAAAGCCGCCACCGTTGGCGAGCAGACCTGTGAACAGGCCGACGCCGGCCGCGGCCGCGACCAGGAGCGGTCGGTTCTGGCGACGTTGCGCGCCGATGGCGCGAGCTTCATCGTGGATCGGTCGGATGACGCGGAAGCCGACGACAACCAATACGAGACCGGAGAGCACCAACAGCGGGTCGGCCCCGATCACGTGCGAGAGCAGAGCACCGATGATCGTGGCGGGAACGCCTCCCAGCAGCGTCCATCCCGCGGCCTTTGGCCGAGCCGTGCCATCGCGCAGATATGGACGCGCGGCAACAAGGGCGGAGGGAATGGTCGCGGGCAGCGGCGACGCGATCGCGGCGAGCCCGGGGACGCCCAACAGTGAGAGCACTGGAGTGGCGACCGACGATCCCCCGACTCCGAACAGGCCCAGCCCCAAGCCGATCGATCCGCCGGCCACTGTCAGGAAGGGCCACGGCACCATCCCGGGATCATCCCATGCCGAGCTCACCTGCTCCGAGCGGCGGGACGACGAGGGCGAGACTGTCGCGTGCGCGCGGTTTCGACCTTCTCGGAGGATCCGTTGGTCAACCGCGCGAACCGGCCCGTGCCCGTTTGGATGCCAACCACGTCTGATAGCCGCCGTCGAGATTGCGGGCTTTGATTCCGAGCTCCTGCATCAGCGCGGTCGCGGTGTGTCCTCGTTGACCCACTTCGCAATACACGACGACGGGTGCGGAGCCCAAGGTGTCGAGCCGGTCTCGGAGCGCGTCGATCGGCACGTTGATCGATCCCGGAATCGCGCCCGCGCTGTGCTCCTCGGCCGTGCGCACGTCCACCACGGTCCAGCCTTCACGGACGAGGTCGTCGAGGTCACGTGCGTCGACGATGTCGCAGTCGCCGCTCAACACGTTCTCGGCCATGTACCCGAGCATGTTCACGGGATCCTTCGCCGACGAGAACGGCGGCGCGTAGGCGAGTTCGAGATCCGCAAGGCGATCGGCAGTGATACCGCCGGCCATGGCAGTCGCGATCACGTCGATTCGCTTGTCGACACCGTTGCGGCCGACTATCTGGGCGCCGAGAATCGTTCCGTCGTTCGGGTCGAAGATCAGCTTCGCGGCCATACGCGTCGCGCCCGGGTAATACGTGGCGTGGTCGAACGGGTGCGAATGGATCGCTCTGAGCGGCCGACCTGCTTCGCGCAAGCGCCGTTCGCTCCACCCCACCGTTGCGGCGACGAGATCGAACACCTTGACGATTGCCGTCCCCATCGACGCGACTTGATGCAATTGCCGCCCGGCGATGTGGTCGGCCACTCGACGCCCCTGACGATTCGCGACGTTCGCGAGCGCAATGAGCGACGGCGCGTGCGAGATCGCGTCGTCTTTCTCCGTCGCGTCGCCGACCGCGTAGATATCGGGATCGTTGGTCTGGTTCGTTTCGCTGACGTGGATCCCACCACGCGCACCGATGGTGAGTCCGGCCGCTTGCGCGAGCTGCACATCGGGCCGAACGCCGATGGCGCCGACTACGAGGTCGGCAGAAAGCGCCCGCCCGTCGGCAAGCGTCACCGTGCGTTCCTCGACGGATGCGACGGTCGCCCCCGTCTCGATGTTGACGCCGTGCGCGACGAGCTCGTCGGCGACAAGGATCGCGAGCTCCGGGTCCAGCGGCGGCAGCACCTGGGGAGTGGCTTCGACGATCGTGACGTCGATACCCTGCGCGACGAGGTTCTCGGCCATCTCGAGCCCGATGAACCCGGCGCCGATCACCACCGCCGTTGTCGGTGCGACGTCGACGTCGCAGAGGAGGCGGGCCGCGTCTTCGACGGTCCGGAGGGTACGAGCCCGGTCATATCCGGGGATCGGCGGCCGTACCGGTGCTGCGCCCATGCTGAGTACGAGCTTCTCGTAGCCGAGCACGGTCTCGGCGCCGGTGATCGTCGAACGGGTTGTGACGGTGTGCGCGGCGCGGTCGATCGCGACGACCTCACTGTTCACTTTGGCATCGAGCCGGAAGCGATCGAAGAGCTGCCCCGGAGTCTGAAGGGTCAGGTCTTCCTCTTCTTCGATGAGCCCGCCTACGAAATACGGCAAGCCACAGTTCGCGAACGACACGTGGCCCGACCGTTCGAGGACGGTGATACTTGCGTCGGCATCGAGACGGCGGAGACGGGTCGCAGCAGACATCCCTCCCGCGACGCCACCGACGATCACCACGCGCATTGCCGCGCTCGTACGTGAGGGATGTTCAGTCATCCCCATGCGGTCTCCTCCGTAGAGAGTTCTCCGCCTGAACGTACGAGCCTCTGGCACTGACCGGTAGAGCCGGAAGTCCGGGCCGGTCCGGGCCGTTCGGACCTCGGAGTACCCGGGCGCCGACGGCCGAACCTAGGGTCGGATCTCGTAGAACGCGTTGATCGCATGGTCGATGTCGAGTCGGCGGAACCGGCTGAACCCGGCGGCTCGAGCCATCTCCTCGGCCTTGGCGGGCGAAAGGCCGAGGGTGCCCAAGCCCGCACCGTCGGGCGCCGACATCGCCGACGACATGCACGACAGCACGCTGATTCCATACATCAAGGACGCCATCGGGTTCTTCTCGGCGTTCACCGCGAAGGCGTCGTGCGCCTTGATGTCGACGAGCAGCCACGTGCCGTCGGGAGCAATCGAGCGTCGTAACGCCTGCATCATCTCGAACGGGTGGGTCATGTCGTGGACGCAGTCGAAGGTCGTGATGAGCCCGACCGAGGCGTCGTCGGGCAGCGGTTGGACGCGTGGATCGTGGAACGCCACGTTGACTGCGCCGGCTTCTTGTCGTTTCTCCGCGGCGCGGCGCAGCGCATATTGGCTGATGTCGTAGCCGAGGAACTCGCAGTTCGGGTATGCGCCGGCCATCAACAGCAGCGCCCCGCCTGCACCGCAACCCACATCGACGACAGTTGTGCCCGCGGCCAAGCGTTCGGTGACGCCGTCGAGCGCGGGCAGCACGACCGGCAACAGGTTCGCGCGGTTCCACGGCTCGAACGCGCGCTCGATACCGACGGCGGCCTCGGGCCCGTGGCTGTCGTAGTCGTGACCGAGCCCGGTGCGGAAGCTCTCCGGCATGGCGCGCAAGGCGTCCATCGTGTTGGGGAACCGGTGGAACATGCCCATCCCGTAGGCAGGATCGGCCGGCGTGGCGAGCACGGCGGCGGCCTCCTCCGACAGGCTGAAGCGTTCGTCGTCGTCGCAGTCGATGATGCGCGCCGCCGCCTGGTTGTAAGCCCACTCCCGCACCCAGCGCTCGTGCAGCCCCGTCCGTTCGGCGAGCTCACCGGAGTGGAGCGGGACCGCGGCGTCTTTCATGGCGCGGTAGAGCCCGAGCTTGTCACCGAGGTGGATCATCCCCGACGTCACCGCACCCTCGAGCTTCGTGAACACGAGATACGAGAACATCCGGAGCTTGTCTTGATCCATGCGCGCGTTCTCCTTGTGGGCGGGTCACCAGCCGGACGGATAGCAAGAGGTCACGCGCCGCTGAACGAAGTCTCGCTCCTCGGCGCGCGCATAGCCCGCACGAGAACGTCGATCGCGATCTTCACTCCGTCGTCTGTGGGCACCGGACGTTGGACGCGTTCCGCCTTCACCATCTCGAGGCCGACCAGGTCACCAACCACGTCTTCCGGCCCGTACAGAACGGCGGAATCGCGTGGGCCGCCCCAACCGGCGCTGGGGTTCGTGATGTCGTGACCGACCACGAGAAGCGTTCCGCCGGTCGCGACGGCGGCCGCGGCGTGACGGAACGCGACGCGGCGCGCGGCTTGCGGCAGGTGCAGGTACATGACGATGACGAGGTCGAAGCTCTCCGGGGCCGGCGTGTACTCGGTGACGTCGGCCAGCTCCCATTGGACCGTCACGCCGCGCGCCTCAGCGAGGCGGCGCGCTTTGTCGAGGCCGACCTTCGAGAAGTCGACGCCGGTCACGTCCCATCCGCATTCGGCGAGCCACACCGCGTTGCGGCCTTCACCGCACGCGAGGTCGAGCGCCCGCCCCGGAGGCAACACGCCGACTTGGGCGACGAGGAATCGGTTCGGCTCGGCCGACCACACCAGGTCATCACCTGCGTATCGCTCGTCCCAAACGTTGGCATCCACGACCGCACCCCCTAACGGGCGAGTTTCATGAACATGCGCTCGACGCTCTCGAGCGGATAGCCGTCGGCCTCGGCCTCCTCGGGGTTCTCGATGCAGTACGTCAGCCCCGCGGCGATGATCTTGAAGCCGGCTTGTTCGAGCGCCTTGGTGGCGGCCGCGAGCTGGGTGACGACCTCGCGGCACTCTCGCCCCTCGGCGAGCATGCGCTCGACCGCCTGCACCTGGCCGCCTGCCCGACGCAGGCGCTTGCGGACATCGTCGACGACATCGCTCGGGAGTTCCATCCCGGCCTCCTTCTCTCGATTCCAGAATACCCCCTAGGGTACCCTAGATACCCCTGGGGGTATCTGCTACCGTCGCTGAACACTCACGTTCCGGTTCCTCGCCTCCCACCTCCGCTGCAACAGGAGCGTTCGCATGAGCGTCACGCACGACATCCCCCGTACCGGCCACCAGCCGTCGGAGCCCCCGGATGCGAAGGCCCTGTTCTCGCGCCTCGCTGCGTTCTCGGCCACGCATCGCCGCAGTGTCATCGCCGTGTGGATGCTGGTGGCCTTCGCGGCCGCGCCGCTCGCACTGACCCTGACCAACGCGTTGTCGGGCGCCGGGTGGGAAGCGCAGGGCTCGACCGCACAACAAGTTCGCGACGAGATTCGCCGTGACTTCCCGCAGCTCGGTGCCGAAGCTCCCGTCGTCGTCTACCACCAGCAGACCGCGATCGCGGCGGACCCGTCTCCACTCAACCGGCTCGTCGCTCAGTTGCAGCACGCGCCGCATGCACGCGCCGTCCCGAACCCCCTCGCGCTTCCCGCGAGCGCCGGGCTCATCTCGCGCGACGGCCACACCGCGCTGATTCCCGTCGACCAGATCGTGAAGAACGACGCCGGCCGTCCGGTGGCGGCCGGCGAGCTCGGCTCCTACGTCGGCAAACTCACCCTCGCGTCGGGAGCCCGCGCCAAGGTGACCGGCGAGTGGCCCGTTTGGAGTGACTTCAACAAGATCAACGCCGAAGCACTGCACAAGGCCGAACTCGTGAGCGGCCTTCCCACTTTGATCCTGCTGTTCGTCGCGTTCGGCATGCTGCTCGCCGCCGGTTTGCCCCTCGTGCTCGCGTTGGCCGGGATCGCTGTCGGTTTCGCGCTCTTGCACGTGCTCGGTTGGGTCATGCCGATGTCAGTGTGGTCGATGAACTTCTCCATGATGATCGGCCTCGCGGTCGGCATCGACTACAGCCTTTTCATCGTCAGCCGGTACCGAGAAGAACGCGTCGAAGGCAAAGACGCGGTCGCCGCGATCGAGAACACCATGTCGACGGCGGGCAAGGCCGTGTTCCTCTCCGCACTGACCGTCGTGATGGCGCTTGCCGCCGTGTTCCTCGTGCCCGTCATGGTGTTCCGGTCGATGGCCCTCGGCATGATCCTCTCGGTCGTCGCCGTCGCCCTCGCCTCACTCACCCTCCTGCCGGCGCTGCTCGTCGCGCTCGGCGACCGCGTCCTCGTGCGCAAGAACACCGACGACGCCGACATCACCGCCGAATCCCGGTGGCGACGCTGGACCGGCATCGCGCTGCACCGTCCGGCCGCGGTGCTGGCGATCGGCCTCGTGGTGATCGGCGCACTGATCGTCCCCGCATTCGGCATGCACCTGGGCATGCCCGGCGCGAAGGTCGTCGACAAGGGCAACACCAGCCGCGACGGCTACGACATGCTGGTCTCCGCGTTCGGTCCCGGCGCGGCCGCACCCGCGTTCATCACCACCCCCGCCGCGGACGCCCCCACCGTGACGCGGATCGCGTCCACCGTTCCCGGAGTCGTTGACGCACGCGTCGTCACCGCCGCCGCGTCAACCGGTCGCGTCGTCGTGCGAGTGACGGGTTCGACCGCAGTCGACGACTCGCGCACTGCGACACTCGTGAACACCTTGCGTTCCCGCCTTGCGGGCGCGGTACCGACCGCGCGGGTCGGCGGCCCCGCCGCGCAGAACCGCGACCTCACCGCGGTGCTGGTCGGACGCGCGCCCTACGCGATCGGTGTCATCCTCATCGTCGCGTTCTTGCTGTTGCTCATCGTGTTCCGGAGCCTCGTGATCGCGGTCACGTCGATCCTGATGAACCTCCTCACCGTCGGCGCCGCGTTCGGATTCGCGACGCTCGTGTTCCAACACGGGTTCGGCACGGGCCTCCTCGGCATCCAGCACCAACCGTTCGTCGACGCGTGGGCGCCGCTGTTCTTCTTCGCGCTGCTCTTCGGGCTTTCGATGGACTATCAGCTGTTCCTGCTCGCCGCGATCCGAGAGCGCTACGAAGCAACCGGCGACACCAAGCGAGCGATCAGCGAAGGCATCGCCCGTACCGGAAGGCCGATCACCAACGCCGCGCTCATCATGATCATCGTGTTCATCGCGTTCGGCATCACCGGACCGATCCCACCCACCGAGCTCGGCCTCACCCTCGCAATGGCGGTACTCCTCGACGCGACCGTCGTTCGAGTGATGCTCGTGCCCGCCACGATGGCGCTCATTGGCGACCGCAACTGGTATCTGCCGAAATGGCTCGAACGCATCCTCCCCCACGTCCACTTCAGCCACTGACGCGAGGTTCTCCTGCGTCGGTCTCGTGTCGTGCCGATCGTCGGCACTCGCAGGGCCCTTGGTCCCTGGTTGCCGGACACCGTTTTCGGTCAGCCTCGAGGCCAGGAGGTAACGACGATGATGACGAGATGGCACGACGGATGGGGCCCCGGAGCCTGGATCGCGATGGCATTCGTGATGCTGGTCTTCTGGACGATCGTGGTTGCGGCGATCATCGCCCTCGTGCGTGCTGATCACCGGCGCCGGCCGGACCAACTGGCCGGTCGTGCCGACGGCGCCGAACACATCCTCGCCGAGCGATTCGCTCGCGGCGAGATCGACGCCGACGAGTACGCGCAACGGCGCGATGTACTCCGATCACGGTGACGTGATGCGAACTCGATCCCTCTACGCACTCGGAGCGGTAGCGATTGCCCTCTTGACCACAGCCTCGACCCTCGCGGTGGTCGCCGCGCACCGAAGCGGCGATTCACACAGTGGTGCATTCGGCGATTCCCGTTCGGCGTCGTGCACGGTCCCGAACCTTCCGGGCACCGTTGTCACCGTGTCCGTCACGAACATGGGCGGACCGATGATGGGCGGACCCGGCATGGGAGGCGGAGTGCGTGGAGGAGTGATGCGCCTGACCGCCGACGCGACCTCCGTACCCCATGGCACTGTGTCGTTCGTCGCGACAAATCTCGGATCGATCAATCACGAATTCGTCATACTCCCCCTCCCCGACAACCAGATCGTCGGCACCCGCCCATTGCGCGGCGACAGCACCGTCGACGAGACCGGAAGCGTCGGTGAAGCGTCGAACAGCTGCGGAGCCGGCCCCGGTGACGGCATCGCACCCGCCACATCGAGTTGGACGACCGTCACACTCGCCCCCGGTCGATACGAGCTCGTGTGCAACATTCCCGGCCACTACGCCGCCGGCATGTACACACAACTGGCCGTCCGGTAACTCGCATCAGGCACCGAAACTCGAGCCTCGGTAGGACGTCTCCAGCCCCAGGGCGCGAGTTGCGTTCGCCGATCACAGTGTTCGCGACCCGTCTCGGCTTCTTGTCGTTCGCAGTCGGCCTCCTGCTCCTGGCTCCTGCGCTCGGCGCGCTCCGCGGCATCGTCCGCGCTCACGGTCCGGGCCGTGGCCTCCTCGAGGCCGGAACCCGGCTCTGCGCGGTCGGCGCCGCGACCCACAGGCGTGGAACGATCCGCGGTACCGCACGCGTCTGAATCGCCTCGCTCGAACGGCGCCTCCCGCCGATCCGGGCCGGCACCTCGAGGGTCGAGAGCAGCGAGCGAATTCATCGACTGGAAATGTTCCCGGCGTCGGCCCGCCTCAAGCTCGCCGTAAGAAGGAGGTCAGTAACCCCGGTCCGCGCTCACAGGCCGCTCTGGAGGGACGAGCTGACCATGTGGGACGACTATCAGAGCCCAGGATGCTGGGACGAGCTGCTCGTCGACGGTGAGCCGCGCGACGCGTGCGACGGCGTCGTGCGCTACCTGATGTCCCTCGGCGACGAGCTCGGCGCGCGGCAAGAAGCCGCCGAGCTCGCCATCCGCTCGATGGGCATCACGTTCACCGTTTACAGCGAAGCCACCAACATCGACCGGGCCTGGCCCTTCGACGTCATTCCCCGCGTGATCTCCACGCAGGAGTGGGAGCGCATCTCGCGCGGGCTCGTCCAGCGCCTCACGGCCCTCAACTTGTTCGTCGACGACCTGTACGGCGCCGGCAAGGTCGTGGCCGACGGCGTGCTGCCGGCCGAGGTGCTCGCGACGTCGGTCAACTACCGGCCGGAGTGCGAAGGCGTGCGACCACCGCAAGGCGTGTGGGCCCACATCTGCGGAAGCGACCTCGTCCGCGACGCCGACGGCACGATGTACGTGCTCGAGGACAACCTGCGCGTGCCGTCGGGCGTCTCGTACATGCTCGAGAACCGCCAGGTCACGAAGCGGGTCTTCGCCGACTTGTTCCGCGACCTCGACATTCACCCCGTCGACAGCTACCCCAACAAGCTCGCCGGTCTCCTCGCCGCGCTGTCACCCCGCCCGGGCGACTCGCCCGTGATCGCGGTGCTGACACCGGGCGTCTACAACTCGGCGTACTTCGAGCACGCGTCCTTGGCCCAGCAGATGGGCGCGCACCTGGTGGAGGGCAAGGACCTCGTCGTCGACGGCGACGACTGCGTCTACCTGCGCACCGTCGACGGGCTCGTTCGCGTCGACGTGATCTACCGGCGGGTCGACGACCTGTTTCTCGACCCGGAGGTGTTCCGGGCGGATTCCACCCTCGGCGTCCGCGGTCTCATGCGCGCGTGGCGCGCCGGAAACGTCGCGCTCGCCAACGCACCCGGAGTCGGTGTCGCCGACGACAAGGTCGTGTACTCGTACGTGCCGGCGCTCATCCGCTACTACCTCGACGAGGACCCACTGATCCCCAACGTGCCGACCCTGCTGTGCGCCGACGACTCCGATCGCGCGCGTGTGCTCTCGCATCTCGACGAGATGGTCGTGAAGCCGGCCGACGGCTCGGGCGGCTACGGGGTGTTCGTCGGATCGACGGCGACCGCGGACATGAAGGACGACGTGCGCCGCCGCGTCGAGGCCAACCCGCGGAGCTACATCGCCCAGCCGATCATCCGGCTCTCCACCGCGCCGACGCTCTGTGACGGGCGCATCGCACCGCGGCACCTCGATCTCCGCCCGTTCATCCTCTCCGGCGAGCAGCCGTACGTGACGCAGGGCGGACTCACGCGGGTCGCGCTCAACGAGGGATCACTCGTCGTCAACAGCTCCCAGGGCGGGGGCAGCAAGGACACGTGGGTCATCGACCCCTCGGTCAGCGCTCCGCCCCGCCATCCGCACGAAGGACACTCGCAATCTTGAAACAGGGGGAAACCATGTTGCTTTCACGGGTCGCCGAGTCGGTGTACTGGGCCGCGCGCTACCTGGAGCGCGCCGAGGCCACCGCCCGGCTGGTGCACGTGCACACCGAGCTCTTCTTGGACTTGCCGAAGGCGGCGGGCATCGGATGGACACCGCTGCTCGCGTTGACCGGAAGCGGCGAAGCGTTCCGCGACCGCCACCACGAAGTCAGCGAAGAGCAAGTGGTCGACTTCCTCGCGACCGGCGCCGATCATGACGGCGCGATCGTCGCGTCGATCGCGAGGGCCCACGCGAACCTGCGCGTGACGCAGGCGATCCTGCCGATCGAGGCGTGGGAGGTATTGAACGAGCTCCACTATTGGGTCAACCAGACGCGCAACCAGGCTGTCGACCGGCGCACCCGGTTGGCATGGACGAACCAGTTGATCCGCCAGTGCCAGCTGCTCTCGGGGCTGCTCGAAGGCACCATGAGCCACGACGACGCCTACGCCTTCCTCGAGATCGGCCGCGGCCTCGAGCGCGCCGACATGACCACCCGGATACTCGACGTGCAGGCCGGCATCCTGCTCGGTCAGCGCGACGACGTCAGCGCCTACGCCGACCTCACCTGGATGGGCGTGCTCCGTTCGCTCAGTGCCCACCAGATGTTCCGGCGCACCGTCGGGTCGAGCGTGTCCGGCCCGGCCGCATTGCGATTCTTGCTCCGCGACCCGCAGTTGCCGCGCTCGGTCGAGCGCTGCCTGATCGAGATCTCGCGCGCGCTGCTGGAGTTGAGCCGCCACCACCAGCCGATGGCCGCGTGCGCGGCCATACAGCAGCTGCTCGAACGCGCCGACCACGACTCACCCGACGGCGAGGGACCGACCGCGACGGCACTGCACGAGTACTCGAACCGCCTGCAAGACGGTTTTGCCGCGCTGCACGAGCTGCTCGTCGCGACCTACTTCCAGATGAAACCGTCGACCTCGACAGTGCTGTTGCCGGTGTGAGCATCCGAGTCGCGCTCGAGCACCGGATGTCGTACCGGTTCGACCGGGCGGTGAAGCTGTCACCCCACGTCGTGCGGCTGCGTCCGGCCGCGCACTGCCGCACGCCCGTCCTCGCGTACTCACTCACGGTCACGCCGGCGGAGCACTTCGTCAACTGGCAGCAAGACCCGTTCGGCAACCACCTGGCCCGTCTCGTGTTCCCCGAGCCGGCGACCGAGCTCTCCGTCACTGTCGACCTCGTCGCCGATCTCGCGGTGATCAACCCGTTCGACTTCTTCGTCGAAGACTCCGCGGCGCGCTATCCGTTCTCCTACGACGAGATGCTGCAACGCGATCTCGCGCCGTACCTCTCCGATGACGAGCCCGGGCCCCTCGTTGCCGCGTGGCTCACGCAGTGGTCGGCGGATCATTCGTCGTCCGGCTCCGACGGTCCGGCCGTCGTCGACTTCCTCGTGGAGCTCAACCAGCGAGTGCTCCGTTCGGTCGCGTACACGACGCGCATGGAACCGGGAGTGCAGACCCCCGACGAAACGCTCGAGAAGGCCATCGGCTCGTGCCGCGACAGCGCGTGGCTCCTCGTGCAGATACTCCGCCAGTTGGGCCTCGCGGCGCGGTTCGTATCGGGGTACCTCGTGCAGCTGCGGCCCGACGAGGTGCCGCTCGACGGCGCGCCCGGACCGCGCACCGACTTCACCGACCTGCACGCGTGGGCCGAGACGTACGTGCCCGGCGCGGGTTGGATCGGTCTCGACCCCACGTCGGGTCTGCTCGCCGGAGAGGGCCACCTCCCCCTCGTGTGCGCGCCGCATCCCACCACGGCCGCGCCGATCTCCGGAACGACCGACCCGTGTGAGGTGACGTTCGAGCATTCGAACACCGTGCGCCGGCTCGTCGGGCCGCCCCGCGTGACGATGCCCTACTCCGACGAGCAGTGGGCGCAGATCGACACGCTCGGCAACGAGGTCGACAAAGCGCTCGCCGCGGGCGACGTCCACCTCACGCTCGGCGGGGAACCCACCTTCGTTGCCGCCGACGACATGGAGGCCGACGAGTGGACCGTCGCCGCCGACGGCGCCGACAAGCGGGCTCGGGGCGAAGCGCTCGCGCGGCGGCTACTCGACCGCTTCGCGCCCGGCGGGCTGCTCCACTACGGGCAGGGCAAGTGGTATCCGGGCGAACCGCTCCCCCGCTGGCAGATCGCGGTCCTCTGGCGCGCCGACGGCGAGGCACTGTGGAACGACCGGACGCTCCTCGCCGACGGCGTCTTCTCCCCCGGCGCGCGCGCAGACTCGGCGGTGGCCGGCGCGCGCTGCGAGGACGCCGAGCTGTTGGCCCGTTCGATCGCCGCGTTGCTCGGTCTGCCCGACGAATGTTGCATGCCGGGTTACGAAGATCCGCTGAACTTGCTCCTGGTGGAAGCTCGCCTGCCGTCCGGCGAGCCGCCGGCCACCGATCTCGACCCGACCGACCCCGCGCTCGCCGTGAGCGCCACGCGCCTCGCCTCGGTCGCGGCACTCGACGAAGCCGGCCGCGGCGTTCCCGCGGGCTGGGTGATCCCGCTGCGCCCTGTTCGCGAACTGCGTTCCGGCGACCGGCCGGGTTGGGCGACGACACGGTGGACGCTGCGCCGAGGTCACCTCGTGCTCGTCCCCGGCGACTCGCCGATGGGCGCGCGCTTGCCCCTCGACGCGCTCACGTGGCTGCCGCCGCCGCCCCCCGACCCCGAGCCCAGCCCCTTCGACGAACTACCGGCGCTCCCCGATCGGGAGTCCGCGGCCGCGCGGCCGCGCCCGGAAGCCGAGGAGGTCGAGCCGGAGAAGTTGCCGCGCGGCGCGCTCTGCGTGGAGGCGCGCGCCGGCAACCTCTTCGTGTTCCTGCCTCCGATACAGCAACTGGAACACGCCATCGACCTCGTCGGCGTCGTCGAGGAGGCCGCGGCCGCGCTCGCGCGACCGATCGTGCTCGAGGGCTACCTCCCGCCGAACGACCCGCGCATCGTCCGGCTGGCCATCACCCCCGACCCGGGCGTGCTCGAGGTCAACGTTCATCCCGCGTCGTCGTGGCAGGAGTTGGTCGACATCACCACGGGCGTGCACGCCGACGCGCGCGCCACGCGTCTCGGCACCGAGACGTTCCATCTCGACGGGACCCACGCCGGCACCGGCGGCGGCAATCACCTGACCCTCGGCGGCCCGACTCCGGCCGAGAGCCCGATGTTGCGCCGGCCCGACCTGCTCCGCAGCATCATCACGTTCTGGCAGCACCATCCGTCGCTCTCGTACTTCTTCTCGGGCCGTTTCGTCGGACCGACGAGCCAGGCCCCCCGCGTCGACGAAGCGCGCCACGAGAGCCTGTACGAGCTCGAGATCGCGTTCGCCGAGCTGGAACGGCGCACCGCGGCCGCCGGCGGCGCGGCACCGCCCTGGCTCGTCGACCGTTTGTTCCGCCACCTCCTCGTCGACGTCACCGGCAGCACGCACCGCGCCGAGCTCTGCATCGACAAGTTGTTCAGCCCGGACTCCGAGCGCGGCCGCCTCGGGCTCCTGGAGCTGCGCGGCTTCGAAATGCCCCCGCACCCTCGCATGGCCCTCGTGCAGGCACTCCTCGTGCGTGCGCTCGTCGCCCGCTTCTGCTCGGAGCCGTACACCGGATCGCTCGTGCGATGGGGCACCGAGCTGCACGATCGGTTCCTGCTTCCGTTCTACGCGGCGGCCGACATCGCGGAGGTGGTCGATGACCTCGACCGGCACGGGTTCGATTTCGATCTCGCGTGGCTCGCGCCGTTCTTCGAATTCCGCTTCCCGCGCATCGGCGAGACCGAAGTCGACGGCGTCAACCTCGAGTTACGCGCCGCGATCGAGCCGTGGTCGGTGCTGGGTGAAGAGGTGACGTCCACCGGCACTTCCCGATACGTCGACTCCTCGGTCGAGCGCCTTCAGGTGAAGGTCGACGGGCTCACGTTCGAGCGTCACGTGATCACGTGCAACGGTGTGCCGGTTCCGTTGCACACCACCGGCGCGCGCGGCGGTTACGTCGCGGGGGTCCGCTACAAAGCCTGGCAACCGCCCTCCGGTCTGCACCCCACCATCGGGATCCACGCCCCACTCGTGTTCGACGTCGTCGACCGGTGGAACGGCCGCTCCCTCGGCGGTTGCACATATCACGTGACGCATCCCGGTGGCCGCACCTACGACCGCTTCCCAGTCAATGCCAACGAAGCGGAGGCGCGCCGCGCCAGCCGCTTCACCGCGCTCGGACATACGCCCGGCCCGATCGCCCTGAGCGATCGCGGAGACGGCGCGCGCTTCGCGCGCGTCGGGATCGAAAGCCTGGAGTACCCTTTGACGCTGGATCTGCGGCGCGCCCCGTTCCCTCGGGGATACCCCGGACCGCGGGCGAGCTGACGGCACAACGAGTGCAGGCAACCTCATGACGATCAGCTCGATCCCCGAACTCCTCTCGTCGTACCAGCCGGTGCGGGGCGTCTACGACGAGATGTTCGACGCCCACGGCGTGGCGCGCGAGCACTGGGCGCACGCAGGCGCCGTGTTCGACGACCTCGGCCTCGACGAGCTCCTCGAGCGTCGCTCGAAAGCGCGCCGCCTGCTCGACGACGACGGCGTCACGTACAACATCTACAGCGACAACGCGCTCGTCCCGATGTCGGCGGCCGCGCCGTGGGGTCTGGATCCGGTTCCGGTGCTGCTCGCCAGCGAGGAGTGGGCCGCGATCGAGCTCGGCGTGATCCAACGCGCCGAGCTGCTCAACCTCGTGTTGACCGACCTCTACGGACCTCGCCAGCTCCTGCGGCGTGGGCTCCTTCCCGTCGAGCTCGTCCTCGGGCATCCCGGCTTTCTCCGCCAGTGCGACCAGATCCGCGTCCCGGGCGAGCAGCAACTCATCACGACGGCTGTCGACCTCGCGCGCGATGCCGACGGTCGCTGCACCGTGTTGGCCGACCACTCGCAGGCCCCGTCGGGCGCGGGCTACGCGCTCGAGAACCGTGTCGTCGTTTCGCGCGTGTTCCCGAGCCTCTACCGCGATTCGCAAGTGCACCGGCTCGCCCCGTTCTTCCGGACGTTGCGATCGACGCTCGAGGAGGTCGCTCCGCCCGGCGTCGACGATCCTCGCATCGTGCTCCTGAGCCCGGGGCCATGGAGCGAGACCGCATTCGAGCACGCGTACCTCGCGTCGCATCTCGGCTATCCGCTCGTCGAGGGCGCCGACCTCACGGTGCGCGACGGCCGCGTGTGGCTGCGTTCGCTCGGCCGCCTCGAGCGCGTCGACGTGATCCTCCGGCGGACCGACGCGTGGTTCTGCGATCCCCTCGAGTTGCGTCCCGATTCCAAGCTCGGCGTTCCCGGTCTGGTCGAGGCCGCGCGCGTCGGCGGCGTGTCCATCGTCAACACGCTCGGCAGCGGCGTGTTGGAGAACCCGGGCCTCGCGCCGTATCTCCCGCGGCTGGCCGAGCACCTCCTCGGCGAACAACTGCTCCTCTCGTCGGTACCGACGTGGTGGTGCGGCGATCTCGAGGGGCGCCGGCGCGTGCTCGCGCACCTCGACGACTTGGTCATCAAGCCGATCGCGCGCGGGCTCGGCCCGATGTCGATATTTCCCTGGGAGCTCAGCCAAGAAGACCGCGACGATCTTCGCCGGCGGATCGAGGCATACCCCGCAGGTTGGGTCGGTCAGGAGCCGATCGCGTTGGCTTCTGCGCCGACGCTCACACCGAACGGGCTCGAACCGCGCCGCACGGTGCTGCGGGCGTTCGCCGTCGCGCGCAACGACTCGTACGCGGCGATGCCCGGCGGGTTGACGCGGGTAGCCGGGTCGACCGGCAGCGAGCGCGTGTCCAATCAGGCCGGCGCGATCAGCAAGGACACGTGGGTATTGGCGTCCGAGCCCGAGAAGCTCTCGGGGTTCTGGCTCGCGAGCGGTCCGGCGATCGCCGCAGTCGAGCCGGCGGCGTCGATGTCGTCGCGCGCCGCGGAGAACTTGTTCTGGTTGGGCCGTTACGCCGAACGCGCCGAGACCATGGCCCGCCTGGTGCGCGCCGCGCACGACCGGCGCGACTTCCAGGGGCGGGGCAGCAACCCGGCCGGAACGGAGTGCCTGGAGTTGCTGCTCGGTGCGATCACGATCGTCAGCTCCACCTACCCGGGTTTCGTGGGCGAGGGCCGTGTCGATCGGCTCGCCGCGCCCGGCGCCGAGCTGTTCGCGCTCGTGGTCGACGAAGAGCGAAAGGGCACGCTCGCCCACGCGGTCGACCGCATGCTCGGCGCGGCGCGAGCGGTGCGCGACCAGCTCTCGAACGACACTTGGCTGGTTGTCGGCACTCTCGAGCGCGAGGTGCAAGGGCTCCGCGTGTCGGATCCCGATCACCCGATGGTCGCACAGCACACGCTGGGTCGGATCATGCAGAGCCTGCTGGCGCTGTCAGGGCTCGCCGGCGAGAGCATGGTCCGCGACCCGGGCTGGCGGTTCATGGACGCGGGTCGGCGCATCGAACGCGCGCTCCAACTCGCAGCGCTGTTGCGCGCCACGGTCACCACCGAACGAAGCACCGCCACCGACAGCCTGTTGATCGAGTCGGTGCTCATCGCAGCCGAGAGCATCATCACGTACCGGCGCCGCTACCGCTCGCACGCGCAACTCGAGACGCTGCTCGACCTCCTCGTGTTCGACGCCGACAACCCCCGCTCGCTCGCGTACCAACTCGAGCAACTCGCGACCGACGTGCGACTCATGCCGAGACGCGATCGCGGTCCGCGCCTGAGCGAGCCCCAGCGATTGGTGTTGGAGACCACGACCGCGCTCGGTCTGGCCGATTCGTCGCTCCTCGCCCAACCGCAGGGAGACGGCATCCGCAGCGACCTCGACGACTTCCTCGCGAACATCTTGGAGTTGCTCGCGCGCACCGCCGACGCGATCGACGGCGACCACTTCGTCCATCCGCTGCCGCAGCACTCGCTGGTCTCGCTGTGACGTATCGCGTCGTCCACCGGACGGAGTACACCTACGACTCCGATGTGACGTCGAGCTACGGCGAGCTGTACCTCCTCCCCCGCGACGCACCGGGCCAGGTGTGCCGTGCGTCGTCGGTGCGCATCGATCCCGCGCCGCGCGACTATCGGGAGCGAGTCGACTTCTTCGGGAACCGGGCCGCGTACTTCGCCGTGCTCGAGAAGCACACGCGGCTCACCGTGACGGCGGAGAGCGTTGTCGACGTCAACCGGCCCGCCGCGCTCACCCTGCCGGTAGACCAAGCATGGGAGACGATTCGTGACCGCCTCCATCTCGACCCCGCCGAAGATGCCTTCGACGCCCGCGGGTTCGTGCTCCGCTCGCCCAAGGTCGCCGTGTCGTCCGGGGTCGCCGCGTACGCGGCGGAGTCATTTCTCCCCGGGCGGGCCCTCACCGAAGCCCTCGTCGACCTCACCGCGCGCATACACGACGACTTCACCTACGAGCCGGGCTCCACATCGGTGCGCACGACGCTCGACGAGCTGCTCGAGTGTCGCAAGGGCGTCTGCCAGGACTTCGCCCACCTGGCGATCGGCTGCCTGCGGTCCGTCGGACTCGCCGGCCGCTACGTGAGCGGGTATCTGGAGACGGTTCCCGCGCCGGGCAAACCGCGGCTCGTCGGCGCCGACGTGTCGCATGCCTGGGCTTCGGTGTTCGTACCCGACTCCGGGTGGGTAGACCTTGATCCGACGAACAACCGGTTCGTCTCCGACCGCTACGTCACCAACGCGTTCGGTCGCGATTACGGCGACGTGTCGCCACTCAAGGGTGTGATCTACACGGAGAGCACGAAGAACGAGCTCGAGGTCTCGGTCGACGTCGCGCCGATCGAAGCGACCCCGTGACGCGCGTTCGCGTGGGCTGCGAATTCCAATACGACTCGCCCGGCTTCACGCCGACGGTGTGGCAGGTGCGCCCGCGCGCCGATTCGGCCCAACGCCTGACCAGCGAGACATGGAACGCCGAGCCACCCATTCCCCGGACCTCCTATCATGACGCCTACGGCAACGTGTGCGACCGCATGACATTGCCGCCCGGTCCGGCGCTCGTGCGCTACGACGCGTACGTGGAGGTGCCGGGCGTCTTCGACGACGCCGACAAGAGCGCGCGTCAGGTGCCGGTCGAGTTGCTGCCCGACGAGGCGATGGTCTTCTTGTTACCGAGCCGCTTCTGTATGTCGGACCTGCTTCGCGCCCAGGCGTGGGAGCTCTTCGGCGGGACCGAGCCGGGTTGGCCCCGCGTGCAGGCCGTCTGCGACTGGGTTCACGACAACGTCCGATTCCAAGCCGGTGCGAGCAACGCGTTCACGTCGGCCCTCGACGTGTGGGAGCACCGCACCGGCGTGTGTCGCGACTTCGCGCAGCTGGGCCTCACCTTGTGCCGGAGCCTGAACATTCCAGCCCGCTACGTGTTCGGGTACCTCCCCGACATCGGCGTCCCGCCGCCCTACGAGCCGATGGATTTCTGCGCTTGGTTCGAGGTCTATCTCGAGAACCGGTGGTGGACGTTCGACCCGCGGAACAACGTCCCTCGCATGGGCCGCGTGGTGATCGGCCGAGGACGCGACGCGCTCGATGTCGCGATGGTGACGACCTACGGCGCGCCCGCCCTCCTACGGATGACCGTGTGGGCCGATGAAGTGATCGACCAGATGTCGGCCTGACGTCACACCACGAGTCGGTTCGATGTCGCCGGCGGGCCCGTGCCGCGTTTGTTGGTCGCGGTAACGGTGCACATGTAGGTCTTGCCGATTGTGACGTTCTGCACGACGACGGAAACCTGGTCGCCATTCCCGCGGGCGGAGCGGGCGCCGCCACCGTTGCGTGAGACGCACACGGCGAGGTAGCCGGTCACGGGCGAACCATTGCCTGACGCAGCCGAGAACCGTATGAGGAGTGACCCGGGATGAATCGCGGTCGCGGTTGCCGTCACCACCGCCGGCGCGGTCGCGGCGCCGATCTTGATGGCCGGTGACGCCGGAGCAGATGGCCCCGTGCCGAGCCGGTTCATCGCGGCGACTTTGAACGTGTAGACGTGGCCGTTGTCGAGACTGTTGATCGCTTGGTGCTTCGCCGTCGAGTGGAACGTGCGTGACCGCAGCGCGGTGTGGCCGACGTACGGCGTCACCACGTAACCGGTGACGGGCAGTCCGTCGCGGACCGCGGGCGCGGTCCATTTCACTGTCGCCTTTTGGTTCCCGGGTTGGGCGGCGACGCCGGACGCGAGCTGGGGAGCGGTCACGTGCAGCCGGTAGCTCCGGTGTGTCGTGCCCGCCAGTGAGGTCGCAGTGAGGGTGAGCGGGTAGGTGCCGACCGCGTTGACGATGCCCGTCAGCTTCCCGGTGGTCGAATTGAACGTCACGCCCGTCGGCAACGCACCCTTGAGCGTCAGCGCCGGCGCCGGAAGACCCGATGCCGTGAAGCTGAACTTCACCTGCGTCTGACGGGGAACCGTCGTCAACTTCGCGCTCGTGATCAACGGCTCCGACCAGAACGGGACGACGACCGCGAACTTGCCGGTGACTGCCGGTCCGGTCGGTGGCGTGCCGCTTGCGGTGGCCGTGCCGTGGATGCCCTTTGCCTTCACGTTGGCCGCGGTCGTCGTGTAGGTGGCCGTGCACGATTCCGTCGCCGCCGGTGCGAGCATCGGGTTCGGACAGGTGATTGCCGAGAGGCCGGTCCGCGGGTCGCTCACGCCGATGCCGTGCAACGTCACATTGCCCGAGTTGGTCACGAGGTAGTTGAACGCGAGGGGCGTGCCCGCTCCGAAGAAGCTCGCCGGATGCGACGACGGCGTCACCGCGATCGCCGGGCCCTGGACAGCCGGGGTTGTCGCGTTCGACGTTCCGTGCACAACCGTGCTCGACAGCGCGGTACCGGAGGCAGTCGCCGCCAGGTTGAATCCCCCGGTGTCGACGTCGGCCTGCATGGCCGCATACAACGCGGTGCAGGTCTCGCTCACACCGACCAGCAGGGTGCTCTCCGGACACGAGACTGACGAAAGACCCGGCAACGTATCGGCCACCCCGATCCCCACGAGCGTCACGTTCCCGGTGTTGGTCACGAGGTAGTTCGCGGTCAACGGTGTGCCCGCCACCGCGAAGCTCGGCGGGTTCGTCGACGCCGCAACGGAGATCTTCGGCTCGCCGACGAACAACGAGAATGCCTGCGCTCCGGTACCGGCGATGTTGGTCGCCGTGAGCGTGATCGGGTAGGTCCCACCGGTGCCGACCGCGGGTGTTCCGGAGATCGTGCCCGTGCCGCTGCCGACCGCGCCCGGCGTGAAGGTCAAGCCGCTCGGGAGAGCCCCGGTGGCGGTGAGCGTGAGGGACAGGGTGCCGCTCGTGGTAACTGCGAACGTGAACGGCGATCCAACTTCTGCGTCGGCGGTTGCCGCGCTCGTGACCGCGGGCGGCGCCGCGC
>Ga0265338_10003097_pt1 | contig 23858 bp, 15 predicted proteins | sample 42126metaG_FD_193579 | JGI IMG/M metagenome (GOLD analysis project Ga0265338, IMG submission 193579) | Rhizosphere microbial communities from Carex aquatilis grown in University of Washington, Seatle, WA, United States - 4-21-26 metaG | ecosystem: Host-associated > Plants > Roots > Rhizosphere... | reverse complement strand
GGGTCGAGCGTGATATCGAAGTGGTCGGTCACGAACGGTTGCCAGTCCTTTCCCGCCTTGGGCTCAAAGGTGTAAAAGTAAATCCCATCCCAATCCTGAAATGCGCCGTAGGCGGCGAGCAGCGGAATCATTTCGGCGCAGTATTCATTCGGATTTGGATGATTCACCTCACTCACGGTGAAGGGTTTGCCGGCGACCGCCGAACGGGTGAGCTTCACGATGGTGGAATCCAGCGGCGCGTTCACCATGGGAGTATTGCGATGGCCCCAGATGGCGGGATGCTCCCAATACACATGGCCGTCAACGATGTCCATCTGTGACGTGGTGTGGATCAAAGGCTGGTTGGGGATGGCGTAAGTGTGGTCCGCCGTCCCGACAATCAACGATTTCACGCCCAACTCGCCCTGCAGATACGATTTCATCCCAAGGAAAAAATCCTGCTCCACGGACATATAAAATTCAGCTTCCGTGTGGAACAGCTCGGCGGGGCAGTCGCGAAAATCCTGCCGTCGGGTCCGGGGAATGGGTTCGCCCGGCTTTACGCCGGCGAGTTTGCGGAGTTCGGCAAGCTGTTCCGGTGTGCGATGTTTGGCCAGCCAGTCCTGGTACATGCCGTTGAGAATTTTTTCGTAGTAGGGCGAGAAGTCGAGTTGCGGCGCAGGATGGTTCTGGGTCAGTTTCCCCTGGAGCCAGTTGCGGCACCAAAACTCGACGAGCGAGTTTTCGTTGACGATCTCCACGCACGCTACGGCCGGCTCGTTGCGATATTCGGACTGGGTATAGGGATTGTAATGGGTGAGCAGTTTGCGTGCGTAATCCCGCTGCAAGGTGAGCAATCGGTCGCCCACATACGTCATACCCTTGGTGGCGGCGCGCTGGATGAACTTGTAATCCGGCACGTCGTCGCCTTCGCGGTAATGCCGGCCAACGTTGAGGTTCAGGTTCGCATAAATTCCCTGCTTTTTCAGTTCGGCGATGAAAAAGTCGAGCCGGTCCAGCGCTTCGGGGTCCAATTCCTCCGAGGTGTCACCGGGCGCAATCAATCCCGAGGGCATGCGCCGCCCGCTTTCATTCGTCAAAGAACCTTGCGAAGGCATATCCAGAAAATGAAAGCGTACGCAGTTGATCCCGAACCGCGCCAGTTCTGCGGCCCACAATGGCGCCTGTTCTTTCGGCGGCAATAGCGTGGAACCACGCGTCCAGCCGGTCAGATTGACGCCCCAGATGCGGAAGCGGGTTCCATCCGGTTTCACCAGGTGCCCATCTAGCACGCGGATGAATCCATCTTTGCCGGCGGGTGCATCGAGGAGAAAAGACACGTCCACGTCTGAATTAGTCCGGTCCTGATGATCCACGCTGAACGGTTTGAAGGCGATGGCCGGCTGAACTTCGTGCTCGCTTATACATCCAGTCAGAAGCGCCCCGGTCACGAAAGCGAGACCGGCGAAAAGGGAGAGCGATTTCACGGCAGACTTTCTTACCTGAAAGTTATCTTGAACGCGATGACGTTTTCACCGGGAAAACGCGCTGGTTTTTGGATGGTCAACTTTTCCCGGCCTTGCTCCCAGCGAACCGGTTCGTCGGAGCCAACCAATTCGATGGCCTGGATGGGACGAACTGATTCTGCGTCCAATCCCAGCGACTCGATGGTGATTGCCCTGGTCGGTAGCGCCATGACGAAGGCGTAGAGCGCTCCATCCTTCGTAGTGAAACGGATGTCGTCCTGCGTGTACGGGAGTTTCGCATCGCCACCTCTGCCACGTGGCACTTCAGTCGGTCCTTCGCCAAATCGATGCCACGGGCGAGTTCCATAAATTGCGATGCCGTTGACCCGCATCCACTGGGCCATGCCCTGGAGGAAGGCGAGTTCGCGGTCATCAATACTGCCATCGCCGCGTTGCGGGATATTCAGCAACATCGTGCCGTTCTTGCTCACGATATCCACGAGGGACTGCACGACTTGCCCGACGGTTTTGTATTCGAGGTCATCCTGATAATGCCAATCGCCGATGCAGGTATCGGCCTCAAACGGGAATTCCTGGATAGCATCCGGTACACTCCGTTCCCAATCCCGGACCATCGCCTTGTTTTCGTCGCCGCGCAAACCCTTGGACGTGAGAACCGCTTCCAGTTTGCCGCCGTGGCGGGCGAGATTGGAATTGTAATAGTGCGCCGCGATGTCCAGACCGGCCTGGCCCAGCGGCAATCGGGTGTTGTCGAGATAAAGAAAATCCGGGTGATAATGATCGAGCAGATCCTGTAGCCGGAAGAACCAATTGTCCACGAACGCGGGATTGTTCGGTGGCGGCGCTTCGTTCCAGGCATTCGTTTCGGCGTGCCAGTCTTTGGCGGCTTTCGCTGAAGTGAACCCATCGGGAATCACATACGTCGGCTGGCCGTACAAATCCCGGGGATCCAGTCCATCCCACCATTTGCCGCGGCCATCCTCCTTCGTCAACCGATACGCATCGTAGCGAACGCCGGCCAGCGGGCCCTCGGCGTCATAGCCATAAGCCGTTTGAAACCAATGCCACGTATGGGATGAATGATTGGAAACTCCAAAGCGCAGGCCATGCTCGCGTGCAATCCTGGCCCAGGTGCCAACGATGTCCTGACGCGGGCCGACGTTCACCGAGTTCCAGGCGTGGTAGCGGGAGTCGTACGTGTCGAAGTTGTCTTCGTGATTTGCCAGCGCCACGAAATATTTTGCGCCGGCGGCGATATACAAATTCATCAATTGTTCCGGGTCCCATTTCTCCGCGTGCCACAGGTTGTCGATCTCCATGAACCCGAACTCAGACGGGGGGCCATAATGTGCGACGTGGTAAATATTTTGGCGCGTTCCCTGGATGTACATGTTGCGCGCATACCAATCGCCCTGTCCGGGCACGCATTGGGCCGACCAATGCGCCCAGATGCCGAATTTGGCATCACGAAACCACTCCGGGCACTGGTAATTCTTTATCAACGATTCCCAGGCAGGTTGAAACGGACCGGGCGCGAGCGTTCGTTTGGCCGGCAATGGTTCAGACACCATGGCCCGGCGGGGACGCGACCCCACGCAACCGCTGAGCGCGCCGACAATCATCAGGGCGCAGACAAAGTGATTGAATTTGAGTTTCACGAAATGGCGTGGCTGCGAGTGGGGTTGCGTTTCCGGCGCGTGGTTAGAGCATTTCCATCAAAGCTATAGCGATGAGCCAAAGCCCTGCGGGCGCGGTCTTTTTGGCGTTTGGGTTCGTTTCGGCTCAGTCACAGGGTTTTTCAAACCTGTTCCTTCGCCAAAGCCTCGCCAAACGCCAAAAATCTTCGCGGCTCATCGCTACATCTTTTCTGTCAATGCTCTAGATGTCATGGTGCGCTATGTGGCGAGCCTACAAGCAGGATCGCGTGGAGGAAAGCGCTTACTTTCAAATGCGGGATGAAACAAAGGGGTCAAACGCAAAAGCGACGCGGCGCACAGTGAAAATCGCGCGGCGATTGCGACAAGAAAACACGATGACCTGGCAAGATTGCTACCGGCTAAAGAAGGGGACATGGACACAGGTGACCAATGGGGCCGATCACCTGAAAAAATGAATTTGTGTCAATGCTCGGGACCCGTTTTCGTTTTGGACAAATACTACAATACCAGGAACCGACCACTACGGATCAGAGTGGCCGGTGACAGGTCAAATCGGTGCGTATTCCGGCGCGTTAGGCGCGAATGACGGAAGTGGACTTTGTGAATGGTAAAGTCGCAAACGATTGGCGAATAATGGATTATATGAAAAGTGCAAAATAGATGATTATTTTAGTTTGACAATAATTGACTATTGTGCAAATATGGGTTTAGTTCTTTGACAATTGAATATTTGATTAATCCGTCTTTCGCTAAAGCCAGGACGTGATAAGTGCGGGATTCGGCGGGAGCAATTCCGACCGATTCCAACCACTATTGGGGTGACGAGTGGCGTGTGGCCATTGGGGAAGGCGGGGAAGAACGACTCGCTACCTCTTCGGCTACAAGGACTAATTGCGACGGCGCGCACGGTAGTGCGAGCCCTACCCGAAACGGATTCCCTGATTGATGCGTTGATGACGATAATGACGGCTGAAATCGGATCGGAGCTGAGCTTGAGTTTAGGTAAATTTAGCCAAATTGAGGTACTTTTTTTATGGGGTAGCGTCACGCGGCGATGCGTGACGTGGCCCGTCGGTATCTTAACACTGCCCCCGAGTTGAAAGTTCCGGGCGTACGACGAATGTTCACGGCTTGCCGAATGGCATTCGGCGATACAGCAGGCTGGCAGCGCTACAAGGCTTGGCGGTTCCGCACGGTTTGAGGGTAGGGTCAAGCTACGCCCTCGCCCTGGCTGGCTTCGATGACGATGAGGACGTTGATGACAATAATGACGAAAATAACGCGTGAAAACGAATCGGGGCCAAGCACGAATTAAGGATAATTAGAGTTAATTAAGGGTGTTTTTTAATGGGTCAGTTTCAGGTATCAAGTGCGAGGGGTCAGGTAATACGAGGACGAATGGGTTGGAAGATCTACTCAATTGGGCGGGAGTTGGTTCGCAAACTGATACATGGTGATGAAATAACGAACGAAACCGAAAGAACAGAAAGAACACTCAAGGGCTGCGGCGTAATTGTGATTAATTATTTATTTGCTATGCGTATTTTATCGTCTTCGACGCTAACACGCCATCCGGTTGATTGTGAGGGATGGGCTTCTGGTCAGCGCATGTGCTCGCTCATCCACGTGATGATGCGATCATGCGGCGCGGTGGCAAGATCAGGTACCTGGCTTCAGGTGGGTCTTCATGAACTGCAGGTAAATGTCCCAATCCGACGGGACGGTGCCATGACCGCCGGCATGCATGTAATAGCCGAGCGTATCGCCGACGAATTTACCTGCTGGTGGTAGTTCGTCCGTCTCGGGTCCCTTCCTGCCGAGCAGTTCGTAAACGGGTCGGGCGGCAATCGCCGCAAGGAATTCGCCTTTGGGATCTGACCAGTTATCCGTATTGCCGGTCTGGAGCAAAAGTGGCCGTGGGGCCATCAGCGCGATCAGGCAGTGCGTGTCTACGGCCAAGGTGTTCGGGTCCTTCGCGTATTTAGCGTAATTGCCGGCAAATTGATAGGGATAGCGCGTGGGCGCCACCAGGTGCGCAATCGTCTCGCCGTAGTTACGCCGGGCCAGCGCGGCACCGCCTTCGCCCCCACAACTGGCAATGACCAGGGCGATACGCGGATCGCTGGCGCCCGCCCAAAGAGCGGTCTTGCCCAGTCGTGAAACACCCGTAATGGCGACGCGTTTGGCGTCCACCGCTTTGTCGGTCTCGAGATAATCAACGAACCGGCTGATGCCCCAGGCCCAGGCGGCAATGGTGCCCCATTCATCCGCGGCAGGCACGGTTTGGCCCGGCGCCAGCGCGAGCTTGCGAACGAGGTTTACGTTGGTCTGGCCGGAGACGTCAGTCTCAATGCTGTTGTAAACAATCTTCGCGTAAGCAAAGCCATTGGTGATCAACTCCTCGGGCGTGCCCCGCTGCGGACCTCCGAACCCGCGCAGACCGCCGCGCGCGGAGTCGTTGGTCCCGGTTGCCGCCGTCGTCGCGGTAACGATGTTGGTCATCGGGGCGTTGGTTCCCGCGGAACCTTGTCCGCGTCCCCTGGCTCCGAAGGCGGCAAAATTGAAACTGATGCTTACCAAAATCGGCACGGGCTTCGATGCCTTGGAAGGGGTGTAGAGCGTCACATCGATCGCCGGTCCATCCGGGCCGCCCATGTGGCCGGCCAACCGTTTCATGATTGCGAGGCCGCCCAAAGAGTTGTTGTCGTTGCTGACCACCTGCCAGGTGACCTTTGGCGCGGTGGCCGGGATGCGGCCGTAGATTTCGGACTGGTAATACTTGAGCAGTTCGGGCCGGCGCTGCTTCATCCAGGTCTTTGCGTCCTTGACCGGCCGGCCGTTGTTGAGCTTGAGCGGGTCGGGTAGCGTGAAGGTGCCGACGTTGGCCTCGGTTTCATTGACGGGAATGCCTGCAACGGGTTTGGCGTTGGGCTGATCCGCGACCTGGCCATGGGCCGAAGAGAAAGACAGGAGGCTGGCGGCGGTGATAAATAGGATTGAGTTCAGGATTCGGTTTTTCATGAGGGTCGTTTCTCTTAGATGTTTTTGCAGGTCGCAAGGTTACCTCCCGGATATAGAGACGAAGGTGACCGGGCCGAGCAGACCGGAATCGATGGGCCCACCACCACCACGACCGCCGAACCCGCGCCCGGGTGGGGCTTGCGCCAGAATGCGTTTCTCCGGAGCCGCCTCGCGGTCGCCTGCGATCCGATTGCTCCACTCATTGGTGACTTTAATCTCCAGTTGGTTCGCGCCAGGTTTCAGGGCATCGGTGACATCAATGCGGTAAGGCGGCTTCCAAAGGATGCCGAGGGATTTGCCATTCACCGTCACTTCAGCGATGTCACCCACGGCTCCCAGGTCGAGCCATACTCTGGTTCCCTGGCCAAACCATGACCGTTCTGCCCGCACGCTCTTGGAATAAGTGGCGGTGCCCGAGAAATACTTCACACCGTCGTTCGTGTTGGCTGTCCAGGACTCGAGTTGGGCGAGTTGAACCTTGTCCGGTGCACCCAATTTTGGCGGGAAGGAAATGTCCCAGGCGCCAGTAACGGTCGCGACAGTTTTCGCCACGGCGGGCGGCAAGGTGCGTGATAGATTTGTCGCTGAATGCTGGAAAACCACGAATACCGATTCACGCGGCTCAAGGTGCAGCGGCACGGTGGTGCGGCTGTTTTCGATTGAATACGAAGCGGGCTCGATATCGCCCGTGTCAGGATGCCAGAGTTCGGGTTCCTTGCCCGCGACCCGGAAACGGGCACTGATTTCCTGCGCATGATCCCGGCGGTTGGCAACGAAATAGTATTCGGTCCCGCCTTGCGGGATGCGGCGATGGATCCAGACAATATCGGCATCGAGCGGGCCGGCGAATTCGGCGTCCTTGGGAAGATTGATGGAGGCGGCGACGGTCTCGGGGGGCAATGAGCCGGTGATCGGATTGATAAGCTGTGGGTCTGCCTCGGCAACGACCTGTTCGGGCGTCAGTCCCCAGGTGACCAGACCTTTGCCGTAGAAATGCCGGTTACGTTGCGCGCCATCAAGGTCACCCCAAATTTCATTCGCCAAGGCCTGAACTTCAAGGTCGGCCTTCGGATACCCGCCTTGCAGGCTGGGAGACAGGATTGGTTTGGGCCCGATGAGGGTGACGCCGCCGGCAACCAGGTCGCGGATCTTTCGCAACAACTCGGGGCGGATACGATCGATCTGCGGCAGCACGAGCACGCGATAGCTCATGCCGTCGGGGAGCACCATTCGCCCGTCAATGCTCACGGAGGCGCGATTCAACAGCGCGTCCGCATTAATCACGTCATAGTTATAGCCGGCTGGCGGAGAGGGTTGAAGTCCCGCGCCCCAGAACGGCTGGCTCGAAGGCGGGCCTTCGTTAAGCAGATAGGCAAAATCGGCCACGAACAGCCCTTGCGAAAGCATGAATTGAATACGCGACAGGTAGGACACAAACGGCTTGGCCAGTTCGGCCCAGGTGATGTTGCGGTTGAAATGGGTTCCCACCATCGTGTTGCCCGGCTTGGTATCGAGTGGCTGTTGCGCCGAAGAATGAAACATGATGCGATTGACCCCTTGCGCAAACCAATAGTCGGCCAGGTTCTTGTAAGTGGCCGGCGCGTCGTAACCGCCGCCTGTAAAGGATTCAGTCCCGACGAACTGCTTTCCATAAACGTGTGCCGCCGATGCCGCCATGCGAACATCCACATAATATTCCGGCGCCGGATGCATTCGACCGAGCCAGAATTCACCCATGGGAACATCCACTTTACTCTTGGCGAGCAGTGTATCTTCGAGGATTTCCATCGAGACACCTGGTGCTTCTGAATAGAGGCCCATCCCTTTCTCTTTGAGCAGCCGGTCCATGGTGCCGTAATGGGCTTCGGCCAGCAGATCAACAATCGTTCGCCGGAAGTCCCACAGGAATCGATCGCTCACCTCCGCGCTGCCCACGACGCGCCCGGCTAGCACCGGAAGGTAGGGGTGCGGGTCATAGCCTCGACGCTGCGTAAACTGCTCAATCATATCATCGGTCCAGTTTTGCATGCCCGCTTCCCAGCTATCCATGACCATGTAGCGCAGACTCTTGCCCAGCAGTGGACCCAGCGCGTTTTGGATCGGGTCCATGTAGCCATGGAAGTAGGCTTCGACGTCCCTGGCATTGAGTTTGTCCACCTCTAATCCCAGGCCGCCAGCCGTGCCGGCGCGGTTCTGGGATCCAACGAGCGAATAACCCATTCGCATGATGGTCCACTTCCCGGCGGGCACGTCCCAGTCCAGGGTTCCGTCCGGGTTCATCTTCGCGGTAAGGTCCACCACCTCCGCCGGCTGAATGAGTGACTCAGGGGGAATCGGTGGCGTGGGCGCAACCTCGTATTGATAAAACAGATTGAAACCGGCCTTCTCTTCCCAGCGATCCACCCGTGCGCCGGTATGCACCACGAATTCGCTGATCCCATACGAATTCGCCGGCTGTGGTTCGGTCTGGAAGATGGCGGCGTCCGGACCCGGGCCCGCCCCGGTCATCCGCAGACGGACAAATTGTGCCGAGGTCTCGGGGAAGGCATAAGTCTTCAAAGAACCGGCGCGATACTGAACCGCTCCGGGTGTTTCGACAACCGTGCGGAAGTTCGTGCCATCGTCACTGACCTGGATCTCACCGAACGGTACGCCACGCCCCTGCGCGATGAGGGTGACGGCGCGGACCTTGATCGGTTGGACGAATTCATATTGGATCCAGGCCACACCGTCCGTGCCGGCTGCGATGGCGGCGCTGGTGGCGAGATTGTCGTCCCAGAGCGGTGCTCCGTCGATGTCCCCCGAACTGCTGGTGACTTTTGGCTTTAGATCCTCCATGAGCGTCTCATCCAGCGGCGTTCGAAAAGCGATGACGGCGCAATCGCCGTAAAAAGATTGTGACAGTGCACCACGAACGCCTGCGGCGCCAGTTCCGCGAGCGCCTCCGGCATGACCTGTGTTTAGTCCGCGCAACCCGCCGAACGTTCCATTATTCGTGGGTGGCATTGGGAGTTTGTCGGTAAATTTTATCGGGCCTTGCACGTCGATCTCGCTCCAGACGAGCTTTTTCATCGCTTGCTCGGGCTTCACCCACGGTCCGCCAGTCAGGCTCCAGCCTGACGAGCTGAAGATTGCCATCTCCAGGCCCAGGCGATCGGATTCGGCGGCAGCGTGCTTGACAGCGTCAAACCACTCGGGCGTGAAGAAGGTGATGGGGTTGGTGATGGTCTGGCCGCCGCTCTGGCCGATGTCGGCCATTTGCGCACCGCCGATGCCGATGCGTTTCATCCATTCCAGGTCTTTGGTGATGCCTTCTTTGGTAACGTTGCCCCCTGTCCAGTGCCACCAGACGCGGGGTTTCGCTGAGTCCGGCGGATTGGTGAAACCTTGTTCGAGTGAATTGTCCTGGTTTTGTGCGGAGGCCATGCCTGCCGGCACCAACAGTCCGAGACCAATCACTGCCTTTGCGAGTAACTTGTACGTTCGATTCATAAAAGTCCTTACACTGCCAAACTTGGGGCCGGAATCTCTTGCCAGAGTTTTTTCCGCTGCAGAGGAGACTGTCTCCCATTGGCTCGACGCGACTTTGGCGTCTTCGTCCAGTTCGAGCCGCATGTAATCATACAGGATGCCCCGACTTGTCGTTGAGCGTCTTTCGGCCGTTGTATTGCAGCGACGTCAAGTCGCCGGTACGTTTCGACACGCAGGCGGTCACGATGCCGTTGGCCAAAGTGAAATTGGTTTCAGTTTCAGAGACAGTCACGGGCACCGCGGCACCGGCCACCGTTGGCAAGTTCGTGCCGACCCCTGTAAAAGCGAGGGCCGCCAGCATCGTAAATGTATGTCTTTTAAACATGTGCGACCGTCCAGCGACTCCGTTTGTCGGGAATTGGTTTACGCTAGTTTTTGGTCATCGTTTTGTCCATTCCATATACTCAGGAATCGAGGTTTCTCCAATTGAGCGAAATATTCCCATCTTGCCAGTGCACACAAAATTGAGCCAAACGAGAGGGTGGCCGGACCATTAAGACTGATTTCAGTTCAATCTCTTTGGAACATCCGGTGGTGCATTCCAATTGGAAAAGCGCGGCGCTTCACTCATTGGCAGTTCGATGAAATTCGCCAAATGGTCTTTCACGCACTGTTCGGCAAAACGGATGACTGTGTTGTCACGGCTCGACAGGGAAGACGCGCTTAACTGTAATGCAGCTTTTGGATAAAACGCAGCGAGCGGCTGAATGCGGCCACCCACACGTGGAATTGCGCCGATATCTTCCACACAATGCGCAGCCAGATGTTGCAAGAACGATGTGGTCATGTTCGGCATGTCCACTGCCAGCACCAGCATTATGGGGGTTGAACAAATGTGGAGTGCCCGTTCTATCCCGGCCAGCGGACCGGCATCCGAAAAATTATCCACCAACACGGGGCAGCCAAACGCGGAGTAATCGGTATTCACACGACCGGAGATAAAAATCTCCTTTGCGCCAACTTCATGGGCGAGTTCAACCTGTCGTGCCAGCAGCGTTTTCCCTTCAAATTCCAGAAATGCCTTGTCACGGCCCATGCGCGAGGATTTTCCGCCTGCGAGGATGACGGCGCTGAAGTTCATGCGTCCACGCGCAATCTGCCATTGGTGAGGATTTTTGCGCGCAAGCCGCCGCGTCCTTGCAAGGCGGCTTCTGCCCCGGGCCCGATAGCCTGGTTCATCCAATGGCACGGACTGCATTCGGCCACGCCGCAAAAGTGCACACCCTGCATCTCAAATTCGCTGCCGATCAACGCATTCAAGTCCACACCGTGGGTGATGAGATTGCGCCGCGTCACGCCCGGCGATTTGCCGGTCACGCCCAGAGCACGGCAAACATCTTCAAAAACTTCCTGGGAAAACAATGTGACCTGTCCCTTGAAATCCTCTTTGTGGGCAAAGAACCGGTCGCCCATCAGGCCCTGGCCCGCCACGCATTCAACCTCCGGCACCGCTACCGTCGGATGTGTCCCGGGCGGCTGTTCGTTGTGCCCAAAAAAATTATGTCCCGGCGAGATAAAGATTCCCGCTATGCGTATTTGGATAGACGTCAACATTCGTCAAAATCTTAGCCTCCGTCTGTGAGTGTCGCAAACATCTCCTGCAACTTGCCGACCTCATGGCGCGTGGTGAATTGTTGGAACGTTTCCCGGCCCTGGCGATTTTTCAGATACATCCGCAATACTTTTTCCAGTGTCAGGGGCAATTCGTTTGCGCTCACGCCGGAGAAAATCTGGCGGCCGACCGCCTGGTTCTTCCCAAAGCCGCCACCAACGAAAATATGATATCCGTCCTCGCCACGAACCTTGGTGCCGAGGCAGCCGAGGTCACCCATGTAATGCTGCGCGCAGGAGTTCGGGCAACCGGTGACGTGGATGTTCACTGGCTGATCGAGTTCGAGGCGTTTTTCCAGATATTTTGTGAGTTCCAGCGCGTGGCCTTTCGTGTTCGATTGGGCGTATTTGCAGAATGAATTTCCCGTGCAGGCGATCACACCACTGGCGATGTGCGATTGCTTCACAGCAAACCCGGCTTTTTCCAAGGCGCGTTTCAACGTGGAAACAAAAGCATCGGGCACATTAGGAACAATAAAATTTTGCCACACGGTCAGGCGGATCTCGCCACTGCCGTAGCTATCGGCAAGTTCGGCAAGCCGGAGCATTTGTTTTGGTGTGATCTGGCCGACGGGACTGGTCGCGCCGACATAATTCAGGCCGCACTGTTTCTGTGGAAAATCGCCCACGTGCGAATGAGGCAATTCATGCGAGGCCCAGCGCATCTGGGATGGGTCGTAGGGCGCGCGGCGAAGTTGTCTGCCCAGTTTTTTTTCAACTGCCGCGAGATATTCATCCAACGACATTTTTTCGAGCAGATGCTTTAACCGCGCCTTTTTGCGGTCGGTGCGGCAGCCGCACTCGATGTAGACGCGCAGGATGGCGGTGACGACTTTGTTGATCTCCGGTGGTGGAACCACCACGCCAAGATCACGGGCGAATGCCTTGTGGCCCGTCGCGCCGCCCAGCGCGATACGGAACAGGATTTCTTGACCGTGCTTCACTGCCTTCACACCGATGTCATTGGTGTCCTCGACCGAGCCGATCAATCCGCCGCCGTCTAAGGCAATGTTAAACTTTCGGGGCAGGTCGTAGAACGCCCGGTCGTTGATGATGACCTGCGCGAGGTCGTGGACGAACGGCATGACGTTGATCAACTCAACGGGGTCGATCCCTGCAGTGGGGTTCGCCGTGAGATTGCGGATGTTGTCCGCGCCGGCACCGCGCGTGTGCAGGCCGACGCCCTGGATGCGCCGTAAAAATTCCGGAGCGTCCTTTGGCTGGATGAGCCGCATCTGGAAATTCGCCCGGGTGGTGATCTGCACGTAACCGCTGGTGAGTTCCTGGGCGACGCGCGCGAGTTCGCGGAGTTGGAACGTCGTGACCACGCCGCCGGGGATGCGCAATCGGGCCATGAAGGCATCCTTGACCGGCGTAAGGAAAAATAAACCGTTCCATTTGAAACGGAAAATGTCTTCCTTGTCCGGCGCGGTGTTGTTGACCGCGTTCTCGACGATCTGTGAATATGCATCGAGCGGGTGCAACTCGCGCTTCACGCGCTCTTCGAAGATGAAGTCGTCATTTGCTGGCGCGGGTTCCACGTCGGAAAATTTCTGGCCGCGGGCCGCCACACCCGCAAAGACGCCGGCGAGATATTCCTTCTGTTCCGGCGTGAATCCGGCGGCTTCAACGGGGTTTGGTAAAACTGGATCCATTTCAATACACGTCGCGCTGATAGCGCTTTTCGGACTTTAGTTTCGCCACATATGCCCGTGCGTCCTCTGCGCTTTTGCCGCCAATGTCCTCGATGATCTTGTGGAGCGCCGCATCAACATCCCTGGCCATCCGGTTGGCGTCGCCGCAAACATAAAAGTGCGCGCCTACTTCGAGCCACGACCACAATTCGGCGGCGTTCTCCAACATGCGGTCCTGCACATAAATTTTTTCCTGCTGGTCGCGAGAAAAAGCGACGTCAAGCCGCGCCAGCAAGCCGGATGTTTGCCATCCAGCGAGTTGTTCTTCGTAGAGAAAATCCGCGGTGCGCGTCTGGTCGCCGAAGAATAGCCAGTTTTTTCCTTTCGCACCTGCGGCCAGGCGTTCTTCAAGAAAAGCGCGGAACGGTGCGATGCCGGTACCGGGGCCGACCATGATCATCGGCGTATCACCATTCACCGGCGGCTTGAAGCCGTGGGATGGTTGCACGAAGACCTTTACATAATCCGCATCGCCGACCCGGTCGGCGAGAAACGTGGAAGCCACGCCTTTGCGGACCCGGCCATGACTTTGATAGCGGACGGCGCTCACCGTCAGATGCACTTCTTCGGGATGGGCCTTGGGCGAAGACGAAATCGAATACAGCCTCGGCGTGAGCTTGCGGAGCACTGGAAGCAATTCCGCGAGCGACGGTGGCGTGGGCAAGAGGCTTAGGATATCGAGCACGTCGCGGCCAAAGATCCATTTTTTCAGGTCGTCGCGGCGGTCTGGGGCGAGCAGCGGTTGCAAATCGTGCGCGAAACCACGTCCGCCGACAAATGCCAGCAATTCCTGGGTCGGCTTGATGATGTCATAATGCCGCGCGAGCGCTTCGCTCAGCGGCAATGTAGTGTCGCCGACTTTCACCGATTCGGCAGGATCGCATTTCAGAACTGCGATCAAGTCATCCACCATTTCGGGACAATTCACCGGAACAACACCCAGCGCATCACCGGCTTCATAAGTCAGGCCGCTGCCCGCCAGGCTGATTTCGTAATGGCGGACTTCCTTGGCCGAGCCGGGTTTGTTCAACAGGACATTTTTCAACAGCCGCGCGGGGAACGGGTTGGTTTTGCCGAAGCGCGGCCTGGTCTCGTTTTCATCCCGGGACGCTTCTTTGAGTGAATGGTTCTTCGCAATGCCGTTCGTACCGGCACCGCTCAATTTTTCCCATAAGCCATCCATCCAACCAGTGGCGGCAGTTTCGTAATCAACATCACATTCCCCGCGCGGGGCCAACCGTTTTGCGCCGAGCGCTTCGAGGCGCGAATCGAACTTCTTTGAGGCGCCGCAGAAATCAGAATAGTTTTTGTCGCCCAGGCCGAGCACGGCAAAGTGCAAATTTTCCAAACGCGGAGCAGTATCGGCGTTGATCCAGTTCCAGAAATTCATCGCGTTGTCCGGTGGCTCACCGTCGCCCCAGGTGCTGGAAATGATGATGGCCTTGCCGCCCTGTGTCAGCGCGGCCTTTTCGTGGTCATTGAGCGGGAGGATTTTTGGGGCGAAGCCGCGCTGCCGGGATTCTTTCGCCAGTTTTTTTGCGAGGCCTTCGGCGGTGCCGGTCTGTGAACCAAAGAGGATAAGCAATGGTTCGGCATCCTTTGGCGGGCCGCCCTTGAGAAGAGGCGCGGCCTGGCCGGGCGGGACCTGCGAGAACATGCCGGCGAGAAAACCATTGAGCCAGGCGCGTTGTTCCGGCGTGAAGGGGGCCGTCTCGGGAATGTGGGGAATCTGTGACAGCGCGTTCATGGGATGATGGGCGCGACTTTTTCCAATCGCACGGCACTGAATTTTAATTCCGGTTCACGGGAGATGGGATCTTTCGCGTCATTGGTCACGGTGTTCACGCAGCCGGCTTCGTCATGCGACTGGCCCCAATGAAACGGCATGAACAAAGTTCCGGGGCGGATGGCGTCATCGAGCTTGAGCGTCGTTTTCGCTGAACCCCGAGAGGAAACGAGTTGGACGGCGTCACCGTCCACCAGCCCAAGAGCGCCGGCATCCGTGGGATGCGCGGCGACGAACGGCGCGGGGCTTACCTTGTTCAGTTTGGCGACATGGCCGGTTTTGGTGCGCGTGTGCCAGTGACCGGACAACCGGCCGGTATTCAGCACGAGAGGATATTGTGGTGATACAGATTCCGCCGGTGGGATAAAATCAACGGGATGAAATTGCGCATGGCCGCTCGCCGTTGGAAATGTTTTATTGCGAAACCGGCGCGCGAAACCCGGGCTGGCGCCGGTGGGGCAAGGCCATTGCACGGCTTTGCGCTTGAGCCGGCGGTAACTGACGCCGTTTATCTGGAGCGAATACACGTCCGCGCAACAGCGTTTTTGCTCCTCAAAAATATCGCTCGCGCCCGTGTAAGAGAATTGTTCCTCATGGCCCAGCAACGCGGCAAACCGCGCGGCGATCTCCCAATCCGGGCGCGCATCTCCGGGCGGCAGGACACAGGGCTGGAGCAAACTGATGCGCCGTTCGGAATTGGTCATGGTGCCTTCGACTTCCAAGCTCATCGCCCCGGGCAGGAGGACGTGCGCCAGGCGCGAGGTTTCCGTGGGATGATAGCAATCCTGCACCACGACGAGTTCTGCGCGCTCGAGCGCGCGGCGGGTAAGGTTTGCATTGGGCATCGTGGCAAGTGGATTGGTGCCGACGATCCAGAGGGCTTTAACTTTTCCACATTCAAGCGCCTCAAACATTCTTACGGCGTCAAGACCGGGCTGCGGCTGGATTCGCTTCGCGGGGACGCCCCAGATGCGCGCGATGTCCGCGCGATGTTGGGGATTGGTCACATCGCGATAGCCCGGCAACTGGCCGGCAAGATAACCGACTTCGCGTCCGCCCATCGCATTGGGCTGGCCGGTCAATGAAAACGGGCCGCTGCCCGGGCGACCGATCTTGCCGGTGGCGAGATGCAGGTTGATGATGGCGAGATTTTTAGCGACGCCGCTGGTGCTTTGGTTGACGCCCATCGTCCACAGGCTGAGTGCCTCGGCGGATTGACCGAACCAGAACGCGGCGCGATGAATGTCCATTTCATCAATGCCGCAGATTTTCGCGGCGCGCATGGGTGTCCAGGCTTCCGCAATCGCGTGAACGGCTTCCCAGTTATCGGTATGTGCGCGGATGAATCTTTCATTGATCCAACCTTGCGAAATCAACACGTGCAGGATGGCGTTCAGCAAAGGAATGTCCGTGCCGGGTTTGATGGCGAGATGCAGGTCCGCGCCTTCGGCAGTGGCCGTCCGGCGCGGGTCAACGACGACGACGCGCACGCGCTTGCGCGAGGTGCGGCGTTTGATGCGCTGCCAGAGCACCGGGTGGCAGTCAGCCATGTTCGCGCCGATGATGAAGAAACATTCCGCCTGCTCGATGTCGTCGTAACAAGTCGGCGGCGCATCCGCGCCAAAAGCCATTTTGTAAGCGCTGGCGGCGCTGGCCATGCAGAGGCGCGAATTGGCATCGAGATTGTTCGTGCCGATGAATCCTTTGGCGAGCTTGTTGAAAACGTATTGCGTCTCGGTGGTGAGCTGGCCGGAAATGTAGAACGCGACGGCATCCGGCCCGTGCTCGCGGATAATGGCGCGAAATTTTTCAGAGACATGTGCGAGCGCTGCATCGAGCGGCGCGGGCGTAAACGGAGCGGCGCGGTCGGTACGGATCTGGGCGGTCGTGAGGCGGTCGGGCGTGGCGATGATCTCCGCGATCTGCGCGCCCTTGGGGCAAATGCCGCCGAGAGAAGATGGATGTGTCCTATCACCTTTGACTTCGACAATTTTGCCGTCGCAAACCTTTACCGCGAGGCCACAGCCTACGCCGCAATACGGACAAATGGTTTTGACGGTTTGTTCCATGAATCAAATACGCGCGGCTGCCGTGGTGCCCCAGGTCGAGCGCCAGCGTTTTTTGACCAACGTCAGCCCAATAAGTGCGGCGAGGCACAAGCCTGCGAAGATTGTAAAACCGGGAGAATAAGAACCGGTCTGGCCTTTGGACCAGCCAAGTGAAGTGGCGATAAGGAACGCACCCAGGCCGCCGCCGGCCCCGACCAAACCGGTCATGACGCCGAGATCTTTGCTAAAGCGTTGGGGGAGCAATTGAAATACTGAACCATTCCCGGCTCCGAGCGCACCGAAGGCGATGACCAGCAAGGCCACGGCTGCACCCAGTGTTGTCACGTGGCCTACGGCCATCAGCAACGCCCCGGCGATGAAGTAACAACCTGACAACGTGCGCACACCGCCCATGCGGTCCGCCAGGGCACCGCCAAACGGGCGGGCCATCACACCGACAAAGGTGCAAAGCGCTGCGCAATCACCGGCCTGCACTTTAGGCAAACCGTACGTGGATTTGAAATAGAGGACGAGCGAGGCCGCGCATCCCGCAAATCCGCCAAAAGTGACCGTGTAGAAAAAACAAAACCAATGCGTGTCTTTGTCGCGAAACAGCTCCCAGTAATCGCGAAGTTGTTTTGGTTTAACGCTGAGCGGTGCTTCGCGGGAGAAAATCGCATAGACGACGAACACGAAGACCGCCGGAATCAGGGCCAGGCCGAATACGGATTGCCAGCCGTAGGCATCAGCCAGGCGGGGGGCGAGCAGGGCATCGATCACCACTCCGATATTGCCAGCGCCGGCCAACCCTAAAACCGTGCCCTGTAATTGCGGCGGGTACCAGCGGCCCGCTTGAGGCAAGGCCACGGCAAAACTTGCGCCCGCGAATCCCAGCATGAAACCCATCAGCAAAACAGCCTGATAGCTGCCCAATCCCACCAGCCAGGCCCATGCGAGACCGGCCATCACAATTGCCTGTGCCAACATACCGGTATTTTTGGCGCCGATGCGATCGACCAACAATCCCAACGCGATACGCAATCCCGCTCCGCCCAGGCTCGGCACCGCAACCATCAGGCCGGTCTGTTGGTCGGTCAGGAGGAGCGCGTCCTTGATGTGCGCGCTCAACGGGCCCAGCACCGTCCAGACCATGAAGCTAAAGTCAAAGTATAGGAAAGCGCTGACGAGCGTGGGCCAATGGCCGGATCTCCATAGTGATATGGTTTTTGAGGCCGGAACTGCCGGTGAGTCTGCACCCGAGAGCGCCGGAATGAAAATATCAGACGGGAGTGTATTGGTCTTCAGGTCTTGATTCATATTGGTGGGTGAGCGGGGTTGAACTGCGAAGGCGGGCGGCCTTCTCAAAAAGGTCGGCTCGGAAAACCTGCCGGCCCAGCGCGAACGTGAGAGTGGCGGCGTCCTTACACAGGCCGCTGTCGCGCAGATGTTGGAGCACCCAGCCGACCTTTTCGCCGGTGGGCTCGTTGGCGCGGTCGCGGTGAAAGATCGTAAAATCCGGCAGGGTGCGGCGACGGCCATGGCCGAAATCGAATCTGCCCTCAAAACTTCCGCGGAGGATTGCAGCCGGCACGTTGACAAATTCGGGGCGGGCGAGGGTGGCGACAACGTGCTCACGGTTTTCGGATGAGTCGCAATATTCACAGGCCTCGAGCAACGCGGCGACGAGCGCGAGGTGATCTTCCGGGCGTTTGTCCGCGAATTCGCGGCGGACCATCAAAACTTTTTCGGGGTGACCGGGATCCAGTTCGGCGCTGGCGGTCACGCACCAGCCGGCGTGCGATTGGATGGCGACGGAATTCCACGGTTCGCCGACGCAAAAACCATCGAGATGGCCGACTTTGAGGTGGGAAGCCATTTGCGGCGGTGGGACAACGACGATGCGCACGTCACGGTCCGGGTGAATGCCTGAGGCCATGAGCCAGGTGCGCAGCAGAAAATTGTGCGAGGAGAAGGGGAACACGACGCCGAACGTATAGGTTTTCTCGTGGCGGGCGCGGACGATCTCCGTGCGCAAGGTTGCGCCATCGCGCACGCCGCGACGCCAGAGTTCGTCGGAAAGTGTGATGGCATTGCCGTGCAGATTGAGGACGAGGGCGGTGAGACAATCGCACCGGACCGAACCGAGACCGAGCGCAGCGGCGACGGGCATAACGGCGGTCGCATGCGCGGCATCCAGTTCGCGATAGATGACCTTGTCACGAATGGTCGCCCAGCCGAGTTCCCGGCTTAACGAGACATCGAGGCCAAATTTTTTGAACAAGCCAAGTTCTTTGGCTATGACGAGCGGCGCGCAATCGGTAAGCGGCACAAACCCGAGGCGGATTTTCCTGGCCGACGCGACCAGATTTAGAATTTGCAGCTTTTTGTTCACAACACGAGATTTTTGCCTAACGTGAACTGATTGAGCGGCGTATGTGCCAAAAACGGATTTTGGCGCAATGAGTGCTACGCTTAATCCACATGGCAACCATGAGCCGTAGTCATACATGAAGGCCCCGCTCGACAGTCGGCAGATACGCGCGTTCTGCGTGCTGGCCCGCACGGGCAGCTTCACGCAGACGGCGCGCGAGTTGCATCTCACGCAATCGGGCATTAGCCACTCGATGAAGGCGTTGGAACGCGAAACCGGCTGTCGTCTTTTGGACAGGCTGGGTAAAAAGGTGGTGCTGACGCAGGCGGGCGAACAATTGTTGCATCACGCGACCAAAATTTTACAGGAAATGGAAAATGCGCAGGATGCGCTCACGCACCTGGGCAAATGGGGACGGGGGCGATTGCGCATCGGCGCGAGCACGACGGCGTGCCAGTACATCATCCCGCCGGTGTTGCGGGAGTTCAAAGAAAGTTTTCCCGACCACGTCATCGCACTGGAAACCAGCGACACGCCCGGACTGGCAACGGCGTTGTTGCGGCAGCGCATCGACCTGGCGCTTTCGCTCGAAGTGGAGAAGGAATCGCAGCTGGAATTTCATCCGTTGTTCACTGATGAATTGCACTTCATCGTGAGCGCGCTGCATCCATGGGCGCAGGCCGGACGGGTGGAGCGGGCGGACATCCCGAGGCAGAGCTACATCCAATACAGCAAGAACAGCGTAACGTTCCGGCTGATTGAGGATTATTTCCGGCGGGAACAGATCGTGTTGAACACGGTCATCGAAGTGGGGAGCATGGAAGCGACCAAGGAACTGGTGAAACTCGGTCTTGGTGTGAGCATCCTGGCACCGTGGGTGGCGCGGAAAGAAATAGAGGAGGGTTCGGTCGTCGCATTGCCGATGGGGCGACGCAAGCTGCAAAGGCGCTGGGGAATCCTGAACTGGCGCGGTCGGCGGCTGAATCTCGCGGAAGAGACTTTTGTGGGACTGTGCGAATCGGCGGTCAAAACATTAAACAGCCAGCTGGGTTCGTCACCGTTTTAACGCATGACCGAGAAACCAGATTTGTTTAATTTCCGCCTCTTTACTTAAGTGAAATTTTCAGTATTCGACATAACGCCGCATAAGTCGAAATCTGTGGGAAAGTGGAACGGTTATGGTTTATGAATCATCCGACCTTCGCTTTTGATTCTATAAACCGGCCAACCAACAAATTCAAAGACTGAATCACTGAATAATTGGCGGTTATCTGGCAACGCGTTGAAATTGGATGGTCGCGAGGTTGACGAAATTGTAGTCGTTTGTGCCGCCTCCCGACGAGGCGGTGTAACGCGCATTGGCAGTCAGATAACTCATGTTGCGCGAATTGACATCCTCAAAGATGCGAAGCGAATAATGTTTTCCGGCTTTAAAATCGGCGAGCACGATGGACGACAGATCGAAACGCTTCCAATCACCGGATTGTGGCATGACGAGATAGGCGGAGGCGACGGGTATGTCAGAATCCAAATCACGGATCTCGAGTTTCTTTACAGCGCAGGTGATTCCCGTATTGAGAGGGCCAGCGCCGTTTGAGAATTCTACACGCACTGCGCAGTGACCACTTAAGGCCGGCGTAAAATTATTTACCCGAAGTTCGTCGCTGGACTTCCCCCAATCCGCGAAGTATCGGGCATCCATTAATTTTCCTCCGCTATGTTCCATGGCTGTTGCGGGGATCGACCATTGGCTGTTGGTGGTGGAATAAAAATGGGATGGCGCAAGATGCGACGCATTGCCGCTGCTGTTGTCGATCGCCTCAACCGTGTAAAAATGGATCAAGTTGGTGTAGTCATCTGAATGAGGGTCGGTCCAATGGGTTTCCCCGATGTCCCGGGCGCAGAGCCGCCCGTCACGATAAATGTTGAAATGAACCTTTGCCGGCTCCGGTTCCTCATAGTGCAAGGCGAGCAGACCTTTTTCAACGGTAATGCCGCCCTGACCGATCTTGGCCCATTGCGGCTGGAGCGGCCCAAACAAACAGCTTGGATCTTCGAGGTTCGTGATGAGATTGAGAGTGTCGACTTGCGCTACTTTCGCCGAATTTTTTAGATAAACATCCCATTGGTTTTCGCTTTGCAACGATGCGTCGCTGACGAATCCATCGTTGAGCCGTTTTCCATTCAATTCTATTTTTACGATTTTGCACACACCTTCCGCGGGCGTTCCGGCGTGCGGCAAATGAATGTGGACATGAATCATTTTGTCGCGATAACGGAAATTCTCGAGGTTAAGCATGTCGCTGGCGGGGAAAACTTCATTGCGAAGCGAATCGGTGACGAAGGGACGAAAGCGAATGCCGTCGTGCGATGTTTCGAGGCCAAACACGGTATTTTGGACCATGGCAAGGTAGGCGGCCACGGACCAAAGTTGCCGGCGTGAGTTGATGACGGGACCTTTTAGCGGGCCGCTCAGAACCTGGGGCTGACCGGTAACAAAATCAAAATTTTCCATATTGGAAAGATTGAATGCCGCGCCGCGCATCAGGGAATGAATGCCTTCGTCCACGGCAGCTGCGTTTCCGGCTTTTTGGGCGGCTTCAATCCAGAATGCGGTGACAAAAGGCCAGATGGCCTGATTGTGATAGATCGGGACGGAGTGTTCTTGTGGCCAGACCACCGGAGGACCGTACGGACCGATGGGATAATGCCGGATGATGGATTTGGCGGCAGCCTCATCAGCAACTCCGGTCAAGAGGGCCAGCGCTTCACCGAGCAAATCGTAACGGTGTACGCGGATGCCTTGCGTGGAATCGGTCAGAAGATAAGCGGCATACAGGCCGGTTTCCGTGTCGAAGAAATGGCGGTTTATGGAGATTTTTAGATCTGTGGCCCACGAGGCATAACGCTTTTGTTCATCACGCCGGCCAAGTTTTTCTGCGTATTCCGAAGCGGTACGCAGCGCAAAATAATTTGCGGCATTTACTGAAAGCGATTTGGACATGGCGATCGCGATGACATTGTCTTTTGTCCAGCCGGGATAAGTTTGTTCGCGCCAATCGAGGAACGATTCCTCACCGCGATACAATCCATCCTGCGAATCGAAAATCAGTTTTCGGTCTTGTTCGATAGTGTCATGAAGGATGGGATAAATTGTTGAAAGGAAATTCTTTTGTCCTGCCTCCGGAAGAAATTTAAGCGTCGCATCGGCGCCCAGAATCCACACGATACGGTCTGTTGAAACCGGATAACTGCCGCCCGAACCGGTGTCTTGAACGATTTGATTTGTGAAGCCACCAGTCACAGAAGATTTGAGCGTGGAGGTTTTGAAGAGCAGCGAGCTGGCGGCGCGGTTCGGGTCGAACCCGCCTAAGGCCAGGAAAACCGAATAAGACAAATCCCGTGTCCACACGTATGTCCAAAACTCGCCGGTCTGAAACGCGTCCAATGCGATGGGCGCACCATTGCCATAGGCATGGTCCTTGATCCGGGAAACCGAATTTTGCAGGGTCTCGGAAACCGCCAGGGCATAGAGCCCATCAAACATGGGGTTGCCGGTGCGAATCCGGGCGTGATCGGGGACTTCAGAAAATGTGATGCGTTTATCTGGCGGCGTGTTGTCCCGTAATTCTGCGTTGCTGGTGAGTTCGTAAGTCTGGAGCCCGCTCTTTTCCTGCACAGTGATGGAGGCGCGCAGGGGGCCTTCGGCGAGAGTGTTGCCTGTGAGTTGGCCATTTGCTTGAGACAAACAGAAGTGAAACAAAGCCGTGGCGACGAGTCCGCGCCCAAGATTTTGAAGGGTAAAGGGAAGTTTCATTCTGATATTGCCACCATCCTTGCAAAGAAAACCGCCGCGCACAACTGAAGGCAGATGTGCGCGGCGTATCAAACACACACAACTTCAAGGCACCCGCAGGATGTAAAACCGCTGATTGTTCGTTCCGGTCAAATTGGTTGACGAGAAATTTCCGTTGGCGTCGAAAGCGCCCGTGGTCAGCAGATCCCAGTTTGTCAGCGGCACCAAAATATTGGTAGAACTAAACACGGTATACGTGCCACCGGCGCCAAAGTTGTTGGTTCCGCCGATCACAACCTGGTTCCCCGTTAGAGTAATGACACGAATCGTAGGCGGAGGTGTAATGGCTGTAACCGTCAAGGCCAAATCAACACTGCCGCTATTGTTCACAAGGCTGCCGGTGTAGCCAGACGGCAGGGAAGCCAAAGAAAGGCCGGCGAACGGATTGCTGCCAGTATAGCTGATCAGATGGTTGGTCACCGTGCCTGTGACATTGGTGATGGAATCGATCGTGATGATGGTGGCACTCGCCGAAACATTGGTCGCATTGACGATTGCCGTGGTGTTGTTGCCATCAACATTCAAGTGCAACGCAGCACTGGTGAGAATCAATGTCGTCAGCGGTGCGGTTGGTGTTCCGGCATTGCGCGTGACACTGAGCGTGCCGGCATTGACGTTGACGGTGCTGCTGCCGCCGCCGCCTGCGATGTTTGCGCGGACGGTGCCATTGGTGATATTGAGGGCGCCAACGGTCGGCCCACTTCCGCCTGCACCCTGGGCCACAATTATATTTGTGCTAATCAGTGTAGCAGTGCCGCTGATGTTCACGGATGCAGTCACGGAAGCGGTGTTGACGGCGCGTTGCACACCGATCTG
>Ga0265338_10003096_pt1 | contig 23860 bp, 22 predicted proteins | sample 42126metaG_FD_193579 | JGI IMG/M metagenome (GOLD analysis project Ga0265338, IMG submission 193579) | Rhizosphere microbial communities from Carex aquatilis grown in University of Washington, Seatle, WA, United States - 4-21-26 metaG | ecosystem: Host-associated > Plants > Roots > Rhizosphere... | reverse complement strand
TTACGCCTGACCGTTTCGATCACACCCTGGATGCCAATGCCCGCCCAGTTCGTGCCATCCCAACGCGCCGTGTCGTTGGCCGTCGGGTCGTCGGCATTGGTGAAAATGCCACCGACATAAAGATAATTGCTGTCCGCCGCCGCGCAAATGACGGTGGGATTGACTCCGCCGCCCGACAAACCGCCGTTCAACGGAAACCAATTGGTGCCGTCGAACCTGGCCGCCCCCAAGGCCCTGGTGTTGCCGGCCGCCGTGAAAGAGCCGACCGCGTAGATTTTGTTGCCAATGGCCGCGATGCCATAGGCTTGGGAGTTCACGCCGGGCGGACCGAATTGGTTGTCCCAATGCTTGTCGTCCGGCACGGCAGCAGGCGCGGTCAGGGTCGAAATCAACAAGGCGGCCAAAGCCGAAACGGTACCGAAAAGGAGCGCTTTCATCTGAGCCATTCGCGTTGCAGAGCCAAACGATAATGACTGATAAGTTCCTTTAGGTCAAGTCATAATCAGAGTGATTCTGATTAATGTCGCATCTCGCTTTCTGCAACTGACTTGAATGGGGGAGCGCACGCGCCTCGCGCGCCTCCGGGGGAAGGCAAAACTGGTGGCGGGTCGCGTATGTGGCCGCGCGGCTGTCGGGCTGGCCGGAACCTTGGCCATCGAAACCAAATACACACATTTCCGATTTCCGATTGGGCGCAGCTTTCCGAAGCAGCTGTTTAGCAAATCAACTATCAACTGGAGCAGCGCCGTTGCGACGTGGAGTTTTGAATCCGCGTCCATCCGCGTCGTTGGAGGGTCACATTGAGGCTTTGCAAACTTACATAGCGATTTTCAAACTATCTTTGGCCCAAATCAGTCTGCAAAAAGGGAAATATAACCTGTAAAGCGTCGAATAAACCTGCTTTTGCCTTTTGAAAACCTGCAACGCCCCTTTTCAGGTTTGTTTTGTCTTTTGCAAGTGATCTTCGTCTCAAAACAAGTTTACATAGAGTCTATGTAAAGTTGCATAATCCATGCTCCTCACAACTCCCTGTAGATGAAGTGCTTAACTTGGATCAAAGAAAACCTGCAAAGACTCTATGAAAGGTTTCATAGAGCCTATAAAAACTGGCAAAGTCTTTTACAAGTTTTCTTGGACCCTAATCAGCCTGCAAAACCCCAAAACAAGTTATCCTGGACACGAATTTAATTTGTTTTGCCTTCTGCAAACTATCTTCGTCGTCTTGCAGTTTGCAGGAACGTGTTTCAAACCTGCATCGGCGTTTTGTCAGTTTTAAAAGGCTTGAATTCAGTGGGAGATGTCAGGCGGTCACGCGTAGCGTGGCGGGTGACACGTGACCGGTGACGAGATCGAACCACAGCAAAAGTTTAGCGTAATCGAAATCCGTGTCCACCTGTCCCGCATTGCGGGATCTGTGGTTAAAGACCGAACCAGCTTGGTGCAGCGGATTCGGCGGGCAGCGTAAAAGGCGTTTTGCCTTACGCGGCGGGCATTGGGCGGGTGAGGGAAAATCCGGGACAGCCGCCGGGCCCAGGCGCCAGTTTGGCCTGTTCCCGGCAGTGGCGCGTTAGATTGCACTACCGGATTGTTGTTGGCCCTCCAAAATAAAGAAACCGCCAGAAAACATAACCCGGGAGGGTTAACCGGCGGATTGATACGCTGATACGTTGTTAGGGTTAAGGACTCTAGTAATCATTGAACTGAAAGGATATGGGGTAAAACCCGTAGTGGCCCTGCCGTTCGCGTGGTCTGCGTGTTTCGCGGTCAAAGGTTTGCGCCGTTTGCGCTTTTTGGCGGCAGATCAATTCCGCGTATTTGGCGTTTCTAGCGGTCAAACCTTAGCGCCATTTGTAACCGGTCAACGCTTGATGCCATCGGGCCGGTTGCTATAGTTGCGGCCAAGTCAGTTCAATTGTGAGGTCTCAACCATGTTAGCACCGCCTTCCTTGAAGAACGTCCCGCATTACCCGGTGACAGCAGGCGTCGCCGCGGCGGCTCTCGTCGTGACGGGGATGTGGTGGTCGGGACAAAGCATTGATGGGTTCGTCATGAACGGCCGCGTTTGGGCGAACTTCGAACTCTGGCGCGCCCTCACCTGCACGCTGCCGCATGCCAACGTCGTCCATCTGGCCTTCAACCTGTATTGGTTGTGGACGTTTGGGACCCTCGTGGAACGGGTGTACGGCCATTTAAGGTGTGCGGGGATTTTTTTACTGCTGGCGTTTGGCTCGTCACTGGCCGAGTTCACGTTCTTCTCCGGCGGAGTGGGCCTGTCCGGTGTGGGGTATGGCTTATGGGGGATGTTATGGGTGCTGGAGAAACGTGACGCGCGGTTCGCCGATGCCGTGGATTATCAAACGTCACGGTTGTTCGTGTTCTGGTTCTTCCTCTGTATCGTGCTGACCGTTACCAACGTGATGCCGGTGGCGAACGTCGCGCACGGTGTGGGGGCGGGCACGGGTGCGCTCCTGGGATTGGCCGCGAGCGGCCGAAGCGCGGTGAAGTGGAAGAGCATCGCGGGATTGGTTGCCGTGATGATTTTAGGTCTGGCCGGGTCAACGGTGCTTTGGCCCCGGGTCAATCTTTCAACGGATGCCGAATCCGACGTCGAGTGGACGGGATATGAGGCCTTGGAGCAAAACAACGACACTGGCGCCGTAAGGTTGCTGGAAGTTGCCACGCGGATGAGGCATGCGCCCGCCCGGGCCTGGTACAACCTTGGTGTTGCCTATGCCCGGCTGGGAAGGTATGACGATGCGCTGGCCGCGTACGAACACGCCGCACAAATGCCCGATGCCGACAGCAAGACGCAGCAGGCGGCGCAGGAGATAAAGGATTATTTGTCCTTGAGAAGGGAGAACCCGGCGCGGATGCAAGGACACGAAACCAACGCTGTCCCGGTCGTTCCAAGCACGCAAACAAATCAATGAATAATCGCGCGCTCTGGCGGCTGGTAAGGATTTGGGAGTGCGATTTGGCAAGGCTGAAGGCTCCCGCCTTCATCAGATTTCGGCGCGGCAAGAAAGGCCAAAGGCTAAAGTACGGTCCGAACAAGCTAGTGCGGCGGATTCAGCGGGCACTACGGTGACACGAATTTACACGGATTGAATCTGCGCCATCCGCGTCTTTCGCAGTTCAGGCTTTAGGTTTGCGGGCAGGCTTGTCCGCCGACCTGGCCTCTTCACGTAATGCCGCGGCCAATGGACGTCTCTTTTCAGACTTGGAGCCGGCCATCGCCTCATGCATCACGTCGGGACAGAGGTCAATGCCCCCCGGCCATTCCACGCAGCCGAAATCGGGATTGACAGTGACGGCGTTGAAAGTTTTTACATCCAGCAATTTCAGAAACACACCACCACGCCGTTCGGGTTCGACGGCAAAAATGCCGCTCACGCCGTCGTTGAAGGCGACTTTCAACCGGAAGCCCGGCAGCGGTTCGGCGGAAACAATCCGATTCATGTTCTTATTCTACTCCAACGGCGGGATTTTGGAAGGCTCTTGATTGCGGCTGGCCAGATCCCATGCCTGCCGTAATTCCGTGCGATGCAACGCCGCCCATTCAAGGACGAGTGCCTGTGCACGCCGGCTCATGCTTCCTTCAATGACTTCGAGGGTGTTGATATTCACTTTGATTTCTTCGCCTTGATAAACCGCGTGAAAATGCGGCGGGGGATGGTCGCCATAAAACATACGGATAATGATCCCGTAAAATCGGCTCAATTCAGGCATGACGGCAGGTCAATTGGTTTCAAACGACTGGCAAGTCCAAGGGAACCGTGGATTCTGTAAAAGTTGAGGGTTGAGTGTTTCTTTGCGCTCTTTGCGTTCTTTGCAGTTAAACTGTTTCGTGTGTTTGGCAAGTTTCGTGGTTAAAGATTTGCGCGGTCCCGCGTCCGCCGGTTTCCAACCTTGACCCAGCGCCCGTCCGGGCCTAAGCAGTGCGTATGAAGATGTGCCTCTTCGGCATTTCGGGCATCGCCCCGGGCAAACATAATCTCAAGGATCCGCGGCTGGACCAGGCCGACCAGCTGGTGGAGGCGGAGAAAAAAACCTGCGTTCAGGTGGACGTGGTGGAGGAAAAGGAGTTGCTCACCTGCGACGCCATTCTCACCAGCCACGCCGCGTTGAGCGACCTGTTGATGAAGGATCTTGATTTCGTGGAAACGCGGCTGGGCCGGGACGCGGGCGCGGCGGAGAAGGCGGTGTTGCAAAAGCTCGCCGAGGCGCTGGTCAGCGAGAAGCCCGTTTCCGCCGCCGGCCTCACGGCGGATGAACTGACGGTCGTTTCGGCGCACAATTTTTATTCGAACAAGCCGGTGGTGGTGGCCACCGAGGCCGAACTGGCGGCGCCGGATGCGTTGCTGGTGCGGGCCTTTGCCGAGGGCGGTTACATCAGTTTTCTGACAGTGGGCGGCAAGGAGAACCGCGCGTGGCCGCTCCGCGCCGGCCTGACGGCGTGGGAAGCGGCGGGCACGATCCACACGGACATCCAACATGGCTTCATCCGCGCCGAGATCGTCAGCTTTGCGGATTTGGTGGCGGCGGGCGGTGAGACGCAGGCCAAGCGCGCGGGCAAACTGCGATTGGAACTCAAAACGTACGTGATGCAGGATTACGACGTGGTGAACTTCCGGTTCAATAAGTGAGCGGAGGCGTTTTTTCCGCTCGCTGGCGCCGGCGAAGTTGTTGCGCGGCAAGGAAGGCGGTAGCCAGTAGTCAGAGGTCAGTAGCAAATAGCCGGAGGGAAAAACCGACCCGACTCGCGCAGCGGATTCTGGAAATGTTGAGCCGTCTTCTCCCGCTAATGCAGGATTCGTCGCGCCAAGGAGTTGAAGGTTGAGGGAACGGACGGCCCGTCCACCTTTGCCAAGGCTACGGTGGGACAAGGCGGCGCGTCCCTGCCTTTGATTCGGGTCAGTCAGTCATCTTTTCCCCAGCGACGACAGGTAGTCTGATTTTGCAGAATGCTAACCGTATTTTGCGGAGGGCTTGCTCGGCCGGCGTTCTCACCGAATTTTGAGTGAATTGTTCCATTGTATTTCCGCGGGAGGAAATGAAGCCCGGACCCTTGGCCGACAACCATTTCCGTCGTTAAATCGCATGCAAATAGCGCTCCCGATGGCAGGCTGATTGCTGTTGATCAAAGGTTACCAGTGAAAACACCACTGCACATTCTGCATTTGGAGCCTGATCGGGAGGACGCCGGGCTTGTACAAGCGGCCCTGGAAGCCGGGCACATTGCCTGCACCGTGGAGCGTGTTGAAAACCAGGCCGATTTTGTTGCGGCGCTTGAACGCAATCACGTGGACCTGGTATTGTCGGATTTTAAACTGCCCGCGTTCGACGGGTTGTCCGCGCTGGAACTGGTGCACACCAAATGGCCGGCCCTGCCGTTCATCCTCGTGTCGGAGGCGCCGGATGAGGAATCGGCTATTGAGTCGTTCAAATGCGGCGCGACGGATTACGTGCTTAAGCAGCAACCCTCGCGAATCGTGCCGGCGGTGCGTCGCGCCATGCAGGAAGTTGAGGCCCGTACCGAACGCCAACAGCTCGAGGAGCAATTCATCGAAGCGCAAAAAATGGAAGTGATCGGACAACTGGCCAGCGGTGTGGCTCATGATTTCAACAATATTCTGGGGGTCATCATCGGCTACAGCGATTTGATGCGCCAGGAACTCACCCCCGACAATCCCCTGAACCAATATGTCGAGGAGATCCGGCGCGCGGGCGAACATGCGACCAAGTTGACGCGACAACTTCTCGTTTTCAGCCGCAAACAAACGGTGCAGCCCGTCGTGCTCGATCTCAATGAGGCGATCAAAGACCTGGATAAAATGTTGCGGCGGCTCATCAACGAGAACATCGAGCTAACGGTGTCCCCCGGAAAACAAATCGGACGAGTCAAGGCCGACGTGGGCTACGTCGGGCAAGTGCTGGTGAATCTGGTCATCAACGCCCGCGACGCCATGCCCAACGGCGGCCAGCTTTCCATCGCCACCCAAAACGCCATTTTGGACGAGAACTACGTGCGCACGCATCCGGAGGTGGTTCCCGGCGATTATGTGATGCTCGCCGTCAGCGACACGGGTGTTGGCATGACCGACGAGGTCAAAGCGCACTTGTTTGAGGCGTTTTACACCACGAAGCCCAAGGGCAAAGGCACCGGTTTGGGCCTGTCCACCTGCCAGACCATTGCCCAACAATCCGGCGGGCACATTGCCGCCTATAGCGAGTTGGGCAAAGGCACAACGTTCAAAGTCTATTTTCGGCGAGTGGACCAACCGCTCGAAGTTGCGGCCCAGCCCGTCCAGAACGGACCGTTGCCGCTCGGCACGGAAACCTTGTTGATCGTGGAAGACGACCCGTCCGTGTGCCACCTGGCCAATAGCGTATTGACCAGCCAGGGTTATACTGTGCTCCGGGCGATGAACGGTCAGGAGGCATTGCGCGTGGCGCGCGAGCATAAAGGGCCGCCGATCCGTTTGGTCATCACGGATGTCATCATGCCGCAGATGGGCGGAAAAGTGATGGCCGAGTGGCTGAAATCCAGCGATCCGAACCTTAAAATCCTTTTCACTTCCGGATACACCGACGATGCCATCGTGCAATACGGCGTGCTGGACCCCGGCGTCGCGTTTCTGTCCAAACCCTATACCCCGGCGACGCTCGCCCGCAAAGTGCGTGAGATGTTGGACACCCCATGAGCCCAAACGCGCAAAAAAAACATTACGACCGGCTGAGGAGCCTGTGCCTGCTCACGTGCGTGCTTCTGTTCGTTGGTGATGCCTTCCAGGCGCTGGCACTGGATCCGAGTCGAAGCATTTATCAGTATAATTGCCGCACCTGGCGGCGGCCCAACGGGCTGCCCGCCAATGCGGTCACGTCCATCGCGCAATCTGACGACGGCCGTCTTTGGTTGGGGACTTCCCAAGGGTTGGTTTTTTTCGACGGTGTCAGTTTCCGCATCTTCACCCTGTCAGAAGAGGGAGTGATCGGGAGCAAAGTTATTACCAGCCTGGCTCCCCGAGTTGGCGGAGGCCTGTGGCTGGGATTTGATCGCGGTGGCCTCGCTTTTTTTTACGGTCAACAATTCTGCCCGCTGCAACAGGATAATTGGAACCTGCCGACGCCAACGACCATCCGCACGGTGCAGCCGCTGCGGGACGGAACGATACTGTTTGGAGGATGCGGATTTGCCGGAAAGTTGATGGATACAAATACGTTCACGTCTCTGCTTCCGACCAACAATGCAGACGTATTTTCAGTGTGTGAAGATGGAAAAGGGCGCATTTGGATGGGAACGGCGGATGACGGGTTGTTTTACCTGGAACACGGGCAGATGAAGCAATTTCCCGACCCCACGCTTCGGCACCTGATAATCACATCGATTGTGGTCGATCCGGCCGGGAACATCTGGTTGGGAACCGTGAACGGATTACGGTGTTACGGAGCCAATTTCCGCAACCAGCCAGTGAACACCACCATTCCCTCTCAGCCACGCGCACTATTGCTGGACCGGCATGGAGTGCTGTGGATTGGAACCGCCACTTCAGGACTGTATCGCTACTACAAAGGACAATTCACCGCATTAACCAAACAGGACGGGCTGGCCAGTGATCGGATTTTGTCGCTGGCCGAATCGGACGACGGGAGTTTATGGGTGGGAACCGAAGATGGATTGAGCCAACTGTCAGATGTCAAGTTTCCGATCCTGAGCACAAAGGATGGTCTGGTCGACGACGATTGTCTGGCGGTGGCCGCGTCCCTTCAAGGCGGTATTTGGGCAGGCACGGCCAATGGCGTGTCCTCTTTCCGTGACGAGCACTTCAAAAATTTCGGCCAGAATGGATTGAATGGCTTCGGTTCGCAATGGGTCAAACGCCTCTTTGCCGCCCGCAACGGCGATCTCTATTGCATCGACGCCAGTAAGAATCTCAGCCGGTTCCGTGGCGGCCAAGTCGTTATGAGTTGGACCAATAACGTTTGGCCACGGGCGGTGGCGGAAGATTCGCGCGGCATCCTCGTCGCGATCGTCGGGGATTTGATGCGAATCGAGAACGATAAAATGGTTCCGGTTCACCTCGCCGACGGGTCAAGTGTCTCGTTGAGATGGATTAGCGACGTCCTCGTGGCGCGCGATGACTCAATCTGGGTGGCCGCCACCGAAGGAATTTTCCAGATTAAAGACGGCGTGCTTCACAACTGGTGCCACACCAATGGCGTCTATCAGAGTACTTTTTATTTCCTGAGTGAGGATGATAACGGAAACATCTGGGCCGCGCAAAACACAGGAATCGCCCGTTTCAAAGATGGGGGAATGCGACAGATTACACGGAAAGAGGGGCTGCACGAGGATTTCGTTTACGCGATGGTTCCGGACAAATCTGGAAATTTCTGGATGGATTCCAGCCGCGGGATCTTCCGCGTGAGCCAGCGTGAATTGAATGACGTCGCCGATGGCACGGCCGAACGCGTGCATTGCAGCGTGTACGAGGGCGAAGATGCGGTGAAAAGCAACGACAAGGGCGCCCAGGAATACTCCGGCTGCCGCTCGTTGGACGGAAGGATTTGGTTCCCCAGTTCCAAGGGAATCATCATGATTGACCCCAACAACGTTCCGAGCAATCCCAAGCCGCCGGTCGTGTCCATCGAGCGCGTGCGTATCAACGGCCAGGAATATCGCCCGGACCAGAAACCCGTGCTGCAGCCGGGTCCCGGTAATCTGGAATTTGACTATTCGGCGCTGGATTACCAGGCGCCGCAAAAAATCCAGTATCGCTACCAGCTGGTGGGTTATGATTCCGACTGGGTGAATGCCGGCAGCCGGCGCGAGGCGTTTTACACGAACCTCAAGCCCGGCCGCTACCGATTTCAGGTGCAGGCGTGCAACGCGGATGGCGTGTGGAACACCATTGGGACCGATTTTGCCCTGGAATTGCCACGCGAATTCAATCAGACCCCCGCGTTCCGGGTGACCTGCCTCGTGGCGGCCCTGGGATTCGGCGTTTACGTCTGGTGGGTCTGGCATCTGCGGCGGCGGCATGCGCAGTTGGAGCAGACGCGGGCACTCCTGGAATCCAAAGTCCAGGAACGCACGTCCGAATTGCGGAACGAAATCGAGGAGCGCAAACGGGTGGAAGAAACGCTGCGCGAAAGCGAGGAAAAATTCCTCCAGCTGGCGGAAAACATCACGGACGTATTTTGGATCACCTCGCCGGACCGGGAAAAGGTTTACTATATCAGCCGCGCCTATGAATTGATCTGGGGCCGTTCGGTTGCGGACCTGTATGCGTCTCCGGGGCAATGGCTGGACGCGGTCCTGCCCGTGGACCGTGAGCGCGTCCTCGCCGCCTTCGCCACGTTGATGGGCAATGAGCCGAACATGAGCATCGAGTATCAAATCGCGTGCCCGGACGGCACCGTCCGCTGGATCCACAACCGCGGTTTTCAGGTGCGGGATGCCGCCGGCAACGTGGTCCGCCTCACCGGCATCGCGTCTGACATCACCGAACGCAAACAACTCGAGGCTCAATTGTTCAAATCCCAGAAGATGGAAACGGTCGGCCGGCTGGCGGGCGGCGTGGCACACGAGTTCAACAGCATCCTGACCGCGATCATCGGCCAGAGTGAATTGTTAATTGAGGACCTTCCCCGGGAAAATCCGCTGGTCAAAAATGCGACTGAAATCAGCAAAGCCGCCAACCGGGCCGCCGGGCTCACACGGCAACTCCTGGCGTATGGCCGCAAGCAATTTCTGTATCCGAAAGAACTCAATCTCAACGAGATCGTTGCCGGCATGGAAGCCATGTTCCGGCATCTCATGGGAGGTGACGTGGACGTGCGCATCGTCTCGGACGCGGGCCTGCACTCGGTGAAGGCGGACGCCGGACAGATTGAGCAGGTGATCATCAACATGGCCATCAATGCGCGCGATGCCATGCCGCACGGCGGCAAATTGACGCTGGAAACCGCGAACGTGATTTTTCCTCGCGAGGGCGTGAGCCTTAATCCGGAAATGAAACCGGGCGATTATGTGATGCTGGCCATCACGGACACCGGCACGGGCATGAGCGCAGAGGTGAAAGCGCATGTGTTTGAACCGTTTTTTTCCACCAAGGAAGTCGGCCGGGGCCCGGGTCTGGGTCTGGCCACCTGCTACGGCATCATCAAACAAAGCGGCGGGCACATCAATGTGTACAGCGAACCGGGCCGGGGAACCACGTTCAAAATCTACCTGCCGCAGGTGCCGGGCGAGATCCTGGCGCCTCCCCCGCTCCCCAAGACTCCCGACCTGCCGCACGGGACGGAGACGATCCTGTTGGTTGAAGACGACGCGGCGTTGTGCGAAATGGCCGCCCAGTTGTTGCGCCGGCTGGGCTACTCTGTGCTGGCGGCGTCCAATGGCATGAACGCCCTGCAATTGGTGGAGCAACGCGGCAAAGAACCCATTGACTTGCTGTTCACCGATATGGTGATGCCGCAACTGAACGGGAAGGAACTTTCCGAGTCGGTGCTGGCGTTGCACCCGGAGACGGGGGTTCTTTTCACCTCCGCGTACACCGAGAACGCCATGTTCCATCAGGAAGTGCTGAGTCCCGGCGTGGCCATTCTGCAAAAACCATTCACGCCATCTTCGCTGGCCCGCAAAGTCCGCGAAGTGCTGGACCAATAACAACGTTGAGGACGGGACGGCGAACGGTAACTCCAGATACAGAAAAACCCGGCCCTCAACCGCCCGTTCGGGCCGTGCCGATTCCCCGAATCCAATGGGCCGCCCGCTTTTAGAAGCAGCGCACCGCGCCAGACCCTGCCGCATCCACCCTCATTCCGTTCCTGTCGTCGCCGTGCTTTGACGCGGCAAGTCGGGCGCGACAAGTTGCGATTCAATCTTCCGTGTCGTCGCCCTTCCCATGACGCAACCGCGCTTCGGCCAGATCAATGTCCCGCTGGATGCGGCGCAGGACTTCGTCGTTGATAATGCCCCGGTTGCGAAGCAGCAGGATGGTCTTCCGCTCCTCCATCAGCGTTTCGTAAGACAGATGTTCGTATTCGGAGGAAAACAGATGGCGCGGGGTTTTGGCACTTGCCGGATCGGTGTCTTCCAACTGGCGAATGCGGTCCTCGTATTCAATGCTCAGCCGCCGTTTCGCATCTGCCTTGGCCGGGTTGTGTTCGGGAATTTGCCTGAGTTGGGCGAGGGCTGCCTGATTGGCCTTGAGCCGGGCCTCGCGTTCCTCCTTCGCGGCGGCCCCATCGTCCTTGATGCCCAGCCGGCGAATCAGCAGGGGCAGGCTCAGTCCCTGCACCACGAGCGTCGCCAGAATCACGATGAAGGTGAGGAACAGGATTAAATCGCGGTATGGAAACGGATCGCCACCCTGGATCGTGAGCGGCAATGCCAGGGCCGCGGCCAGCGAAACCACCCCGCGCATGCCTGTCCAGGCCACAATCGTGACGTGACGCCAGGACGGATACGGGTCCTTGTCCCGAATGCGCTTGAACAGCAGGCGCGGCAGGTAGGACGCGGGGAACACCCAGAGGATGCGGATGAGAATCACCGCCAGGCTGATGACCAGCGCATACCACACCAGCCGACCGAAGGAATAATTGGTATGGTCAGACAACGCGCGCAACACTTCGGGCAGTTGCAGCCCAATCAGGATGAAGACGAAGCCGTTCAGGAGAAATTCCACCATTTCCCAGACCGGTCCGGCCTGAAGTCGGGTCCGGAAACTGAGGAGTTCAGGCATGCGCCGGCCGAGATACAAGCCGGCGGTCACGACGGCGAGCACGCCGGAAACGCCCAGATGTTCGGCTGACAAATACGCAACAAATGGCGTCAGCAGAGAAACGGTGATTTCAATCGGCGCATCATCCACGCGCTTGTGGAACACTGTCGCCAGCCAGCCCACCGCCAGACCAACCAATATCCCGCCGATACCGACGATCACAAATTCCCCGCCGGCCCGGGTGAGTGAAAATGAGCCGGTTGCCACCGCCACCACTGCGAAGCGATAGGCAATCAGGGCGGTCGCATCGTTGACCAGACTTTCGCCTTCCAGAACGGTGACGATGCGGCGCGGGACGCTCAGCCGTTCGGCGATCGCCGTGGCGGCGATGGCATCGGGCGGGGAAATGATTGCGCCCAAAACAAACCCGACTGCGAGCGGCAGATGGAAGAAATAGAGCGCCAACCAGGCGACTACTATCGTAGTAAAGAGGACGAGCCCGATGGCGAGCAGCGAAATGGGGCGGAGGTTGGCGCGGAAATCGCGCCACGAGGTGAACAGGGCCGCCGGGAAAAGGAGTGGTGGCAGAAAGAAAAGGAAAACCAGTTCCGGATCGAGCCGGACCCTGGGCAGCCCCGGAATCAAGCCAATCAACAATCCGCCTATCACAAAAAAGATGGGATAAGGGATGTGCAGCCGGCGGGCCAGCAGCGCCAGAACCGCCACCGCCAGCAACAATCCCACAAAAATGTCAACGATGTACCCCGTCATGCCGGGCAAAAGATAGCAAAGCTAAAGGCCGTGGCCAGAAGTCAGTAGTCAGGAGCCGGAAACCTGAGGTCGGAAGGCAGAAGGCAGAAGGCAGTAGTCGGCTGCCAACAGCCAGGGGCCGGAAGCGGGAACCAGCAAGACAGGCCTGGATCGAAACCATTCAAAGGTTTGACGCAGGTCAAATCGGGGTTTTGGCCGAAGAACTAAAGTGGATGCATGAACACGATAAAACCAATCGGCAAAGAGGCGCCCCGTTCCTGCCGCAAACTGTGGCTGAGTCTGATCGGCGTCATGGCCTTGTCCTTTGTTCTGTTAGGCTGGCTTGGCCGGGAAATTTATTACGCCGCGCCGGCCTTTCCGAAGCGGGTCGTGACGTTGCAAACATTGCAGACGCCGGACCATTTCAAATGTCAATTCCAGTTTGGGGGACACCGATAATCTTCGGAAGTTGACACGTTCATCATCTTACAACAATCATAAGAAAATCAAAACAAGGAAAGAAACATGAATGAATCATCGAACCCGAACCTGTTGATCTCCAAAGGTTGGATTCAGGCGGTCGCACTGGTCATGCTCTTCGGATTCTTTGTGATGGGGCTGCTCGCGTATTACACCTACACCGACGAACCGCCGATTCCAGCCAAAGTCGTGGACGCGAACGGAGCTGTTTTGTTCACCGGCAAGGACATCATCGCCGGCCAGGAAATTTTCCTCAAAAACGGGTTGATGGAATATGGCTCCATTTTCGGCCACGGCGCATGGCTGGGGCCGGATTTCACGGCGGATTATTTGCACCGCGCCGCCGAACTGGCGATTGATTACTATGGCGGTCCGTCTTCGGACGCGGCGCGGCAGCAAACCCTTACCGATTTCAAAACCAACCGTTACGACCCTGCGACGGGCGTGTTGACCTGGAGCGCAGCACAGGCCGACGCCTTCCAAAAACTCACCGCCTACTACGCCGAATTTTTCGGAACGCCCACGACGAAATTTGGTTTGCGCCCCCAGGCGATCACCGATCCGGGACAAATCCGGCAGCTCACCGCTTTTTTCAGCTGGTCGGCCTGGGCGGGGTCAGCCTTGCGACCACACAAAAATTATTCCTACACGAACAACTGGCCGCCCGAATCGCTCGTCGGCAATCACGCCTCGGCGGACACCCTGTTTTGGAGCGTGCTCTCCTTGATTGCGCTGCTCGGCGGCATTGGCCTGTTGCTCGCCGCCTTTGGCCGGTGGAATTTTCTCGGCTGGCATGGCCGCGAGGAGCAGCGCATTTCGTTCCGTCCGCCGGATGAAGTGATGCTCACCCCGGCGCAGCGCGCGTGCGCGGGATTTTTTCTGGTTATGGCGGTGCTGTTTCTGATGCAGACGCTTTTGGGCGGCGCCGGGGAACATTATCGCGCGGAACTTTCCAACTTTTTTGGCTTCGATCTGGCGCGCGTGCTGCCGTTCAATATCGCCCGCACCTGGCATTTGCAACTGGCGATTTTCTGGGTCGCCACGTCGTATCTGGCGGCGGGCATTTTTCTCGTGCCGATGATCACCGGACGCGAACCGCGCGGACAGAACGTGCTTTCCTATTCATTGCTGGGCGCGCTCGCACTGGTCGTGTTTGGCAGCATGGCGGGCGAATACGCAGGCATCTTCGGCTGGATTCAAAATGGCTGGTCGTGGTTTGGCAATCAGGGTTTCACCTTTCTCGATTTGGGCCGTTTCTGGCAAATTTTGCTGACGGTGGGTTTGTTCTTCTGGGTCGTCATCCTGTTCCGCGGAATGCGGAACAAATTGCGGACCGAACACGCCGGCAACATGCCGTGGCTGTTTTTCTTTGCCGCGCTTTCCATTCCCGCCTTTTACGCCGTCGGGCTGCTCGTGCGGACGGATTCAACTTTCACCACGACGGATTTCTGGCGGTTTTGGGTCGTTCATTTGTGGGTGGAGGATTTTCTCGAATTGTTCACGACGGTTATGGTCGCCTACATTTTCGTGCTGCTCGGCGTGGTGCATCAGCGTGTGGCCATGCGGCTGATTTATCTGGATGTCGTGCTGTATTCGGCGGGCGGCGTCATCGGCACGATGCATCATCTGTATTTTTCCGGCGAACCCGCCTTGCACATGGCGCTCGGCGCGTTCTTCTCGGCGGCGGAAGTAATTCCGCTGACGTTCCTCACGGTCGAAGCCTGGAGCTTTCTCCAGCTCGGCGCGCAACAAAGCTCGCAGACGCGCACGCCGTTTCCGCATTTTTGGGCGGTGATGTTTTTGGCGTCCGTCGGCTTCTGGAATTTTCTTGGCGCGGGCATCTTCGGCTTTCTCATCAACCTGCCAATTGTTTCCTATTATGAAATCGGCACCGCGCTCACGGCTAACCACGCCCACGCGGCCATGATGGGCGTTTATGGCATGTTGGCGGTCGGCCTCGCGCTCTTCTGCCTGCGCTACATGATTCCCGAAAAACTGTGGAGCGATCGCGCGGCAAAAATCAGTTTCTGGTCGCTGAATCTCGGGCTGGCGTGGATGGTTTTCGCCACGCTGTTTCCGCTCGGATTGATTCAACTCTATCACTCGCTGAATGTGAGTTATTTTGACGCCAGGTCGCTGAAATTTATTTCCGGCCACACCCTCTCCCTGCTCGAATGGATGCGGCTGCCCGGCGACGCGCTGTTCATTCTGGGCGGCACGCTGCCGATTCTCTATCTCTCCTGGCTCGGCGTGAGCCGCATGAAAAAACAACCGCCGCGTGAAGAGCCGGACGGCGCGCTGTTCACCGAAATCCAGGAACCCAAATAATCCGGCGAATGATTTTTGGCGTCCACATCGAAGTCGTTCTGGCCGGCGGCTACGCGCTGTTGCTCGTCGTCGTCGCGGTGATTCTGGAAATGGTCGCCCGCCACTCGCATCACCGCTCCGGGCACTACCGAAATTCCGGTTTCGTCTACAAAAGGAAACTGGATGTGTGGCAATGTCCGACCGGCCACCACCTGACGCGCGAACAAACCGATTTTGAGCGTAAAATTGCGCTGTATCGTGCGCCGGCCCACAAGTGCAATGCCTGTCATTGCAAAAAAGATTGCACTGATTCCAACGATGGCCGCGTTTTGGAAAGCCGCCTGGATGCCTGGTTGCAATCAGAGTTGCGACGGTTTCACCGGGGAATTTCCCTGGCGTTACTGCTGCTGGCCGCTTTTATTCTAGCGGCGGAAATGTTGGAATACCGCGCACTTCACGAATGGGTTTTGCTCGGGGTGCTGCTGGCCCCCATCGTTTTTGCCGGCTCGAAACTTTCGGTATCATTCTGGGAACGCGAGCGGAAAAGCGAGTGACATTAAACGCAGCCCTGGAAGGCGCAAGGCATGATCAATGGTTACTCTCCCAAATTGCGTCGCAGCAACGAGTTCAATTTTGCCGGCGAAAGAACGGTGACGGTTTTGCCTTTGACAGCGAGGAGTTTTTGCCCGCGGAACTTGGCCAGGGTGCGCGAAAAGGTTTCGCTGACCGTGCCAAGTTCCGCCGCCAGCACGCGCTTGGTCATCGTCAGTTCGATTTTCACCGGCGATTCGCTTTGCGGATGCGGGCAGCGCTTCATCAGCCAGTTGGCCAGCCGCGTCTCGACATCCTTCAACGTCAAATCTTCCAGTTGGCTGACGAGCACACGGAGATGGCTGCTCATCGAACCGAGCATCCGCAGCGCGAGCTCCGGCTGGCGCTTGAGCAATGCGAGAATACCGTCCTTTTGCACGAGCAGCACCTGCGTCGGTTCCAACGCGCGGGCATCGGCGGGATAACCCGTCGCCGATGCCAGTGCCACCTCGGCAAAAGAATCGCCCGTGCGAAAAACGTGGATGATTTGTTCCTTGCCGACCGCACTGACCCGATGAACGTTCACCGCGCCGCGTTGCACGACATAAAAGCCGTGGGCCGGGTCGCCTTCATGGAACAGATAACCGCCTTTCTCCAACGATTTCAAAACCGTGACTTCCGCAATGTTCTCCAAATCCGGCAACGGCAATCCCGTGAACAGCTGGCAGCTGCGCAACGTGTTGACGACGGCGATGGTTTTGAACTCGGCGATCGACACGGACATGCCTCCATTCAAACAGCCTCGCGCCAAAAGTAAACCATCCAATCCGCGCCCGTGCCGCGTTCGACCTTGCTGGCAAATCCCTCACCGGTCAGCATCTCGACCAGCGGCGACGGCAGGAACGGCGCGACCACAATCAAACCCTCATCCGGCTTGAGCGCGTCGATACGTTTGCGGATTTCGGGAAATGGCTCGCCGCCACGGCGAATCAGATCGCGCACGTCACAGCGTTTGAATTGATTCAGCGGCAGCATGGTTCAGTGAGTTACGGGTGGTGGCGGAGCGTCGGCAAGGATTTTCTTCGCCGCCGTAGCGCCGGACACAATGCGTTCCTCCGTGACCGGGCACGAGCCTTTGCGCATGCCGATTTTTTGCAGTTCGAGATGGTCGAACTTTTGAAATCCGGCGAGTTTGAGCGTGTGCGCCGCACAATTCAGCGGGCAACCGTCCACCACCAGGATGTGTTCCGCCTTTTCGGCCGTGGCCACCAGGCTTTTCACGCGCCCGCCGATGCCGGCCAGGCACGACATCCGCGCCACGCCCTCGCGCGTGAGCCGGCGGGCGATGCGGTCGGCGAGTTCGCCGGCGTCCGAACAACCGGAACAGGCATAGACCACGGTGGTTGATGGTTTCTCCACCGCCGGTTTTGAATGGTCGCTTTCCATAAAACGCTTTGTTTCTTAGGGGGCCATTATCGCCCAATCCGGCGAACGCCGAATTGATTCAAGTCAACAAGTTGCGTTTTCAGTGGCCGGCGGCCAACCGCTCAAGACCTTGACCTGCATCAAGTATCGCCGGCGGTTGATGTGTGAAAATGCGGTATGAAAATGACCGTTGAACCGGGTACAGCGGACGCTTTTGGGGCCGCGGCGTCGGCAACCAAAACCTTTGCTTTTGCCGGTAAACGGCTGAATCGCGAGTGGAAGACGATGGAAGCGATGATCCAAATTCACTGCCGCGATCAGCACGGCGCAACCACTTCGCTGTGTGCAGAATGTCAGGGGCTTTTGGATTATGCCGGGATGCGGTTGGAACGTTGCCGGTTCGGCACGGAGAAACCGACTTGCGCCAATTGCCCGGTCCACTGTTACCAGCACACGCGCCGTGAGCAAATCAAGGTTGTCATGCGTTACGCCGGACCACGTATGTTGTGGGAACATCCGGGCATGAGCCTGCGCCACTGGCTGGACGGATTCAGAAAGGCGGGCGTTGCGAGCTGAAGGCCAAAGCACGAACCGGGCAGGCTGGTGCGTAGGATCCTGCCGGGGTTGAACCCCTCATCTGCATTAATCAGCGCTGATCCATCCTTCGTCCCGCAATGCGGGACTACGCCCGTCCTCCGCAGTAGCCTGCTACGGAGGATGGAGAGGACAGGTCAGCGTGAATTAGCGGTTCAAGCAATGGCTCGTGAGTACGGTCGTCACTGTACCAACTGGCGGTGGAACCAATCCGTCGCCGGGTCGCGCAATTGACTGATGCACATGCCTGTCACCAGATGGTCGGCGTGGGGAACTTCGGTGACTTCCGACCCTGGCGCTGCCGCCGCTTGAAAATTGCTCAAATCTTCCCGGAGGCAGACCTCATCTTTTTCGCCCCGCACAAACAAAATCGGATGTTTAATCTGCCGGACGGCGGTTTCGGTGGCCAGGTCCGGGAATTCGGCGAGCCGGGCTGCCACCAATGCGGCTGCTTTCCGGTCGGTTCTCCAGGTCAGGTTGGGGGCAAAAGTTTTGAGATAGCGATCCACGGCGATACGTGGATCGGGATAGGGTGAGATGGCCGTCACGCTTTGCACGCGTGGGTCAATGGCCGCCCATTGCAACGCCAGCACCGCGCCATACGAAATACCCAGTGCCCCGACCGGTCCCACACAAATTCGCCGTTGCATCAATGTGTCCAGGCATTGCACCAGATCCGTCCGCTCGATACCGCCAAAGTAGATCTGATTTCCAGTGGAATGGCCGTTTCCCCGCAAATCGACCAGCACCACCCGGAAACCCGCTTTAGCCAGGACCAGTCCCCAGGGCATCATGGTCTCCTTGTCCAAACCGTAGCCGTGCAGCAAAAAGATGGTGCCGCGAATGTCATTCGTTTCCGGCCTCGATTTCGGGGCAAAGTTCGATAGATTGAAGGTAAAGTTGAAATCGTAACGGTTTGTGTCTTTTGGACTTTGCCGCCGGTGCGTCGTGATGGTTGAGTTCATTTTGGCGTCATACTCTCCCGGTTCCACCACCATCAATTCCAGAGTGGCAGGCGGCGGGCCGACGGCGACCCGTTCGACGAGAAAATTCGTGGCCAGGATTGACCCCAACCGCTCGAATTCTGCGGGAATTTTGATGTGCTGATTCGGCGCTTGCAACACGGTCCGGGCGAGCTTGCCGGGTGACGTGCAGCCGCCACACATCAGACACAGGAGCAATGGGGCAATCAGGATTTGCAGCCCAATTCCCTTCCGCAATTCTTTCACATTCATCACGATTCCAGTTAGCCACAGATGGAACCCGGATTAAACAGGGATTTTTGCAACGAAATGATTCGACCGCTCATCCTACGAACTTCAGAACTGCGAAGCGACCCGCCTTCGCTCAGCAGCTTCGGCGTGGGAAGCAAAAGGGGCCGGCATTACGCCGGCCCCGTGAAACATCATCGACCAGATTCCGCCGGGACGGCCCGCCTAGCTGCGCTGCCGGGCCATGCGTCGCCACTGGTGGAGACCCAAACCCAGCAGGCCCAGGGAAATGAAGGCCACGCTGCCGGGCTCGGGCACCGGCGTAACGCTGACTGTCACCGCCGGACTGGCACTCGGGCCGGTCGTGATGGACGGCGTGGGTCCCAGGTTCACGAGCAGGTATGAATCACCGACGCCGGTGGTGGGAATGTTGCTCAAGGTGTTGTCCAGTATGACGAACGCGAACGAGTCGGGCGTTGGCCCGGAATCGCTATTCAGCGTCAGCGTCACGTCGAAGCTGAGCGTGCTGCCGGTGTTGAACGTCTGGTAAAACTCGTTGAAGGCCGAGGTGTCGGTGAGGGACACGGCGCTCGAGAGATTTCCCGAAGCGCCGCCGGACAGGTTCGCGGTGCCCGTGGCGCCGCCGGAACCGAACGCGAAATTATTGATGGTCGCGGTGTTGTTCCCGTCGCCGGTGCCGCTGCCGTCGTTGAGCTGGAAATCCAGCGAGAACGGCCCGGAGGCATTGCCGACGAGCGACGCGGTGTTGATGTCCACAAAATATTCAATGGAGGCAGCGCCGCCGGTTTGTGCCGCGAACAGGATGCCTGCGCCAAGGGCGAGGCCCGGTGAGAAGGGAAAGATGCGTTTCATAGTCATTTTAGGTCTTAATGGTTTGGGTTTTAGTTGAATCAAGGTGTCGGCATGCCGGCGAGGACGCGCGCGGTGTAGCTGATGCCGCCGCGGCTGGGATCAACGAAGTCCAGTGCCACCGTCGCCGTTTCGCCGGGGCTCAGGACGTTGTCGCCGCCGACGTTCACGCCGATGTAAGGACTGCCGAGCGGCGGGAAATTGACAGTGGTGCCAGCCGAATTGAACAGGGTGGCATCGGCGCTGAGATTATCCAACACCAGCCAGACGGGACCGGACACCGGCGTCGTTCCGGTATTCGTGAGTTGCACCTGCTGGACGAAGAGTTGCGTGCGACGGTCGAACACGTAACCGCTGCGCGCCACGGTCACGCCCTGGGCCACCGGGATGATGCCGGGTTGGAACAGGTCGCTCAGGTCGTTGACGGTCGCGACGTCGTTATAGCCGCCGAAGACGTTGGTCTCGGCCGCCGGAATGGAGTTGGTGAGCGGTCCCAGGTCGAGAATTTCCTCGACGGTTTTAATATCTGACGAATGGTTCAGCGGCACGGTGCTGGCATAGGCGTTGCCCTTGGCCAGCGGTGAGATGATGATCTCGGGAACCGTGAAACTGCTGTTGTCGCCACCCTCGGTTTCATCCCACCAGATGACAATCACGCTGTTGCTCTGGTAGGCGGGTGAAGCCATGATTAGCGGGACGACTTGCGAGAGGAAGTTGTCGCCTTGTGCAATCGATGCCTGATCGCCGGTGTAATGCGTGCCCTGGTAGGTGAACCCGCCGGTCAATGCGCTGTGGGCGTCGTCATACTGGTTGGGCGTGATCCAATTGTAACGCCCGACCGTGTTGTTGTTGAGGTCGGTGAAGAACTGGGCGAGCGGATAGACGTTCTGGAGGGCGGTGTCAGTGAAGAAGGCCATGGGATTGTGTTTGACAGCATAATTGTATTGGCCGTTGCCGTAGAAGGGATTGATGGTGTTGGTGCTGGTCCCCGAAGCACTGTTGGTCGGGCTGACGCTCAGTTGGACGTCTTCCTGATAATTCTTCCACGGAATGCCCGCCCCATTCAACTGGGCGGTCAGGTGGGGAGACGTGGCGTAAAACGTATTGCCATTGGCGGCGCGCGGATCCGCGTCGGTGTGGACCCCAAAATCCGTCCCCGCTTCGGCCCAGACGTAATTCGGCTCAGACGGATGAACGCTGTTACCGGCATTGTAATAGGTCACGGCGTACGCAACCTGCGCCGCGTTCGGGTTGCCCGGCGTGATGAGACTGTTGAGATAAGGCGCCGCCGGGTTGCCGAAAATCTGCTGCGGGCTGTTCGTCGGGTTGGGTTGGACAAAGTTGTGGTTCTCCATCGCGATCAAGAAGACGTTGCCGACCGGTTGCGCCGGGGCGGGTTGGGTGGCCAGCAGAACGCCGGCCATGGCAGCACCGAGCAGCGCGGCCTGGCGCCGGAACATTCCGGGACGCGGACAGGAGGATTCGAGTGTATGGTTGGTACGGTTTGGTTGATCAATAGGCGGTTTTGTTTTCATTTGTATCCTTGTTTTCGTATCCTTGGTTACGTGCTCACTTAATCACGCCCGTGCGTTCGAAGTAAACGTGACAATGGTAAAATTCCCGCGACGGATATGGCGATCGGGTGGCGGCATGGTTACATGTCCTGAAAGTGACATTGCTCACCGGATGCGCGCGCTGAGCGGATAACGGTCGAGAGGTCCAAGTCCAAACTTTCGCTCCTTAATGGGATTTCGGCCCGGTTTGATTCGCATCTCAGCTCCGTCTTCGCCCGGGCCGCAGCGCGATGAAATGCTTCTGGTGTTCGACCGCAAATAGTGCATAATCGCAATCATGGAAAAATCATCATCTCAAAAAATGTTTTCGCCCCCGCCCATGTCTGACCCGGAAATGGCTTCCCCAAAAAACGATTACGGGGACGCGGAGGTGCAATTCGGCATGGGATTGAAGTTCGCCGTTGACACAGGGTCGGCGCAGGATTACCGGCAGGCCGCGGAGTGGTACCACAAGGCGGCGGAGCAAAACCATTCGCTGGCGCAATTCAATCTTGGAGTGATGTATGCCATGGGACAGGGTGTCACCCGGAACGTCGCGCAATCCGCGCTGTGGTTTGGCAAGGCCGCGCGGCTGGGAGACGCCGGAGCCCAATTTCATCTGGGAGAAAGCTGTCAACGTTCCAGCTTTGAGCAGGCGCCAGCGGATGCGTCCGAATCGAGGATTGAAGCTTACAAGTGGTATCGTCTCGCCGCCGCGCAAGGCTACAGGAATTCGGAAAAGGCCTGGTCAAACCTGACCTTCAACATGACCCAGGCGGATGTTACCGCCGGCAACCAGCGCGTGGCCACATTTGAGATTGGGAAACCGAAATCGCCGAAGCCGTAGGCAAGCAACGGACGGCACGAGCGGAAATGGAGCGTTGCGTCACGCCGGGGAGATTTTTTCCCGCTCGCTGCCGCGGGCTTCCCGGAAATCGCTGAGCCGGCCTTTCTTGAGGGAACCATCCAGGAGCTTCAACGTGATCTCCGGTGGCCAGCCGTCCTGGGCCTCGGTGACACTTTCCACAACGCCCACGGCCCGGGTGATTTTGTGGACCATGGTTTCGCCAAGATAACCCTTCCCGGTTCCCGCGATTTTGGCTTTGCCCATGGAATCAAGGCTTTAGCGGTTTGCCTTCGAGAATGCGGCTGGCGATTTCCTGGGCCTGCGTGGCGTCATTATTTTCCACCGCAAGCTGGTAGGCCAGCGATATCTTGACTTTTTCGCGTTCCTTTTCGAAGTAGCAATTGCGCGCAAAAAACTGACTCATTTCTTTTTCGCATGTCATATCTTTGTCCGTTTCCTGTAATCCACCTGTTTCATTCCCGGCAACCGGGGAGGGTTGGCATCGGTTTGAGCGCGTCCTCAGACTTTATGGGACGCGCAATATTCCCGGCGGTTGCTGATACGGAGTCATTACAGCAGAAAAGACAAACCTCCGCCAGCCCAAAGATGAGCTTATCCAACCGCCTGTGCCTTGGTGAAATCCACGCCATCGACGGGCAAAAAACATTCTTCACCCCATCCGGTCTCGCTTTGTGGGAAAGCTTTTTCCGGCGTGAAAACGATGGAAAAGCGAAAAAGCCGGAGAAGTTTCTCCGGCTTTTTATTGAAAGACTGGCGGCAACCTACTCTCGCAGAACCTATAGGACTACTACCATCGGCAAGACTGTGTTTGACGGCCGAGTTCGGAATGGGATCGGGTCGGACCACAGCTTTATGGCCACCAAAAAGTATTTAGTTAACAGTCAGTAGTCTTTAATTCTTAGCGGGGAACAGGCTTTTCCAATTCCCACGCCACTGACTACTGGCTACCAACTGCTGACAAAGATCAATATTCTCTGAAAACTACACACAGGGACACCATTGCTTACACAATTCGCGAGTTGAAATCGCTATCTTCGAGGCGTTATTCGTTGAATCGCGAATCATTGAAACCGGTTGCCCGATGAAACAATTCAAAATTTTAACGAGTTAACGCTCCGAAAAAGAAGCGATCAAGCCGCACGACCGATTAGTACCAGTCAGCTAAACGTCTCACGACGCTTACACCTCTGGCCTATCAAACGGGTGGTCTGCCCGTGGTCTTTAGGGAGCTTGCGCTCCGGGAGACATTATCTTGGGATGAGCTTGGCACTTAGATGCTTTCAGCGCTTATCTCTTCCGCACATGGCTACGCAACGATGCCGCTGACGCGACAATTGCCACACCAGAAGTGCGTCCAACCCGGTCCTCTCGTACTAAGGTTGGAACCCCTCAAGTCTCCTGCGCCCACAGTGGATAAGGACCGAACTGTCTCACGACGTTCTGAACCCAGCTCGCGTACCGCTTTAACCGGCGAACAGCCGGACCCTTGGGACCTTCTCCAGCCCCGGGATGCGATGAGCCGACATCGAGGTGCCAAACCGG
>Ga0265338_10003093_pt1 | contig 23869 bp, 14 predicted proteins | sample 42126metaG_FD_193579 | JGI IMG/M metagenome (GOLD analysis project Ga0265338, IMG submission 193579) | Rhizosphere microbial communities from Carex aquatilis grown in University of Washington, Seatle, WA, United States - 4-21-26 metaG | ecosystem: Host-associated > Plants > Roots > Rhizosphere... | reverse complement strand
GGTCGTGCTGCCGGAAAAATGGCTGGACGATTTTCGTCCGCTGCTGGAAGCCCGAGCGGAACCCATCACCGTTTATCTCGCGGAGAAGAAACTGCTCGAATCGCTCACCGGCTTCTCGATGTTTCAAGGTGTGCTGGCGGTCGGGAAAATTCCCCCGCCGGTTTCTCTCGAGGAGCTTCTCTCAAAGAACGGCAAGCCGCGGCTGCTGGTGGCCGTGGACGCGCTGACCAATGCGGAAAACCTTGGCGCGCTGGTCCGCAATTGCGTCGCGTTCGAGGTTCAGGCACTGCTGGTCGGTGAGACTTGCAGCAGTCCGTTTCTGCGCCGGGCCGTTCGCAATTCCATGGGCACGATTTTCCAATTGCCCGTCATCGAACTGGCCAAGCTCGGACTGCGGCACCGGTTCAAGACCAAACCGCACGTCACCAGCCAGACACTTGTGGAATGTTTGAAGGAATTGCGTGACCGCGGCATCCGCTGCCTCGCCGCGCATCCGCACACGGACAAAAAGTTTTTGTCCCAGGCGGATTTCTCCGGTGATTGCTGCCTCGTTTTCGGCAGCGAAGGTGACGGCATCTCTCCGGCGGTATTGGAGGCGTGCGATGAAGCCGTGGCGATTCCCATGCCGCCGACGGTGGATTCGCTGAATGTCGGCGCTGCCGCCGCGGTGTTTCTTTACGAAGTCACGCGCCAACGCAAAAAACCTTAACGCCAGGACGCGAAGATTTTATTTCCCTTTGCTCCTTTGCGTCTTGGCGTTAAAAACTTTTCCATAAACCTCCCGGATTGCCTGGCGCCATCTGGCCAGCGCCCTGCTGAATTCCTCCGGTGCCATAAATCCGCAGCGCACGGAGACGCGATAATACGGCGCCAGGTCATCCGGCAAAACGATTTCACCTTCGTAGCTCCAGCGGCGCAAAATGCCCTCAACCCGGCGCAAGGCCCGGTAACTTTCAAGCAATGGGTCCGCGTCCGGCAAAATGCCGGCGTCGCGTCCGCGTTCCAGCGCGCGGAGCGTGTTCGGTTCGTGCCAGCCGTTTTCCAGGCACAGCGTTTGGGCGACGAATTCGGCGTCCATCAGGCCGCCTTTGCCGGTCTTGATGGCCAAATCTTCCTGGCCGCGCGGCGTGCGTTCCTTTTCAATGCGCAGCCGCATCTGATGAATTTGTTTTTTCCAGCCGGATTTGTAGGAGACGACGTAAGGAGCCTCCGATTCGCGATTTCCGATTTCCGATTTCCCTTTTGAAGAAGCATGCCTCGTCACCCTGGCTCCTGCGGAGGAAAATGCTTTAAAATCCGTCAAAGCCACCGCCAGTTTCTGAAATTGTCCGCCCAGTTTCAAATCGCCGGCGACGGGCCGCGCGCGGGTGAGCGCCTGGATTTCCCAAAGCTGCGCCCGGCGGCGATAGTATTCCTCGTAGGCGGTGAGCGTGTTGACGAGCAGCCCTTTTTCGCCATCGGGCCGCAACCGCGCGTCGGTATGGAACACAATCCCCTGCTCCGTCCGGCGCGACATCAATTCCATCACCTCCACCGCCAGCCGTTGCAATCCCGGCAGCTCCTTCGCCCTGGCGTCCGTCACGAACAAAATGTCAAGGTCGGAGCCGTAATCAATTTCGCAGCCGCCAAGTTTGCCGAGGCCAATGACAACCAGCGGCGGTTTCTTGATTCGGTGTTTGCGCATCACGACATCGAGGGCGTATTGCAGACAGGCGTCGGCCAGCGCGGACAGCTCCGCCAGACTTTGTTCAAAGCCGGCGAGGCCCAGAATGTCGCGCAACCCAAGCCGCATCAATTCCGTCTCGTGATAGCGCCGCAACCAGAGGAATTGGTCGGGATCATCGCGGCCATAACGCAATTCCTTCAAGATTTGTTCCGCGGTTTTGCGCTGGCGCAGGCGGCCGCCCGCCACCACGTCGTCAATCAAATCCGGGGTGCGAATCGCCATTTCCGCAAGGAATTCCGAGCGATCAAACAGCAACAGCATCAGCTCAAACAAGGCCGGTTTGCCGTTCCACAATTCAAGCAACGGCACCCGCGCGGCATACGCGCTGATGAAGCTGGCCAGGCGGGTGAGGACGCGGTCGGGGTCGGAAAGGATCGCCGATTGAGAGCCCTGCGAACGGAGCGCGGACGGCCCGTCCGCGCGTTGCAAAGCCTGGGACTCGCGGACGAGCCGTCCGCGCTCCGATCCGCCGCGGATCGTGGGCTTGTCCGGACAGAGCGCCAGAAATTTCAGGATTAATTCGCGCGCCAATTCGGCCGTGCGCGGTGAAACGTGCACATCGCCCGGGCCTTCGGCAAATTCCTTGAACAAGCGGAACGCCGTTTCCGGCTCGCGGAAGGAATGCGCGGCCAGCAGTTTTTCCCATTCCGATTCCGCGCCGTCAAATTCCGGCGGGAGAATGGTTTGCGCCACCGGCGATTTGCTTTTCAACAATCGGTCGTAAATCCGCCGCACGTTTCCGGTGTGGGTCTGCAACGCGGACTCGAATTTTTCCAACGAATTGAAGTCCATCAACCGCGCGAGCCGCAACTGCGCCCGCCGGTCGGCCGGAAGGGTGTGGGTTTGCAGATTGTTTTCCATCTGCAGGCGATGTTCGACGTCGCGCAGAAAACGGTAGGCCGCGGCGAGTTCCCGGGTTTCGTCATCGGCCAGCAGACGATATTGCAGCAGTTTTTCAAGGCAGGGAAGCGTTTGGAAAATTTGCAAAAACGGCGACCGGCCCGCGTGCAAAACCTGCAACGATTGAACGATGAACTCGATTTCGCGGATGCCGCCGCGACCGAGCTTCACGTTGCGTTCCACTTCATCCGCTCCCACCACTTCCCTTTCGATGCGATCCTTGACCAGCGCGACCTCCTGCAGAACGCGCCGGCTGATGGAATGGGGATAACGAAACGGCTGAATCATTTCGACAAATTCGGCCGCCAGATCCTTGTCGCCGGCAACGTGGCGCGCCTTGATAAGCATCATGCGCTCCCAGGTCTGGCCCCATTGCGCATAATAGTTTTCATAGCTCTCGAGGGAGCGAACGAGCGGCCCGGCGTCGCCTTCGGGCCGCAAACGCAAATCCACCCGGAACAGAAAACCGTCTGCCGTTGTCCGGGACACTTCGGCGCTGAACGCCTCGGCCAGCTTGCCGAAAAACTGGTGGTTCGACAGGGTGGCGTGCGGCAACTTTTTCTCCGTGGGCGGTTCCTTAAAAACCTCGCCTTCGTCGTCATAAACAAACATCAAGTCCACGTCTGAACTGTAATTGAGCTCCTGCCCGCCGAGTTTGCCGAGGCCGAGCACACAAAAAGCGGTCGGCTGCCAGCGGCCGTTGGCATCCTGATGAAACGGCCGTCCAAACCGCGCGGTGAATTGCAGGTGGACGATTTGGAAAACCGCCTCCAGGCAAGCATCGGCGACATCGGAAAGTTCGCGGGTAATTTCCACCACATTACTGAGGCGGGCCAGGTCGCGCGCGGCAATCCGAAACAGTTCGCGCTGCTTGAACCGGCGCAGTTCGGTCAAGGCCGCGGCATAATCCTGCGCTTTCAACGCCGGGCCAAGCAGCCGTCCCTGTTCCTGCTGAAAACCCTGCGCGCGACGCGGAAATTGAAGACGTTCAATGTCGAGCAGCGGCAACCAGTCGGGATGGGCCAGCAACAGGTTGCCCAGGGCCTGGGAACCGCCGGACAGCGCGGCAAACACGCGCATGGAATCGATTGAGAATTTGTCCAGTTGCGGCCGCGCGCCCGCCGCAACGAGCGAATCAAGCAAATGCCGCGAGCGCTCCGGGTCGGCGGAGGTTTTCAACGCCTTGGTCCAAAGCGGATTTTTCACAATAGTGCATGTCAATTTGTGGGCCAACGACAGGTACAACCGCCGGCAGCGGGTGTGGCCTGCAACTAAGGTGTTCGAGTTTGCATAAATGGTCCGACTACCTGGTGCGGTGGCTGTTGCTTGGAGCGTCTGGTCCGCTGCTTTCTTCGGATCCACCTCGACCAACCATGATGAGGTTATTCGGCCCATAGAGCTGGTAAGCCTCATACCCAGCCGAAGTGCAAATGATCTCAATGCGGCCATCATCAAAGCTGAGCGTCAAGTCTCCTGTGCCCGTTCCAATCTCAACATGTCTGATCACCTTTCCTATAATTCTATCCTGAATGTCTTGTTCCGCGTCATACGGTGCTGGAAGGCCGAACTGCTGCTTGTGATCCTCCGCAGAAATGAATACCCCGGTCTTTCCGATGTACCTTAGAAGCGACTCTTGCGTTAGCGAATAATCTCCGCTGATTCTGAAAGAGCAGAACCCATGCTCGCCGATGGTAAAGCCTTCCACGGTGCGGTTCGTCAATATGTCGGCGATAGTCATAATAGCAGCAAACTATTAGACAACCAGTGGTCAGCTTTCATTTCCAAATCTTCCAAGGCGCCTTGCCTGATTTCCAGAGGTTGTTCAGGAGCTCGAATTCATGCGGCGTGTCCATGTGATGCCAGAAACCTTCATGCGCATACATCATCAGCTCGCCCGATTCCGCCATGCGTTGCAGTGGCTCGCGCTCCAGAACCAGGTCCTCGCGGTCGTTCAGGTAACGGTCAAACACACTGGCGTTAAAAACAAAAAAACCGCCGTTGATGTAGCCGGTGCTCACTTCGGGTTTTTCGTCGAATTTGGCCACAACGGAACCTTTGACCGTCAATTCGCCAAACCGGCTGGGCGGATGAACCCCGGTAAGGGTGGCGGTTTTGCCGTGCGATTGATGAAATTTTTGGAGCGCCCCGATGTCAATGTTGCCAACGCCGTCACCATAGGTAAGGCCAAAAACGCCTTCCGGCTCCAGAAAACGCCGGGCGCGCCAGAGTCGCGCGCCGGTCATGGCCTTTTCGCCGGTATCAACGAGCGTAACGCGCCACGGTTCAGAACCCGGCTGATGGACCACCAGGCAGTTGGGATCATCCCGGCTAACGTCCACCTTCGCGTCTATGGCAGAAGCGGCGCCGTTGAGGAAAAAGTCGCGGATGTAGTTGCCTTTGTAGCCGAGCAGCAACACGAACTCGTGGCAGCCATGCGCCGCGTAAATTTTCATGATATGCCAGAGAATCGGACGCTGGCCGATGGGCGCCATCGGCTTGGGCATGACTTCGCTGACTTCGCGAAAGCGAGTGCCCTGTCCGCCGCAAAGGATGGCTATTTTCATGCTGCGACGCAGGACTGGTTGTAAAGATATGCGCTCATACCGGCACGTTCTCGAACCGGATGTCGTTCTCTGCCGGCGGCGGTGGTGTTGCAATTTTTATAAACAAACCGCGCCAGAAACCCAAGCCGTAAAGAACATTGGTCAAAATCATCAAAGGCAGGGCCAGCACGGCCAGTGCCAGATGGCTCCGGGCGGCCACGCAAATTGTCTGCGCCAGCACGACCAGAAGATAAAGCGCCAGGGGCAACAGCAACAGCAGCAGCGCCGTTTTGACGGATAAGAAGGCGGCGATCAAAAACGGCAACGCGAGCAGGTAAAGACAAAACAAGGGCGGAATGAAATTCGGCAGTGAATCCAATGTCGGGTGCAGACGAAATTGTTGCGCCCGTCCGCCACCGTAGAAGAGCAGCATTTTGGCGTACGCGCGCAGGTTGGGCCGCGGACGGCGATGAGCGATGAATTCGGGATCGTAAAGCAGTTTGCCGCCGCGTTCCTTCACGCCGTCCATCATGGCATTTTCCTCGTTTGGCCATAGCTTGGGATCGAAACCAACCTCCAGCACGGCGTCCCGTCGGGCGATGAGATTGCAGGAAATCAATTCCTTCTCGCCGCCGGCGCGGAGTCTCCCGACGGGGCGGTAACGCGCGCAACTGGGCCCAAACGCCAGCCAACTGCCCATCACCAGACCCAAAACCCGTTCGAATCGCGGCGCGTCCGGCGGACAAAGATTCGGGCCGCCCACCATTTTCACTTCCGGATCGGAAAAATACCGGAGCGCGTGGCGCACATTGTCCGGCGGCGCGACCGAATCGTCGTCCAAAAAATAAACCAGTTCGCCGCGAAGCATTTTCAGGCCGGCATTGCGCTTGACCCCCGGTCCGATGGACAAATCCGTGGTGCGCACGATCACGATTTCCAGTTTTTCGCGCGGATAATTGAATTGCCGGGCTGCCGCGGCGGATTTGACCTCCTTCTTGTGCGGATGAACGGGGATAAGCACGCTCACCAATGGCAACTCGTCATTCATGGTGCGGGCGTTATAAAGTTTGAGCCAGGGAGTTCCAAGCCAAAACCTTCCAACAATCCAATTTTGGCCGGATCGCGCGGGCGTTTTTTTTTGACAATGGCGGCCAGCCATTTAGTCTGTTCGGGCTCTGGATGGGGTCGTAGCTCAGTTGGTAGAGCACCACAATGGCATTGTGGGGGTCAGGGGTTCGAATCCCCTCGGCTCCACCATCTCCAGCAAATTGACATCATGGTTTATACCTGCATTCGCAGGGAATGAGGTCGAAGGTGTCAGCCTGAAATCAAAATCAGGTTCGCGTATTGAAGCGTGTCGCCGGTACGAATCAAACCAATCGCGCCCGGCACGCGCTTTTTGAATTGCCCGTGTGGTTCGAATTTTACCGGAACGCCAGCCAGTCCCCGGGCAAAGGCGGCGCGGGTCGCAGCGGAATTGTTTTTTTGAAACTCGCGCGCCATGCAAGCCTGCACCACATTAAAATTGGCGCGGATGGACGCCAGCACCTGCAACACCGTCGGCACATCGTCCACCAGCGAAAGGTCCACCGTCTCAATTTTTGGCCAAAAAGGAAAACCGCGATCGGCGATGACCAGCGCGTTGGTGTGGCGCACCCGCGCGAGCAGCGCCAGAATTTGCGGATTGAGAATGCCCGAATTGATCATTGGTAAAAATCTAATGCCGCGTCACCGGCACGCCAAGCTTCAATAGTCATTACCTTTGACTTGACGCGGTCATTGGTTTGGCTTGGATTGCACGCAATGAAAATCGTGATATTCACGACATTTGCCGGCATTACACTGGTTATCGCCGGTTGTGCCAGCACCGCGAACAACCCAAGCCAGGCACCGTCCGGCGCCGCATCGGGCCAGGCCGTTTCAGCCCCGTTGACCTCGAAGGAAGCCGTCCGGCAGATGGGGCGCGGCGTCAATCTCGGGAACACTCTGGAACCCCCCACCGAAGGCGGGTGGAACAACGGCCCAGCCCAGGAATGCTACTTCGACGACTTCAAGGCCGCCGGGTTCACGTGCGTCCGCATTCCTGTTTGCTGGGATAAACACACCGCCACCAACGCTCCCTACACCGTCGATGAAGCGTGGATGAACCGTGTCGGGCAGGTCGTGGACTGGGGCCTGGCCCGCGGCTTCTTCATTGTCATTGATGCGCACCACGAAGACTGGCTGAAGACGCACTATGCTGATCCGGCCCGACTCCGACGTTTCGAACAAATCTGGGTTCAAATCGCCAACCGGTTTAAGGACAAATCCGGCCATCTTATTTTTGAAATCCTGAACGAGCCGCACGGCATGACGACTCCCCAGGTGAATGACCTGAATGCCAGAATTTTGAAAATCATTCGCGCCACCAACCCGACCCGGCTCGTGCTCTTCACCGGCAACGACTGGTCGCAAGTCGACCGGTTCATCCTCACCGCCGCGCCGAAGGACCCTTATGTGATTGGTACGTTTCATTATTATCTGCCGGACTCCTTTGCCAACAAAGGCAAAGGGACTTGGGGCAGCGAGCAGGACCGTGCCTTTCTGGAACACGAGTTCGATAAAGTCAGTGCCTGGTCGCGCACCAATCAGATCCCTGTGTTTTTGGGCGAATTTGCCACCGTCGGCACCTGCGATCCGGCGTCGCGCCGGGCCTATTACGCAGCGGTTGTCAGCGAAGCGCTCCGTCGCGATTTCGCGTTCGCGGTTTGGGACAATGGCGGAGACTGTCGTCTGTACGACCGGACCAACCGCAGTTGGAGTGAACTGAAAGACATTGTCATTCATACACCCGCGAAGCCTTGACTGCGTTTCAGGCTGGCATGGTCGTTCTATCCCTGGAATCCAGCTTCTGCCACACCGCACCGTAGAGCGCGACGAACACAAAGCAGACCAGCGGCACCACAAAGCTCAAACGCATCGAGGAGATGTCTGCAATGTGACCCATGAACGGCGGTGCAATTGCCCCGCCCACGATGGACATCACGATCAGCGACGAACCGAACTTGGTGTGGTCGCCCAGCCCCCGGATGCCAAGCGCAAAAATCGTCGGGAACATCACGGACATAAAAAAGAATGTGCCGAACAACGCATACAGGCCCGATTTGCCCCCGCCCATCACCACAGCACTCAGCAGGACGTTGATCATGGCGTAGACCGCCAGCACCCGGTGCGGTTTTGTGAGGCTGATGACGGCGCTGCCGCACAGGCGTCCGAACATGAACAAACCAAAACCGAATATTCCCAGCCAGGCGGAAGCCTGCAATTTTGTCACGCCAGGATCATTTTCCAGGACATAATTGACGACGAAGCTGAAAATACCCGCCTGGGCCGCGACGTAAAGGAATTGCGCCGCCACCCCAAACGTAAAATGGCTGCGCGTCCATAACGATCTCCCGCCCACGCCCCCGGCTTCGACCTTTACTTCATCTTCCGCCTGCAGGTCCGGAACCCGGGCAAAGGCAAATATTACGATTAAAACCACCACCACCAGCCCGACTCCAAGATAAGGAAGATAAAGGCCGGCATTGGCATTGCCGCCTTTGCCGCCGGAGAAGACAAAGTATCCGCCGACAACCGGACCCAGAATCCAGCCCACGCCGTTGAACGTCTGCGCAATGTTAATTCGAGTCGCGCCGCTCTCCGGAGCGCCAAGCAAGGTGGTGTAGGGGTTGGCAATGGTTTCCAGACAGGTCATGCCGCTGGCGACAACAAACACACCGGTCAGGAACGCCCCGTATGTTCCGATATGCGTGGCCGGGATGAACCAGAAGGCGCCGAGGACAATCAACACCAGACCGATAAGAATGCCGCCTTTATAACCAAATTTTCGCGCCAGCAATCCGGCGGGAATTGCCATCAAAAAATACGCGATGTAATTGGCAGATTGCACCAGGCCGGACTGCGCCTTGTTGATTTGGAGTGAGTCCTGAAATTGCTTGTTGAGGATGTCAATCATCCCGTTGCAAAAACCCCACAACAGGAACAGTGTGGTAACCAGCGCAAACGTGAGGAACAGGTTTTTCCCGTCAACGGTGGTAAAAAGACCGCCCTTAGCAGCCGGGTTTGACTGTTCAGCGGGCGTAATCATGTGATTGTTTTTGGGTTGCAGGTGGATTGGCGGTCACCAAGGTTCCCTTTCAAAAAGCCGGTGGCAACAACAAACTCGGCCGGACAGCAAAAGCACCTGCTGCGGGATCTGCAGCTGGCATCCTGGCCGGCGGAAAGTCATTCGCTTCGGGTTTAATCAAGGCCGGCTTCAGAAGCCGCGCAGGCTGGTGCTGGTCCGTTCGGGCAGACCCGGCGCGGGCGCGCGCTTGAGCACGAGATATTCGATGCCAAGCTTCGCGCAGTATTCGCGCTTGCCGCCCTTGTCGCCGTCCTCGTTTACGACATAAATGTCCGGCTTCAATCGGCGGATTTCCGGGTCGGCATCCAGCCAGCCGGCACCGCTGGAAATCAACGCCTGTTTCACATATTTGATTGAACCGACGACGTACCGCCGCTCGGCTTCCGGCAGCAACGGATGGCCTTCGCCCTTGAGCAGCCGGATGTTCGCATCGTGGCCGACGATGACGTACAGATCTCCCTGTGCGCTGACTTCCTCAAAGAACCGCACGTGACCGGAGTGAAACCAGTCGTAACTGCCCGTCACAACCACTTTTTTTCGTCCTGAATCAAACGTCGTATCGATGGGAGCTTCCGGGAACCCGCGCAAATCTTCATCTCGCACCAGGTGGCACTGCAAACCATGCGCACGGCAAATCGCTTTTTTTGCCGCGTTGCCGTCCGATTCGTGGATCACCCAAACGTCGGGTTTAAAACCAATGCCTTCTGGCAGCGCGTCGGCGTCAAACGGATTGGTCATTAACTGGACCTGCCGCACGAAACGAACCGCCTGGAGGAAATACAACCGCTCCGCCTGGGGAAATTGCGGAGGCCGGCCCTGCCGCTGTTTCACGATGTCGTCCGTCCAAAGCAGCACCGTCAATTCACCAAACCGGGAGGCTTCCTCCAGAAAACGGATGTGGTTTGAACGAATGTCGTCAAAGACGCCGCTGACAACGACTTGTTTGGCCTTCATTTTGAGGAAGAACGAATCTTGACGTTGAACGAGCCGGCCACCGGCGCTTCCGAAGCGACCAGCAGATAGCCTCCGCCGCAACCCGAATACATCGCCCCCGGATAACGCGATTGATAAGCGCGCAACAGACCGGCCAAATCCACCGTCAGTTTGGGATGCCGGACCGTGCCGGGCAGAATCGCCTCCCAACATTTCATGCATTCGTTCATGGCGGCGCCGAGCGCATTCACGTCTCTGGCTTGAATGGCCTCGAAACAATCCTTGCCCGAGCGGCCCAGGCGCGCAATCCACCGTGGTTCGAGATGCTTTTGGCCGAGTGGGTCGTAACCCGCAGGTCGCGGCGCAACCGGCAGGAGATGGATGACTCTTTCCAGCCAACGCTCCACCTTGCGGTCGTGAACGGGCTCGAGGTGCGAAGGAAACACCCCGCCATTCGCCGTGAAATCATAATCCAAACGATGGATGCCGGGGTAAATCAGGCCAATCATGTCCTGGGAGCCGGAAGGATTTGATTTGCCTTTGTTTTCAGCCTCGTAAAGTTCGCAAACCAATCTCGCCGGGGCGCGTTTTGGCAGATCCCGTTTCCACAGCTTGAGCGCGATTTCGCGCGTGCCGGTCGCCATGCCGCTGCGTTCCATGAACCGAAACTGCGGCTCGATGGAGACGACGACCATCGAGCCGGGCGGGGTTGGATTCAGCCGTGAAACAAACGGTTGATCAATCCAGCCGCCGGCAAGTGCCAATCGGTAGGGAATGCCGCCGATCCTGTTGGCAATGGGCTCAGGACAATTGGTTCTTGTGAAGTTCACCAGCTTGCAGGCGGTAATATATTCAAACCCGCCACCGTGGGCAGTAAATTTCGGTAGTGCCCTGGTTTGGTTGTAGGGTACGACGCAAGGAGTGCTGGCCCTAACGACTCGTCACCTCGTCGCCTACAAATTAGGACACTACCACCAGAACGCTCACGACCGGGGGAATGTAAATTTAATAATTTCGTTTGCCCGGCCGTTTGCTATTGTTTCGCCACCGAACCAATTTGTTTAAGCGTATTGCCATTGGGTCAATCAAATTTAACACTCAAAATGAAGGCGCTTCATTCATGAAAAATAAACGAAATACGATCGTGATGCTTGTCTGTCTTGGCACAGGTTTTTGGCTCAGGGGACCCTATGAATCGGCTGCCGCCAATCCGGCCCTGCCCTTGTTGAACGAGCCGATTGATGTCAGCGGCGATTTCCGCGATTTTTCCGACCTGTATTATCTGGCGGACAAACTCGCCGGTTTCGATCCGGCCACCGGCAGGGGAGAAATCACGTACCAACGCGCCGAGTACTTCACGCGGCAGGCGTTCGACAACATGCTGGCGGTCATCAAGCCGGTCGAACCCAATGAATTTCCCACCGATCAATACGCGGCCAACCCCGCCCTGCCCTTCTCCATCGAATTTGTCTCCCCGCGGACCGTGCGCCTCCGCATGACCAGCGGCCCGCAGGTCCACAAGCAGCTGGAGGAACTGATGCTCGCCGGGCCGGTGCCGCAGGATCATTCCTGGAAATATGAGAAGGTCGAAGGCGGTTACCGCTACACGAGCGCATATGGCTCGGTCACCCTCCTGGAAAACCCCTGGCACATCGAATTCCGCGACGCGCAGGGCAAACTGCTCACCCGGACGGACCATGACTCGGACAACGCCAGCTCGTTCACGCCGATCCTGCCCTTTTCGTTTGTACGGCGCGCGGCGGATTACTCGCGCAGCATGGACGCGGCGTTCCTGCTTTCGCCCGGCGAAAAGATTTTTGGCTGCGGCGAATCCTTCACCAGCCTCGACAAACGCGGACAAAAGGTGGTGCTATGGACGGACGACGCGAACGGCATTCAAAACCAGGGCATGTACAAGCCCATCCCGTTTTTCATGAGCAACCGCGGTTACGGCATGTTCATGCACACTTCCTCGCCCATCACGTGCGACTTTGGCAATTCCTTTGCCGGCGTCAATTCGCTGATGATCGGTGATGACGAACTGGATTTGTTTGTGTTCCTCGGTTCGCCCAAGGACATTCTGGATGAATACACCCAACTCACCGGCAAATCGCCGCTGCCGCCGCTCTGGTCGTTCGGCCTGTGGATGAGCCGCTGCACTTACAATGCCGAGGACCAGGTGCAAGGCATTGCCGCCCGGCTGCGCGCGGACAAAATCCCCTGCGACGTGATCCACCTCGACACCGGCTGGTTTGAAACCGACTGGCAGTGCGATTACGAATTCTCGCCCACGCGTTTCCCGGATCCGCAAAAAATGCTTTCGGATTTGAAAAACAAGGGCTTCCACATTTCCTGCTGGCAACTGCCGTATTTCGTGCCGAAGAACAAATTGTTCCCCGAACTGGTGGATAAAAACCTGGTCGTCCGCGACGCCAAGGGCAACCTGCCCTACGAGGACGCGGTGCTGGACTTTTCCAATCCGCAGACGGTGGAATGGTATCAGGGCAAACTTGCGAACCTGCTGAAGCTGGGCGTGGGCGCCATCAAGGTCGATTTCGGCGAAGCCGCTCCCAACAACGGAATTTTTGCCGACGGCCGCACCGGATTTTATGAGCACAACCTGTATCCGCTCCGCTACAACAAGGCGGTCGCAGATGTCACTCTGAAGACCACCGGCGAACATATCATCTGGGCGCGCAGCGCCTGGGCCGGCAGCCAGCGTTATCCCATCCACTGGGGCGGCGACGCCGAGAGCACCGACGACGGCATGGTGGCCGAGTTACGCGGCGGATTGTCCTTCGGGCTCTCCGGATTTTCATTCTGGAGCCATGACGTGGGCGGCTTCACGGCGACCTCCGTCACCAACATGGACCAGAATCTTTTCGCGCGCTGGCTGGCGTTCGGGATGTTGAGTTCCCACAGCCGCTGCCACGGCATCGCCCCGAAGGAACCATGGAATTACGGCAGCGCGTTCGAGGACGAATTCCGCGCGATTGATGAGCTTAAATACCGGCTCATGCCTTATGTGTATGCCCAGGCCAGGGACTGCTCCGACCATGGCCTGCCGATGGTGCGCGCGCTGTTCATCGAATATCCGGATGACCCCGGTTCCTGGCTGGTGGATGATGAATATCTGTTTGGTTCCAGCATCCTGGTCGCGCCGCTCATGCACGAGAACGCCACGGGCCGCAACGTTTATCTGCCACCCGGAACCTGGATTGATTATCAGACCGGCAAAGCCTACGACGGCGGGTGGCACCACCTCGAGGCCGGGAAGCTTCCCGTCGTGATGCTCGTGCGTGACGGCACGGTTCTGCCGGAAATCAAGCTCGCCCAATCCACGATGCAGATGGATTGGTCGAAGCTCAACCTGGTGGTTTTCGCCAAAGCCGCCACCGCGGCAACGGGCCTGGTCTGCCTGCCGTCCGACAACGAATTGCACGAACTCACGCTGGACAAGAAAGGCGGCGGCTTCCAGCTCGCCACCGATCCACTGGCCGGCAAGGTGACCTGGAAAATCCTGATGAATTCCAATGAGTAAATCCAACCGGACGACCGGACATTAACCCAAGCGAACGTTTTTGTTTTGGCCAATGAAAAAACACGTTAAGGCATTATTCATCGCCGCCATCATTCTTTTGAACGCGGCGCTGCCGCAAAAATCCCCGGCCCAAGCTTCCCCACCAGACGCCACTACCGGCGGCCGCGAGCGGTTGTTGATGGACTTCGACTGGCGTTTTGCCCTGGGCAATGCCAATGATCCGGCCAGGGATTTTGACCCGGGCAGCAGCTTCTTCTCGTATCTGGCCAAGGCCGGCAATGGCGCGGGCGCCGCCGCCGCCGACTTTGACGACCACAGCTGGCGCGTGGTCAATCTCCCGCACGATTGGGCCGTGGAACTGCCGTTCAGCGCCCGCGGCAGCGGCAGCCACGGCTACAAGGCCATCGGCCGCAATTTTCCAGAAAACAGCGTGGGCTGGTATCGTAAAAAGTTTTTCATTCCCGCATCCGATTCCGGCAAACACATCACGGTCGAATTTGACGGCGCGTATCGTGACTCGCAGGTCTGGGTCAACGGCTTTTACCTGGGACGCGAATCCAGCGGTTACGCCGGTTTCGGCTACGACATCACCGATTATCTGAATTACGGCGGCAACAACACCATCGCCGTCCGCGTGGACGCGTCGCTCGAAGAAGGCTGGTTCTACGAAGGCGCGGGCATTTACCGGCACGTCTGGCTGGTCAAGAACGCGCCGCTGCACGTGGCCCGGTGGGGCACCTTCGTCACCACGACGGTGCAGAAGCATTCCGCCGACGTGACAACATGCGTCACCGTCAACAACGATGCTCCCCAGGACGCGGATTTCCAGATGGAACAAGCCATTTTGGACGCCGACGGCAATGTCCTCGCCAGCGGGGAATTGAAAAAATTATCGCTCCCGCCGGGGGCAACCGGCGAGTTTTCCTCGGTGCTCAAAGTGTCCAATCCGCATCTTTGGTCGCTCGAATCACCGTATCTGCACACGCTGGTCACGACCCTGCGCAGCGGCGGCGCGGTGGTGGACTGCTATAAAACACCGTTCGGCATCCGCACCATTCGCTGGGACCCAAAAGATGGATTTTTCCTGAACGGCCGGCGGGTGGAATTGAAAGGCACCTGCGACCATCAGGACGCGGGAGGTGTTGGCGTGGCCGTGCCGGATGCCCTTAATGTCTTCCGGGTCGGGCAACTCAAGAAAATGGGTTCCAACGCCATCCGCACCAGCCACAATGCGCCCACGCCGGAATTGCTGGACGCCTGCGACCGCCTCGGCATGCTGGTCATGGAGGAAAACCGCGAGTACGGCATCAATTCCCAGGAGCTGGACGAACTCAAGACCATGATGTTGCGCGACCGCAATCACCCTTCTGTCATCATCTGGTCCATTGGCAACGAGGAATGGAACATCGAGGGCAGTGAAAAAGGCACGCGGGTGACGCAGACCATGCAAACGTTCGCCCATCGCCTGGACCCGACCCGCCCCTGCACCGTGGCCATCAGCGGCGGCTGGGGCCAGGGCTCTTCCGTCAGCATTGAGGTGATGGGATTCAATTATTTCACGCACGGCAACAACGATGGGTATCATAAACAATTCCCAAACAAACCTTCCGTGGCCACCGAAGATGCCAGCACCTTTTCCACGCGCGGAATTTACGTGGAAGATCTCGATCACCAGCACCTGACCGCTTATGACACGAACAAACCCGCCTGGGGCGCTACGGCGGAGGCATCGTGGTCGCACTACGCCGCGCGTCCCTACGTGGCCGGATTGTTTCAATGGACCGGTTTTGATTATCGCGGTGAGGAAACGCCTTTTTACTGGCCGGCCATCAGTTCGCAGTTTGGCATTTTGGACGTCTGCGGTTTTCCCAAGGATAACTTCTATTACTATCAAGCGTGGTGGTCGGATCATCCGGTCCTGCAGGTGTTCCCGCACTGGAACTGGCCCGGCAAGGAAGGACAGGACATCGATGTCTGGGTTCACAGCAATTGCCAGGAGGTCGAATTGTTCCTGAATGGCAAAAGTCTGGGGCTGAAAAAGATGACCGCGAAGTCCCACCTGGAGTGGATGGTCAAGTATGAACCCGGTACCCTGCTGGCGCGCGGATACAATGACGGCAAGGAAGTTCTTACGGACAAGGTCGAAACCACCGCTGACCCGGCTGCCGTCGAGTTGGTTCCCGACCGCCTGGACATCAAGGCGGACGGCGAGGATGTTTCCGTCATCACCGTGCTGGCCAAGGACGCGCAGGGACGGCCGGTGCAAATCGCCGGCAATGAAATCACGTTCAACCTTACCGGCCCGGGCCGAATCATCGGCGTGGGCAACGGTGACCCGTCGTCACACGAACCGGATGTGTTTACGGCCAATGGGCCGGCGGATTCCATGACCGCGGCCATTTGGAAGCGCAGCCTGTTCAACGGCCTGGCCCAGGTGCTCGTGCAATCCGCGCGGGAGCCGGGTGAAATCACGCTGACGGCAAGTTCGCCGGGCCTGTCGTCCTTTGTGCTTAAACTCAACACGCAACCGGCGGCCACGCATGTCGTGGCGGATGCCAAATAACGCGCTGACAACCATGAAAACAAAAATCCTGATCTGTGCCGTCATTGCCAGCCTGGCCGGGCTGGGTGGATCAAACGCTCAAACCAAGACCGATCCGGCCGTGCCGCACCTTGAAAAACAGGGCACGGCGACCCAACTGGTCGTGGACGGCAAACCATTCCTCGCGCTGGCCGCGGAACTGCACAACTCCAGCGCGTCCAGCCTGGAGTATATGAAACCGCTCTGGCCCAAATTGGTGGCGGCACACCTCAACACGGTGCTCGCGACGGTGAGTTGGGAATTAATTGAACCACAAGAGGGCAGGTTTGACTTCAGCCTGGTGGACGGCCTGCTTCAGGACGCCCGGACGAACGATCTTCATCTGGTTTTGTTGTGGTTCGGCAGTTGGAAAAACGGCAAGTCCAGCTACCAGCCGCTCTGGGTCAAAACCAATCAGGACCGGTTCCCGCTCGCGCGCAGTTCGGACGGCAAAAGCATGCCCATCATGACCACGTTCAGCGAAGCCAACCGCGATGCCGACGCGCGCGCCTTCGCCGCGCTCATGCGGCATCTCCGCGAGGTGGACGGCGAGAAGCATACCGTGCTCATGATCCAGGTGGAGAACGAGGTCGGCACACTCGGCGACTCCCGGGACCGCAGCCCCGCTGCCAATGAAGCCTTTGCCAAGCCGGTCCCCAAGGATTTGATGAACTATCTGATGCAGCACAAGGACACGCTTGCGCCGGAATTGCTGAAAGGGTGGGCGGCTCATGGTTTCAAAACCTCCGGCACCTGGACGGAAGTGTTTGGCCCGGGCAAGCCGGCTTCGGTCCAGCTGTACGGACCTGATCTGACCGACAAGAAAAAGGATGTTTATTGGCGGCAATTGAACTGGGCGTCGGATGAATTCTTCATGGCCTGGCGTTATTCAATGTATGTCAACCAGGTGGCCGCCGCCGGCAAGGCGGAATACGACATTCCGATGTATGTCAATACCTGGCTCCAGCAGCAAGGCTGTCCGCGCCCCGGCGAGTATCCCAGCGGCGGACCCACGCCCCAGGTGCATGACCTCTGGCGGTTTGGCGCGCCGGCGATTGATATCCTCTCGCCCGACCTCTACATCGAGCAATTCGCCGAGACGTGCGCGCGCTACACCCGGAACGGCAATCCGTTGTTCATCCCCGAGTCGAAGGCTGGCGTGCAGGGGGCCGCCCAAGCGATTTATGCGTTCGGCGCGTGCAATGCCATCGGCTATTCTCCCTTCGGGGTTGACCGGTTCGCCGGTTCCGACCAGGAACTCGCCCGCGCTTATGATTTTCTTTCATCGGTGTCTCCGCTGATCCTGGCCAATCAGGGCAAAGGCACCATGACGGCCGTGTTGCTGGATGCCACCAACACGACGCAGACGTTCCAGTTGGGGAATTACAAAATCGAGGCGGAATTCTGGGTGCCTCCCCCTTGGACGCACGCGACCAATACCATGCCGGGGCCCATCGCCGGCCTTTTCATTTCCACCGGCCCGGATGATTACATCATCATGGGCAGGAACCTGGCGGTCAATTTTTCCAGCACCAACGAAAACGAAAGCGTGGGAATCGGCACGGATGAGGAAGGCGTTTATGAAAATGGCCGGTGGATTCCGGGCCGCCGGTTGAACGGCGACGAGGTGACGGAGTGGCGAACGTTGCACTTTCGCGACGACAAATACAGCGTCCAGCACGTCAAAGTGTACCGCTACCGATGAGTGCATCGAACGAAACAACTCCCTCTCCCCGCCAAACGGGGAGAGGGTTGGGGCGAGGGGTTTAAAACGTAAACATTGGCTCCTCACCCCGGCCCTGTCCTCCTTGAGGGAGGCGAGGAAGAAAAAATGGTGAGTTCATTTGCGGCGTTGTTTATTTGCCGGCAACCGGGCAAAATTACCTTTCACAAATTAAAAACCATGAATAGCCGCCCACTTTTATTGCCCGCGCTTTGTCTGTTTTTCGCAATCTTAACCGCCCCGGTTCGCGCCCAATATCAATATCCGTTTCAAGACCCGAACCTGCCGGAGGAGGTGCGCGTCACCAACATTGTTTCATTGATGACCTTGAATGAGAAGGTGGCGTTCCTGAGCCAGCGGCCCGGATTGCCGCGCCTCGGCATCAAACCCATGGGCCACGCGGAAGGGCTTCACGGCCTGGCCCAGGGTGGGCCCAGCAACTGGGCGCCGAAACCGCCTTATCCCACGACCATTTTTCCCCAGGCCATCGGCATGGCCGAGACCTGGGACACAGACGTGCTCCGCCAGGCCGGCGCGGTGGAAGGGTACGAGGCGCGTTATCTGTATCAGAGCACCAACTACCACCGCGGCAGCCTGGTCCTGCGCGCGCCCAACGCCGACCTCGGCCGTGACCCGCGTTGGGGCCGGACCGAGGAATGCTATGGCGAAGACCCGTTCTTCAACGGGACGATGGCGGTGGCTTTCATCAAAGGGCTTCAGGGCGACAATCCGAAATACTGGCAGACCGCCTCGCTGCTGAAACATTTCTTTGCCAACAGCAACGAAAATGGCCGCGATGGTTCCTCGTCCGATTTCGACGAACAATTGTTCCGCGAATATTATTCGGTTCCCTTCCGCATGGGTTTTGAGGAAGGCGGCGCGCGATGTTTCATGGCATCGTACAACGCGTGGAACCGGGTCCCCTGCACCATTCAGCCGGTCATCAAAGACGTGGCGATCAAGGAATGGGGCGTGGACGGCATCATCTGCACCGACGGCGGCTCGCTGCGCAACCTGGTCACCCGGCATCACTATTTTGTTACCACGAACGAGGCGGCGGCGGCCTGCGTGAAAGCCGGCATCAACCAATTCCTGGACAATCACCGGGCCAGCGTCTTTGGCGCGCTGTCGAATAATCTCCTGACTGAAGCCGACATTGACCAGGTCATAAAAGGCACCTTTCGCGTCTTCATCCGGCTCGGCCTGCTGGACCCGGCAACGAACAATCCCTACGCCGGCATCGGCGCCGCCACCGAGCCGGAACCGTGGAACACGCCCGAACACAAGGCCGTCGCCCGGCTCGTGACGCAAGAATCCATCGTGCTCCTGAAAAACTCCGGAAACCTGCTGCCGCTCGATAAGACCAAAATTAAATCCATCGCCGTCATCGGTCCGTTCGCGAACGAGGTCCTGCTCGACTGGTACAGCGGCACGCCGCCTTACACCGTCACACCATTGGAAGGCATCCGCGACAAGGTTGGCCCCGGCGTCACCGTGACCTGTGCCACCAACAACGCTGATGGCGAGGCGGTCAAACTTGCCCGGGCGGCCGATGTCGTGATTGTTTGCGTGGGCAATCATCCCACGGGCGGCATCACCAACTGGGCAAAAGTCGTCCTGCCCAGCTATGGCAAGGAAGGCGTGGACCGAAAATCCATAAAGCTGGAAGACGAGAAGTTGATCAAACAAATTTACCGGGCGAATTCAAACACCATTGTCGTGCTTGTTTCCAGTTTTCCGTACGCCATCAACTGGACCCAGAAACACGTTCCGGCGATTGTTCACCTGACGCATTGCAGCCAGGAGGAGGGCAATGCGCTGGCGGACGTGTTGTTTGGCGATTACAACCCGGCCGGCCGGCTGGTGGAAACCTGGCCCAAATCGATCTACCAGCTGCCGCGCATGATGGATTACAACATCCGCGATGGCCGGACTTACATGTACTTCAAACACCAGCCGCTTTATCCGTTCGGCTACGGCTTGAGCTACACCACGTTTGAGTATTCCGATTTGAAAACCAGCACCCCGACGCTCGCCAAAGATGGCGCGATAACCGTGAGCGTGAACGTAAAAAATACCGGTAACCGCGCGGGTGATGAAGTCGTCCAGCTTTACGTCAGGCATTTGAAATCGTCCTTGGAACACCCAATCCAGGAACTCCGCGGATTCAGGCGGGTGGCATTTCAGCCCGGCGGGCAAAAAACGGTGGAAATCCCCCTGACGGCAAAATCGCTGGCGTATTGGGACGAGGACAAACATGCCTGGACGGTTGAGAGCGGAACCATCGAAATCCGGGTCGGAAGTTCGTCCGCTGACGAACGGTTAAAAACCTCCGTCACAGTCGAGTAATTGACGTATGCAAGAAATCTTAAAAGTTCACGGCGCCTTCGGGCTGCTCATGCTGGGTCTGGCGTGTTCCACACGGGCACAATCCCCGGCTCCCCAACCACCGGCGGCGGAACCTTATGTCTGGCACAATGTGGTCATGGGCGGCGGCGGATTCGTTACCGGCATCATCCCTCATCCCCGCCAAAAAGGTTTGATGTATGCGCGCACCGACGTGGGCGGCGCCTACCGCTGGGATGATTCGGCGCAACGGTGGATTCCCATCACCGATTGGATGGGCATGGCGGATGCAAGCCTGACGGGAATCGAAAGCATCACGGTGGATCCCAACGATCCCCAACGCGTTTATGTGGCCGCCGGCATCTACAACGGGGGCAACGCAGCCATTCTTCGCTCGGATGATCAGGGAAAAACCTTCCAGCGAACCGATGTTCCTTTCAAAATGGGCGGCAACGAGTCCGGTCGCTTTAATGGCGAACGGCTCGCCGTGGATCCCAATCAAGGCGGCATTCTTTTCTTCGGCTCGCGGCATGACGGATTGTGGAAGAGCGCCGACCGGGGAGCGACATGGCAGAAAATTGAAGGTTTTCCCAACATCAGCACCACCAACCAAACGCCGCCGGCGGCTGCCAGTACGACCACCGGTTTCCGTCCGCGTTTCGGCGGTTTCGGCCAGCAGGCGGTCGGCGTCGTGAGTGTGGTGTTTGACCCCGCCAGCGGCCAGCCCGGCAGTCCGACTCCGACGCTATATGCCGCGGTGGCCACAACGGAAACCAATCTTTTTTGCAGCACCGATGGCGGCGTCACCTGGCTGGCCGTCTCGAACCAGCCGGTGGGGTTGCGCCCCAACCATCTTGTGCGGGCGCCGGACGGAATGTTTTATCTGAGCTACGGCCGGGAACCCGGACCCGGTTCGATGAATGACGGTGCGATTTGGAAATTCAATCCGGAAAACGGCGTCTGGACGGACATCACCCCGGTTCACCCCAAAGATTCCGACCAGCCATTCGGCTACGGCTGCGTTGCAGTGGACGCGCAACATCCGTCAACCCTCATGGCCACGACGTTCTGTCACTGGCATCCGCACGATGAAATTTTCCGCAGCACCAACGGTGGCTTGACCTGGACACAACTCTGGCGGACTAATGCCACCGATATCACCGTCTGGGATCACTCCAGCGCGCCTTACACTGCCACCCGTACGCCGCATTGGATGGGCACCATCGTGATCAACCCGTTTAATTCGGACCAGGTGCTGTTCACCACCGGCTACGGCATCTGGTGCTGCACCAATGCGACCGCTGCCGACGCCGGCAAATCAACCCATTGGGTTTTTCTCGACCAAAGCCTGGAAGAAACCGTGCCGCTGGCGCTGATCAGTCCGCCCAAGGGCGCGCATCTGTTGAGCGGATTGGGCGATATTGACGGTTTCCGGCACGATGATCTTGACCAATCACCCGCCGGGGGAACTTTCTCCGGCCAGCGCTACGGCAACACGGAGAGTCTGGCGTTTGCCGAAAAGAAACCAGACCTCATCGTCCGCACCGGCACCGGCGGAGGCCGCGGAACCAACCACATCATTCACGCCTCCATTTCAAAAGATGGCGGCAAGACCTGGAAAACGCTCGCGAGCGAACCGGCCGACAGTTTCGGCGCCGGCCCCATTGCGATCTCGGCGGACGGCAAAACCATTGTGTGGACGCCGCGGGGCAACGAACCAAATTATTCTGTGGATTGGGGAACTCATTGGACGGTTTGTGCGGGACTTTCAACCGGTGTCCGGGTGATTGCCGATCCGGTCAATCCGGCGCGCTTCTATGCTTACAACCCGGATGACGGTCACATCCTGGTCAGCAGCAATGGTTCCGCCTCGTTCACACCGGCGGCGGCGTCCTTCCCCGCGGTCGAAAATTATCGCGGCGGGTTCGGCGGTGGCGGCGGCTCAGGCGCCATGCTGTCGGCCACACCCGGCGCGGAGGGCGATCTCTGGCTGGCGTTCCGCGCCAACGGCCTTTACCACTCCACCGACGCCGGCGCCACTTTCACCAAACTGGACATCGTGTCGGAGGCCTATTCACTCGGATTTGGAAAGGCGGCGCCGGGGAAGAATTATCCCGCCCTTTACCTCGCCGGTAAAGTGGACCCATTCCAAGCCCTCTTTCGTTCCGACGACGCCGGGCAAACCTGGGTGCGCATCAACGACGACCAGCATCAATACGGCTGGATCAATCACGTCACCGGCGATCCGCGCATTTATGGGCGGGTTTACTTCGGCACCGGCGGGCGCGGGGTTGTTTACGGCGACCCGGTTTCAAACACGAAATGATTCTGCTCGAAAGGACCAGGGTTGCGAGCATGCGTCTGAGAGAGCACGTTTGGTTTCCGGCATCAGATTGTGAAACCATGCAGGCATGGATTCTTCAAAAAACTGGATCGGGTCGCAATCGCCGGCCAACTGAACGGCTCGCGCCTAGGGCGCGTGGCAGTAAAAGTTGACCGGCCTGACCGTCGTCCTCGCCGGATGAAGTTCCCTGTCCGTTGTTTCATCAATCGTGTTCATAGCGAGCCTTTCTGTTCATGTTTTCGTGGCTCATGGATTTCATGTTACGTGGTTTAATTTAGTGGTGTGGCGGCACGATAGAACCGAATTGGATACCAACTCGCGTTTGTGTCAGTGAACTGCCATGCACCATTGGTCCCGACAACATTCGTGTAGATTGATTGCCAAATAACAAGCGGCGCCAGATTCGTAGTCGCAAGGACATAGCTGCTGAGGTTCGTCGCGGTCAACAGATAGAGCGTCACACTGCCATCCGTATTGTGAATGATTTTGGAAATAATCGGTGACGGAATCACTATCAGAGTGAATTGGCGGCTTTGCCCAACACCGTTAGTCAGATTGGTAAACCAGATAGTTGCCTGATAAACTCCCGTCGTCAGAGAGTAGGCATTGGAACTCAGACTCACAGTTACGTTGGTTGTTCCACTGTTTGTCAGCGCGCCGCCGCTGGCCGAGGCAACGAGCCAGGATGAGGTGTTAGTGAGCGACCAAGTTAGTGAATTCGTCCCTATATTGCTCAACGAGAAAGTCTCGTTCGTTACGGTAAACGGTCCACCAACTCCACCACAGGCGGTAAAGCCCGTTGCCGGAGTGATCTGTAAGGCCTCAACTGGAGGTATCCTCTCCAAGATAATGAGCGCCAACTCGGTGCTTAGCATCGGGTCTAGCGTGTATTGGCCCACGCCCGAAATAACGTCCTGAGGCCAAGAGCCGTCGCACTGTTGGCTTGCCACTATGGCGTCAGCAAACTGTCCGAACCAGTCCACATTCGTGCCATTGACGGTAATGTTAGTGATGCCTAAACTGCCAAAGCCTTCCATCATACAGTCCATAGCCAAGTAGTTGTG
>Ga0265338_10003092_pt1 | contig 23876 bp, 20 predicted proteins | sample 42126metaG_FD_193579 | JGI IMG/M metagenome (GOLD analysis project Ga0265338, IMG submission 193579) | Rhizosphere microbial communities from Carex aquatilis grown in University of Washington, Seatle, WA, United States - 4-21-26 metaG | ecosystem: Host-associated > Plants > Roots > Rhizosphere... | reverse complement strand
TTCTGATGGAGGACCCGGAAGCGCTGTGGCGGCACAACAAGAAGAGCAAGGTGCTGAAAAAGCTGACCGCCATGGCCGGTCAGCAGCCGGTAGTCGATGCCGAACAATCTTCCGAAGATCGCCACCGCGCGCTGTTCTTGGCGGCTTTGAGCGATTGCGAATTGGTGCCGGCCTCGGACCCGAACACGTCGAGCCAGACCGAACGCTACCTCAAGGTTGTCGCGATGCGGCAGATGGCGGCGACAAACCCCAGCCTCGACATGAACAAGATCGACCTCCGCGCCCTTCGGGTGATGGGCGAGAACGATCCGGAGGACTTGTTCAAGCCGGCGCCACCTCCTGGTGCGCAGGGCCCGTCGCCGGAGGATATTACGGCCCAGGCCACGCTTGCCGCCGCGCAGGCTCGCATGAAGGACGCCGAGACGCGGGCGCAGGAAGCCAACATCAAGGCGCAGAGCGGGATGGCGGAGTTGGCGTCGAAGGAGCGCATCGCCTCGCTTGGCGTTGCCCGCGAGCTCATCATCCACAACTCGGAACAGCAGGCGACGCAGCGCGCCCAGGGCATCGAGAACCAGAACGCTGCGGCCGAGCGGATCCACAAGCTTGCGCTGGCGAACCTCGCCTCTCGTGGGGCCCGCCAGCGTGGCCTCGACGGTCATGCCCACCAGGCGCGAGAGGGCATTATGAACCGCACCCACGAGGCGGTTTCCGATCACCTCGACCACCAGCGTCAGATGGTCGCCGACGAGTTCGGCCGGCATCACGACGCCATGCAGGCCGAGTTGCAGCGCAACCACGAAGCGGCGATGCAGCCGGAGCCGACGGGAGTGGCGCCGTGACGCCAGAGCAGCGGCGACTAGACGAAGTGTGCCGGCGCCGGGGCATTGGCACCAGCGTCCGCGAGCGGATCATTAGGCTCAATCCCAAAACCAAGAGCGGCGGGTCGGTGCGCGGTTGGCATCCGACACGCGGGAATAGGTACCATCGTGTTTTTTACGACCACGTCAGTAAAGGCGAGTTCATCCGCAGGCATGGCCGCGACGCTTGGGACTCGTTACCAAATGGACTGATTTGGAGGGATGGGCGCCGATGTTACATCGAGCGCGCGCCCTACCTCGACAACGTCTGGAAAATCTATGCTGGGCAGATTCCGCCCTGCCAAATAGTGGCGTGGTATCCGACCAAAAAATACGCCAATGATAGGGATTGCGCCGTCGAATACATAACCGGCGACGAGTTTCTGAGACGCTGGGTGGCGCCGTGAGTGTATCGTGAGCCTTTGGGACGCATACGCGGAAGGCTTTCGGGCTGGGCTATCCGGCGAAGACCCTCGCCTGTGTCCGTACGAGAAAATGACGTTTCATTGGTGGGCGTGGCAAAAATTCCATGGCCTCGCGTGCCGGCTAGTGCACCAATGACAACGTCAGTTGAATCGCGTATAGGAGGCGGTCATGGGATATCCAGAACCCGGCGCAGGCTACAAGCACACCCCGAAGTGGCTCGACGATATGAAGCGGGCCGAGGGCGGTTCGACCGACGATAAGGTCAGGCAACACACCTTAAACGCCACGTTCGGTTCGCTACTGCCGCCCGGCGTAACGCCTCATGGCGAAGATGACGACATGCCGGAGACCCAGCAGACTCACGAAGCCATCTATCCGAAGAACGACCTCGACGAGTACAACAAACCGACTGGGGACTGAACATGGCGCATCCGCACCGCAAGGAAGCTTCCGAAGGTCACAACGCAAAGCTTAAGCGGATGACCGAAGATTACGGCGGCGCCGATCCGAGCGCGAACATCGCCAATCCTCAGACCCGCGCCGGTGGCAAGGAAGAGGGTCCGGAGCCGGCGATTGGTTTCGGTGCCGATAGCAACGTGCCTCGTGGCCGCGCCGATCGCGCTGGCCGCAAGCAGGGTGTGTCAAACCCGGTCGCGACGCTGAAGAGCGGCGGTGCCGCGAAGCGCGCGCATGGTGGTCGGACCAAGCACGGCAAGAAGGGTGGCACCCACGTCAACGTTTTGGTTGCCCCGCAGGGCGGTGGCGGCGCTCCGATGGCTCGGCCTGTGGCTGCTGTCCCTCCGATGCTGCCGGGCGCTCCACCTCCTGGGGCAGGAATGCCGCCGAAGCCCCCGATGGGAGCCGGACCGATGCCTCCTGGTGGTCCGATGGGCGGACCGATGCCCGGTGGACCGCCGATGGCGCCTGGTGCGCCGGGCGGTATCCCTCCCGGTTTGATCCCGCCGCGGAAGCGTGGCGGCCCGGTTCACTCTGACGAAAAGCAGGACAAGGGACTTATCCACAAGATTTTGAAAGAGGAAGGTTTGGAGCGTTCCGACAAGCCGGTGAAGGTCCGCGCCCATGGCGGTCACATAAAGCACCACATGGATGCCGGGGCCGGTTCTGGCGAAGGCAGGCTGGAAAAGATTGGTAAGACGGCCAAAGCCGCGGGCGCTCCACAAGCCGTGTAATGGCGAAGGACTTACGCGATATCCAGGACCGGTTTCACCGATCGCTGGCGAAAGTTCTCTACGAAAAGATTGATGGCGCCCGCGAGCAACTGGAAAACGGCGTGCCGGTGGACCAGTATCCGTCGGCAGTCGGGTACATCCGGGCCTTGAAGGACGTCATCGTCTGGGCCGAAGAGGTCGAGCAGGAACAATACGGGCCGGTCAAGCAGCCTGGGCAGGAAGAGTGAAATCCAATTAAGGGGTGATCTATGGCCGATACAGAGGCCGTCGAAGTTGAAGATGACGCCGTAGTCGAAATCGACATTGATGCCGGCGATGCCGGGGCCGAAGGAACGGTCGCGAAGCCCACAAATGGTGCCGACGGCGCCGCCGCTGCGACCACCAGCGCCGCCGACGAAGCCGCCGCCGCTCTGAAGAAGTCCCTCGAAGAATCGAAGAAGCGTGAGAACGCTGCACTCGCCACGGCAGATGCCGAGCGGCGCCGGGCCGATGCCGAAGCGGCTCGCGCTACCGCCAAGGACCGCGAGGTGCAGGCTGCGCGGGAGAACGCAACCAACAGCCAGCTTGTCATCATCACGAACAAGATCGATGCGGCCAAAGGCGCCCTCGAGGCGGCAAAGGTCGAGTACAAAGCCGCGCATGAAGCCGGCGACATCGACAAGCTCACCGACGCGCAGGCAAGGATTAGCTCTGCCGCGGCGCAGATCGAGCGCTTCACCGGCGATAAAGAGACGTTCGAGGCACAAGCTGCGGCACGCGCCGAACGAGAGGAAGCCGAAGCCGCGCGGCCACCGGATCGGTCCGTCGAAGCTTACATCGCGGCTGGCAAGTATGCGCCGGCCGCGGCGGCTTTTCTCCGCGCCCACCCCGATTACTTGCCGCCTGAGTACGGCGGCATTGCCGAAAAGAACGATGCGATGATGGCTGGCCATTTCGCGGCCAAGTCTCAAAGGGTGCCGATCAACAGCGAGAAGTATTTCGAAATCATCGAAACGCACGTCAACGGCAGTCCGGTATCCGCTGCGGCAACGACTACAGCGGCGGGGGAAGGGGCTGGGGGCACTGCACGTCAAGCGGCGCCGCCGCCAAAGAGGACGCCGGTGCCATCGGCGCCGCCGAGCCGCGATCCGCCTCTTGCCGACGGCACTCCCACCGGCAAGCAAACGGTTCGCCTCAACGGCGCGCAGCAGGAAATGGCGCTATTGTCGTTCCCGCAGAAGCAGGGCGAGGACGAGCCGACTTGGCGCAAGCGGGCCTTTGGCACTTATGCCAACGAGTGGGCAAAGGCCAAGAAGGAAGGCATCATCGGCCGCCTCACACATTAACAAGGGAAATTTAAGCAATGGCTGGTTTGGGACTAGCGGATCACGCCGGCAGGGACCCGGCTGAGGAAATCTTCAAGCTCGTCGGTATGAAGAAGGGCAAGCTTGGGGGCTACGAGCTCTCCGCCAATCGCGTTCTGCTCGGGGCTTACAAGCGCCCGGACAAGACGAAGGGTGGCATCATCCTTACGGACTTGACCAAGGACGAAGAGCAAAACCAGGGCAAAGCCTGCCTTGTCCTGGCCATGGGGCCGACAGCCTTTAAGGATGACAAGAACGTCGTTTTCGAGGGCTTTAAGGTTGAGGTGGGAGACTGGGTCCAGATCCATGTCTACGAAAGCCGACCGGTGATCGTGAACGGATACCCGTGTAGGGTCATCAAGGACACGGAGATCGTCATGAAGATTCCAGCCCCTGACCTGATCTACTGAAAAGGGAAAAGCCAATGACCGAGACCGATGCAGACGTCGCACGAGGCAATCGGCCGCCACAGCGCCAGCCACAGCGTGCAGCGCAGCGGCAGCCAGATCATCAACCAGACCACCAGCCGGATCATCTGCCCCCCGCCCGCACCCGTACTCGATCGACTGGGGCTGGGTCGGCGACAACACACGACAGCTACATCAATCTCGAAAACGTTCCGCCCGATACCACGCTGGAGTGGAAGCGCTTTACCGTGGCGGCGCAGGAATATCCTTTCTACCTCCAGGCGATGCGGAAGCAGGGATTTGAGCCGGTCAACCCGCAGGAGCACCCTGACTGGGTCACGCTGCCGCCCGGCTATGACGCCACGACGGTCATCGTCGACGGCTTGATCCTGATGGAGCGGCCGAAGTACCTGACCGATCAGGCGCGCGAGGACGACCGAATCAATTCGCGCCAGCAGGTCGTCATTGCCGAACAGAAGCTTGGCAAGACGCCGAAGGACACGATGACGCGCGACTTCGACGGAGCTCGGCCGAAGATCGTCAAGGAAATTGGCCGCATGGTGCCGATGGCGATCGAGGACTAAATGCGCCCCGACCCTACGGTTAAGTTGGGGCTGCAAAGCTTCGATGAACTGAGGCGTGTCCTCGATAATCTTCCCGATCAGACCGACGGCGATCCATGCGCCATTTGCCAGATCGGCGAGCTTTACATCGAGTTCAAGGTGGCCATGCTCGCCCGGCCTGGTGATGAAAAGATCGTGGAACGGTACGTCGTCTATGAGATGACGCGCCGGCTCAACGAATACCTCGATGAGCGTGGGGGCACCATCTACTGGCGGATACGGTTTGAAACCGACGTTGATGACCACGCGGAAACCTTGCGGCTTGACGTCAACGGTCCGGACAGGGATTTCGCAACCGATCAGCGGTGCATCCAGGACAAAAATTGGCGCCGGGTAGCGGCTTACTGTCGTCTCGTTCGAGCGAAGTTCCCAGCAATGGAGCGGGCTGCGCCGACAGCCGCCATCGCGGCCTAGCATGCTCTCGCGCCGCTTCCTCCTTGGTGGATTGATCGCCGCGCCAGCGGTGATCGCTGCCGGTCACTTGATGCCGCTCCGTGGCATAAAGTTCGATCCGATCTACAGGATACAATCTTGGCCCGTGGGTCAGGATGCCGTAGGCCCATGGATGACGTTCCAGGGGCCGTTGTCCCAGCTTGAAAAGGCCAAGCACGACATGGCGGAAGCGATTGGCGCCGTGTTCGAGACGCCAATCGAGAAAGTTTTGCCACCCGCTCATCGTTTGTACGAAGGAACGGATATCTTAAGAGATATGTGGCGACCGCTTCCTGTCACGGGACCGCTCGGCGCATTGAACTTTGGTGTTCGGGCGTCGCCAGAGGAACGCCACGAGTGGGGAAACTTCATCAGAGCCCACTCTGGGCGCTATGAATCTATTACCGACGAGGAAGGCCGTTGGTGTGGATGGGGAGCGCCAAAGCTTATTCATATCCCGACACCAGCGGAGTACGAGCAGAGCACCGCCGCATTGATCGAGCGACTGGCTAAGGTGCACACCTTGGGCCACCGCGACGCTGACAGGATTTTGCGCGAAGCCGGCTTCGATCTGCCGCGCGTACGCACGAGGCAGCAAACTATGGTATAAGCCCGACCCGTCGGGGGAATCGGGTGGGCCGATGTCGTATGACTACAACGGTTGGGTGACACAGCTTGCGGGCATGCTCGTCATCCCGAGCAATGATCCCAACCTTCAGATCAACCTTCCCACGATTATCGACTACTCCGAGCAGCGGATTTACCGCGAGCTCGATATCCTCAACACCGTTGTCCGGGACGTTGGCGGCACGCTAACGGCCAATAGCCGCAACTTCACTCTCCCGCAGACAAACGGTCGCTTCGTCGTCACCGAAAGCTTTAACGTCTTCACCACCCTTGGCGTTACCACCTCGGGCCGTCAGCCATTGACGCCGATTTCCCGCGAGGCTCTCGACGCGATATGGGGCAGCGAGACGGCGCCCTCGTCGCCATCGATCCCCGAAAAGTTCGCGATGATTACCGACCAGCAGATCATCGTCGGGCCGGCGCCTGACCAAGCCTACACCATGGAGGTAATCGGCACGATCCGGCCGACGCCTTTGAGCTCAACGAACACGCAAACGTACCTCACGCTTTACCTGCCGGACCTCTTCATGGTGGCCTCGTTGATCTACGGCTATGGGTACATGAAGGACTTCGGCGCCATGACAGACGATCCGAACGCGCCGGGAAGCTGGAACCAGCAGTACGACAAGCTATTCCTGTCGGCCAATACCGAAGAGCAGCGGAAGCGGTACGCCGCAATGGCCTGGACGCCGAAACAGCCGTCGCCGATCGCGACACCGCCGAGGGTTTAATCGATGGATATTTGCACTTTCGTTCTGCCGATAGTCTCGACGTTGCTGGCGTGTGCGCCGCAAATGCACTGTGAGCCGGCGAACGGTAAGCAGTATTGCCAGCAGGTCATTGAGGACTGCAATCGCACGACGCCCTATTACGAGTGCAAGCGGCCAGATGGCTCGACCTATACGGCGCCGCTAAGCGAGCATCCGATCTTATTCTTGAACGCGAACTGAGGGGGAGGCCGCTATTTCTGATCCTCAAACGACGAATCTCGGTCTCTACCAGCCGACGCGGGGCAGCGATGCCGGCACCTGGGACAGTCCGGTAAACGCGAACACCGGCGCCACGGACAGTCTTTTCACCAACGTTGCTACGATCGGCCTCACCAATTCCCCCGTTACGCTGACGGGGCCCCCGAATAGCGGTGCCTCCTGGGCCGGCCCGTACCAGGCGCAAAGCGCTCTGATTAAGCTGACCGGCGCCATCACGGCGAACTGCTCCATCACCATCCCGCGGCCCGGCTATTACATCTTCTGGAACCTGTGCACGTCGGGGGCTACCGGACTTTTGGCCGGTTCAAGTCAGGGGTTGTTCTATGTGCAACTGACGACGGGGGTCGGCGGCGGCAAAAATATCGGGGTGCCTCCCGGCCGGAAGTGCCACGTCTTCTCTGATGGCACCGATATGGATTTCGTGAACGCGCAAGATCCTGGGACGGCTTACGATCTTCATGGTGCACTAGCTATGCCGTCGTGGATGACGGCGTGTAGCGTGCTCCCGTATCTCATCAAGGACGGCAACGTTTACAGCAACACCACCTATCCAGGTTTGGCCAGTTATCTCCAAAATTTGTTTGGCGGCACGCCTGGTCTGACCTTTGCCGTTCCCGACGAGTTAGCGCGCGCCCGCATCGGCTACGATACGGTAGGCACCGGGCGCCTTACCGCCGTGATTAGCGGGATCAACGGACGTTTGATGGGGGCAGCGGGCGGCAATCAGAGCATGCAGTCGCACACCCATGGTGCTTCATCTGCGGACAGCGGGCACGAGCACAGTTTCCCTAATGGGGACGTTTATGGAGACGCCAACTCGGGCGGTGGGTTCTTCGGTTTTGGTGGTAGTGGTATCCCTCTTTACAAAGCCGCCCAGACGAACGTCGGCAACGCCAACGTCATCACGACAATTAGCGCCACCGGCAACGGCCTGTCCCAAAACGTGCAGCCCTCCATCGTCTCGTTCCTGCCACTGATTAAGACTTGACGTGACGATATGGCGTTTGGCAGCGTCACTCTTGTCCCCGGCGTAAATGTAGAGCGCACACCGACCCTTTTGCGGGCCGGCATTGCTGTCAGCAGCCTAATTCGATTTCGCGACTCGCTGGTCCAGAAGCTCGGCGGCTGGCTCCAGCTTTACCCGTTCGCCATTTCAGGTGTCCCGCGCGATCTTCATGCCTGGGAGGACCTCAATGGAAACGATCACCTTGCGATCGGCACCACGGGGACCGGTTCTAAGCTTGTCGTCATCACCGACGGCAACCTCCAGGACATCACGCCGCAGACGTTGATATCGAACTTTGCACCGAACTTCTCGACCACGGCTTCAAGTCCGACCGTCAACGTAGTCGACCCCAATATCAGCAACGTCACGGTCGATGACACCGTGTTCTTCAACGTACCGATATCGATTGGCGGTCTCCTACTTTTCGGCCTTTACCCGATCACTCAGATAACGGGGACGCACTCCTACAACATTACAGCCGCGTCAAACGCGACGACGACCGAAACCAACCCGACGGCGACGAACGGAACGACGGCCATCGGCAATAACACCCTTCATTTCGGCACAACTCCGTCGTGGCTCGTCGATGGGATGGTGATTGCCAATCTCACCAACCCGAGCTCTATCCCGCCGAGCACAGTCGTTACTGCCTCTACGGGCACGACCGTCACGATGAATAATAACGCTGCCGCTCCTGGCGTCGGCAATGGCGATCAAATCGTCTTTTGCAGCCTGCCGGTCTTCACGACAACCAACGGCAGCCAGACCGTCGCGGTCGCGTTCATCAACCACGGGCTTTCCATCGGCTCGACTGTCGTTTTCCAGATCCCGACAACGGGGGAAGGCGTCACCATTGGGGGCGCCTATGAGGTGTCCTCGGTCACTGACGTTAATAATTTCGCCATCGCGGCCACCACCTTGGCGACCGGCACCGGCACGTTCGCCATGAACGCTGGCGCCGCTGAACTGGTCTATTACATCGCCTTGGGGCCACCCCCTGCGGGAACCGGCTTCGGTCTTGGCGGCTTCGGCAGCGGCGGCTTCGGCACCGGCACCACCACCAGCGGCTCCCAGACCGGCACTCCCATCACCGCTACGGATTGGACTTCCGACAATTGGGGCGAAATCCTCATCGCGTGCCCGGAGAACGGCCCCATCTATTACTGGGACCCGGAGAGCGGATTTCAGAACGCGCAAGTTATAGCGAGCGGTCCAGCCTTCAATGAGGGCATCTTCATTTCGACAACCGAGCAAATCCTTATTGCTTACGGCTCGTCGGTGTCGGAACAGAACCCAGGCGGTGTCGGTGTCCAGCAGCAGCCGCTTCTCGTGCAGTGGTCAGACGCCGGCAATTTCTTTCAATGGGACCCGGACGCGGCGGACCAGGCCGGAAACTTCCCCATCCCGACCGGCAGCCGGCTCGTGGCCGGCATGGCGGTTTCCAATCAAAACCTGCTTTGGACCGACCTCGACCTATGGGCGATGAACTATATCGGGGTGCCTGACGTCTTCGGCTTCAACAAGATTGGCGCCGGCCTCGGGGCGGTGTCGTCTCATGCCGTCCAGCAGCTTCGCGGTTCGGTGTTCTGGATGGCGCCGAGCAATTTCGCTTCGTACACCAGCAACGGCGCCAACGTGATCCCATGCCCGGTGTGGGATGCGGTGTTCCAAAACATCAACACCAGCTTCCTGCAAAACGTCCGGGCCATGCCGAACACGCCGTACAACGAAGTCGGCTGGCTTTATCCAAGCGCGGCGAGCTCGTCCGGCGAGTGTGACAGTTACGTCAAAATGAACATCACGGAGCCGGGTGCGCCCTGGGACATTGGCCCGATGAACAGATCGGCATGGACCGATGAAAGCGTCCTCGGCATGCCGATCGGCGCGGCTTCGAACGGTCTAATCTACCAGCACGAAGTCAGCCCTGACGCTGCCGGCTCGCCGCTGGTCGCCTCCTTCACCACCGGTTTCTTCTATTTGCAGGAGAGCGAGGACTATACCTTCGTCGACCAGATCATCCCGGATTTCAAATGGAGCACGTTCACCGGGGGCCCGTCGGCGCAGATTCAGATGACGTTCAACGTCGTCAACTTCCCCGGCGACACGCCGATTAGTTACGGGCCATATACGGTGACGCAGGCAACCGAGTTTCTATCGGTTCGGTTCCGGGGGCGCATGCTGAGCATCACCATCACGTCAAGCGACATCGGAAGCTTCTGGCGAATCGGCTCGATCAAGTACCGCTATGAGCCGGCAGGGAGGCGCTGATGGCTGAGCAACCCACCGCTCCTGGCCAAGGTAGCGCCGGTTCGACCGATCTAGCGACCCAGCTTCAAGGCGTCGTCCGCCAACTCACGAACCTCTACAAAAATGGTCAGGAGTTGATTGCTGCTATCCAGGCGGTCAATTTTCCTCAAAGTGTTAAGGGCTACACGGTCGCTACGTTGCCGAGTTCGCCGTCTATCGGTATGTTGGCCTTCATTACGAACGGTGCATCTGCGCTCGCGTGGGGAGCAAATGCTACCGCAAGTACGGGGGCCGTGACTTACCTGGTCTGGTGGAACGGCACGCAATGGTCAGTTCTGGGCAAGTGAGCGAGACAAAAGATGCCGCTTGAGCACTCATCCACCCCCGCTGCACTCCACCGCAACATGCACACGCTGTTCGGGGACATCGGCAAGAGCCCGCACGTCCAAAGCCGCAAGCAAGCCATCGCGATCGCCTTAGAGACGCAACGCCGCGCAGCGGCGGGGCGCGCGGCGGGTGGAATTGTCCCGCATTACGATGCTGGCGGGACTGCCCCCCCTGCGAATCCGGTGACGGCGGTCATAAACGCTTTGAGTGCCGGCGCAGGGACGTCCGGCGTTGCCGCCCCTGCCGGCTCGACCAATACGTCCGCCCCTTCCAGTGTTCCCTCGACCACCTCGACCTCGCCTCCGGTGGCCAACACTCAGGCCCAGGCGCAGGGTGTAGCTCCGGCCGCAGCCGCCACGACGCCAAATGCCGCTGTGGTTCCGGCCGCGACAGGGATCGTGCCTCCCGCACCGAACAACCCGATCCAGCAAAAATTGATGAACCGGGGCGGTGTCGCGCAACGCGCCGGTGGCGGCGGCTTCAATATCGCGGAAGGCCCGCAAATCCGGCCGCCGTATTACGAGCGCAATGCGATGCGGCAGCTTCACGTCGGGCCGGTGCTGTCGAGCGTTCCGGGCCGCACCGACAATCACAAGGTGAAGGTGCCGGCTGGCTCGTACGTCCTGCCGGCGCAGCACATTGCTTCGATGGGGAGCGGGAATACGCTTGCCGGTATGTCGCTGGCGAGCAAGATGTTCAGCGGCCCGTACGGCGCCGGGGCGCCGAAGATTGCGCATGGCGCTGGTCTACCGAAGCCGCCGAAGCCGATGACGAAGTTCTGGACCGGTGGCTACAGCGAAGGGGGCGCGCGCGGTACCGATCACTTCGAGCCGGTCGACGTTGATATCAGCGGTGGCGAGTACGTCATCCCGCCGCAAGTCATCATCGCCAAGTTCGGTAGCCTGAAAGCCGGGCACAAGATTCTCGACAAGTGGGTGATGGACACCCGCAAGAAGGAAATCGAAACCCAGAAGAAGCTGCCGCCTCCGGCGAAGCGCTGGACAGGTGGCGGCGTTGGGCTGGAAATCGCATTGAGGTGGGCAGCATGAACCGTCGCTCTGTCCTAACCGCAATCGCCGCTATTCCGTTCGTTGGCCACATCGTTCCGGTATCGGCCGAAGCGGCAGCACCACGCTATCCGGTAGCGTTAAGTGCAGTGCGCGATTTATTGTGGCCCGGTTTGCGGATGGAGCTAGGTGGCGTCTTTCTCGATCACCGGTACCCGGTTGATGGCGATATCATAGTCGACATTGAGCATGATCGCCTCATTGTGATTGTCGCGAAAAGCGACATCCGGCGCGTTGTTAAGGGCTTCATTGAACGAAGCGATATCGCGGACCGCAGTTACATCGGAAAATTTCGGCCGATGCTTGTCAGGATGGCTGAACTGCTCAACGGTTCTTCTGATGCGATCCCGTGTGAATATGACGTGCCCATGGAGACAATTACATGAGATCGATCGACGACAAGCCGATTTTCGCCAACCTCGTTGTTGGCCAAGGGATCAACAATGGCGTCGTCAATATGACGTTGGGCGCCTTCCTGTTTTCACCGTCAGAGGACGGCAAAACGGCAGTCCCTGACCCGGTCATTGTTGGCCGGCTGCGCATGGATATCCCGTGCGCGCGTCAGATGATGGCCAGCCTTCAAAACCTCCTTCAGTCGCACGATGCGAGCGTCGCCACGGCAAAGGCGGCAAACGGCGACGGCGCGGAGGCCAAGCCGGAGGAAGCGGAAAGGTCGCTTAATTAAATGCAGCAGGAATTGCCAAAAGTTCGTCTTGCTGCTCCGGAGGATGAGCCGGCCATCATGGAGATGTGCCGGCGCTTGCATGCCGAGAACGGCTTGTTCACGTTGAACGAGGCCAAGGTTGCCGCGCTGCTTCAGAGATATTACCAGCGGGATGGCGTCATCCTCGGGGTGATAGGTCCTGTCGGCAAGCCAGAAGCTTCGACCTGCATCATGCTGTCAGACTACTACTACAGCGACGATACCCACCTCGCCGAACTTTGGAATTTTGTCGATAAGGAGTACCGCAAGTCCAAAGCTGCGGAAGCCTTGATTCGATTCGGGATGGAGTGCGCGCAGAAGATGTCGCAGAACCTTGGCGCTCAATGCCCGTTCCTGACCGGCATCATCACCGACAATCGAACGGCTGGGAAAGTGCGGCTATATCACCGACTGCTCGGTCACGCCGCGGGTGCGTTCTTCATTTACAACGCGAAATGGGACCACGAGCCGATGGAGGACCACGGCGCGTTGGCGGTCAAGCTCCGCGAGGCGGCCAAGCTTTGCAACGACCGCAAGGTGACGTTCGAGGTGGCACAGCGAAAAATCGGGCCGCTATTGCGCGAGGCGGCCGAAGCCGTCAGTTCCGAGGACAAGATTTGGGGGCCGACACGACCGGCCAATAAGGGGGCGGCGCAGGCTGCGGCTTCCTGATGTGCGGGGGCAATAAGAACACCACTACCACTACCTCGACGCCAAACTCTACAGCATTGGCGGCGTACCAGGGACTATTGCCCCAAGCGGCGAGTGTCGCGTCCACGCCGTACACGCCGTACGGCGGTGAGGGCGTCGCGCCTGTCGATCCGCAGCAATACGCCGGCATCCACGGCATCAATGAGAACGCTTATTCCGCGCTGCCATACATCGGGGAATCGGAAGGTCTAGCCGCTGGTGCGGCGACGCCGATCACGTCCGGCGATATCCAGCAGTACGTCAATCCCTGGACGTCGAACGTCGTCAATGCGACCGAGCAGCAATTCGCCAACACGAACGCGCAGCAGCAACAGCAGGTCGAGGGCAATGCCATTTCCTCTGGCGCCTTTGGCGGCAACCGTGAGGCGGTCGCACAGGGCATCCTTGCGAATCAGCAGCAAACCGCCGAGGCGCCGATCATCGCTGGCTTGGAGAGTTCGGGCTACACTCAGGGCGTCAATACCGCACTATCCGAACAGCAGGCCCAGGAATCCGGGGCGCAAAATATCGGGGCTCTTGGTGTGGCCGGCGAGAACGCCGCACTTACCGGGGCGAACGCTCAGATCGGCGCCGGCACGCTCGAGCAGCAGACCCAGCAGCAGACTGACCTGTGGAACTACCAGCAATTCCTCAATCAGTTGGCCTACCCGTTCCAGACGACGCAATGGCAGTCCGGCATCGATACCGGTGTCGGCTCGCAGATGGGCGGCACGTCACAGACGGTGAATCCAAACCCGAACTTGTTCAGCCAGCTTGGCGGCCTCCTGACATCCGGCGCCGGCATCTTAGGCGGCACTGGTGCTTTTGCCGGCGCTGGCGGTTCTGCCGGGTGGCTTGCGCCCGCGATTGCCGCCTTGGCGCGCGGCGGTGGTGTCCCTGCCGACGGTGTTGCCAATCGGACGCCAACGGTACCGGAGTCGCCACAGACATTGCGCTTGCAGCAGCGGCAGCTTATCGCCGGGCACCGCCGCGTGCAGATGTTCCCCCATGGGAGCAGAGAATTGTCGCTGCCTCACGGCATGTCGCGCGTTTCCGTGCACGGCGAGGTTTTCCACTTCAACCCGAAGCTTATCAGCGGTGCCGAGGTGCGGCGGACCGTCGAACATGGCGACGAGCATCACTTGCTCGACCTTGGCCCGTTCTCCAAGCACGAGATCATGGCGCGGATGCACGGCGGCGAGATACCGGTGGCGGTGGTCGAGCGCCATCCAGACGGTACGGAAGCGCGCGCCGCGGCGGGTACGCACGTCACCGCTCCCCACCAGGCCGCTCACATGGCGCGGACCATGTCGCCCGGCCATCAACTGCACTTCGAGGATCCAAGATTTACCGTGCTCAGCCGCGTGCACCATCATCGTGCCTCTGGCGGTATGGTGCCCGGCTTTGACGACGGTGGCGCCGCTACCGGTGTCGCAGCCGCGCCCTATGGGGCGGTCGGCTCGCCGTACGGCTCGGCCAAGATTTGGGTGCCGCAGGCGTCCATCACCAGGGGCCCAGGCGCTCCGCCTCCGCCGCAAACGCAGCAACAGCAGCAAACGCAGCAACAGCAGCAGCCGTCACTGACGAACCAGGCCAATTCGGTTGGCCAACTCGCCAATGCCATCCGCAACGGCATGAACACGCCGGCTCCGCCGACTAACATCCTACCGCCGACACCGGCGAGCGGGGTGGTTCCAAGTGGTGGCGGTGGAGGTGCCTACGCCGGCCTCCCCCTCAATGCGTCCCCGATGATCGGCTCGCCATCCGGTGGCGATAGTAGCGCCGGAGCGGTGTATCGCCGGGGCGGTGTAGTTCACCATTACGCCGACGGCGGCGGCAATGGCGGCAATGGCGGTAGCGACTCGATGACGGCGAACGGCATCAATCCCGATCTCGTCGCGGCGGCGCCGGACTTCTTCAGCGAGACGGCCATGGAGAGTGGTCGGCTGCCGTCGTTGGCGCCGGGATACGCCGATGGCGGCGGGGACAGCGATCCCGACGTTGATGTTTCGGCCAATGGCGTCGTTCCGGCTCAGACGCCGGACAGCATCGTTGTCCCACCGGGTTATGGCGCCGGGCCACCGGTTCGACTGGCTTCCAATGATGGTGTTTTACCGCCCGAAGTGACCAAGGGCACGAGCGGGGGCGCCCCGCCATCCCTGACCAATGCCATCCTGAACCAAGAGAGTGGCAATCGTAACAATGTCGGAGTTAGTACCGATAACGCTCGGGGCCCAGGTCAAATTTTGCCTCAGACGTTTACGCAATACGCGAAGCCCGGTGAGCGGATTGATGATCCAGACGATAACCGTGCCGTCAGCAAGCGCATCCTCGATGATTATTGGCATCGCTATGGTGGCGACCCGGCTCGTGCCGCCGTGGCCTATTTTTCCGGACCAGGCAATGTTGCACCTCCAGGTAGCCCGACGCCATGGATCAAGGATGCCAGCGACGGTAATGGCAAATCGACCTCGTCCTATGTGAGTGACGTCCTCAATCGTGGGGCCGGAGAGCCAAGAACCAGCGGTGCGGCGGCGCCATCGCCAAGCGCGTCCGCGTCCAGCGGGGTCGCGCCATCCCCCGATATCGACTGGTCGTCAAAGTCCAAGCTGTGGCCGGCGCTCATCATGGCGGGCGGCAGCATGATGGCGTCGCACTCGCCCTTCGCCGGGGTTGCGGTGGGCGAGGGGATAGTCTCCGGCGCTCAGACCTATGCGCAGGAGAAACAGCAAGAACAGGCCGCCAAACTCAGTCAGGACAAGATCAACCTCGAGGCCAAGAAGCTCGACGACGACCTCACCTATCACCGTCGCCACCTCGACGTTTTGACGCAGGAAGCGAACACCCACCAGAAATCGGAGGAATCGCAGGCGCAGTTCCGGCAGCGCTTGAACCTCACGCCGACCGGTCGTGAGACGGCGGACGGCCATCCGATTATGATAGACAAATACAGCGGCCGGACCGTGGATGGTGTCACCGGTGGCCCGATCGATTCCGGGGTCGAGACCCGACCGTCGAAGATGAATTTGAAGCCGGCCGGGATAGAGACGGAAGAGGGTCATCCTATCCTTTTCGATTCCACCAGACCGGGGAGCGCGTTTGACGGCGTGACCGGCATGCCAGTACCGGCCGATGTGAAGACGCGACCGGCGCAGCACGCCGCGGGCGCGGTCGAGGGCATCGCCAATCGTCTGCTCGATGAGAATCAGAAGCAGCGCCGCGACAACCCGGCTCTTCCTGAAATGACGTTCCAGGAGGCTCTCGTCCTGGCGCATAAAGCCCCGAACGCGGATCAGGAAACGATCCGGCGCCTTACCTTGGCGCAAGGTGGGTGGAAGGCGTGGAGCGCCGAGCCCGCCAACATGGGCAAGAAGAACGCACCCGAATCGACCTTGGATTATTGGGAAAAGCGTTACGGTGTATCGCCGACACCAGCTACCCCAGGAGCCGCGCCGGCTGCAACGGCACCGGCCGCGCCCGCAACAACCGCCGCGCCGGCTGCAACTCCGGCAGCAAAACCGCCCGAGCCACCACGACCACCTAGCGTTCCGCCCGACGCTAAGCTACAGCGTAGCAAGGCAACTGGGGCTTATCGCTGGGTGGCGCCTGATGGAACCATCTACGCTGCGGACGGTACGAAGCAGTGACGGCATTTGCTGACGACTGGGAGGATGTCCCAGCGTCGGCTCCGAAACCGAGCGCTGCTGCACCTCCACAACAGCAACCACAACAACAGACTGCCCAAGCTGACGACTGGGAGGATGTGCCGCAGTGGCGCGGCTACGCGCCTGTTGCCGTCTCCGGTGTCACTCAAGGCGCCGTAGGGGCCATCGGCTCCGCGATTTCCGGAACGGCCGAGCTCCCCGCGGACTATAACCGGCGCACGCTGGCGACACTCGATCGCGTGGACCGGGGCGAAAAGGTCCCCGCATCCGAGGATCCGATCGGCTACCAGGACATGGACCCGGAGACGCGCAAGAGCGTCCGGGCCGATGTCGAGCGCGCCGCAGGCGCCTACAAGCCGCAGGAAACCCCTGTCTACAAGGCCGGCGAAGCCGTCTCTAAGTTCGGCGAGCGCATTGCGCCGATGTCGCCAACGGAAAAGGAAAGCATTACCGGACGCGCGGCCATGGGCGTCGGCAGCATGGCCCCGGCCATGGTTGCCGGCATGGCACTGGGCCCGGAAGCCGGCCTTGCTATTGGTGCCGGACAGTTCGGTCTTTCCAGCGCTCACGAAGAAGCCGAAGCCGCTCGCGCAAAGGGGGCGACACAAGAAGAAGCGGCCCAAGCGGCGCGGGCCGGTTTTGCGCTGGGTGTTGGTGGGGCGCTGTTACCAATCCATACCGTTTTGAAGCCGATCGAGCGTTCGGCGCCGGGCATAGTCGATTGGGCAAAGGCGAGGCTGACACACGCCCTCCAGGGGGGCGCCGTGTTCGCGACAATCGGGGAGGCGCAGGAGTGGCTGGGACAACAGATAGCGCAGAACTTTTACGATCCGAACGCCGGATATTCCTTCGATGTCCGGCGTGTACTCGGCAACTTGCTCGGTGGGAGCTTCCTGAGCGCACTGACTCCTACGCCATACCATGGGGATACTTCGGCGCGCGCTGGTCAGCCTGCTGCCGGGACGACGGAAGGAAAGGCGCACACTGACGCGCTGGCGGATATCCTCGGGCCCGAGCAGCCACCGCCTCCGCCTGGCGGTGGTCCGACCCCTGAAGATGTCTCGATCCTTGGCGGCCCGCGGCAGGCCGGCGAGCGGGAAAGCTTGCAGGACATGCTCAGCCGGAACGCTCCGGTCGATGAGCTCGCCGCGCATCCCCTCGTTCAGGCCGCACTCAAGCAGAACCGGGCCGCGGTGCCGACCGGCACTCCGGAAGATTTCGCCAACCCGGAGTGGCGCGCGGCGCGCGTTTACAACATCGATGGCGACGAGGTCCAAGGCTGGGATAATGCGGTCAACGCTCTAACCAAGCACGCCGAAGGCTATTCACCATTTGGGCCGGTGCAGAACGAGCGCCGTGCCATCTTTGTGCTTGGCCCACCGGCCTCCGGTAAATCGGCCATTTCCGAGCCGCTGGCGCGCACCTATCGCGCGGCGATCGTCGATGCCGACGACGCCAAGAAAATATTCCCAGAATATCGCGGCGGATTGGGCACTGGCGCCACTCACGAAGAGAGTTCGAAGCTTTCGAAGGATGTCCTGTACGGCCTCATGGAGCGCGGCGCCAACATCATCCTGCCGAAGGTTGGCGACAACCCCGAGAGTATCCGCAAGCAAATCGAGACGCTTAAGGCTTTGGGCTACACCGTCGACCTCGCGCACGTCGCCGCAACCCCAGAGATTTCCGGCCGTCGCAACATCCAGCGCTTCCTGCGTACGGGACGCCTGGTCGATCCGGATTATCTCAAGGAAGTGGGTGACAAGCCAAAAAAGACGGCCTATATGCTGAGGGGTGAGGCAAACGATTTCGCTGATGCCGACACATCCCAAACAGGAAAATATGAAGTCATCGAAGGCGCCGGTGCGCTCGCCGACACCCTCAGAGCAGGCCGCTATGGTCGACCGGGATCAACTGGCGGCGATGCAGGAACTGCTCGAAAAGAGACAGGCAACGAGCCCCTCATCGGGCAGCCCGCCTCCGGGATCGCTCCCCACCGGGTAACGGCTGCTGACGGCACCGCCGTCAGCACGACGCCGATCGTCGTCGAGGCGGACAAACTCCGCACCTCCCAAGATCCAGGCTACGACCCGACGCTACAGCCCCGGCAGCGCGAACGCGCCGCGAGCCAGGCGCAGGTCCGCGACATTGCCGGCAATCTCGACCCTGAAAGGCTCGGCTATTCGGCAGAGGCGGACCGTGGTGCGCCAATCGTCGGACCTGACGGGATGGTCGAGAGCGGGAACGGGCGCATCCTGGCCCTCCGTAGGGTCTACGAACAGGGTGGGCCGGCCGCGGAAGCCTATCGGGACTGGCTGACCCGCCAAGGGGTTGACGTCAGCGCCTACCGGCATCCGGTGATCGTGCGCCAGCGGCAGTCGCCAATGACGCCGGAACAGCGCCGGGCCTTCACGGTAGCGGCCAATCAGGCGGCAACTCTGGCCATGTCGGCCCCGGAACGGGCAATGTCCGATGCCGGGCATATCAATCCCGGCATGTTGGGCCTCATCCACGACCCTGCCGACCTTGGCGCCCCTGCCAATAGGCCGTTCTTCCGGGCTTTTGTCGCCGCTTTACCGCAGTCCGAACAGGGGCTTATGGCCGATGCGCGCGGCGCGCTGTCCGCCGAAGGTTTGGCAAGGGTCCGGAACGCCGTCCTGGCCAAGGCTTACGGCGATGCCGGCATACTCTCCCGCATTGCGGAATCGACCAATGACGAAGTGAAGTCGATTTCCAACGCTTTGACCGCTGCGGCGCCCCAGTGGGCGCGGTTCCGGGCCGAAGTCGAGGCCGGCCGGGTGCGGCCGGATATGGACGCGACCCCGGAACTGCTCGATGCGGTCAACCGGACCGCCGACATCCGCGGCCGCGGCGACAAGCTGGACGAGTACCTCGCCCAACGGGATGCCTTTGATCGCCTTCCGGACCTGACCGAAGGCTTCATGCGGATTTTCTACGACCCCAAGGGGCGGCGCGCGGCCAGCAGTCAACGTATCAGTGACGCCATCCGCTTCTATGCCGATGAGGCCGAAAAGGTTAACGCCGAAAAGGGGTTAGACCTGGAACTTACCCCAGTGGAACCGCGGGATATCCAGCGGCTTGCCATAGACAGGGAGTGGGAAGATGTCGGACCAGAAGTTCCCGACCGCGGCGGCGCTGGTGATGGCGCGGGCGGCGAAGCGGGTAGCGGTGAAGCACGGGGACCTTGGCTTGGCGAGGGCCGCAAAATCGTTGGGCCACGCGGCGAACGCCTCTTTAGCGAAGAGGATGCCGCTGCTCAGCAGCCAACGCTCGACCAACTCCGTGAAAGAGGGATAGCGGTCGAAAAGGTGCCGCTTGCCGGTGGCAAGAAGGGCGAGCAGTATGTCATCCCCGGAGCGGAGAAGATCACCGCCGCGGAACTGCTGCGGCGCCGCGCCGCCGAGCCGATGCGGGGAAGCGTTCCGCAGGAGATACCTGGCGGGTTGTTCGGCGATCTACTTGGACAATCGAACCTTTTAGACATTGTTTCACGGAAACCACGCAATGAAAAAGAAGCGGCAGAGCAAATTGACGCGCGACGAGCGCTTAGCGAGAGCGATGGCGGGCAGCCGGAGGGGCGCCCGCGTCCGCAAGCAGATGAAGCTCGCGCGCCAGCAGAGGGATTGACACCACCGGAAACGGTGCCAAATAATGCCACAGACTTATTTGGGGAAGAGCCCAATGGACCAGGACCAGCCAGACCCGCTCGCGGATCGGTACGCCAAGGAGCACAAGGACTTCCTGGAGGACAACAACCCAACCGTCCTGTCCGGGCAAAGCGACCCGACCAGTTATCTCTCTTCGGTGGGGAGCCAAGCGGCCGACCGGCTGCGGTTCCTAATGAGCCAGTACCAGCACAGCCCGGAGGTGCAGAAGTTACCGCACCTCCAGCAGGTCCGAGCGTTACAAAGCCGCCACCACGAAATCGAAGAGACGATTCGGGACGAACTGCTCCACCAGCCACGGCCGGAATAAGAGAGGCCGAGCAGAAAATCGCGGAGCGGTCACGCTCGAATTATCGCATCACTCCGGAAGATTTGGTCGGTGTCGGCGGACCGAAGCAAAAGGTTCGCCAGAACATCGATGCCATCCGCACGCTTAAGGCGATCGAGGATGAAGGCCGCGAGGCGACACCGGGCGAGAAAGCCGTTCTCGTCAAATACGTCGGCTGGGGTGCCTACGCGCAGGATATGTTTGCTGCCGGCAAACGTACTGGCTGGGAGAACGAGCGCGATGCCTTCCGAGCACTTGTCACGGACGAAGAGTTTGATGCGGCGAGAGCATCAACGCTTAACGCGCATTTCACTTCGCCGGATGTTATCCGCGGCATGTGGGATGCACTTTCCCATTTGGGCTACGAGGGTGGCACGGCACTCGAACCAGCCGTGGGTGTCGGTCACTTTATCGGCCTCATCCCGGATAAGGTTGCACCTCGGACGGCTTGGACCGCCGTCGAACTCGATCCGCTAAGCGCCCGCATCACCAAGGCGCTATACGGCGGCACCGATGTTAACCAGCACGGCTTCGAGGAACTGAAACGGCCATCGAACTACTACGACTTGGCAATCTCGAACGTGCCGTTCGGCGACTACCACATTTCGGAAAAACCCTATGGCAGTTTCCCGATCCACGATTTCTTCTTCGTCAAATCTCTCGACAAGGTGCGACCGGGAGGCGTCGTCGCTTTTATCACCTCCCGCTTCACCATGGACCGTCAAGACGCGGGAACCAGACGGCTACTTTCAAAGTCTGCCGATTTGGTCGGTGCCATCCGACTGCCTGGGGGAGACAGGGGTGCTTTTGCTGGCAACGCCGGTACGCAGGTCACCACCGACGTTCTCTTCCTCCGCAAGAAAATCCCCGGCGAGGCTCCGTTCCCCGGCGCCGACTGGGAAGGGCTGAAAGAAGTCCAGACGCCGGAGGGCCCGGTCCAGATCAATCGATACTTCGCCGATCATCCGGACATGATGCTCGGTGAAATGCGGAAGCAGCGCTCGATGTACCGGGCCGACGAACCGGTATTGATCGGCAACTCCGAAGACCTGCAAGGCCAGATCGCGAAGGCCGCGGCAAACATGCAGCCCGGCGCGATGACGCCGCGGGCGACACCGAAGCCGGAAACGATTGATTCCGCCGACATCGAGCACGGCACCAAGGACGGCAACTACTTCATCAAGGGTGGCAAGCTTTACCAGCGCGAAGCCGGTGTCGGGCAGGAGCGCCGGCTATCAGATGCGCAGCATGATCGTGTCGCCCGCTTCATCGGCATGCGCGGCATCTATAACGACCTAGTCCGGGCACAGCTTGATGGTGAAGGCGCCAAGGCCGAAAAGCTGCGGGAGGAATTGCGCGACCAATACGATGCCTTTGTCAACAAATATGGTCCGATCAACAAGGAAGAGCGCACCGTCACCTCGCGGCTTAACAAGGCCGGCGAGCCAGTCGTCATCATCCGCCGCCCGAACTTTGATGCGTTCGCCGATGATCCCGATGCCTACAAGGTTTCGTCGATCGAGAACTACGACCCTGAAACCGGGAAGGCGAAGCGCGCCGATATTCAGAACAAGGATGTCATCGCGGCTCCGCGCGAGGCGGAAATCCATGGGCCCGGCGATGCCTTGGCGGCGGTGCTCAATGACACCGGCCGTGTCGACCTCGACCGCGTCGCCAATACTCTCGGGGTTGAAACGGTTGATGAGGCTGCCGGCGCGCTAGGCGACCTGATCTATCACGATCCCGATGGGCGCCAGTGGAGGACGGCGGACGAATACCTCAGCGGCAACGTCGTCAAGAAGCTGGAAGAGGCGCGTGAGATTGCGAAGTCCGATCCGACCTATTTGCGGAACGTGGCGGCGCTGGAAAAAGTGCAGCCGACTCCGATCGCGCCAACCGACATCACGGCCCAGTTCGGTGCTCCGTGGGTGCCGGCCGATGCCTACGCCAACTTCCTCAAGGAGGTGATGGGCGCTTCTGGGGTCACCATCAAAATGGTGCCGGTCACCAACGAGTGGAAGGCGCGCGTTTCAGGATTTGGCCGCGATGCCTATGCGAAGTACGGCACGCCGCGCACCGATCCCGGCAAGATACTCGATGCCGCGCTGAACGATCGTCAGATCACCGTCTACGATAAGGGCGACGAAGGTAAGCAGAGCGTTAATCAGAAGGCGACGGAAGAGGCGCGCAACAAGGTTCTCGCTCTCAAAGAGGCGTTTACCGGCGACCCCGACCACGGCATTGACGGCTGGGTCTGGCAGGATCCCGAGCGCGCAGAACGCCTGGCCGCGATCTATAACCGCACTTACAACAATCTAGCGAACCGCAAGTTTGACGGCTCGCACCTCACGCTGCCGGGCCTTAATCCGATGTTTTCGGATCGGCAGCATCGCCTGGATGCAGTCTGGCGCATTATCCAGAACGGCAACACGCTACTCGCGCACGTCGTTGGCTCCGGCAAGACGGTCACCATGATCGCGGCCGGTATGGAGCAGAAGCGTCTCGGCCTCATCAACAAGCCGGCCTATGTGGTGCCGAACCACATGCTGGAGCAATTCAGCCGTGAGTTCATCCAAGCCTATCCCAACGCAAAAGTCCTGGTGGCAAAGAAGGAGGAAATGACACCGGAGCACCGCAAGGCGTTTATCGCCAAGGCGGCGGCGAACGATTGGGATGGCGTCATCATCACGCATGACGCCTTCGGCCGCATCAATATGAACCGGGACTTCCGCGAGAAATTCATCAACGACCAGATTGATGAACTCGAGCGCGTTATGAAGGCCGAAATTAAGGAGTCCGGTGGTGACAAGAAAGACCCGACCGTTAAGGCGCTCGAAAAGGCAAAGAAGCGGCTTGAGGAAAAGCTTGCGAAGCTGATGAACGAGGAACGGAAGGACGTCGGTCTCAACTTCGAGGAAACCGGCATCGACCATCTGTTTGTCGACGAGGCGCACAAGTTCAAGAACCTCAGCTTCATCACACGGAAACAGCGCGTGAAGGGTTTGGCGCAGGGTGACAGCCAGCGCGCCGAAGACCTGTTCTTGAAGATGCAATATCTCGAACAGAATCGGCCGGGGCGTTCCGGTGTGTTTGCAACCGGCACGCCGGTATCGAACACCATGGCCGAGCTCTGGACGATGCAGCGCTTCCTCCAGTTGGATAAACTGAAAGAGCGTGGCCTGGATAATTTCTACAACTGGGCAAAC
>Ga0265338_10003091_pt1 | contig 23877 bp, 22 predicted proteins | sample 42126metaG_FD_193579 | JGI IMG/M metagenome (GOLD analysis project Ga0265338, IMG submission 193579) | Rhizosphere microbial communities from Carex aquatilis grown in University of Washington, Seatle, WA, United States - 4-21-26 metaG | ecosystem: Host-associated > Plants > Roots > Rhizosphere... | reverse complement strand
TAACTCTGTGCGCTCCCCGGTTCTCCTGCGGCCTTCTCCAGCACAACCCGGTGTATCTCCAGACGGGCCTTCTGCAGGTCTGCAGCCGACTGCGCTTCCCTGGCCCGTTCTTCGAGGCCGCGCTTCGTGAGCCGGTACTCCAAGATCAGCCCAAGGGAGCTAACCAGCGCAGTCGCCGCCCCCAGCGTCACCAGCGCGGCCCACGCCCCACCAGGCACGGCGCGCGCCGATGTCATCCGGAGCACCGCGAAACCAGCGACCCCCAGGCCACTAGTCCCTGTCGTTCCGGCGATTCCGGCCGCGATCTTGCCGAGGCTCGTTGATGACACCGGCGCCCTCCCCTCGCGTGGGGTCCAAGCTGACTGATCACTATTTAGTGGCTCAGGGCGACGCCGCTGTGACACCTGGTGCATTTCAAGGCGAATGGCATGGGACTGTCGCTGTGTGACGGGCCGGCGCAGGCGCCCGGGACGGCAGGCCGCCGTGCGGCTTGGTCAGTCACGATGAAGCCCGGTACCTGGGTACCGGTTCGGCTGGTGGGATTGCGTATTCAAGTAGTGCGTGTTCTCCGTCGAATGTGGCGCGAGATCACCTTCCGTGGCCGGGGAGGTGCATGGTGGCTTCCTTGGGCTGAGCAGCGGTGGGCCCGGAAGCCGAGGCTGACCCGCGCGGGTTCAAGCAAGCTGTCGTGGCGGCGGAGGAACGGCTGGAGGAGGTGGAGGGCCTGTGAAGCTTAGCGAGTTGCCGACCTTGCAGGAGGTCGTGGACCGCCAGCGCGAAGACCCTGAGTTCCGGGAGGGGTGGGACCGGTCCGTCTTCGCCCGTGAGGTGGCCATCCGCATTGTCCGGTACCGGGGGGACCGTGGCCTGACCCAGACGGAGCTGGCGCGGGCGGTGGGGATGAAGCAGCCGGTCATCGCCCGGCTGGAGCGTGGTGAGCGGCCGCCGTCGCTGGCGACCTTGGCCAGGATCACGGCCGGGACTGGCATTGAGTTCCACCTTGATGTCCGCGATGGCGCCGTCGCGCTCACAGCCTGACTGAACGTGCCGCATGGTGACGGACACGAAGGCCAAGTGCCGGGCTGTGTTGAACAGTGCCGTCTTGGCTCATAACCCAGAGGTCGCAGGTTCAAATCCTGCCCCCGCTACCAGTAGTTGCAGGTTAGAGGTCTGATCGCCAGGACGGCGGTCAGGCCTCTTGATCGTTAGTCCGTGGTTCGTCCGCGGGACTGGCCCCGGAGCGCGGCACCAGGCGGGTGGGATCGGGCGAGAACGGCACAGTCGGCTGGACTCCCGGGGTGCCCGACGCCTCGGGGCGGCTCATGAATCCCCATTGGTGACGCCCGCCACTCGCCTGTCCTCATAGGTGTGGGCATGGGAGCACTTGCTACGTATGCGACGACTTCCCTGGGTGAGCGGGCCCGCTGGCGACGAGAACGGGCCGCCCGATGGGACGAACCCCGAATGCGTGCCTATGCCGAATATGGCGATGCGGTCAAGGCGGTGCCGTTTCGCGCCGCCGCGGCGCTTCCCGCACCGGGCTCAGCCTCTTCGAGGCCCGCCCGGTGCGGGCGCGCCGAGATCGTGTCAGCTGCCCTCGGCACGCTTCTTGAGGGCCTCGTTGAGAGCCCGGAAGCTCGCCTCGGCGTTGGTGAAGGTCTTGCCGCCAAAGGCGGTCAGGACGCCGCGGAAGGTCTCGCTTTGCTCCACCTTGGTGCCGCCGCCTGCCGGGGTCAGCGTGAAGCGGTGCTCGCCGCTCATGATGCCGGGCAGGCTGGAAGCCCACCTCAGCTCCGCGCCCGGGTCGGCGACGGTGATCTTCGGCTTGACCGTCATCATCCGGCCGTTGGCCGGATGGACACTCCGCAGCGTGATCCTGCTCCCGGCGGCGACCTGCCCGGATGCCTCGCGGAACAGGGGGTTCCACTCCGGGTAGCGGCCCAGGTCGGTCAGAATCGCCCACACGGCGTCGGGCGGGGCGTCGATCTGGATGGTTGCAGACGCGGTCTTCATGCGCTGTCCTGCCTGTCTCTTCCCGGCCGCAGGCGCGGCGATCCCGTCATTTTCGTCGTGCACCGTACGCTGTTTCCACGATACTACGTACGGTGCACGATGATAGGTAGGCTGAGGGTGATGGCATCATCCGGTGATCCCCGTCCCGGCGCCGGAAGGCCTGCTCGTGCCGCCAGGACGCAAGACCCGCGGGCATCGATCTGGGACCTTCCTGAGCACGGGACCCGCGGGCCCAGGCCCCGGCACGACCGTGCCGCCATCGCCGCGCTCGCCGTGCGGATCGCTGATGCCGAGGGCCTGGAGGCGGTCAGCATGCGCCGGGTGGCCGCCGAGCTGGGCATCGCCGTCATGTCCCTGTACAACTACGTTCCCGCCAAGGATCACCTGGCCCAGCTGATGACCGACCAGCTGGTCGGCGAGTACGCCTACCCCGACCTGCCTGCCCCGGACCCCCGCGCGGCCATCGCGGACGTGGCCAGCCAGGCCCGGGACATCGCGCGGCGGCACCCGTGGCTGGCCGGGCTGATGCAGCGCCCGATGCCGCCAGGTCCCAACGGGCTGGCCTACCTGGACTACTTCCTCGGGCTGCTGGCAGGCTCCCGGCTCGATACCGGCGCCAAGCTCGAAGTCATCGCCATCATCAGCGGCTTTGCCACCATGTACGGCGCAATGCAGGCAGCTCTCCCCGATGAGCAGGCAGGCCCGGCAAGTGCAACGGAACAGAACGCCGCGCAGGTCCAGGCGTTCGCCCGGGCGGCGACCAGCGGCCACTACCCTCATCTCGCCGCAGCCCTCACGGCCGCCGGGCCGCCACGCACCCGCGACGACATCTTCGGATCCTGCATCGAGCGCCTCATCGAACTCGCCGGACCAGAGCTAGAAGAGACCCGGTGACCAAGCGCGTGCTTAGCGTCCACATGGGATATGCGCGGGACGGCCGCGAGCGCCGCCTCTCTGCCGTGCTCAACGGGGTGGGCTATGCCAGCAGGCGGGCGAGATCGGTCGAGAACAGCATCCTGGACAGGCTGAGGTGGTGCAGATCTTCAACCTTCGCGAGGTTCTTGCGAACGTCAGAACATTCAGTGCTGAGTAGCCTGCGAGCTAGCAAGGGCGATCTTGAACCGCAGCGGGCCAGCCAGTCATTGCTCGCTGCCATCAAGATGGGGACCAGCGTCGGTGATCAGGGGCGATGGTCAGTGGCGGGTCAGGAAGAGGACGTGGCCGTCCTGGATCTGGCCGGATTTGTCGAGGAGTGCGGCGAGGGCGCTGGTGATTGCGGTTGTGTAGGTGCGGTCCTGGGCGAAGGTCTTGGTCGAGACAAGGATGAGGCCAGCGTGCGTCCGGCCGGCGGCGCGGTACTGGGCGTCGAGGGGCATGAAGTCTTTGATGTTGGCGGTGACCAGGGCGCGTCCGGCTGCTGCTGCGCGGGCGAGTGCCTGATCGTCGGGGAGGAAACCCGGCCGCAGCTGAAAGCCATCCTGGGCCGCTGCCCCGAACTGGACGCCCTGCACGGCTGCATCCGCGGCTTCGCCGTCATGCTGACCCGCCGCCGCGGCGAACGGCTCCCCGGGTGGCTGGACCAGGCCCGCGCCATCGGCCTGCCTGGCCTGAACTCCTTCGTCACCGGCATCGAGCACGACGTTGCCGCCGTCACCGCGGGCTTAACCCAGCCGTGGAACTCCGGCCCGGTGGAAGGCCACGTCAACCGCATCAAGATGCTCAAACGGCAGATGTATGGCCGCGCCAGCCTCGACCTGCTGCGCAAACGAGTCCTGATGACCCCCTGACAGCCAGGGCGAACCACCGCAATGTGAGCCAGAGCCCCTTGACGGCCTGGCTCACATTTCGTGGTTGTCCAGGCCCGTGCTTGGGCGCCTGGCCTGCGTGCGCCGGCGGTGGTTCGCGTCTTCGCCGTGACCGGCGGACCATGGGGGCAGAAGGGTCCACGCTCAAGCGGGAGGCGGGATGAATCAGATCGGGCGCCGGGTACGAGCGGCCGTCAATCCGGTGTCGACCGCGGCTACCAGGTGGTGGTGCCATTCGGCTATGCGTCACCTGCTGACCGGACATGGGCCGGCGGCCAGGCAGCGCCCGGTCATCCGCCATGGGCAAGGCGCTGCCGGCTCCACGCCGTCCGCCGAGCAAATGAAGGCGCGCGCGGCAGCGATCGACGAACTGCTCAGCCGAGACGATCACGGAATGTGAGCCAGAGCCCGGTTGGGCGCTCCACCTTGACCCCGTGGGCCTGGCCCGCTCCCCTGACGGGCGGGTCGACGGTGACGGGATGATCAGGCCGATGGGGGTGTGCGCAAGCGCGCAGCGGAAGGTGCAGAAACCCGCAGGTCAAGAACCGTTTTGTGCACGAATTTGTGCACGAGACGCAGCGGGACGGGCTGAGACGGGGGAGACGCGGAAGACCTGAACAGGCCTCGCGTCGCAAGTCCGCCGAGGTCAACGCGGTGATTGGAGACGGCCCGAGACAGCGGAGACGGGCGTCGTACGGCTCATAACCCAGAGGTCGCGGGTTCATGTAAGGAACTCCGGCGCTTGATCAGCGCGGGGTTCCAGGGTTGCATGAGCATCCCCGACTGGTCCGGTAGGTGGCGACGCGCAGGTTCTGAGGCCGGTGTCTTGCACCGGGCCTCGTGGATTTGATTGCCACTGCTGGCCTGGCCACGGATGACCCGCATGAGGGAAGTGGACCAGCCCGGCTGGGCAGGGCCTGGTCCGGTTGCAGCACATGAATGGGAGCCGTTGCCGGGCTCCTGCGCCCTGGGACCGTGGCCGTGGAGCGTTGCCGCCCCTGCTGTGCCGCCGGAGCTGATATTTCCGGCGATGCATGGAGAGGTGCTGATGGAGCAGCAGGACGGGCAGCCGGCAGGCCGGCGCCTGATGGGGATTGACCTGGGGATCGCGTCCCGGCATTCGGTGCGGGTACTGGAAGCTGATGGCCAGGTAGTGTGCCGGTCGTCGTGCGTGCCGACCGTGGAATCGCTGACCTTGGTGGAGTCGGCGGCACTGGCCGGGGCACCCGACGGCACGAAGCTGGCGGTGGTGTTCGAGCCGACCGGCCCGGCGTGGATGCCGATCGCGGTGTTCTTCGCCCGCCGCGGCCACGGTGTTTACCGGGTGTCCTCGGCGAAGGCCGCGGACCTGCGGCGGTTCTTGCGGCGGCACGCGAAGTCGAACGGGATCGACGCGGAGACGCTGGCCCGGATGCCGCTCGCCGATCCGGCAGGGTTGCAGCAGCTGGAGCTGCCCGGCCCAGATGCGGCGGCACTGGACCGGCGGGTCCGCGCGTGTGAGCGGCTGACCCGGGCGGCCAGCGAGCACAAGGTGCGGATCAAGGACCTGGTCCGCCAGCTGATGCCGATGACCCCGCTGACCGGGGACCTCGGCAAAGCCGACCTCGCCGTGCTCGAACGCTACGCCGACCCGCGCGCCCTGCTGGCCGCCGGGACGGCTGAGCTCACCCGGCTGATCACCACGGCGTCCGGTAAGCAGCAGGGTCAGGAGCGGGCCGGCCAGTGGCGGGCCGCGGCGGCGGCCGCGGTCGAGCTTTACGGTGACCACCCGGCCGTGCCGTATGACGAGCTGGCCGCCGAGGTGGTCACCGAGGTCCGGCTGCTGCGCGCGATCCAGGGCGAGCTGGCGGTGCACGCCGCCGCCCGCGAGCAGCACTACCGGCGCGTTGATCCCGGTCAGCTGGCCCGGTCGCTGCCCGGGTTCGCGGAGATCAGCGCCCCGGTCCTGGTCGCGGTCATGGGCCGCCCCGGCCGGTTCCGGGACGGGACCCGGTTCAAGTCCTACGCCGGCCTCGCCCCGCGCGCGAGTGAGACTGGAGACACCGACCGCAAGGGCCAGCCGATGAGCAAAGCCGGGCCCTCCGTGCTGCGGGCCACGCTGTTCCGCGCCGCCGACACCGCCCGCCGCCACGACCCGCAGCTCGCCCGGATCTACTACCAGCAGATGACCGAGCGGGGCGCCACCCACCTGAAAGCCTGCTGCGTCGTCGCCGGCCACCTCGCCGAACGGGCCTGGACCGTGCTGCACCGCGGCACCCCGTACGTGACCTGCGACACCAACGGCAACCCCGTCACAGCGGCAGAGGCCAAAGCGATCATCGCGGAGAAATGGACCGTCCCGGAGGACGTCCGCAAACGGCGGCGCAGCCGCAAGATGGCGGGGAAGGCCCCTCAGGCGGCCACCAGGCCGGACAAGCGAGGCGACCCTCCCCGCCCACGATCGTCGCGGCCCCGCACCCAGGCGGTCAAGCCCATCACCTGACACCACCCCTCAGCTGCGTCAGCCGCCCGGCCCGGCCCGGGCGGCCAGGCCAGCATGCCCGAAACCCACGACCGGGGCCTCAACAATCTCCCCGGCTACAGGCTTGACACACCAGCTTCCATAGGGAATCAAATCCTGCCCCCGCTACCAGGTCAGAGGCCCGGAGGATCATCTTCCGGGCCTCTTTTCATGCCGTTTGTAAACGGATTTGTAAACGGGATCTTGGTCGCGGCCTGCCGCCGGACCGTGGAGCCATGGGTGCGTGGGTCGCGGCCAGCCCGGTCTCCCTGCTCGTGCCCTGGGCCGTGCGCCCTGTTCACGCCTGCGGCATCCTGGTCGGGCTCTCGTGGGTTCCACCGTCCCGGCTAGTGGACGACAGTTGACGTATGAGCAATCCGCTGATTCAGGAACTGCCCGTCCTTATAGGTGTGGGCATGGGAGCACTTGCTACGTATGCGACGACTTCCCTGGGTGAGAGGGCTCGCTGGCGACGAGAACGGGCCGCCCGATGGGATGAACCCCGAATGCGTGCCTATGCCGAGTATGGCGATGCGGTCAAGAAGGTGACTCACCTGGCGAGCCGTATCACAGCCGGGCGCGGGTTCCCGCATTCTGTCGAATCTCTTGCTCCGGATGCCGGGGCCATAGAGGCTTTGAGCGATGCAGGAGGCGAACGGGCGCGGGCCTGGGAGCCGGTCCTGTTGCTCGGAGACCCTGAGACCGTCACCGCTGCACGTGCCTGGCACCAAGCCGTGTGGCGTTTGGAATGGTTCGCGACCGGCCGGCTGACTGCGGCAGATCAATGGGAGCCAGCCCTAAGGGATACCGAAGTTACGCGCGACAGGTTCTATGACTGCGCAAGAAGGGACCTGGGAGTGAAGGGCGGCGCAGTGCCCACCCCACCCTGGCCACCCAAATGGATACGGGATTTGGCGCGGACCGGAGACGCGCCTGATAAGTGACATGTGAGCCGATCTCCGAGGAAGACGCATCGTAGGCGGTCCGATACCAGGGACACGGCAAAGTCGTAAATTCCGGAGCCGTTACGTCGCCGATGCGGGCGGTTCGGTCAGTGAGGCGATGCATGCAGTGAGCAGGCGCCGCATCTGATCTTGTTCGCTGGCATCCAGATTGGCCAGCATGTTTTGCTCGACGCGGCGAACCGCGGTGCTGGCCATCTTGAGCTGGCGGCGCCCGCGGGCGGTCAGCTCGGCCGGCAGGGCCCTGCCGACGGGTGCCTGTGCTGGGCGGGCAACGAGTCCCTGGTGTTCGAGGGCCTGCAGGAGCACGTTCATCGACTGCCGGGTGACGAAGGCGCCGCGGGCAAGCTCGGAGTTCGACAGGCCCGGTCGCTGGGCGAGCAGCTCCAGGCAGGCGTAGTGGGTGATCGTCATGCCGAGCGGCCTCAGCACGGCCTCCAGGGCGGAGCGCAGGGCGCTCGCGGCCGCCTTCAGCATGTACCCCAGCGATGTGTCCAGCTCGATTCCGGGCTCGCCTTGACTCATGTCAGTATCCTGACATACATTGCGGTATGTCAGAAGACTGACATCCAATGAGGAGGCAGGAATCGTGGCCGTCACCGGACCCGACTTCATTTCACTGCAGGTGCGCGACCTGGAGCGTTCCGCCGCTTTCTACGAGCAGTACCTGGGGCTGAAGCGCTCCGACGCAGGACCGCCGCACGCCGTCGTGTTCGGTACCAAGCCGATCGCGTTCGCCGTCCGCGACGTCGTCGCGGGCACCGACCTGGACGCGGTCGCGCAGCCGGGCCAGGGGATGGCGCTGTGGCTGCACGCCCCCGACGCGCAGGACATCCACGACGCCCTCGCCGCCGCCGGCACGACGATCATCTCAGCGCCCGTCGACGGGCCGTTCGGCCGCACTTTCACGTTCGCGGACCCCGACGGCTATCAGGTGACCCTCCACGACCGCGGCTGAGCCGGGCGTCCTGGTCTTCAGCGCGGCAGGCGCCCTGAGCGGGCTTCTCACCGCGGCAGGCGGCCGCCCGGGTGCGGCCGGGGCCGCCTCCCGAGCAGTCGCACAGTTGCGTGTTTTTCATCTGACGCGCAGCCGAGCAAGGCTGAGAAAACGAGCGGGAGGGCCCGTCAGTCGTGACCGCTTCGGCGACCCGCCGGGCGTGCAGGGTGTGCTTGCCCTTCCCTTCGTGGTCGGCGTCGCCCGGGACTGCATCTCCTTTTAGAGCAGTGGTTGTTCACGCTAGCCGTTCCGCCAGGGGCCAGGCTGGCGGGCTGGGTGTCGTCTGCTGTGACTGCGGCGCACCTGGCTTCCGCTTCCTAGTCAGTGCGGATCAGGCGAAAACGGTTGTTCGGGAGAAGGAGTATCAGGCTACGGTCTTCGATATGCGTTCGATCGACAGCATCGCCGAGGATTATGTGGAGCGGGCGGCCGCCTTGGACCCGGCCCTCGCCACCTTCGCTGGGATCGCCGGACACGACCATGAGCTGCCGGATCTGAGTGCTGACGGGTTCGCCGAACGGGCCGGGCTGGATCGCTCGACCCTCGCGGCCCTCGATGCGGCCGAGGCACCCGGGCTGCGCGAGCAGACCGCACGGGCCGCGATGCAGGAGCGGCTGGCCCTGGCCGTGGAGCGCTATGACGCCGGGGACACCACCAGCGACCTCAACGTGATTGATAGCTGGGTGCAGTATGTCCGCGAGCTCTTCGATCTGATGCCCGCCGAGGGCGAGGAGGCCGCCGCCACCGTCGCCAAGCGCATGGCCGCGGTGCCGGATGCCTACCGCCAGTTCTCGCAGACCCTGCTCGGTGCGGCCCGGAACGGCAGGCCCCCGGCCCGGCTGCAGGTCGAGGAGGTCGCCAAGCAGTGCGCCGCCTGGGCCACGCCGGAGGACTCGTTCTACGGCGGACTGGTAAAGCGGCTGACCGGGGTCCCGGACTCGCTGCGCGGGGAACTGGACGCGGCCGCCCGCGAGGCGACGGCCGCCACGGCCAGGCTCGGCGGCTTCCTGCGCCGCGAGCTGCTGCCGTTGGCCCGGGAGAAGGACGCCTGCGGACCGGAGGTCTACGCCCGGGCGTCAAGGTACTTCCTCGGCGCCGCCGTGGACCTGGCGGAGGCCTACGCCTGGAGCTGGGAGGAGATCGCCCGGCTGCGCGCCGAGCAAGCGCGAGTCAGCAGCCTGATCCGGCCAGGCGCCACCCGGGAGGAAGCCATCGCGATCCTGGACAAGGACCCGGCGCGGCGCATCGAGGGCCGGGAGAACTTCCGCGCCTGGATGCAGGAACTGGCTGAGCGCACCATCTCGCAGTTGCACGGAAAACACTTCGACATCCCGGAGCCCGCGCAGCGGATCGAGGCCATGATCGCTCCCGTCGACGACGGAGGGATCTACTACTCCGAGCCATCCGAGGACTGGTCCCGGCCCGGGCGAATGTGGTGGTCGGTGCCGTCGGGTCTTGACAGCTTCGCGACCTGGAAGGAGGTCACGACCGTCTACCACGAGGGTGTTCCCGGTCACCACCTGCAGATCTCGCAGTCCCTGACCGAGCGGGAGAACCTGAACCGCTGGCAGCGGCTGATGTCCTGGGTCTCGGGCTACGGCGAGGGCTGGGCGACCTATGCCGAGCGGCTCATGGGCGAGCTCGGATACCTAGACGACGACCCGGGGGCGTACCTCGGGATGCTCGACATGCAGATGATGCCTGCCGCCAACGTGGCCCTGGACATCGGAGTGCATCTGGAGCTGGAGATCCCCAAGGGCACCGGCTGGCGGGAGGGCGAACACTGGAACGCCGGGAGCGCCTGGGAGTTCCTGCGGGCCCACTCCAGCTGGGACGAGAAGCGGCTGCGCTTCGAACTGCACCGCTACCTCGGCTGGCCTGGGCAGGTCCCGTCCTACAAGCTCGGCGAACGAGTCTGGCTCCAGGCCAGGGAAGAAGCCAAAGCCAGGGCCGGAGGTGCCTTCAGCCTCAAAGACTTCCACTCCAGGGCGCTCAGCCTGGGCGCCATGGGCCTGGACCCGTTGCGTGAGGCCTTGTCCCGCTGCTAGGACGGGTACGGCAACTTCTTGCGGACTTTTGAAAGCTCTGATTCCCTCCAAGTGCGGGAAGCCGATGGAGAGTGAGGGCTGGGCGCGGATTCCAGGACCCGCCGTGGCACAAGCCACGGATGGCGCGAGCGGGCAGTCCATCTCGGCATGCCCGCCAGGCGCCCGCGGCTGCAAGAAGGCCTCGCATGAACGGCGGTGCGGCAGAGTCCCTTATGCCGCCCGGCGCCGTGATACCACCCGCCGCCCCAGCGCGTTCTCAGCGCCCTCGGCCAGCTGGCTGCGGCCGGCCAGGAAATCAGCGTGTCAGCCGTCGCCAGGGCAGCCGGCGTCGACCGGTCGTTCCTCTACCGGCACCACGATCTCCGGGCTCAGATCCACGCGCGGTCCGCCGATCCAGTCGGCAGCCCCGCTTCCACGGCGGCCAGCAAGCAGTCCCTGCTGGCCGATCTAGCCAACCTCCGCGAGCAGAACCAGAGGCTCCGCAGGCAGAACACCGAGCACACAGCCCGGCTCTCAGAAGTCCTCGGTGAGAAAGTCTTCCGCGCCAGCGGAATCGGGCGCACCGACGACTCCGAGGCATTCCGCACCCGCGTCGGCCAGCTCGAACAGCAAGTCCTCGACCTGCGCCAGGAGCTCGAGGAACGAACCGACGACTTCACCGCCGCCCGCGCAGCCAACCGCGACCTCATGACGCTCGCCAACCGGATGCCCGTTGGCCCTTCGTAGTGCACGACACCTGTGGCATGAACCCTGGCCCGGGGAAGGGGCCACGACCTGGGATGACGGCCATCATGTGACACCCAGAAGAACCTCCGGCTCAGAGCCGGCCCAACGTCGCTTCCAGTAGATCTTCGACACGGGATGTCATGCCCGCGGTATTGACGGGAGCGCGGCCGGCAACCTGGACTGGGATGAACCGGCGCCACTCATCGCTGTATGCGGTAACTGCGTACAGGTCCCACCAGGGATCGATGGCACGACCAGCCTCGGCTTCATAAGCCAGGCGGAGCCGCTCAGCCCAGTGCGCCCCGAACATGACGGCCAGATTGAGCCGGCAGTGCCCGGTATCGAAGTCGGCCGGACCGGTGCAGGACCTTGTCCAGTCCACGACGCCGGTCAGCCGGCCGCGCCGCCAGAGCAGATTGAAGAGCTGGAAGTCGCGGTGAATGAAGCAGGTAGCGGGCTCAGGTGCCTGCTGCCGCAGGATGCCGAAGGCGGCCTCCCAGACCGCCGGGCGTGTCGCCGAGGCGGGGATGACCGGGGCGGCTGCATCGATCCGCTCCTCGAATGGTCCCGCCGCGACCTGCGCATCATGGATCCGCACGGCCATGGAAGCGATCTGGCGCAGCCAGCCCTCCGGGTCGGCTGGCGTGACATCCAGCCGGCCGGGCAGACGCGTCATGAGGATGGCCGGGTGCCCGTCAGATTCGCGGCCGTCCGCGTCAGCGGCTATCGGCTCGGGTGCCGGAAGTCCGGCGTCATGAACGGCACGAAGTGTCGCGGCCTCGTACCGGACCAGCGCCGCCCCGCCCGCCGCCCCAGCCTGCGCGAACCGCTCAGCCATGTCGCTGTCTGCGTGCTCGTACTGGCGCAGGACCAGCACGTCCCGGTAGCTGCCGTGGTCGATCGTTAGCCGGTGAACAACAGAACCGATGCCGCCTGTCATCCTGCGCCAGGCCACAACCCTGGCCCCTGCGACACGCTCGACCCAGTCAAGGGTCTGCGATGACGGGCGTCGGCGGCAGAAGTCCACAGCCTGCCACCCTGGCATGGCCGCGTCGGGATGACCAAGCCGTTTTCCGGGCTCAAGCTGCTGTGGCGCGAGCGTCGCGAAATTCACCGCGACTGGTGGGTCGGAGCCCCGGTGAAGATCAACGTTTGGTCGGGTGATCTTCAGTCCGTACTAGCGGTATTGCTGGCACTGGCGGCTATCTGGCTGAAAAGCCTGGCGTAGTCATAGGCCTGGTTGGGCTTGGCCCGTACCGCCTCATCCAGCCTGCCGGCGTCTTTCCCGACGAGGATCCGCCAGTCTCCGGAGCGCACTCCGTCCAGGATGACTTTTGCCGCCCCGGCCGCGCTGAGCGGAGCCTTGTCCCGGAAGTCGTTCGCCATCCGGGACAGCAGCGGGCGCAGGTGGCCGGGGGGGGGCGCGTCCTCCGGCAGCGACTCTGCTGCCAGGCTACTAGCACGTGCACAACAGCTGTTGCGCACCTGAGCAAAGGCGCGCGTCCGGCTGACCAGCGGCGACAGTCAATTCGCACCTGCAAGTCCGCTTTGCACCCCGAGGGAAGCCGTGACCTGGCCAGGCATTTTCGTTTGAGACAATGGCCGCTGGGAGATGTGGCTGTAGCCGTCGCCTTGGCGGCATGTGTGCCAGGTTGTCTCAGATGATCTTGCCCGGCAGGTGCCTGCGCCGAACGGTTGCGCTGGGTTCGGCCTGCTCCGCAGACGCGGCATCTTGCTGGCCTGTGCCGTCCTTTACCGGGGCATTGTCAGCACAATGCGGGGCAGGCTAGCGTCACGGCCATGGAAACGCTCGGGGATGACCTCGTCCTGCTTTCGATACGCTCCGACGGCGTGATCAGCACAGCGGCGAAGCTCCGCTTCGGCCTGTCCGGCGCCGAACTTGTCCGCCTGGCGGCGCTACGGCGCGTCGACATCGAACGCGGCCGGATCATCATCCTCGATGAGACGCCGACTGGTGATGTGCTCCTCGACGAGGCCCTGATGAGCATGGCAGGTGGCCGCCGGCCGCCGGCGGCGAAGGCATGGGTCGCACATCGGCGCGGGGACCTGACGCGGCGATACCTGGAAAGGCTCGCTAACGCCGGGACGATCCGCGCCGGACACCGCAAGGCCCTGGGCTTCATTCCGAAAACTGACTGGGCAGTCCTTAACGCCGGACGGCTAGCCGCCGCGCGAGCCAGCCTGGATGCTATCGCGTACGGCTCTGACGGCGTCGATGCCGGGCAGGCCGCCCTGGCCGGGCTGGCCAGCGCGATCGGGTTGCCGTCCCTGCTCTACCCGGGCTTCGCAGGCCGTGCCGCGCGCAAGCGGGTCGCGGCGGCCGGGAGAAGCGGCGGGCCGGCAACGCACGCGGCAAAGACGGCGGTTGATGTTGCCAGGGGCTCCGACGCCACGCTCGACGCCGCCACCCAGGCAACGATATCCGCCGCCACCCACGCGGCAACCCAGGCGGCAGTGCAGGCCTCGATCGACGCCGCGACCCAGGCAGCGGTATCCGCTGCCACCGAAGCTGCCCACCACGCGGCCAGCGATGCAGGGCATGCCGGCGGCGGACATCACTGAGGCGAGGCAGGAGACCGGGCGCGCGGCGAAGGTCTGACGCGCATCGCCGGCATCCGCGACCCGCGAGTCGGCCGCCCGGGCGGAGAGCTGATCGCGGCGACAGCGGCAAAGCAGGGAATCACCCGCGGGCAGCTCACCATCCGCGCCGACCGCGGCTGCTCAATAACGTCCAAGCCGGTCGCGCTGCTGCCGAGCGCCCGGCCCTTTTCGTAATCGGTTATCGCAGCGCGGCATGCCTTCGATGCCTCACGCTCCGGCTTTGCATCAGCGCTCGCAGCTGGCGGGGCTCGCGGTGGTGCTTTGCCGCCCAGTTTTGCGTGGATCAGGTGCCTGTATTGCTGAGAGCCGTCTCGGCGTGCTGGACGCCGGGCTGATCGAAGGAGCAGCTGACATGGGCAAGATCATCGAGTACACGCTCGTCTCGGTCGATGGCGTATACACCGACCCGGCGGGGCTTGGGTTTATGCGCTTCCGCGACGACGCGTATTTGCGCGACGGGCTGGGAGTTCTGCTGGCAAGCGAGGCCATGATCATGGGCCGGGGCTTCTATGAGGCGTCGGCGAACATGTGGCCATCGCGGCCGGATCATCCCTGGGCTCACCGGCTCAACACGATGGCCAAGTACGTGTTCTCGTCCACGCTGAAGACCACCGAATGGGACAACTCGACGGTCATCGGCGGCGATGTGGTCGCCGAGGCGGCCAGGCTCAAGGACACGACCAGCGGAGACCTGCTCATCTGGGGTCATACGCGCCTGGCGGAGGCGCTGATGCGCGCCGGCCTGGTCGATGTGATCGACCTGTCGATCCATCCTCTGCTGGCCGGGCACGGCGGCCTGCTGCTCAGGGAGGATCTTGATGCTCCTCTTCGGCTGGTATCGGTCAAGAGCTTCAGCCAGATCGTCAAGCTCACCTACCAGGTGCAACCCCCGGCCGGGCCATCGCCCACCCGATGACGTGGCGAACCGGGCCGTGGGCGACAACACCCGCGGGCGGAGCAGCCCGCCATGACTGAACGAGGAGGGCTGACGGCTGGCTGGCTGGGCGCTTGGCGGCGAGCCTGCGGCGGATGGCTGGTCAGGGGTCCTTCCCCATTCAGGCATCGAAAACCACGGACGGCGGCGCTAGCCCGGGATCGCTGGCGGGAACCCGAACCGGGGCAGCAGGCTGGTGCCGAAGCGGGTTATGCCGCTGATCTGGCTGCCCGAGAGGGTGAACACCATCACCCCGGCCGGGTGGAAGCTGGCGTCTGGCGGTGTGCGCCGGTACATGCCGAATGCGGGCTGGCGGTTGCTCCTGGCCGGGATGAGCCGGATTTCGGTGCCGGGCTGGAATACCACGGCGGCAAGGAACCGGGCGGCTAGCGGGCGGCCCTGGTATTCGAGCGGGGCAGGCGGCATGGACAGCAGGACGTCGTCGGCGAGCAAGGCGACCAGCCCGTCGATGTCGTGGCTCTCATAGGCCCGGGTCAGCCGGGCCAGCAGTCCCCGCTCGGCGTCCGACCCCGGAGGCGGCGGCGGTTCAAGACGGCCCGCGGCGGCCAGGGCGGAGCGGGCGCGCTTGAGCGCACTGGTCACCGACTCCTCGGTGGTTTCCAGCACGGCGGCAGCCTCGCTGGCGCGGAAGCCGAGGACATCGCGCAGGATCAGCGCAGCCCGCTGGCGGGGCGGCAGCAACTGCAGCGCGGTGATGAAGGCGAGCGAGATAGCCTCGCTGGCCTCATAGCGGGCTTCCGGGCCGGGATTGCGGTCCGGCAGCCCGTCCAGCAGGGCATCGGGATAAGGCTCCAGCCAGGTCACCTCGCCCCGCCGGGTCGGCTCCGGGAGGGCGAGGCCGGGCGGCGGCCAGCCAGTTTCCGGGCGCCGCCGGGCCGACCGCAGCGCGTTCAGGCTGCGGTGGGTGGCGATCTTGTACAGCCAGGTCCGGATCGAGGCGCGTCCCTCAAAACCCGCCAGATCCTGCCAGGCCGCGAGGAGGGTTTCCTGCAGCGCGTCTTCCGCATCAGCCAGCGAGCCGAGGATCCGGTAGCAGTGCACCTGCAGCTCCCGCTGATAGGAGCCGACCAGCTCGCGGAACGCCTGGTCGTCCCCATCCCGGGCCCGCTCGATCAGATCCGCCGTGACCACGATCCCAGTCATACCACCGTTTCTCCCGGACCCGCCGGATCGTCATCAGAGCGCTGACCCCGGTCGAAGTGCCGGCCCAGCAGGGGCCGGTCCCGATGGATGCCGATGCCAATACCCCGATGTCGACGCGGTGGACTTCGCCGAGACGCGGACGCATTGCCGCTCCGGCAGCCGCCGTCTCAATGGTGAGCCCGGTGATGACCTGCTCCTCGGACCGGGCAAGATCCACCCGCTGGAGGACGGGTTGCGGCGCTGGCTCGCTGATCATCCTGCCGAGGCAGCCCCCCTGGCTGGCTGGCTGACCGTCCGGCAGGCCCGCTGGCGATCACTCACCGCCCAGCCGGTGAAGGAACTCACCCGGAACCGGCCGGCTCTTTGACTCCATCTGGCTTACCGCCCACTGGACCGTCCAGCACATCAGCCATCTCTGCGACGAGGGCATCGCTGCTGGCAGCGACCACGCCCTGGTCGTCGCCGACCTGCCGCCACATAACCTCACCGACCCCCGCAAAGACCAGCATCAACCGCGTGCGTCGGTGAGGCATTATCTGTTGCAGAGGTGGGTATTGAGGCGGAATGTAATGGGGTCCTGACGGCCGCTCGATTCATGGCAGCCCGTACCCGGAATGACCGCGCACGCGGAGGTGATGCGGCTTGCTCAGGCTTCATGTCAACCCATTCGATTACACGATCCTGGGGATCTATTTCGCCCTGGTCATAGCGATCGGAGTGATTGCCCGCCGGGCTGTCGCCACGAGCGAGGACTTCCTGCTGTCCGGCCGGTCGCTGCCGGCCTGGGTGACCGGCCTGGCCTTCATCTCCGCCAACCTCGGCGCCATCGAGATCCTGGGCATGGCCGCGAACGGCGCTCAGTACGGCATGCCGACCGTGCACTTCTACTGGATCGGCGCGGTCCCGGCGATGGTGTTCCTCGGCGTCGTGATGATGCCGTTCTACTACGGGTCACGGGTGCGCAGCGTGCCGGAGTTCCTGCTGCGGCGGTTCAACCCGGCCACGCACTTGTTCAATGCCGTGACGTTCGCCCTGGCCGCGGTGCTGATCGCCGGGGTGAACCTGTACGCCCTGGCGCTGGTCATCAACGCGCTGATCGGCTGGCCGATCTGGCTGTCGATCGCCGTCTCGGCGCTGTTCGTGCTGGCGTACATCACGCTCGGCGGCCTGTCCGGCGCGATCTACAACGAGGTGCTGCAGTTCTTCGTGATCATCGCCGGGTTGGTCCCGCTGGTCATCATCGGACTGCACAGCGTCGGCGGTTACGGCGGCCTGAAGGACAAGATCGCGCACACCAAGCTGGGCGCCAGCGCCTTCTCGACCTGGGGCGGCATCGGGGTCGGGCACTGGACGAACCCGCTGGGCGACTGGATCGGCATCATCATGGGGCTCGGCTTCGTCCTGTCGTTCGGCTACTGGACGACCAACTTCGCCGAGGTCCAGCGGGCCCTGTCGGCCAAGGACCTGTCCGCGGCCCAGCGGACACCGCTGATCGGGGCGTTTCCGAAGATCTTCATTCCTGGCCTGACCATCATCCCGGGGCTGATCGCGCTGGCCGTCATCCCCAAGCTGGGCGCGCCCAAGGGAGCCGCCTACAACTACGCCATCCCGCTGCTGATGGGCAAGTACCTGCCGAACGGCGCGCTCGGCGTGGCGCTGGCCGGCCTGCTGGCCGCCTTCATGGCGGGCATGGCGGCGAACGTCAGCTCGTTCAACACCGTCTTCACCTACGACATCTGGCAGACCTACATCAGGAAGGGTCGGCGGGACCGGTACTACCTGAATGTCGGCCGGGTGGTCACCGTGGTCGGCATCCTGATCGGGATAGGCACGGCGTTCATCGCGTCCGGCTACAGCAACATCATGAACTACATCCAGTTGCTGTTCTCGTTCTTCAACGCGCCGCTGTTCGCCACGTTCATCCTGGCCATGTTCTGGAAGCGCAGCACGCCGTGGGCGGGGGTCGCCGGGCTGGCCGCCGGCACGATCGGCGCCGCCGTCATGCACTTCGCCGGCTACCACATCGGCTATTTCTATCCGCACCAGGTGCTGGACCCGACCCACGCCACGATCAACGCGCAGATGCTCAACTTCTACGGGGCGATCACGGCCTTCGTCGCTGACCTGGCGGTCACGGTGCTCGTCAGCCTGGTGACCAAGCCGAAACCGGTATCCGAACTCGGCGGCCTGGTCTGGGGCGTGCACGACCCGAATGCGCCCGACCCGGCGACCGTGCCCAAGCCGCCCTGGTGGGCGTCGCCCAAGCTGCTCGGCGGGACCGCCCTGGGCATCGTCCTCGTGTTGTCCATCATCTTCGCGTAGCAAGGAGCGCGCCATGTCCGAGGCGCCAGACCCGGCCGTCGACGCCCCGCAGTCGGCGGCAGCAAAGCTGTTCGACCTGCGGGTGCTGATCGGCGGCCTATTCCTCGTCTACGGGGTCATGCTCACCGTGGCCGGGTTCTTCACCTCATCGAAGGATCTGGCCAAGGCCAGCCAGATCAATATCAACCTGTGGATGGGCATCGGCATGCTCGTCATCGGGGTGTTCTTCACCGTGTGGTGGCGGCTCCGCCCGCTCCGGCGTGACCCGCCACAGCCGGACGCGACCGGGACCGGCCAGTGACGGCCCCGGCCAGCCCCGTGGTCGTCGTCGGGGTAGATGGGTCGACCGGCAGCCGGGATGCCGTGCGCTGGGCCGCCGGCTACGCCCGGATGGCGGGCGCGGAATTGAGGGCGGTGGCCAGCTGGCGGTGGCCGAACTACGTGACCCGGATACCGCCGGGTGTTGACCTCGAGGCCGACACCCGGCGCACGGTGCAGGAGGTGGTCGCCGAGATCCGCACGGAGTTCCCCGAGGTCCCGGTCAGCGAGCGCGTGGTCGAGGGACCTGGCGGCCCGGCCTTGCTGTCCCAGGCCGCCGACGCCACCTTGCTGGTCGTGGGCGCACGGGGGCGCGCGGCCTATCCCGGCATGCTCCTCGGTTCGGTCGCCGAGTACTGCGTCCGAAACGGGCCGTGCCCCGTGGTGGTTGTCCGCATCCCAGCGAAATAGCCTGACCCTCACAGGTCCTGCCGGCGCGCCCGGCCTCGTCGGCTCGGCGCTGACATGTGTTTCCCTGGCGATCTGCCATCGCCCTGCGAGGCACAATCGCCCGATGCCGCCCTGGATCTCCAGGGACCTGGTCAGCCGGCGGTCCGGGCTGGTGAGTGCGACCGGAGCAGGCAGCGACCGCACGACGCTGGCGAGCTCTGGTTCGGTCCTGGCGCCCAGCACCCCGGCGACGCTGGTGTCAAACTGCCCAACGTCGATGTCGCCTGCTGCGTACAACTCCTTGAGGAACTCGGTGGCACGGCGCTGGGCATCGTCTTCGCGCATAACCTTGCCCCAGGGTCTCAGCGGCTCCCGCCGGATCGCTCAGGATCCGACTTTTACCAGGCTATCGAGGATCCAGGTATCGGCGCTAGACGGCACGGCCCATGCCAGCCACTAGGAGCAGGGACAGCAAGATCCGCCGCCACCTCATCTGGCTCGGCTACCACTCCTACGACGAACAACTCCGCCGCATGACCGACCGGGCCAACCAGCTTGATGCGGCACTAGCTACCCCACCCGTGAATGGACACGGCGCGCGTTGCCTGCGGCAGAAAAATGCGGTCACTTCGGCTACCTCAGGACTCGGCCAGGTCTTGCACCGACCGGGACAGAACACAGAACTCATTTCCCTCTGGATCGGCAAGCACAGTCCACGACGCGTCTGACCCTTGACCCACGTCGACCGGCCGGGCACCCATCGCCAGGAGCCGTTTCACTTCCTCCTCCGCTGTGGTGCCGTCAGCTCGCAGGTCGAGGTGCAGACGGTTCTTGATGCCTTTGCGCTCAGGCACCTTAAATACGTCGATCGCCGGCCAGGCGGAGTCAGTCGGACCGATGCTGATCCCGTCGGCGTCTTCCTCGACGATTTGCCACCCGAGCACCGCCGCCCAGAACTCGGCAACGGGGCGGGGCTCGATTGCATCAATAGCGATCACGGCGATACGGCTCGTCATGCCGTCCATGTACCCGCAGCCGTTGTTGGCGAACAGCGCGTCGCCGCTTGACGGCATGCTCACACCGGCTAAAAGTGAGCATCGGCCCGGTCTACGTCGCCCACGACCTCCGTCTACGGAGAGTGACCTGCTCAACCGTGCTGACCTTGACGCTCTCCTAGCCATGATCAACAAGTGGCGCTCATTCGCGCGGGCGGCCCAGGGAATTGGCGCCGAAAGTGGCGAACATCCGGCTCTCGTTCTCGCGAACGTAACCACCACGGGCCGGGTCGACTTCGACGATCGTGCCGTCGGCGATGCGCGAAGTGGCCTCTGAGGCTCCGATGACCGCGGGCAGGCCGTACTCGCGGGCGATGATGGCGGCGTGCGACATTGCGCCGCCGACCTCGATCACAAGGGCGCCGAGCAGCGGCAGGATCGAGTTGCAGGCAGGGCCGGTAAATGCGGCGACCAGCACGTCGCCAGGTTGGAGTCCCTCCAGCGTTTCGCTGATTCTGGTCGACACGCGGGGCCGCCCTCGGTAGCTTCGCGCGCCGATGCCGGTGCCTCTGAGGGTGTCCGCTGCCGGATTGGCCACGTCGGCTTACAGGAAGGCCAGCAAGGCGGCGGTTGCGCGAGCCGTTGGCGGCCGGGAGAGCCTCGATGGGTGGTGGTGCCTCGGGTCGCCAGACCTGTCGGAAGGGTTGGCTGATTCGATCTGGTCGCGCCGGGGCGGCACGGGCCGCAAACTGCGCCGCCGTGGGCTCCGTCCCCAGGCTCGGCCAGACAGGCCTCAGCAGTCTGGCTGCCCGGGCACCGTGCCGCTGCTCGGCTTGAGCAGCTTGGCTTCGCACTGCTGGTGCAGCATCGTTTCCAGTTCACTGATCGTGGCCTGGACGGCGGGGTGCGTGCTGTGGATGAGGTTGACTAGCTCTAGCGGGTCTTGGGACAGGTTGTAGGCTTCGGCCTGGTCGGGGACCTGGTGCGTCTTGACTGTGGTGGCTGCTTGCTTCTTACCGGACCGGTTCATGTTGCCGTGTACCTGGGTCGTTGCATCTTGTTGCGGGCCGGGAGAGGGGTTGGGGGCGCTCCAGAACTGGGGGTTGTCGGAGTACCGGGAGTACTTCCATTTCTCACGGCTGCCGCTGGCACCGGTGGCCAGGTAGGCGATGACCGTCTCGACGGTGTTGGGCTGTATCACCGGCCGGTACTCAAAGCCGAGCGTGGACGTCTGATAGAACCCTCGGCTGACCTCATCCTCGGTCATGAAGTACACGGGCCCCGTTACCCGGCTGGGACTGGTCTCGCCGAGGATGACGCCGGAGAGGTCCCGGCCGATCAGGGGATGGACCTCGGTGTGGCTCTTGGCCAGTTCGTGCCGGAGCCGGGACGGGTCAAGGTCGGCCAGGCCAAGCATGGTGGGCAGCAGATCGGCATGGCTGGTCAGCGCGTCGAGTGCCTGTCGGCCTGCGAACAGCACCGGGTTGTGCACGATGAACGGCACATGGGTGGTCTCCTCGTAGGCTTGATGCCACTTCTGATGCATGCCGCCATGGGCGCCTAGCAGGTCCCCATGGTCGGAGGTGAAGATCACGATGGTGTTCGCGGCCATGTCCGGGTGGGCGTGGAGCGCGTCGAGGACCCGCTGGATCTGCTGGTTCACGTTCTGCTGGAGCTGATAGTAGAACCTGTGGTACGGCACCGTGTTGGGCGTCGGCTGGAACACCTCCGGATAGAGGTCTACATAGTCCTGCTGGCACTGCGGTTTCCCGGCCAGGTTCTCATTGCTGGTGGCCGCATACCGGGCTGGCTCGAACAGTTGGTGCGGAACCGTGCTGTCCGTCAGCTGGCCGCGCAGGTTCCAGCTCGGGTTATCCAGGGTGAAAGCTCCCCACACTGTGACGTCGTGCGGGTTGACGTAGGAGTTGACCAGCAGCCATGGCCGTCCCGAGTTCCCCCGTTCGCTGAGCTGGTCCAGCAGGTCCACGGCCTGGGACGCGAACTTTTCGTCCCGGCCGATGGCGCCGGCCGCCGAGGAACCGGAGTTGAGCGGGTTGCTTCCGTGCGGCTCGGGGCCGATCCAGCCACTGAACCCGTAGGGGCTGAGCCGGTCGGCAGCCAGGTAGGCCTTCTCCGCCTGCGGGTCGGGCTCACCTGCGCTGTTGAAGGTCAGGAGCGGGCTGTAGGTGCCCGGGATGTGTATGTCGGCGTCGGAGACGTGCCACTTGCCCTTGTAATAGGTGTCGTAGCCGCCGGCCCGGAAATAGTTGCCCATCGTGGGGACTGTGTTCGGGTCGAGCCAGAACATGTCCATCTCGACGCTGCCCTTCGCTGCGCCCGGCGTCTGGCTATCCCCGTGCAGCGATGGGTACTGGCCGGTGAGGATCGACGTCCGGCTCGGTACGCAGGCCGAGGTCATGATGTAGTGGTTGGTGAACTCTAGCCCGTGGTCGCGCAGCGACTCCTCAGCCGTGAGGTACCTGGCCCGGAACTGCCGCAGTGCGCTGGACTCGTAGGCTACGGGGAAGCGGTACTCATCGCACAAGATGAGGAGCAAGTTGGGACGCTGGCTCAGCCTGCCTCGCGGCCGGAACGGCCAGGTGGTGGCGGCGGCCGCCGGGGCGGCATGTGACTGCTCGACCTGGGCAATGCCCGCGGTGGCGGCCGCGACGCCCGCGCCCTGGATGAAGCGTCGGCGCGAGAGCCCGCCCTTCTTATTCTCCATCCCATCCTCCGTCGCGCTAGGTATTCTTCTGAATACATAAAGCCACCATCGCCACATTACACGAGGACGTTTCTGCATCAATAAAGCAATTAAGTCCGGATTCACCGCGTTTACTTTCCGGTGTAATGCGCATCAACGCTCTCATAAAAGGGCATTTGCCGCAGCGCGGGAGAAGCGCCTGAATGACTCATGACAAACTGCTCAAAGACATGGTGTGGGTGCCCGGCGGTACCTTCCTCATGGGCTCAGATGATTTCTATCCCGAGGAAGGCCCTGTCCATCCGGTCAGCGTCAGCGGCTTTTGGATGGACGAGCATGCCGTGACGGTCGCCGAGTATCGCCGCTTCGTCAACGCTACCGGTTATGTGACTATCGCCGAACGAGCCCCTGATCCCGCCCAGTATCCGGGTGTGGCGCCTGAACTGCTCGTGCCCGGTTCCCTCGTCTTTGACCAGCCGGATCGGCCCGTCGACCTCCGCGATCCCCGCAACTGGTGGTCCTGGGTTGCTGGCGCGCAGTGGCGGAACCCGGAAGGGCAGGAGAGCACGCTACGGGGGCGGGAGCGGCACCCGGTCACCCACGTCGCCTACGAGGACGCAGCCGCCTTTACCGTCTGGGCAGGCAAAGCGCTGCCCTCCGAGGCCGAATGGGAGCGGGCCGCCAGAGGCGGCATGGAGGGGGCCGTCTACTGCTGGGGCGACGTTTTCCAGCCGAGGAGCCGCATGATGGCCAACACCTGGCAGGGCCGCTTCCCGTGGGAAAACCTCAAGACGGATGGCTTCCTAGGCACCACGCCAGTCAAGCGGTTCCCGCCGAACGAGTATGGCCTGTTCGAGATGACCGGAAATGTCTGGGAGTGGACCTCAGACTTCTTCAGCCCAAGGCACCCCAGCGGCTCACCGGCGTGCTGCGTCCCTCGCGACCCGCATGTCCAGACCCCCGAGCACAGCCATGACCGCCTGGCTCCTGACACGCACATTCCCAGACGGGTCGTCAAGGGAGGCTCCTACCTCTGCGCTCCGAACTACTGCTTGCGCTACCGGCCCGCCGCGCGCCAAGGCCAGGCTGTTGAGACGTCATCAACCCACATCGGTTTCCGCTGCGTGGTCCGGACCACCGAAGGGCCGACTGATCGGGCATAGTGCGCAGCGGACCGTGAACGATGCTGTCCGCGATCAGAAGCTGCCAGGTCATGCTGAACAATGCCGACTTACCGCATAAATCCAGAGGTCGCAGTTTCAAAACCTGCCCCCGCTACCAGGTCAGAGGCCCGGAGAATCATCTTCCGGGCTCGTTTCATGCCGGCGGCCCGGGTCGCAGCCGCATCGCTGCTCGTTTCTTTTCATCCGCTGGCCG
>Ga0265338_10003090_pt1 | contig 23880 bp, 19 predicted proteins | sample 42126metaG_FD_193579 | JGI IMG/M metagenome (GOLD analysis project Ga0265338, IMG submission 193579) | Rhizosphere microbial communities from Carex aquatilis grown in University of Washington, Seatle, WA, United States - 4-21-26 metaG | ecosystem: Host-associated > Plants > Roots > Rhizosphere... | reverse complement strand
CTCCCGATCCGGATTCGACCAGCCCCATGGGTGGCTACCTCGACCAACCGGTCAGCAAAGAGGCATACAAGGGCGGCGTTCTTGAATGGCGCAAGCAGACCTGGCCGGTGATTGGCGGCCACACCTGCAAAGACAAGCAAGTCGTCTTTTACAACGTCGTCTGGACGGGCTATGTATCCGGCAAACTCATCGGCATCAGCGTCGACCACCTTTATAACTCCAAAGGACAGGGACAGGCATGGATCGACGAGTACATCGAGAAAGTGAAGGGCGCGCTGAACTCAAAATAGGCTTCATGGCTCGCATCGTCGCAGTCCCATTGCAACCAACTGGATTTATCAAGGAGTCATCATGAAAATCTTTCTCCGCATTCTGCTAGTGGCTCTCGGCGTCATCGCCGTCTCCTCAATTGCCTTCGCGCAAACGGATACGGCCGGTTCGAAGGATTACCCCGGACTCACTCGCCCACAGAATTTCTACATCGATTCGTATAACGAGTTGCGCTTTGATTCCTTTACCTTCCGGGTAATGGAAAACGGTCATGAGAAGAAGCAGGATGTTGAAGGACACCGTTACTACTTCGTGTACCGCTACAATGCCCAAAAAGACCCCTCCAAGGGAGCTATGCCCAGCGCTTTGGAGGTGATTCGCAATTACCAGAACGCGGTGCGCGCCGCAGGCGGAAAGATATTGCTTGAAGAAGGCTCCGGAGGCGATCGCTATACCACCATCCATTTCGCAAAAGGAGACAAAGAAGTATGGATAGCGCTCCACGTCGTCGCATGGGGAGCGGTTTACAACATGGATATCGTTGAAAAGCAAGCTATGCAGCAGGAAGTTACTTTGGACGCCGCCGGCATGGCCGGCAGCATTGCAAACACCGGGAGCGTGGCCATTTACGGCATCTATTTCGATACCGGAAAATCCGACCTGAAGCCCGAGTCGGACGCAGCCATCGGCGAAATCGCCAAGCTGCTCGAGTCGCAGCCCGCGCTCAAGGTCTTCATCGTGGGCCACACTGACATGGTGGGCGACGCCGCAGCCAACGTGAAGCTCTCGCAGGCGCGGGCGCAGTCGGTTGTAACCGCGCTGGTGACAAAGCACAGCATCGCAGCCGCGCGCCTGACGCCCTTCGGCGCTGGACCCTACGCGCCCGTTGCCACCAACCGAACCGACGATGGCCGTGCCAAGAATCGCCGTGTCGAGCTGGTTGAAATTGCAACCAGGTAAGTTTCGTTCAGGCTTTTGCAGCTGCCTGCAGGTCCGGCGGAAACACGATTCCTAGCCTGGACGCAGCCTGCTGATTGAGAACCAGCTTCTGCTCGGCAATTTCCTCAAAGGGAATCTGGCCGGGGTCCTCGCCGCGGAGGACGCGGGCGGCCAGTTCTCCCCCGGCTTTGCCGGGCGCGTACCATCCGAGGCCGCAGCAGGCGACGGCGCCGCGGGCGGTGAACTCGGGGTCATTGATGATGAGGGGAAGTTTGGCGTCGGTGGTCGCCTTGACGATGCCGTCGAAGCTCTGCAGCGCGGTGTTATCCCCGGTGACCCAGATGGCCTGGACGCCGCGATAGCAAGCCACCTGCGCGGCCTGGAAGACCTCGCTGGTATTGGTCGCGGTTACCTCCTGGAGCTTGATGCCTTTCTTGGCAAACACGTCGCGGGCCACGCTGATGACCTTGACTGAGTTGGCTTCAGAGCTGTTGTAGACGGTGCCGACCGCTTTCACGCCGGGCACCAGCTTCTGGATGAGGCTCACGGTGTCGTCAACTGGTGGGAAGGAGCCGACGCCGGTGACGTTGGGCAGATGGCTGGAGAACGACTTGCCGGCGCCAGCGGCGACCGGATCATAGCAATAAGTAAAGACGATCTTTGAGTCGCGGGCGGCGGTGCAGGCGGCGGTGAGGCAGGGGGTTGTCATGGTGAGGATGAGCTGCACGCCCTGGGTGACGAAGTTCTGCACCAGCATGGGAATCTGGGAGATTTCTCCGTTGGCGTGCGAGCTGAGGACGTCGAGATTCTGGTTCTTGTTAAAGCCCTGCGCGGCGAGGCCGTCAAAGATGCCCTTCATGCAGAGGGTGGCGCCTTCTTCCGGGGCGAAGTAGAGCAGGCCGATGCGAGGTCCCTTGGCGCCGGACTTGCGGCAGGCGGCGAGGGTGAAAGCGGCGGCGGAAGAGGTGAGAAGCATCTGGCGGCGGGTGATGTTGCGGGACATTGGGAGCCTCCGGGACGTAGGGATCAGGGAACAGGGAACGAGGGGGAACAGGGACTTGGGACTAGGGTAAACGATGCGTGCGGCTCATTGGAGACCGATTTACTTTCTGAGCGTTATGGCGGAGTTAAGGGAAGGAGATTCGCGGGTTCCTCAAGGATGTCGAGCAGCGCCTGCGCACAATAGACGCGATCGCGCTTGGCGCCGGAGACCTGTTGCACGATGCCGCTTTGTTGCAAGCGCTCAATCGCGCGCTGGACCGTGGTGAAAGCCAACTCAAGCTGCGTGGCAGCTCCCCTGATGGTGAGAAAAGGGTTGACGGCGATGAGATCCACCACACGCAATGGCGAATTGGTAGAGAGCCCGGCGAGCCTGCCACGCCACTCGCCCAACAGAGCGTTGATGCGAGTCGCTCGGCTCAGCGCATCTTCGGACATGCGCGCGACGCCCTGAAGAAAATACTCCAGCCACTCCTGCCATGCGCCTTGCTCGCTAACCCTGCGCAGTCCCTCGTAATAGTCGTGCCGTGAGGCCTCAAAGAACGCGGACAAGTAGAGCAGTGGGGCGGGCAGAATCTTGCGTTCGACCAAGAACAAAGCAATGAGCAGCCGCCCCACACGGCCGTTACCGTCGAGGAAGGGATGGATGGCCTCGAACTGGTAATGAGCCAGTGCGATGGTCACGAGCGGGGGAAGGCTTGATTCATGCAGGAATTTCTCCCAGGCAGCAAGGCATGGTTCGACTTCGCCAGGTGGAGGAGGAATGAATGTTGCGGTCGCCGGCGTGCTGCCGGGCTTTCCAATCCAATTCTGGGTTTTGCGGAATTCCCCCGGAGCAGCGTGCTGTCCTCGCACTCCGTCCATCAGCTTCCGGTGCAGTTCACGAATCAGGCGGACGGAAAGCGGAAGCTTTTTGAGGCGAGAGATGCCGTGCTCCAACGCGATGACGTAGTTGCCAACCTCCCGAAGATCCTCAGGATTGCGCTCAACCACAGCGCCGGCTTCGGCTGCCAGCAATTCCCCAAGCGTCGCCTGCGTTCCTTCGATCTTGCTGGACAGAACCGCCTCGCGTCTCACGAAGGGCCGCATGAGAACGTGTGGATTGGGAAGACGACCACCCTCGCCAGCGAGCCTGCCGATGAGCCGATCCGCCTCGGAAAGCACCCCGACGAGGCGCGGCGTCCAGGAAATCACAGGGGGCAGCGGAGCAGGTACGAAGGCTGAATCCGCGCCTTGAGGGACGAGTTTGCCGGGAATTTCCATGAGTCTACGTCCGCATCAGCCTGAAAACAGCAGGCGGCGTTATTTTCGATTTCCATGATAATCGAAAATAGCGAGGCGAGCTATTTTCATCTTCTGTGTTTCCGCGGGTTGCTAACCTCGCGCGGACAGTTTTCGCGCCGGACGTCGCGCACTTGCCGGGGGCCGGGCACTGACGCGGCGGCTTCGGCCCTCTAATGGCCGGACTGCGATGCTCGTCTCGAAATGCAGACGGTCGGCATAGCGCAGCAGCTTCTCGATGCTGACCTGGGAGATTCGTCCCTTGAGCAAGTTGCTAACGGACGGCTGGTACTCGTCCAGAATGTCTACGAGCTGCGCCTGCGTGTAGCCTTTGGCCCGCACATGCTTGAGGATAGCGGAGAGAATCTCCGCCTTGATTTTCAACGCGCTCGCTTCCGACGCGGAAAAGCCCAGGGCGTCGAAGATATTTCCCTTCACGATATGGGCCGGCCTATTTCCCGCTGCGCTTTTCATGTGCTCTCTGCTCCTGCAATCGTTCCCTGACTAACTTGAGGCGCTGCCTGGCAGAGCGACGCGTACATCGCGTGGTCCCATCTTATACAAGATATGCTATGAGCTACCGCCGCTTTTCGTCCGGGGCTTTGGCGATCCTCTGGGCGCGCTTATCGACGTGAGCCGCGACCATACCGGCCTTCTCCTGGATGTGGAACGTTTACCCAAGCGCGTGCGCATGAAGAAAGCACGGTCGCCGCAGTTATGAAGCGGACCGTGACTTAGCCATTACACGTAACTCGCTTCCAGCATTTCGGCGACTTCGTTGTCCAACTGTTCGCGGCGGCGGACGTCTTCAAAACGGCGCAAAAGATCTTCGGGGCGGATGCGGGCGCGCTCGCTGCCTTCAAGGTCGTGCAGGATGCGGCCCTTGTGCATCATCACGATGCGTTGGCCAAGGTTGACCGCCTGCTGCATGGAGTGGGTGACCATGAGGGTGGTGAGCTTGTCGCGCTCGATGATGTCGTGGGTGAGGCGGATGACCTGCTCGGCGGTCTTGGGGTCGAGGGCCGCGGTGTGCTCGTCGAGCAGCAGCAGCTCGGGTTTGAGCCATGAGGCCATGAGCAGCGTGAGGGCCTGGCGCTGGCCGCCGGAGAGCGTCCCGATGGGGTTGGCGAGGCGATCTTCAAGGCCCATGTTGAGGGGACGGACGCGGTCGCGGAGCTCGCTGAGTGAGCGGCGGTTGACGGCGATGCCAAGTCCGCGCGGCCGGCCGCGGTGCGAAGCCAGCACCAGGTTTTCCGCGATGGACATGGTGGGCGCGGTGCCGCGAAACGGGTCCTGAAAGACGCGGCCGATCAGCCGGGCGCGGCGATGTTCCGGCCAGCGAGTGATGTCCTGCCCGGCCACAGAGATGGTTCCGGAATCCAGCGGGAACGTGCCGGCGATGGCGTTGAGCATGGTGGATTTGCCAGAGCCGTTGGTGCCGAGCACGATGAGGAACGATCCGGCGGGCAGGGTGAGCGACACGTCGGAAAGCGCCCTCACCTCGTTGGGGGTGCCGGCGTGGAAGGTTTTGGAGATGCGGCTAATCTGCAGCATAGGCTTCGGCCGCCTTTGCGGGTTTGGGGCGGCGGAGTTTGAGCCGCCGGGCCAGGTTGGGCATTACCAGCGCGGCAAAGACGAAGACCGCGGTGATGAGTTTGAGGTCGTTGGGATTGAGGCCCCATCGGAGGGCGATGGCCACCAGCAGGCGGAAGAGGACCGAGCCCATGACAGTACCGGTGATGAGCAAGCCGACGGCGCGCGTGCCAACGAGCGACTCGCCGATGATGACGCTGGCGATGCCGAGCACGACCATGCCTACGCCCATTTGCACATCGGCAAAGCCCTGGTATTGCGCAATGAGCGCGCCGCAGAGGGCGATGAGGCCGTTGGACATGGCCAGGCCGAAGATGGTGGCCGCGTCCACACTGACGCCGAGCGCGCAGATCATGTAGGGGTTGTCGCCGGTGGCGCGCATGGCGGTGCCGAGGTCCGTGCGGAAGAACCCGTAGAGGAGGGCGCAGATCACGGTGACCAGCAAAAGGATGCCGAGAAGCGTGGAGGCGTCGCGGACGCTCACGGCCCATCCGGCCACGTTGAGGTTGGCGGTGCGGCCGAAGAGGAACGTTCCGAGCCTTTCAGCATAGGTGGCCAGCGTGGTGGTTTCGAGCAGGGGCACGTTGCTGCGCCCCATCACGTGCAGGTTCACGCTGTAGAGGCCGGTCATGACCAGGATGCCGCTGAGGAGCGCGTTGATGCGGCATTTGGTGGCCAGCACGCCGGTGATGGCGCCGGCGGCAGCTCCGGCCAGCGTGGCCACGGCGGTGGCCAGGAAGGGGTTGTAACCGGCAACCATCATGACCGCGGCAACTGAAGCGCCGAGGGTCACGGTGCCCTCCGCCGTCATGTCGGGGATGTTGAAGATGCGGAAGCTCACGTATACGCCGAGCGCCAGCAGAGCGAGGATCAGGCCCAGGGTCATCGCGCCAATCAACAGAGTCATAAGCGGGTCATCCTCTAGTGAACGTAGAAATCGGGCCGAGCCAGCAGGCTCCGCGGCTAAGGTCGGATTCGCCGACGCCTTCGAAGGGGCGCGAGTCCGCCATCAGGTGCAGAAGGGCGCTGGGGCTGGAGGCGGCCAGCAGCGCCGGAATGGCGCCGGCAAAGGGAAGTTCGCCGCGCTGGACGGGGCGATAAGGGAACAGCGCCGCATGAATGTGAGCGTGAATGGGCGAGTCCTGCCGCAGGGGGCGCAGGAAGGCCGCGGCCTCGGCGTCTACCTGGCGCGCGGCCACGCCAACCAACAGGGCAAGGCTCTTCTCGCTCATGCGATCCGTGGTGAAGGAGAGCCAGTCGCGGACTGCGGGCACGGCATGTTCCACTGGACCGAGCGCAGGAGACTTGCGCAATCTGGCGCCGACGATGCCTGCCGTCTCAGCCAGAATCACAAAGCCGGCCGCGGGCGCAGCAGCGTAATCCAGCAGCGTGGCAACCAGCTCCGAGATTCCGATCTTGCCTGGGCCGTCGGCGAGCGCGTCGAAGCGGACCATGGTTGAGAATTCGCCCGACGCGGCGATGCCGTAAAGCATCTGCACGTGCGGAACCAGGCTGCCTTCCTCCACGACGTAATCCGGTACGGCGTCCTGCTCTCCGCTAGGCAACGCCAGCACGCAGCCGCCGGCTGCCATGAACTCGCCGAAGCGGCCTACGCAATCCGCAAAGCCCGCGCCGAATGCTCCCAGCCCCAGGCCGAACGTGCCCGCAAGAAACGGGACCGGCCGGCAATCGGAGGCAGCGAATCCGGTGGATGCAAGCTTTGCCGGATCTCCGATCAGGCTGCAGGAGAGCGGATGCGCGGTGGGCTGGGAATAGACTTCGTAAGCCGCGGCGCCGCGTGTATGGCGAGCGCCCGGGGCGGCGGCCGGCGCTGAAGATTCCTCGGCGGTCTGGCCGATCAAAGCGGCAAGGCCGACGGTTTGCAGAGTGGTGCGCACAAACTCAGTGGGATGCGTAACGACCAGGCTGCCCTTGACTGACTTGAGCAGTTTGGCCTGGACTACGAGCACGCGGATGCCGAGCGAGCTGATGTAATCCACCCCGGAACAGTTGAGCGCGATGTGGTGCGCGCCGGAGCGGACGGCCTGCTCGATGGTGGCGCTCAGGTGCTCAGCCCAAGTGGCGTCAATGCGGCCGGTGAGGCGCAGCTCCAGCACTTCGGCTCCGGGGTGCGCGGTGATTTGCATTGAGTAGCTCCAGTGGTGCAGTGGTCAGTGATCAGTGGTCAGCGGTTATCGAGTCAGCGAGTTAACGTGTTGGCGGGGTGGTTGAGCTTGAGGCGCCTGGTGAGGGGCCGGCGGCGGTCTGGGGTGTTTGGGTGTGGATGCCGGTTTCGTCCATGAGCACGTTGGCGCGCGCGAGGACGTCGTCCGGCAATTGCCACCTGTCGCGCAAGTCCTTGAGTGCCGTCTTATCCACGCGCAGGGCAACGGGAACCACGTTCTCGACAGGGACGGTGGCGGGATTGCGCCCATCGAGGACGTCAGCGGCGAGGTTGCCGGCCATCTGGCCGAGGGCAAAATAATCCGCGCCCAGCTCAAACAGCGCGCCGTTGCGAGTGTTCCCGGGAATGGAGGTGAAGACGGGGATGTGGGCGAGGCGAGCCTTGTTGACGATCAGCGCGAGCCCGTGCGATGCGACAAGGTCCGGACTGATCCAGATGGCGTCAACCCCGCGCGAAATCACAGAGGCGGTGGCGTCATTGATGGCGGTGGAGTTTTCCGCACTGGCATCGACCAGAGTGATGCCCATTTTGGCGCAAACCTGGCGAGCCAGGGTGGTGGTGACAACGGAATTTGCCTCCGAGGGGTCCCAGACAAGGCCGACACGCTTGAGCGAGGGACGCAATTCGCGGGCCAGTTTGAAGGCGTCCTCGACGGGAGCCAGGCTGCCCAAGCCGGTCATGTAAGGCGGATGAAGCAGGTGGTTCTCGCGGCTGATGCCAACGCCGACGGCGTAGGGATCGCTGACCAGGGCAAAGACGTGGCGGCGCGGTGGGGTGGCGAAACGATTGGCGTTGGCGATGGTTTGAAGGCTTACCGTGGAAAACGAGAAGATCAGGTCAAGGTTGCTGCTGGTGACCTCGCGCGCAATGGCGTTGCCGGTGCTGATATCCCCCTGGGCGTTGTACTGGCGCAGGATCATGCGTCCGCCATCGACATAGCCGCGCTGCTTGAGGGCGGCCAGCGCGCCGCGGACGCCTTCGTCAAGAGCGGGAATGGAAATCTGCTGCACGATGGCGACGTGCACGACGCGGTTGGCTCCCCTGGCCTCGATATGACGCGAGTCTAGATCGGAGTAGAGCAGGATTGCGGCGGAGCCTGCGATCAGCACGAGGCCGAGGAAAATCTTCTTCAAGGCTATAAACATGAGGAGAGACCTGCGCCGGGGAGGGAAGCTTGATTGGCACGATACAGGAGACGGCAAGGGACAGGCAATAGGGATGAGGGAGAGAGGGAGCGAGGGGACCGGCGGGCGCGAGGCTCGCCCGCCAGCTTTTTCCTCTCGCGTGGCCGTTTTCCGCTTGAAGTTTGCTCAAACCCGCGAAGAAGGCGCGTTTGGGCCTGCTTTGAGGCGGTCGCAGATCGCATGGTGAAACAAATCCGCGCGAAACCAAGCGAGCGGCGCTGTTTGTGAGTCGTTGAGGGCGCGGCGAACGTCTCTAGAAGACGGGGAAACTCCTTGCACAAAGTGGTTTTGTAAGCCCTTGAATCATCGACTACCATTGTAGGTTCATCTGGATTTGGAATGGCCTGGGAGCTATGCGCCGGGCCACAGCGCTATCGCCGGGCCAATAGAAGGTAAAGAACCGGAGATAAGCGGGGCTGTCCTGGTGATCTCGATTCTGGAGCGAGAACCGCCCTTATGATGTGGATTGTCCGGCTCGCGCTGCGGCGGCCATACACTTTTATCGTCTTCGCGCTATTGATTCTGATCGTCGGCATCTTCGCGATCGAATCGATGCCTACGGATATTTTCCCCAACATCAACATCCCCATTGTTACGGTGGTGTGGAATTACAACGGGCTTTCCGCCGATCAGATGGCCAGCCGCATTGTGACCAACAGCGAGCGAGGCATGACCACGACGGTGAACGACATCGAGCATATCGAGTCGCAGTCGTTCAATGGGGTGGCGGTCATCAAGGTGTTCTTTCAGCCCAATGTAAACGTGGGCAGCGCAGTGGCGCAGGTGACCGGGATCAACCAGGTGCTGCTACGGCAGTTGCCCCCCGGGACATTTCCTCCGTTCATCATTCAGTACAACGCCTCCAGCGTCCCGGTGCTGCAACTCGGACTGGCCGGCCAGGGACTGAATGAGCAGCAGATATTCGACCTCGGCCAGAACGCGATCCGCACCCAACTGGCCACGGTGGAAGGCGCGCAGACTCCGTACCCCTACGGCGGCAAACAGCGGCAGATTCAAGTGGACATCGACATGCCGGCCCTGCAGGCGCGCGGGCTGACGCCGGCGGACGTGGTGAACGCGGTGAATGCGCAAAACGTGATTGCGCCCGCGGGCACCATCAAGATCGACCGCTTCGAGTATGAGGTGGAGACGAATTCGGCGCCGGCGATGGTGGAGCGGCTGAACGATCTGCCCATCAGGATGGTGAACGGGACCGAGGTGTACATCCACGATGTGGCGCATGTACGCGACGGATCGCCGCCGCAGACCAACATTGTGCGCGTGGATGGTCGCCGCGCCATCCTCATGAACATCATGAAGACCGGCTCGGCGTCGACCCTGGACATCATTGACGGCGTGCGTTCCAAGATCGAGGGGATGCGCGGGCAGCTTCCGCCCCAGGTGCGAATCTCAGCGCTGAGCGATCAATCGATTTTTGTGCGCGGCGCCATCACGGGGGTGGTGCGCGAGGCGATTATTGCGGCATGCCTGACCGCGCTGATGGTGCTCGTTTTCCTGGGAAGCTGGCGCTCCACCATTATCATCGCTGTCTCCATCCCGCTCTCGATTCTGTGCTCACTGGCGTGCCTGGCCGCGCTGCACGAAACCATCAACATCATGACCCTGGGAGGCATGGCGCTGGCGGTGGGCATCCTGGTGGACGACGCAACCGTGGCGATCGAAAATATTAACCGCAACCTGGAAACAGGCAAGGAACTGGAGCAGGCCATCCTGGATGGTTCGGCGGAGATCGCCACGCCGGCGCTGGTTTCCACGCTGGCCATCTGCATTGTGTTCGTGCCCATGTTCTTCCTGAGCGGTGTGGCCAAGTATCTTTTTGTGCCCATGGCGGAGGCGGTGGTGTTCGCCATGCTGGCGAGCTACCTGCTTTCGCGCACGCTGGTGCCCACCATGGCGCGCTTCCTGCTGCATGAGCACGACGATGCGGTTGAAGCAAGGAAGGCGGCCAGCCGCAATCCGTTCACGATGTTTCAGTACGCGTTCGAGAAGGGTTTCGAGAAGACTCGCCGGGGTTACCTGCGTTTTTTGACCCAGGCCGTGGATCACGCCGGATTGTTTCTGATTCTCTTCCTGGTGTTCGCTGTGGCGTCAGTGGGCATGCTGGCGCCGTTTCTGGGGCAGGACTTTTTTCCCGCGGTGGATTCGGGACAGTTCAAGATTCACGTGCGGGCGCACACCGGAACGCGCATTGAGGAGACGGCCGCACTCTGCGATCACATTGACCAAACCATTCGCGACAACATTCCCGCCGGCGAGATTGTGAACATTGTGGACAATATAGGGCTGCCGTATTCGGGCCTGAACCTTTCCTATTCGACGTCTGCGCCCATCGGACCTTCAGACGCGGACATTCAGGTGCAGCTCACGGCAAAGCATCATCCCACGGATGCATACGTGGAGCGGCTGCGCAACGTGCTGGCGCGGCAATTTCCCGGCGTGACTTTTTACATGGTGCCGGTGGACATTGTGACGCAGATCCTCAACTTCGGGCTGGCGGCGCCGATCGATATACAGATTGTGGGCCCGGACCTGTACTCGAATCGCGCGCTGGCCGAGAAGATGCTCAACGATGTGCGTTATGTGCCCGGCGCGGTGGATGCGCGCATCCAGCAGCCGTTCGACTATCCCAACCTGACGGTGAACGTGGACCGCACGCGCGCCCAGAATGTGGGCCTGACCCAGCGGGATGTGGCCACGAGCCTGCTGATTGCGCTCAGCGGAAGCTTTCAAACCGCGCCGAATTTCTATCTCGATCCCCGCAATGGCGTGACATACAACGTGGCCACGCAAACGCCGCAGTACCACCTGGACACCATGGAGGACTTGAAGAGCCTGCTGGTGAGCGGCAACGCGGCCGCGCTGCCCACGGTGGGCGCGGGAGGCAGCCTGGCCACGTCGCCATCCACCATGGCGCCGGGCTCAGGGAGACCCGTGCAGGTGCTGGGCAACGTTGCCAATATTGTTCCGGGGACCGAGATGGGCACGGTGAGCCACTACGATGTGCAGCCGGTGCTCGACATCTTTACCAACGTGCGCGGAACCGACCTGGGCACCGTGACGCGGGCGGTGCAAGGGATTGTTGACAAGTACCAGAAGGAAAAGCCGCGCGGAACCAGCTTCATCCTGCGCGGGCAAAGCGAGACGATGTACAAGTCGTACATCGGCCTGCTGGGCGGGCTGGCCATGTCGATCCTGCTGGTGTATCTGCTGATCGTGGTCAATTTCCAATCGTGGCTGGATCCGTTCCTGATCATCTCCGCGCTGCCGGCGGCGCTGGCGGGAATCGTGTGGTTCCTTTTCCTGACGGACACGCGCCTGAGCGTGCCGGCGCTGACCGGCGCCATCATGTGCATGGGCGTGGCCACGGCCAACTCCATCCTGGTGGTGAGTTTTGCCCGCGAGCAGCTTGAGGTGCTGGTGGGGGATGCGCGCGAGGCGGCACTGAGGGCCGGGTTTGTCCGTTTCCGGCCGGTGCTGATGACGGCGCTGGCCATGATCATCGGCATGGTGCCCATGGCGCTGGGCCTGGGCGAGGGCGGGGAACAGAACGCGCCCCTGGGCCGCGCGGTGATCGGCGGGCTGCTGGTGGCCACGGTGGCCACGCTGCTTTTTGTGCCCGCGTTCTTCTCCCTCATGCATGGACGGCTGGAACGGCGCCGCAGGCGCACCATGGCCGGCCGAACCAACGCGGTACTTGACGAGTTTGACCAGAATCCGGAGTAGTGTTTATGAGCAACGCATCGCAACCGAACCCGGCCCCGGGACATGCAGGGCAAGATCGTGGCTCTGCCGCTGAGCAGCCGGCCTTCTCCGGCCGCCGGGCAACCGTCTGGCTGGTGATTGCCGGCATTCTGATTGTGGGACTGGCCTTGTACGGCATCTGGAAGCGCCACCACAATGACGCGGTGCTGGCGGAATCCACGCGCGAGGAAGCGCCGCCCACGGTGATCGCCTTGCAGCCCACTCAGGGCGCGCTGGTGAATACGCTGACGCTGCCTGGCAACGTGACTGCGTACACCGATTCGCCGCTCTACGCACGCACCTCCGGCTACCTGGTTCACTGGTATTTCGACATCGGCGCGCGTGTCAAGAAGGGAGCGCTGCTGGCGGAGATCGCCACACCGGAGCTGGATCAGCAGGTGGTGCAGGCGGAAGCCGACCTGGCCACGGCGGAGGCCACCGCGGGTAACGCGAAATCGCAGGCGGAGCGCTACAAGGGGCTGGTCACGTCGGACGCGGTATCGAAGCAGGACACCGAGAATTTTGTCACCCAGGCAGCGTCAACGTCGACGGCGGTGCGATCGGCCAAAGCCAATGTCGACCGGCTGAAGCAGCTCCAGGGATTCGAAAAGATCTACGCGCCATTCAACGGCGTGGTGACAGCGCGGGCCGTCGACACGGGCCAGTTGATCAATGACGGACCCTCCACCCAGCTCTTCCACATGCAGGCGTTGGACACGCTGCGCGTTTACACCAACGTGCCGGAGGTCTACACCAAGGACATCCGGCACGGAGAGAAGATTGCGCTCACGTTCACGCAGTATCCCGGGCGGAATTTTGAAGGAACGCTGTTGCGCACGGCCGACGCGATTGACCCGGCCAACCGCACGCTGCTGGTGGAAATAGACGTGGACAACCGCAAGGGCGAGCTGATGCCGGGCTCGCTGGCGCAGGTGCACCTGAAGGCGGCCGCGGTGGCGCCCACATTCGTTGTTCCCGTGTCGGCGCTGGTCTTCCGGCGCCAGGGACTCCAGATTGGCACCGTGGTGGAGAAGGACAACGCCACCATCGCGCACCTGATCCCCATCACCATTGGCGAGGATGACGGCGCGACGGTGCAGGTGGTGGCCGGCCTCACCGCAAACGATCGCGTGATTCAGGATCCGCCGGACTCCATCATTGAAGGCGAAAAGTTGACCGTGGTCACGCAGCACGGCGGAGGCAAGCAGTGAGGGTGTTTCCGCAAGACCGGCCCAGCCCGGGGCGCACATGGGTGCTGGCCGGGGCGGCGTTGTGCCTGCTGGCAGGCTGCAAGCCCGTGGGTCCCAATTATCACAAGCCGGACTTCACGGCTCCGCCTGCTTACAAGGAGACGGGCGCGCCCACGGTAGCTCCGCCGCCAAGCCCGGCCAATGGAGGCTGGAAGCCTGCCACGCCTTCTGACGGCATGCTGCGCGGCAAGTGGTGGGAGGTTTTCAACGATCCGCAGCTCAACCAATATGAGGAGCGCGCCGCCAGCGCAAACCAGCAACTTCGCCAAGCCATGGAGACCTACCTTGCAGCCCGCGACCAGGTAGCGGCGGCGCGGGCAAACCTGTATCCGACGCTTTCAGCCGGCCCCAGCCTGTCCCATTCCCGGAGCTCACAGAACCGGCCATTTGCCGCGCCGGGCGCTGCCACCAGCTACAACGACCTGGTGCTGGGCGGGCAGGCCGGATGGGAGCCGGACTTCTGGGGACGGGTCCGGCGCAGTGTGGAGCAGGCGCGGGAGAACGCCCAGGCTTCTGCCGCCGACGTGGCCGCCGTGGACCTATCGCTCCAGGCCGAGCTCGCCGCCGACTACTTCCAGTTGCGCGGGCTCGATTCGCAGATCGATCTGCTGAAGCGCACGGTGGCGGACCTGGAGCGGCAGCTCGACCTGACCCAGCGCCGGCTTAAAGGTGGCGTGGCCACTGACGTGGATGTAGCGCAGGCGCAGACGCAGCTTGAGACGGTGCGCGCCCAGCTTGTGGATTTAGAGGTGGCGCGGTCCACTTTCGAGCATGCCGTCGGCACCATCGACGCATACAGCCTGCCCGATTTCACCATTCCGTTCTCGCCGCTGGACCTGCCCCTGCCGCAGGTGCCCATCGGGATTCCTTCGCAGTTGCTGGAGCGCCGCCCCGACATTGCCGTGGCCGAACGCCGGACCGCCGCGGCCAATGCACAGATCGGCATCGCCATCTCCGCCTTCTATCCCACCATCAGCCTGGGCGGTTCCGGCGGATTTGAGAGCATCCACGGCGGCACCTGGATCCAGGGGCCAAGCTCGTTCTGGTCACTCGGCGCGCAAGCCGCGGAGTTGCTCCTGGACGCCGGCCAGCGGCGCGCGCTCACTGACCAGGCGCGCCACGATTACGAGGCACAGGCCGCCGCTTACCGCAATACGGTCTTCCTCGCATTTGAGGACGTGGAGGACAACCTGGCCCAGTTGCGGATTCTGCACAATGAGGCCGAGGTGGAGCAGCGCGCCGTAGCGGCCGCACAGCACTCCTTCGATCTCTCCAACCAGCGCTACAAGGGCGGCGCAACCGGCTACCTGGAAGTGCTGACGGCCGAAGCGACGCTGCTGAGTAACCAGCGCACCCTCACCGATCTCAAGACGCGGCAGTTCGCGGCTTCGGTTCAGCTCATCCGCGCGCTTGGCGGGGGATGGGACATAAGTCAGTTGCCAAAGTAATACAAATCACAGTAACTTATGCGTAGGGGGTGCCGTTGCGCCCTTGACGTGATTTAAATCACTGAAGTGCCATTCCCCGTACTTCTATCGTCAAATTTGCGAACGGCCATTCCCCGGCGGTTTTCCGCCATGGAAGTGAACCATAATGCAGACTGAGACAGGGGAAATCCTGGAAAGCCGCTCCTTTGTTCCGACGGCCACCGCCGTCGGGGAATTCGCTCATGCTCACGAGGCCTGGAGCCGCAACAACCCGTATCTTGCTACAGTCCTCCTGAATCGCCTGCTCACCGCCGACGATTCAGAGAAGGAGACGCGTCATATTGAGGTGGACCTCGGCTCGTCCGGCATGGAGTACCTCCCGGGCGACTCCGTCGGCATCCTGCCCCACAACCCGCCCACGGCGGTAGACCGGGTGCTCGAGCATCTGCGGTTCTCCGGTGAGGAGCCGGTGAAGGACTTCTACGGCTCACCCACCAGCCTGCGCGCCGCTCTTACCTCCTGGCTCATGATCGGCAGGCTCTCCGGTTCCACGCTTAAAGCGTGGGCCGCTCAATCCCAATGCAATATCCTGGCCGAAATCCTTCAGCCCGGCGCCAAGGAGAAGATCGACAGCTTTGTCTGGGGCCGCGAGTTCATTGACCTGCTGGAACATTGCCCCACGCGGCTTGAAGACCCCCAGCAGCTCTTCAAAATCCTGCCCCGGCTTGCCCCGCGCCTCTACTCCATCTCCTCCAGCCAGAGCCTGCATCCCAACAGCGTTCACCTCTCCATTCGGGTGGTCCGTTATGAGAGCTATGGACGAGATCGTCTCGGGGTCTGCTCCGGCCAGGTCGGGGAGCGAACTCCCGCCGGAGACAGACTGCCCATCTTCATCCATTCCAACCAGAACTTCCGCCTGCCCGCCGATCCCGACGCCCGCGTCATCATGGTTGGTCCCGGCACCGGCATCGCGCCCTTCCGCGCCTACCTTGAGCATAAGCAGGCGGGTTGCGGCCGGTGGCCGATGTGGCTCTTCTTCGGTGATCAGCGGTCCTCGCAGGATTTTCTCTACCAGGACGAGCTTCTGGCCTGGCACAAGTCCGGCATGCTTGACCGGCTCGACACAGCCTTCTCCCGCGACCAGGCGTACAAAATTTACGTCCAGGACCGCATCCGCGAACACGCCGCGGAGTTGTGGCGCTGGCTGGACGAGGGCGCCTATTTCTATGTCTGTGGCGATTCCAAGCGCATGGCCCCGGACGTGGAAGCGGCCATGTTGAAGGCTATTGCCGACCACAGCGGCAAGGGACCGGAGTTCGCCAATGAATTCCTGGCCGGTATGAAGAAGCAGAAGCGGTATTTGAGGGATATCTACTAGCGCTTCTTCTTCGCTTTCAGCCCTACCGCCTGCGGGTCGGCATAATACCCGGCGATAGTCTGCACAAACGTTCCGGGCTGGTTCACCTGCACCTTGATCGGGTGGTACTCATTGGGGCCGCCGGCTGGCGGTGTGGCGTAGGTTAGCTCGTAATATGCGCCGCCGTCGCGCTTGGCGTTATTGAGTTCGCCGGTGATGTCCTTGCCCGTGACCATGACCCGCCCGCCGGAATGGACGGCAAACACGCCCAGTTCCATGCACGGATAGGTAGCCTTCTTAGGATTTGTGACCGGCTTCAGAAAATCCTGGTAGTAGAACGTGCTATGGTCGCCGGAGTGCTCCCCACCGAGTTCGAAGGGATCGAGACGGTAGATGGCGGTGCGGGCGTCGCGTATGGTGTTGGTCAGGCCAACAATGAGATCGAAATCCACCTGGACCGCGTGCAGATCCTCTTCCGAACCCCACCAGCCCAGGGCCGGCCAGCCCGAGCTGATGAAGAGCACCAGCTTGCGCCCTGGGCGCGCCTGCTCAATGGAAAGAATCTGGGCGAACTGCTGTATTGATTGATTGAAAAGCTGTTCCAGACCGGTCCAGCCGTCGTCCTGGTCAACCAGGCGCAGGTGCGCGCTCATATTTGCAAGTTGGGCCCTCAGCACGTTGCCATCCGTGGTGGAACCGTTCATCACCTGCAGGCCGTCTTCGGTCATGGCGGCGATGGAGGTGCGATGGCGCAGCGAGCCGCCCTCCTGCCTCAGGTACTCGGCTAACTGCTCGCGCCCCCAGGTTACGGAATCGTAGCCGGGGTTGATCATGTCCATGACAATCAGCACGTGGACCGCGCTGGGATCGTCCTTGGGGTCCACCTGCTTGAAGCTGAGCAGCTTTTGCGGCTGCCCGTTGTCCAGCACCTTGAAGAACGGCTGGGGGATACCGTCAATCGGCATGCCTGCCTGGTCCTTCACCAGCACGTCAAGGTGGATGGTCTGGGGCTGGTTTGCCGTGCCCGGATGCACCTGGGGATTCGGGTAGGGCTGCGCGCTCATGACCGCGCAAAACGACAGGAGGGACACAGAACCAAACAGCAGGGCAATTCGGCGCATGGAGAATCCTTCACGGAACGGGAGTTCGATCAGGCGGATCATACCTGCGCCCACAGGCCTCTGACGCTGTTGAAGGGGGCCGAGTTACCCGCCCGGCGTGTAATTTGCGGAATATCATGCGGTTTTGATCTGCAACGCTGAGGCAGTGGCCTTCGCAAAGCGGCAGGATGTGTGCGCGCCATCACAGAAGGCCGAAGCATATTCTCCTTATCTTCGCTTTTCTGCTGCTTTTCATTGTCTCACCCTGCTACAATCCGATCGAACTGCATTCCCGAAATGGCATTTTTTGCGTGCCGGACCAGTTGGGTACGCTGCCCGGGGAATGCAACAGAAGGAGACCCGCTCTCATGGCCATTGCCGAAGACCGCGCCAAAGCCGTAGAACTTGCCCTTTCACAGATTGAAAAACAATTTGGAAAGGGGTCCATCGTCCGGCTCGGCTCCCGAGAGGCCCTGCTGCCCATCGCCATCATCTCCACCGGAAGCATCAGCTTTGACGCGGCGCTTGGCGTGGGCGGAATTCCCCGCGGCCGCGTGACCGAGGTCTTCGGCCCCGAATCCTCGGGCAAGACCACGATCTGCTTGCAGGTAATTGCCGAAGCGCAAAAGGCGGGCGGTCTGGCCGCCTTTGTGGATGCCGAGCATGCGCTCGACCCCGGCTACGCCAAGAAGCTGGGCGTTGACGTGGATAACCTGCTTGTCTCACAGCCGGATTCCGGAGAGCAGGCCCTTGAAATCACTGAGGCCCTGGTCCGTTCCGGCGCCATCGACGTGCTGGTAGTCGATTCGGTGGCCGCGCTGGTGCCCAAGGCCGAGCTCGACGGTGAAATGGGCGAATCGCACATGGGGCTCCAGGCCCGGCTGATGTCGCAGGCGCTGCGCAAACTCACCGGCACCGTCTCCAAATCGCGCACCGCGCTGGTTTTTATTAACCAGATTCGGGAGAAGATCGGCGTCATGTTCGGTAACCCGGAGACCACCACCGGCGGCCGCGCGCTCAAGTTCTACTCCTCGGTGCGCGTGGATATCCGCCGCATCGCCGCCATCAAGGATGGCGATAGCGTGATTGGCAACCGCACCAAGGTCAAGATCGTCAAGAACAAGGTAGCCGCCCCCTTCCGCGAAGCCGAGTTCGACATCCTTTACGGCGAAGGCATCAGCCGCGAAGGCGATGTGCTGGACCTGGCCGTGACCAACAACATCGTGGAGAAATCAGGCGCCTGGTACAGCTACGGCGGCGAGCGCATCGGCCAGGGCCGCGAAAATGCCCGCCAGTTCCTCAAGGACAACAAGGACGCCTTCGCCAAGATGGACGGCGAACTGCGGAAGAAGCTCAATATTGGAGCAGCCAAGGCCGACGTGCCCGAAGTGCCGGCTGGCGGAGCGACCGAAGCGAAAGAAGCCGTTCGCGGACGCAAGGGGTGAGTTCAGATAACAGAGAGAATTGAAGAACTCCTCGTGACGATCCGAACTCGGCCCGAGGATAATTCTTTCTATTCTATTCTATCAACGGAATCTGCTATTCTGTTTCCCATGAGGTTTCAGAATGGCCAACGCCAGCGATCAAGTTCGTCAGTTCGTTCAAGATCGATACATCATACCGGCGCGCCGCAAGGGCGCTAAGACGGTTACCGTCCTCGCCGGCGAGGTTCACAAGGCTCTCAAATGGAATCCCAGGAGAGTTCCTCAGGTCTGTTCTGCGCTCTCCACTCGAAAGTTCCTCCACGCCGCACATCTCGAATTGGTTTCCCGGGAGGGTCCACCTTCCGGCCAAAGCCCGACGGTCAAATTCACCTACAAGATCCTTGACCCCGATCAAGCTCCCGCCTCTTCCTCTCGAACAGGCTCTGCACAAGTGCAGGACGGAGCCGGTCTGGAGTCGCTTTACGGGATCCTGGAAGAAGAATTCAAAGCCCTTGGAGGTGGTGAGGCATATTTGCGGGCCGAACGGGACGCGTGGGGACCGGATCCATGGGACAGACTTGCGATGGAGGATCGTGCCGCTGCTGAGGGCGCGAAATGAGCCTCGTTTATTGGGATTCCATGCTTTTTGTCTATCTCCTGGAAAGGAATCCCACGTTTTTTCCGTTGGTGAAGACGATGCATGAAGAAATGAGACGCCGCGGCGACACTTTGTGCACCAGCATATTCACTGTCGGAGAAGTTCTTGTGGTGCCGCGCAAGCTTGGTTCACAATCCGGCGCCGACAGAATTCTCAGTTTCTTCGCGACTGGGACGCTTCGTCTGCTGCCCTACGATTTGGAGACCGCAAATCAGTTTGCATTGGTCCGCGCGTGGACAGGTGCGTCGCCGCCCGATGCCATTCATCTTGCATCGGCCGCCCAAGTGCAAGTCGACCTATTCCTGACGAACGATCGCAAGCTTCTTCCCATGAGAGTCCCTGGCATCGGACGTATCGCAGGACTGGATCCGAAGGTCTTGAGGGCCGTCCAGCCATAGCAGATCGGCGGGTGAGCCCGAAAAATCGCCGGAATTGTTACGAGTCAGTATCGTTTCAGGAAATCCGGATCGACCGGGTTTTCGAAGAGACTTGCGTCGCGAGTAACGATGGTGAGCCCGGTGGGAGTAACGAAGTAGCGGCGCTTGTCCTCCACCTGGTCATAGCCGATGACGGTGCCTTCAGGGATGTGGACGTCACGGTCGATGATGGCGCGGCGGATGCGGCAGTGGCGGCCGATGTTGACGTGGGAAAAGACGATGGAGGATTCGACCTCAGTGTAGGAATTGACGCGGACATCCTGGGAGAGAACGGAATTGGTGACCGAAGCGCCGGAGATGATGACGCCGGCGGTGATCACGGAGTTGACCGCCATGCCGGTGCGGCCGGGCTCGCCGAAGACGAACTTGGCGGGGGGGTACTGGCGAACTCGCGTGCGGATGGGCCAGGAGCGGTCGTAAAGGTTGAAGGTCGGGGAGACAGAGCAGAGGTCCAGGTTGGCGTCGTAGTAAGCGTCCAGGGTGCCGACGTCGCGCCAGTAGAGGGCCTGCTGCTTGTTTTCATCTACAAAGCTGTAGGCCATCATGCGGTTCTTGCCGAGAAGATTGGGCAGGATGTTGTGGCCGAAGTCGTGCTTGGATTCGGGATCTTCAGAGTCGGCGATGAGGGCCTTGAGCAGGACTTCAGTGTTGAAGATGTAGATGCCCATATTGACGTCGACAGAATCGGGATTGAAGGGCGAACGAACGGTGGTTGACTTGGGCTTTTCCTGGAACCCCAGAATCTCGCCGTCGGTGCCGACTTCAACCACGCCAAAACGGTGGACCTCTTCAGGCGAGACGGGAATGGTGGCCAGAGTCACCTCGGCCTTCTTCTCGACGTGGTACTCGAGCATGCGGGCGTAGTTCATCTTATAGATCTGGTCGCCCTGAAGGATGATCATGTGCTTCGGCTGCTCGGAGCCAATCGAGTAGATGTTCTGGTAGACGGCGTCGGCGGTGCCCATATACCAGTTGGCGCCGGTGCGCTGCATGGGGGGCAGGAGCTCAAAGAACTCGCCGAGTTCGGAGGCGACGACGCCGGTCCAGCCTTCGCGCACATGGCGGTTGAGGGAGAGCGCCTTGTACTGGGTGAGGATGAAGACCTTGCGCAGGCCGGAATTGATGCAGTTGGAGAGCGTGATATCGATAATGCGGTAATGGCCGCCAAAGGGGACGGCGGGCTTTGCGCGGTCGCGGGTGAGCGGGAAGAGCCGTTCGCCGGCGCCGCCCGCAAGCAAGACTCCCAGGGTATCTCTCATATCCACAAACCTGTCCTGCCTCTGTTGAATGAGATGACGATTCGGCGGAGAAGTGGCAGACTTCGCCGAAACCCGTTATTCGGAGTTCTCATGCAATCAAACACATGCTGACCCCTGAACGGCGAAGAATAGCACAAAGATAGGGACCGAGGGACCAAGAAAAACTGAGAACTTCAGATCAGAAATACAGGGACTCTTCGGCTTCGCTCAGGGCAGGCTCCGGGACCGGGACAAGGGACATAGCCTGCCTGCTGCCGTGCGATGAATGAAAACTGAGGAATGACAACTGTGTTCGGTCAGCGCTTCTTGTTGAACTTGTAAATGATGCCGACGGAGAAAGCGGCGTTGATGTCAATCTGGCGGGTTTTGGCGCCGTAATTGATGCTGTAGTCGGTAAGGACGGCTTCAGGGGTCATGCGGACGGCCCAGTGGGCGGAGCGGTTGAGGTCGATGTGGCCGCCCATGATAACGGCGGGAGCGATCTGGCTGTTATAGAAGCCGACGAGCTGCGGTGACTGGCCGCGAAGATTGCTCTCGAAGTCGCCATAGACGCCGCCGACGAGGACATGGGCGATGAGGTCGCCGTGTTTGTTGTGGGGGCCGAGGAACTCCGGACCGCCGACGAAGAAGTACTGGGCGACGAAGGGGCCCTGGATGTGGTCCGGATGGCCGTTGGGGTCCAGGAAGGTGTTGGGGGCGGCGCCGGACGTGCCAAGATAGGGCCGCAATGAGCCCTGGGCGCCCCAGCGTTTGCTGAACCAGTATGAGCCCGCGAGGTCGATGCCGCCGAGGTTAGCGCCCTGAAGGAGATTGGGGCCGGCCTTCATGTGGTCGTAAGCGAGGCCTATGTAGAGGTCGTAGCGATTGTCGTAGCGGACGCCGGCCAGTGGATCTGTGGCCACGTATGCGGGCGCGGGCGGCTGCACGGGAAGCGTCTGAGTCTGGGTCTGGCTTGAAGATTCCTGCGCAAAGAGCGTGGCGGCGGCGCACACCGGGAGCGCGGCAACGGCGAGAAACAAAGGAACACTTACTGGGAAACGCATCGTTTTCAAGATTACAGGACCGTGCCGATGGCGGACAAACGCAACCGGCGATGAAAATGACAGCTTTGGGATGGACGTGCGCAGTGGGCTCAGGGTGAGCAGCGCTCTGCCCAGCGGGAGAAGACGAGGTAATAGACGGTATGGAGGACCTCGTTGGCGGCTTTGGCGTCGGCCGCGGACGTGGACTGCGGCTCGAGGGGTGGTGCAGGGTGGCCGCGCCACTGGATGGGAGTGGCGGAGAAAATCAGGTCAGCGCGGGGCAGATGAACGGGGCTGGTGACGACCTCCGCCGAGCGCCATCCATGCTGCTGCATGATGCGGACTGAGAAGCAGGCGTTCTGAATGGTGTTACGGGCGTTTGGCTCCATAAAGATGCTGGCGGCAGGGACGCCTTCGGCCTGGGCGGCACGGGCCATGACATTTGCTTCAATGAAGCCGTTGTCCCGGCCTCCGGTGAAGATGATGCGGGGAGCGACGCCGCGCTCGTATTCGCGTACGCCTTCAGTAATGCGCGACAGCAGGACGGGCGAAGGATTGCCGTCACGGTCAACCAATCCGCCGAGCACGATGATGGCGTCAAAGCGCGTCGCGGAGGTATTGCCGGAGGGGGCATAAGCGCGAGCGAGGGCGGCCCAGGCGACGCAGGCCAGGGCAAGTGTCGATCCGGCCAGGACGAGGCGGGCGCGCCATGAGACACGGCGGCGCGGAGTACGACGGAGGTGGGCAGCGGAGGGACGGCGGCGCCGGGGCGTTTGGCGGCGAAGCGGCTGCGGGGGAGCGGGCACGATAAATCCAATGTAACGCCGCAGAGAAGCGCAGCCGATGGCGACACAGGTACGCGCGCCGAGTCATTTTCCAGCTTGCGGGAAGGCGGTGATGCGGAGCTTGGCGGCGGCGTAAGGAATGAGCGTGAGGGATTCCTGAGGCTGATCGGATGCGACAGGGCTCTGTGGCAGCGGGTTGGCGGCGCCGTCATCGCCTTGCCAGGCCGGGAGCTTGCGGGCGTGGACCTGGAGGGTGACCGGCGGGTTGTGGCGCAAGAACGGAGAACCAGCCGTAGATGCAGGTCCTTCGACTCCGCGCGACGGTGAAGCTGTCGCGCTGCGCTCAGAATGACGGCTCGTGAGTGAGAGGCCGGTTTGGTGGACTGTGACGGAGCCTGCGGGATTGGCCGGGTCGATATCGAGGGCGTAGTTCCATGGCGTTGTGGGAAACACCTGCCAGTCAGCGGTCATGCCCTGGTCGCGGAGCTTGACCCAATCCTCGCCGATACCGTAGCTGAAGACCAGCGGACCGCGTTCGATGGAGATGGAATCATTGAACCACCGCGAGACGCGGGGCTGCATGGGTAGCGTGAGCTCGACGCGGTCGCCGGCGCGCCAGGTGCGCTGGATTCGGGCGAAGTCTTCTGACGCGGGGCTGACCCAGGGCTTGCCGTTCACGCTGATTGTGGTTTCGCCGCCGGCCCAGGCGGGGATGCGGAGCGAGAGCGGGAATTCGAATGGGACGGCGGGGTTGACCGTGAAGTGAATAACGCCACCGAATGGGTAGGCGGTTTCTTCAACGATGTGGACGGGGGTGCCGCGGAGGACAGTGCGGAGTTCACATGGAGCGTAAGCGGCGGCGACGAGCCCGGCATCGGCGTCAGATGACCCGGTAAGCATGAAGAGGCTGGCAGTGAACTTGGGCCAGCCCTGGCTGAAGTTGGCGGT
>Ga0265338_10003086_pt1 | contig 23899 bp, 16 predicted proteins | sample 42126metaG_FD_193579 | JGI IMG/M metagenome (GOLD analysis project Ga0265338, IMG submission 193579) | Rhizosphere microbial communities from Carex aquatilis grown in University of Washington, Seatle, WA, United States - 4-21-26 metaG | ecosystem: Host-associated > Plants > Roots > Rhizosphere... | reverse complement strand
GGCCGCTGCCGACACCGGCACGTTGTACCTCCTGGATCCATCGGGAACGGCGCTGGAGCTCGTCGCCGACCGCGGCGTGGCGCCCGAGGTCCTGGCGCGGATCCAGCGCATCACCGGCACCGACGGCAACCCCGACGCCTTCAAGCGGATGAAAGAAGGCCGGGCGACCTGGGCCGAGAGCGACGCGGACTACGCGGGGCTCTATCCCGATCTGGCGACCGTGCAGGCTCAGCAACGTCGCGCCAGGGCCTTCTGGAGCGTGCCCCTGATCGCCGAAGGCCGATCGTTGGGCCTTTTTGGCGTCGGTTTCTACCAGCCGCGACAGTTCTCTTCAGAAGAGCGAAGCTTCGTCGAGACGCTGACCGGGCATTGCGCCCAGGCGCTGCTTCGGGCCGAGCGCCTGGAGGGGGAGGACGAGGCGCGGCGTTGGCTGGTGACCACGCTGCGCAGCATTGGCGACGCCGTGATCGCGACCGATCCGCAGGGCCACGTGACGTTCATGAATCCGATCGCCGAGACCCTGACCGGCTGGGCCGAGGCGGACGCGCGCGGCCGCGACCTGGACCAGGTGTTCTCGATCTTTTCGGAGCAGACCCGGGCGGTCGTCGAGAGCCCCGTCACCAAGGTCTTGCGCGAGGGCGCCATCGTCGGCCTGGCCAACCACACGGTGCTGCGATCCAAGCGCGGCGTCGAGATCCCGATCGACGACAGCGGCGCGCCGATTCGCAACGAAGCCGGGCAGATCCGGGGCGTCGTCATGGTGTTTCGCGACGTCACCCACGAGAAGCGCGAGCGCGTGAGGCGCGAGTTTCTCGCCAAGGCGGGCGAGGTGCTGGTGTCGTCGATCGACTATCAAGCGACCCTGGCGACGGTTGCCCGGTTGGCCGTTCCCACGCTGGCGGATTGGTGCGCGATCGAGCTGCGCGAGCGAGGCTCGAACGCGACCCGTCAGGTCGCCGTCGCCCACGTCGACGAGAATAAAGTTCGGTTCGCCCGCGAGCTGGGCCAGCGCTATCCGCCCGACCCCGGGGCGCCGAGCGGCGTTCCCAACGTCCTGCGCACGGGCCAGTCGGAGCTTTACACCGAGATCCCCCGCGAGCTGCTGGAGCGGGGTGCCCGCGACGCCGAGCATTTGCGCATCATCCGTGATCTGCAGCTCCAGTCGGCGATGGTGGTGCCCCTGCGCGCGCGCGGGCAAACCTTCGGCGCGATCAGCTTCATCTACGCCGACTCCGGCCGGCGCTACTCCCAGGATGATCTGTCGTTCGCCGAAGACTTCGCGCGGCGCGCGGCCATGGCGATCGAGAATGCGCAGGCGCTGAAAGACACCGACGAAGCCCGGGTCCGTGAGCAGGTCCTGCGCAGCGAGGCGGAGCTCGCGAACCGGGCGAAGGACGAGTTCCTGGCGACGGTGTCACACGAGCTGCGGACGCCCCTCAGCGCCATCCTGGGCTGGGCGGTGATGCTACGTCGCCGAAATTTGCCCGAAGAGATCGACCGACCCCTGGCGACGATCGAGCGAAATGCGCGGCTGCAGACCAAGTTGATCGAGGACGTGCTCGACATCTCGCGGGTCATCAGCGGCAAGTTGGTTCTGAACGTCGGCGTCACCAAGGTCGGAGACGCCGTCGTCGCCGCGGTCGAGACCGTCGCGCCCGCGGCTGCCGCGAAGAACATCGTCGTCACCTCGGAGGTCGAGGACCACGAGCTGACCACCATGGCCGACGCCGACCGGATCCAGCAGATCGTCTGGAACCTGTTGTCGAACGCGGTGAAGTTCACGCCCAGGGGCGGACAGATCACGATCCGCGCGGCGCGACAGGCCACCGACATCTGCATCGCCGTCACGGACAACGGCGAGGGGATCCGCCGCGCGATGTTGCCGTACCTCTTCGAGCCGTTCCGACAGGCCGACGCATCGACCACGCGGCGCCACGGTGGGCTGGGTCTGGGCCTGGCGATCGTTCGGCAGCTCGTGCTCGCCCACGGTGGCACGGTCGAGGCCGACAGCCAGGGCGAAGGAAAGGGATCGACGTTCACGGTGCGGATCCCGGAGGTGACCGTGCTTCCCGCCATCAACGCCGGCCGAGGGTTCGGGACGGGACCAGCCGTCGACGACGCGCCGAGGCTGGATGGCCTGCGCTTGTTGATCGTCGACGATGACCCCGATGCGCTCGAGCTCTTGAGCGAGGTCCTGCGAGGGCAGGGAGCCGAGATTCACGCGGCGGTGTCGGCGCGCAAGGCGTTGGAGCTCCTGGCCAACATCAAACCAGACGTGCTCGTGAGCGACATCGGCATGCCGGAGATGGACGGGATCGCATTGATCCGCGCGGTACGCGACCTGCCGTCCAACCTGGGAGGTCAAACACCCGCGATCGCGCTGACGGCGTTTGCGCGCGCCGAGGACGCGCAGCGGGCGCTCACGGGCGGCTATCAGGTGCACCTCTCGAAGCCGGTCGAGAGCGCGTCGCTGGCCCGGGCCGTGGCGCGCCTCGGCCGGTCTCTGGTGCGTGATACGGGCTCGTGAAGGCGCGCCGGACGTCCCGAGACCGTCAGATCACCTCTCGCACCTTGTCGCCGAGAACGGTCTTGAGGATGGCGTAGCGGTCCTTGTCGCCGCGCGCGAGCGCCTTGGCGAAGTTCATGGCCTGCGTCGTCGTGATCTGGCCCGGCATCGGCGGCTCGTTCGCGTCGACGACGGCTTCGATCAAGACTGGACCCGGCTCGGCAAAGGCGTCGCGCATCGTCGTGTTGGCCTTGGCAGGATCGTCCAGGCGGTAGCTCGCGATGCCGCAGGCGCGGGCGACGGCCGGGAAGTCGATCGGCTGAAGGTCGATGCCGAAGCTCGGGTTTCCCTCCATCGCCAGCTGCTCCCACTTGATGTGGCCGAAGCTGTCGTTCTTGATGAGCAGGATCTTGATCGGCAGCTTGTACTTCGCGATCGTCGCCAGCTCACCCATCAGCATCGTGAAGCCGCCGTCGCCCACGATCGCGACGACCTGGCGCCCCGGGAACGCCACCGCCGCCGCGATCGCGTAGGGGAGGCTGTTGGCCATTGTCGCCAGCGAGCCCGAGCAGCTGAACAGCATGCGGTCGCGCATCGCCACGTGGCGCGCCGCCCAGGTCGTGACGGTGCCGCAGTCGGCGGCGACCACCGCGTCGTCGGCCAGCGCCTGGCTGAAGGCGCGCACCGCCACCTGTGGCTTCATCGGCCGGGTGTCGCGCGTCGCGCGCGCCTCCATCAGCTCGTTCCAGTCGCGCATGCGTGCCTGCGCGCGCTCGAGGAACTTGCGGTCGGTCTTGGGCTCCAGCATCGGCAGGAGCGCTTCGAGCACGTGCGCGCAGTCGCCGACCAGGCCGACCTCGACGGGGTGACGCACGCCGATGCGGGCCGGGTCGATGTCGATCTGCACCGTGCGCGCCTTGTCGGGCTTGGGCAGGAACTCGAGGTACGGAAAGTTCGTGCCGGCGAGGATCAGCGTGTCGCACTCCTTCATCACGTCGGCCGACGGCGCGGTGCCGAGGAGGCCGATGCCGCCGGTCGTGTACGGGCTGTCGTCGGGGAGAACCGCCTTGCCGAGCAGCGCCTTCGCGACCGGTGCGCCGAGCCGCTCGGCCAGGGACAGCACCTCGGCGCGCGCGTCCAGGCAGCCGCGCCCGACCAGGATCGCCACCTTCGTCCCGCGATTGATGACGTCGGCCGCACGGCGCAACTCCGGCTCGGCGGGCACGACCCGCGCCCGCGCGGCGACGCCGTCGCTGTGCTGCGGGACGTTCGCAGGCGACGTCTTGTCGTCGTGGCTGGTCCACTCCTGGATGTCCTTCGGGATGTTGAGATGGGCGACGCCGCGGTGGCCGAGCGCGTGCTTCATCGCCGCGTCCACCATGTTGACGACGTGGCTTGGTCCCATCACGCGCTCGTTGAAGACGGCGACGTCGGCATAGAGCTTGTCGAGGTCGACGTCCTGCTGGTAGTGCGTGCCGATGAGGTCGTGGAAGGTGTGGCCGGTGATGGCCAGGACGGGCTGGTTGTCCAGCTTCGCATCGTAGAGCCCGTTCAGCAGGTGAATTCCACCTGGCCCCGACGTCGCCAGGCAGACGCCCACGCGGCCGGTGTACTTCGCGTAGCCGCAGGCCGCGAACGCCGCGGATTCCTCGTGGCGAACCTGGATGAACTTCAACCGGTCCTGGCGTGTGCGCAGCGCCTCGAAGATGCCGTTCACGCCGTCGCCGGGGAGGCCAAACAGGGTGTCCACGCCCCAGGCGATCAGGCGTTCGATCAACAGATCGGCGGTCGTCATGGCTCTCGACATCGGGCACCTCGTTCGCTGGAGTCTGTGCGAGACAATGGGTCAGTGCCTGACCGGCGAACGCCGTTCCTCGACCAGGCGTTGCAGCAGGCGTCTCACCAGAAACGAAGCCGCCGCAGCGCCGGCGGCGGCGAGGATCTTGAGACCCACACTCTGAGGCGGTGGTGACTGATGCTCGGGGTGATTGACCATCCGAGTCAGTGCCTGCCCGATCCGGCCCGCGCGGCCCGGGAGACTCTGGCGGGCGCGAGCTCGATGCCGAGCCCGCAGCAGGCTACCGGTGGCCAGACCGACCAACACCACACCGCCAACGGCCAGCGACACCCCGTGTCGCCTCAGTTGAGCCCCGACGTCGAAGAAGTCGTGGCGCCGGTGATCGAGCTCCGACACGAGACCGCCGATGTTGTCGCGGATGGTCTCGATCTCCTGTTGCAACTCTTCCGATCGCTTGTCGTTCGAAGGTTCGCTCACGCCACTTTCTCCTTGGTCCACTGCAGGTCTTCTTTGAGGGTTTGTCGGGTACGTCGCAACGGCGATCTGACGCGCCGACTCCACCCCACGGCCGCCGCGATCCCGGCAATGAGCAGCAGACCTCCTCCCACGATGAGCGCCGCTTCCCAGCCTGGCATCACCAGCGTCAGACCGAAGACTCCGGCCATCAGCAGAACGGCCAGCCCCAAGATCGCCGCGACGGCGGAGATACCGATGCCCTCGACCATGCGCAGCTCCGCAGTGAGATCGCTCCTTAGCTCGGAGGCGGCCAGGTCAATCTGCTTCTGCGCCAGCAAACCGATCTGGCTGGTGACCTTTTTCACCAACTCGCCGGCAGACACCGCTTCCAGCGGGCGCGGTGCGTTCGGGGTGACGGGTTCGGCCAGTGGTTCGAATGGCTTGCGTTCGGTCTCTTTTGCCATCTCTTTTCCTCCTGCCCCGGAAGGATGTCGATCATCCAGGAGCTGCCGCTGACCCTCGAGCGCCCGTTCGAGCTGCAGGATCTGTCGATACACGACCTGCCAGTCATCGAAGCTGATGTTGACCATGCCGAGCTCCTCGGCCAGCTCTCGCGTCCGGCCCAAGAGCCGCGCCGAATGGACGTGAGCGATGGGCTCGTCGTCGAGCCCCTTCCAGATGCGACGAATCTGCCGCTCGAGCTCCTGGGCGTCGGGGGCGGAGGTCTGCAGGCCCGGGCTATGCACCACCGCCTCCGCGAGCAGGCCATGGGCCCAGACCGTATGCCGTGGCTCTCCGCGCAGCACGGCGCCGCTGGGATAAAATGAGATCGCCAGCGCCGGCGATTCGAAGTGTTCCAGCTTCTGCGGCACGAAGGCGCGGACGGCCTCGCCGCCGAACCAGCTCAGGATCCGGGTCGGCGCGCGGACCCACCACCCGGGCTGTGCCTCCTGCAGGCCGAAGCCATGGCGGTTCAGAACAGACAGCGCCAGCGCCGCGACCTCATGATACGCGGCGGTGTCCGTGACGATGGGAACGTCGGCGCTGACCTGCTTCTTGACCATCGCCCAGAAGCGCATGACCGGAACCGAGACGAACATGATGATGAAGGCCGCCGCGAGCCCGATGGTGATCGGGAAGCCGCGCAGCAGGCGCTTGACGAAGGATTCGCGCGGCGCCGAGCGCGGGGCTCTGGCCGCCATGGCTAGCCCCAGCGAGAAGGGTACGAGCGCCGCCAGTCCGAGCCAGACGATGCGGACGATCCACGACGGCACCCAGTGGGGAATGGAAACCAAGGCCAGCATCAGCGCGCCGGTCTTGGGCAGGGCCGTTCCCACGACGAGCAGCGGCCAGGCGACCGCGGCGCCCACCAGGCCCGAGAGGAACATCTGCTCCTTTGCGGTGGTCCGACCGAAGAGAGCCCGCACGGCCCATCCGAAGATCGCGTTCAGGATCTTGCCGGCGGACTTGCTGATCAGCGCCAGGAGCGCTTGAAGGATGGCCACCAGAAGATGTTGAGGCTGCCGAGCGCGAGGGGAAGGCTCCCTGGAGCAGGAAACGTCGGGCGTGGACATCCGCGCGAACCGGCCGTGCGATCGCCGGAGTCACGTCGGCCCGACGTCGAGCTCAGTGACCTGCCGTCGCTGTTCTCGCGGGCGGCGACGGAGCGGTCGCGACCATTTTCCCATTCTTCCAGCGGACGTCACCGACGAACTGGGGGTCGGCCAACGTGCCGGCCAATTGGGCGTCGGCGCTGACCTGGCCGCCCAAGGTTTCGACGCGCGGGTTGAACTGCGCGATCCAGGCCACGTCGAAGTCTTTCGCGACGACCTTGCCGTGCACCGGAATCTTCTTGGCCACGATTCCCTGGGTGACGCGCGGATAGCCGAGATCGATACGGGCCGTCGCGTTCACCCGCAGCGTCCCGCCCTGGGCCGATCCGAAATCGATGTCGGCGCGCGCAACGCTCTTCTCATAGGTCAACCGGATCCGCGCGTGCCCGAATTCGATGGTCTTGGCGCCCACACTCGCGCCGGCCGGACGCTTGACGTCGAGGTCGCGCCCGATGACCGTCAGATCGGCCTTGGGACTGGCTGCCTCGCCCGACACCCGGAGGTGAGCACTGAGACGACCGTCGACCCGCGGCGCCAGGGCCGCCGCCAGCAGGGCGTCCGCGAGATCCAGGCGGGTGACATTGAGGGTCACGTCGAGCGGACCGCCCGCAAGCGGGTCAACCGGCGCCTGGAACTGGCTGTCGACAAGGGCAAAGGGCGCGCTCAGCGCCAGTGTGCCGTTGATCCCGTGGTCGGCGACGGTGGCGTCCAGGCTCGCACTCAACCGGGACACCCTCTGGAAGCGCCCCTGCGTCAGTCTCAACCGCGCCGTCAGTTTGGGATTGTCGAGGTCTCCGCTCGCAGCGACGTCGAGGTCGACCGCACCCCCCAGCTTCAGGGCCGGATCGACGAGCGGTGCCGGCAGCAGGTCCAGGCGGAGCTGGCTCAACGCGAGATGACCCTCGACGCGATCCTCGACCTTGGACGCGTCGAGGGCCAGCGTCTGCTTGTCCGAGCGCAGCCGAAACTTGTCCAGCGTGAGCGCTCGATCGGCGAAACGAACGCGAGCATCCCCCTCGGAGATCCAGTGCACGCGCGGATACAGAAGCTCGAAGCGCGACAGCTTCAGTCCCTGCCGGTCGTCGTCCAATCGCGCCGCCAGCGACAAGCTGATGGGCTCGGGCGCCGCGAGAGCCAGCTCCGCCGACAGCTCCTGGTGTCGAAGCCCGGCGTCGAGCCGGATCGCGCCGAGCTTGGTGGCTCCGGCCACGATCGACGCGAGCGCGACATGGAGATCGGCTTCGCCGTCGAAGCGCGCGTTCGCCCCGCTCGGCCCTCCGGGGAGCGGGCCCTGGAGCGTCACGTTGATCTGCCCATGACCCGCGAGCGCCAGCGCTTCGCTTGCGTCGGTCAGGGCCTGCAGCGCCCGCGCGGTCAGCGACAGATCGTTGACCGCCAGTCGAGCGTCCAGCTTGAAGATCGACGGGCCGTCGCCCTTTGCGGTCAGCTCGACGCCCGGAATCGACAGCAGCGCGTCGACCTTGGGGATCATCCCGGGATGGGCGCGCCCGTCGACGCGAAGCGGTCCCCAGTCGAACCCGAACAGCTTGGTGCGAGGAATCGCGAGCGCGACGAGCGCGTCGGTCGCCTCCAGGCGGCCGCGGTCGATGTCGGCGCGCGCTTCAACCGTCCCGCCCAGCAACTGGCCCGCGACCGCCACGTGCGCCGCGTCGCCGCGCACGCGTGCCTCGGCCTTGATCGCCAGCGGGCCGCTCGGTGCCAGCACGCTTTGCCCATTGAGCCCGAAGGCGAGGTCGGTCGAGCCGTTGCCCGTGGCATAGCGCGCGCTGATGCCAGAACGGAGATGAGTGAAGTGAATCATGTCCCGGCGCGAGCTCGAGCTGGCAGAGACCAGCCGGACATCGCCGTTGCCGAGCTCGAAGCGATCGAGCGCGATCACCCAACCTTCTTGCTGCGTGCGAGGCCTGGCCGGTTGCGGCCTTTCGGCCGTCTGCTCGCGTTGCGCGGTCGCGCGCGTGAGGTTCATGCCCTTTGCGTCGGTGACCAGGGACAGCTCGGGCGACTCGATGACGAGCGCGGTCACGCGGACCTCTTTGTGCAAGAGGCGGCCGATCCGGACGTCGACCTCGGCGCGTGCGATCTGCGCCACCAGCTGGCCTTCCGGATCGCGCAAGGTCACGTCCCAGACCACGAGGCGATCGCCGCCGAATGAGAGCCGGCCGATTCCAAGCCGCCCCTGGATCTGCATGTTGGCGATGGAGACCACCTGTCGTCGGATGCGCTCGCCGCCCCAGCTGGTCTTCAGGACCACGATCAACGTGCCCACGAAGATCGCGAGCGCGGCGACGACGATTCCGATCACGCGCAGCGCCACGCGGCTGATGCGTATGAATCGGTCATGCGCCTCCGTTCGCTCGTAGACCACGGTTGCTCTCCTGACGACAGACCTGAAGCACGGAACCTGGTCACTCCTGGTCGGATCGCAATCAAATCGAACAAAGTCCGTGCGCGCGAGCCAGGCGAACATCGAGGAGCAACCTTCGATGGCATCACCGCGCTTCTGCCTCACACTGATTGTCACATCATGGACGATCTCCCCCCGATCACCGGCGACACCGAACAGACCGTCGACGTCACGCGCAGCCTTCCCCTTGGCAGGGGGATCGATCTGCAGCAGGTCCGCGCGACCTTTGGCCTGGCGCTGCACATGCACCAGCCCACCGTCCTTGGCGACGGTGAACGAACGACCGCGCCCCTGATCTCGAATCTGCAGTACATGCTGGATCACGCGGGTCAGGGCGATAATCACAACGCTCCGGTCTTCTTGCGCTGCTACGGCCGGGTCGCCGATCTGGTCGGGGCGCTGGTGGCGCGCGGGCGCCGACCCCGGCTGATGCTCGACTACTCGGGCAATCTGCTGTGGGGCCTGACGCAGATGGGCCAGACGGATGTCCTCGCAGCGCTGCGGCGCACGACCGAGCCGGAGCTGGCGCCGTCGATCGAGTGGCTCGGCACCATGTGGTCGCACGCCGTCGTGTCGTCGACGCCGGTGCCGGATCTGAAGCTGCACATGCTGGCCTGGCGTCATCACTTCGCCGCGCTCTTTGGATCGCCTGCGCTCGCGCGCGTTCGTGGGTTCTCGGCGCCCGAGATGCACCTGCCCATCCACCCCGACGTCTGCTACGCCTACGTGAGGGCGCTGCGCGAGTGTGGGTACCGGTGGCTGATGGTCCAGGAGCACACCGTCGAGAGCCCCGACGGAAACGCGCTGCGCCAGGCGCGCCTGCCCCACTTGCTGGTGGCCCGCAACTCCGAAGGCGAGACCGCGTCGATCCCGGTGCTGGTCAAGACCCAAGGTTCGGACACGAAGCTCGTCGGTCAGATGCAGCCGTTCGGCGAGGCGAAGTCGCTCGACCGGCAGCCGTTCGGGGACGGAGCGGTCCCGCCTTACTCCCTCCAGATCGGCGACGGCGAGAACGGGGGTGTGATGATGAACGAATTCCCAAGTGCCTACGACCGCGCCTTCGACGAGCTCGGCGCCGGTGGCGCGAGCGGCGTGGTGGCGATGAATGGCACGGAGTACCTCGAGGCGCTGGCGGCGATGGGCGTCGACGAGCGCGTGTTTCCCACGGTGCAACCGGTGTCACAGCATCGCATCTGGGAGCAGGTGACCGGGTCGGGGCCCGGCGCTGCGGATCGGGCCATCGCCCGCGTGCGCGAGCGCGATCCCTCGTTCAATCTCGATCGCGCGTCGTGGACCAGCGACCGCAGCTGGGTTGCGGGATACGGCGATGTGATGGATCCGGTCCTGCGGCTCAGCGCTCGCTTTCACGAACGTTGGGATGGGGCCGGAGCCGACGGGGACGCCCGGCTCGCGGACCCGACCTACCGCAGCTCCTTGCTCTACTTGCTGCTCTCGCAGACCAGCTGTTTTCGCTACTGGGGCCACGGCTTCTGGACCGACATTGCGCAGGAGATCTGCCGGCGCGGCCTCGCGTCTCTCGCCGGCGCTCGAAGCTCCGAAGACCCGTGAGAAGGCTCCAGAAAGAAGTGTGGGCCGCCGGTTTCAGCGCCGTCCTCGCTGTCGTTCTCGCTCTACCGGCAGCAGCCCGGGCGCTCTCGCTCGACGGGCAGAAGCCGATCGGTGACGTCTCGCGGGTCTCGCGCACCGAAGGCTCGCTGCTGATCGACTGCGCCGACGGCTCGCAGGTACGGCTCTCGCCGCTGGCGGCCGACCTGATTCGCGTACGCGCCAGCTTCGGCCGGCCGCTGCCGGTTCGCGATCCGCCGTACCACTCCTGGGCGATTGAAAAGGCCGCCTGGGACACGCCGCGCTGGACGGTCCGGGAATCGCCGGCGGAAATCGTCGTCGTCACCGAGGAGATCGAGGTAGCGGTGCGGCGTGCCCCGCTCCTGGTCGAATTCCGCGACGTGAAGACCCACCGGCCGGTGAACGGCGACCTCCGTCCCATGTCGTTCGCCGCCAAGACCGGGGTGGTCGCCGGCTACAAGCGCCTCGGCTTCGACGAGCACTTCTACGGGCTCGGCGAGAAAGCCGCGCCGCTCGACAAGCGCCGGGGTGGCTACACGATGTGGAACACCGACACCTCTTACGGCGAGGGCACCGATCCCCTCTATCAGAGCATTCCGTTCTATCTCGGGTGGGAGGCGGGGCAGGTCTACGGGATCTTCTTCGACACGAGCTATCGGTCGGAGTTCGACCTGGGAAAGACCCAGCAGGAGTACGTGAGCTTCTCCGCCGAGACCTCGCCCGACGACGCCCAGCTCGACTATTACTTCTTCTGGGGCCCTTCGATGAAGAAGGTGGTGTCGCGCTATGCCGACCTCACCGGCCACATGCCGCTGCCGCCGCGCTGGGCCCTCGGGCATCAGCAGAGCCGCTGGAGCTATTACCCGGACAAGACGGTCGTGGAGCTCGTCGATCGCTATCGCGCGGATGACCTGCCCCTCGACGTGGTCTACCTGGACATCGACTACATGGACGACTACCGGGTCTTCACGTGGAGCCCGAGGACCTTCCCCGATCCGCGCGGGTTGATCGCGCGCCTCGGGCGCCAGGGGGTCAAGGTCATCACCATCGTGGATCCGGGCGTGAAGTACCAGCCGCGACAACCAGGCTACCGCGCGTTCGACGAGGGGATGGCGCGCGATTTCTTCCTGCGGCGGCGCGGCGGCGCCCTCTACGTGGGGGCCGTCTGGCCGGGAGAAGCGGTGTTCACCGACTACACGAAAGAGGCGGCCCGGCGCTGGTGGGGAGATCTGCACCGCGTCTACACCGACGTCGGCGTCGCCGGGATCTGGAACGACATGAACGAGCCGAGCGACTTCGTCGACAAGAGCGGGAAGTCGCAGGCTGACGTGATCAGCGACGACGGCGGGACGCGCTCCCTCTACGCGAAGAACCGGAACGTGTTCGGCACGCTCATGTCGCGCGCCACCTACGACGGGCTCACGCGGCTGGCACCCGACAAGCGCCCGTTCGTCGTGACGCGCGCCGGCTCGGCCGGCGTGCAGCGGTACGCGGCCACCTGGACGGGGGACAACGCCAGCACCTGGGAGCACCTCGCGCTCACGCTACCGATGTTGCAGAGCCTGGGCCTCGCCGGGCAGCCGTTCGTGGGCGCCGACATCGGCGGGTTCTTCGGCCGCTCGAACGGCGAGCTCGTCGCCCGCTGGTACGAGGCGGCCTTCCTGGTGCCGTTCTGCCGCAACCACAAGAACCGCGAGGCGAACGACCAGGAGCCCTGGCGTTTTGGAACGCACGTCGAGGACATCATCCGCAAGTATCTCAAGCTGCGCTATCGGCTGCTCCCGTTTCTCTACACGGTGCTGGAGGAAGCCCACCGGACCGGCGTGCCGATGTTCCGTCCGGTGCTGCTCAACTACCCGACCGATCCAGACGCGGTGGCGCTCGACGACGAGGTCATGGTGGGCGACGACCTCCTCGTCGCGCCCATTCTGCGGCCGGGCGCGGAGAGCCGCCTCGTCTACCTGCCCGAGGGCGTCTGGATCGACTACTGGACCGGGACGCGCCACGCGGGCCGCAAGACCCTGCGGGTCGCGGCGCCCCTCGAGATGGTGCCGCTCTTCGTGCGCGCCGGCGCGGTGATTCCCATGGGACCCGAGATGAACTGGGCCGGTGAAAAAGCGCTCGATCCTCTCACGTTCGAGATCTACCCCGACGAGCACGGGCAGGCGCGCGGTCTCCTCTACGAGGACGACGGCACCAGCCCCGCCTATCTCACCGGGCGTGTGCGGCGAACCGAGATCCGCGTCGACCCGGCGGCGGGCGGGGTTCTGAAGGCCACGTTGTCGACTCCGGAGAATCGCTTCGATCCCGGTCCCCGCCGGCTCCGTTACGTTATTCGCGGCACTGCCAAGTACCGCGCTGTCAGGGGGTTCTAGCTCTCGGGGAGATCGAACGATCGAGCCCCGCCTCGCGACCGGAAGAACTGCTTTATGAGCGGGGCCATCCCGACGCCCAACCCGAACGCGACATGAGAGAGGAACCATGCGCCGGGCGCGCCGATCACGCGCTGCCTCATTATCGGATTCGCGTACGGGAGCACGACGTAGGTCATGAACAGCAGGATCAGCAGGCCATAGGCGATCCCCATCACCATCGTTGGGGCCAGTCCGGGCCTCCGCAGAACGGCCATCGAGAACATCGTTCCGAAGACCAGCGACGCGACGGCGTGCAAGAGGAGGCCCGACAGCATGACCCCAGTCCCGCCCACCAGCGCCTCGGGTCCACGAAACGTGGCGCCGATGAGGTTCAGGGGAAATAGCGCGCCGTAGCCCGTGATAGCTGCCTGCGCCACCAACGTCGTCATCATGAGCACGCCGCCGATCGCTCCGGTGACGGCCCCCGCCTCCAGCGCGGCGACCCACGACGAGGCCTTGAGCATCATGCCAACGGAGCTCACTTCACCCTGTGCTTCGATTCTCGCTTGCGACATGGAGTTTACCTTCCGTTCCGTTCCCTGTCCTCTGCTTCACCCGGCGTCGCCGAGCAGTGTTTGCGCGATCCAGAGATCCTGCCGGAGGATCGGCAATATCTTCCTGAAGATCATTCTGAGATCGGGATCGTCCACGGTCTCCCGCGCGGTCTCCAGCAGGCTGACGGCCGACTGGTGGTCGCTCACCATCATGATCAGAAACGTGTCGTCGAATTCGGCTCCGTTCAGGGTCGCCATTCGTTCGGTCGCGGCCACGTGCTCGGCCATGAGGGCGCGGTTCACCGGCGGTACCTCTTCACGAGGGCCCCGTTGCAGACCCAGCTTTCGAGCGGCGTAGTCGATCAGACGCCTGTCTGCGCCCGCGTGATCAGCGACGAGCAGACGCCCGTAGCGCCGCGCCTCGGCCGTGCCAGCGCGCACCTGCGCCATCTGGCCCGCCCGCAGCTCGATCTCATTCATCTGGCGAATTCGCGCGATGACCTCGCGCGAGTACGACAGCGCGTTCTGGTTGGCGACCTCCGCCACGGCGGGCCATCCCGCTGGGCTCTTGCGCGTGCCAGGAACGCCCTGGGCCCCCACGAGCGCCGGCGCCAACATCATCCCCACGACTACGACGATTCGCCTGGCTTCCATCCCACCATTCCCCTTCCCGGTTGAGAAACGTAGCCATCTGTCACTAGGGGGCAACCCCGTCTGCGCGTGTCTCTTTAAAGACCCGAGACGCGGGTGACGATCCCGGTTTCAACAATTGGTCCAAAGCCTGCAATGGCCGGTGTCTCGAAATGCAAAAAGGAGAGACGCCATGCCTACCAATGAACGAAAGACGAACCCTGTTGAGATGTTCGAGGCGATATTCGATCGAGGCGCGCAGTACAGCCCCGAATTCGACGACGCGGCAGCATCACTCGCCGCCTCCGAGGTGATGCGGCTGTTCCTGCGCCGGCGAAGATCCCTGCTGGGCCTATCGTCGCAGAATGCGTTATCCGCTCAGCTGCCGCCCCCGATATCAAGATCGTGAATGCGCCCACCCTGGGCGCTCGCGATGCTCTGGCGCGCGCATGCAGATCCTTTGGCACGTTCCATGCGTTGCCCTGTGAATGGTTTAGGGGAGGAGGGGCGTCGTGAGAACAAAACAAAATCTCTGGGTTCTGGGCACGTTCAGTTTGGGGGCGGTCTTGTGGACAGGGGCGAACCATCTCGCCTTCGCGGACGACACGGTGGCGCCGCCGCTACCTGTCGCCCGAAAGAGCGGGCCGCAAGCTGTCCAGAATGAAGGAGCCCCACATCAAAATGATACAATTCCGCTTCCGGTGTTGTTTGTTCTCAGTCCCGATCCGCCTGCCGCGTCGGGGCTGTTGGGCGGACAGAGAAGTCACCTCTCAAAGGATGCCGCCGGTCGCCCCATCAGCTCATCGAAGTTGCCCGGAGATCGTGTCGCAAACGCAGGGAAGTCGACCACCGTCGACGTCGCGATGGCGGGGATGGGCGAACCAACCCGACCGAGCTCGCTCTTCCCCGGCCCGTCCCTCCGCGAGACAGGACGGGTCGGAACAGCGATCGTTTACGACCCGGGATTCTGGATCCAGCTGACACCGGACTCCGCGATGCCCACCGAGGAAGCCGTGCAACCCGCGGAGATCGACGTCAACAGACCGCTGATTGGTCCGCGCGCGGGCCTGCTCAGTCGAAGCGTTCTCGCGCAACAACTGGGGAAACAGGTGCCGACCCTGCGTGACTGTCGACTCGAGGTTGCGCGCCAGCAACAACTCCCATGGAATGAAGTCGCGGCCGGACAGGTCACGCTGCAGTGGAACATCCTGTCGACGGGCGCTGTCGCGGATGCCACGGTGGTGGCCGTGGATCCGATCGACCTCCATGTTCTCGACTGTGTGCACTCGAAAATGCGGCGCTGGACGTTCACACGTCCGTCCAGCGGAAGCATCGTTCACGTTGTGCAGCCCTTCGCGTTTCGTTGAGTGTCGAGCCCGAGCGGGCGCGACCCGCCCGCCACTGGGCACTGCTGCGATTCGGAGAGTCTTGGCGCGGATCGGGCCAGTCGACCAAAGTGATGGGTCGACCTCGTCAATTCGAGGGAGGAGGTAGGCCCGGATCCCGCCGCGCAATATCGCATGATCGTCGGCCATGAAGACCCAGGTCCTTTTGCGTCGCGCGCCTGGCCTTTTCGCTGCAATCTCGGCCTGGCGGTCGGCTCCATGAGGTCAAGCGGAGCCTCGCGAGGGTCCCAACCAATCACCGAGCTCTCGCTCGAGGTGGGTGCGGAGACGGGCCTTGAGACGAGCCTCCAACTGGCGTGTCCGCTCGCGGGTCACGCCAAAGCGAAGCGCCAGAGTCGCGAGTGTGGCCGGATCCTCCATCATGAGACGTCTTTGAAAGATCTCGCGGTCCCTACCGAGAAGGCGCTCCCCAAAAGCTCTCAGATGACTCTGCACTTTGTGGGCAAGATCGGCGTCCTCGACCTGTACGTCAGGCTGCTGCGTCGACGAAGCGCTCAAAGAGTCGCCCAGGCTGCCCGCATCCCATTCGCGGAACCGCCGGGGCGCGTCCAATGATGCTTCACCGGCGGCGAACCGCCCCAGCATCGCGGTGACATCCTGTTCCGTGACCTCGAGGGTCGCCGCGAGCGCCTTGGGGTCGGCTTCGACACCCCGACCCTCGAACTTGTTCCGTTCTCGCTGCAGGCCGAAGAAGAGCCGGCGTTGCGCTCGCGTCGTTCCGGTCTTCACCAAGCGCCAGTTCTCGACCGTGTACTTCAAAATGTACGCTCGGATCCACCACGCCGCGTATGAGCTGAGCTTGACACCGCGGTTCGGGTCGAACCGCAGGACAGCCTGAATCAGCCCGAGGTTTCCCTCCTGGATCAGATCGCGGATGTCACCCTGGGCGCGGCGATAGTCTCTCGCAATCTTGACCACCAGGCGCAGGTTGGCTTTGACGAGGCGTTGGGCCAGAAGCGGGTCGCGCCCCTTGACATACTCGCTTGCGCATCGATGCTCCTCTGCGCGATTCATCGGAGCGCTTCCCCGCATGTCGAGGTGACTTCGTGGAGTAACGGACATTTTTCACCTTCGGAGGTCTTAGTTGTCAACAGACAGTAGCCCCACGGGAGAGGTCTCTTGACTCGGGGAAGCCCGCGCCGCTCGTAGGGGTTTGCCCGCGTCGGGCCAGATTCTCGCCAGGGTGATAGAGAGCCGTTGGAGACCTTCGAAGTGAGTGAGATGCCCTTCGTATTGATGTGGGTGCCGCTCTGCTCAAGAGGCCCCGGCCCAACCCGAGGCCCGCGCTGGCCTGGAACGTGCTGCCGGTTCCTCGCCAGGAACGAGAGATGACTCATTCGGGTTGAGAGGGGCTCCTTCGCGGCCCGATTGGTGGCCCTCGTCGTTTGCGCTTGGTTGCCGATGGCATCGTGCGCCGTGGCGACGTGGCGTCCCTCTGCGGAACGCAACAAGGGCCTTTCGGGGATCACGCACTGGTGGATCCTCATCGGGCGCTCGAATGCATTCGACGCGATCGATTGGAGGTTGCCGGGGCGGGAAACCGAGATGGTCATATTGAACGACGATCCCGGGATCGCCCTCGGTGAGATTCCCCGCGCCACGTTGCGGCTCGCCTATCTCAGCGTCGGTGAGGCGGATCGGGAGAGAAGCTATTGGGCATCGATTCGGGGCCGTCCCTTCTTGGTGGAGGCCGACCCGAATTGGCCCGACAACATTCGCGTCGACATCCGCGACACCGAGTGGCAACGCCTCTTGCTGGAACAGGAGGTGCCGCGGCTCCTCCAGCGAGGGTTTCAGGGTCTGATGCTCGACACCATCGATACCGTCTCCTATCTCGAAGCCAAGGATCCCGTGCGGTTCGCCGGGTCCCGTGAGGCGTTGCGCGCCTGGCTCTCGACGTTGCGGCGACGCTATCCCGACATTGTCCTCCTCGTGAACGGGTCCGACGCGCTGGCGGATGCCGGTCCGTTCGTGGATGGCTACGTCGTCGAGGGAGTGTTCGCGACCTACGATTTCGGCCGCCGGGACTATCGCGCGACGACGGCGGCGGAGCGATCCTGGAAGCTGGCCCAGATTGAACGCGCGCAGGGCGTTGCTCGTCGTCCGGTCTTCGCGATTGAGTACGCGTCCGTCGGGGACATCGCCCTGGCGCGATGGGCAACGCGCGAAGCGGCTGGTCGGGGATTCCGTCCGTACGTGACGGTCAAAGAGATCAACACTCTTCCCTGAATCGTCGCGGCATCTCCGACGGCTGGTCGGGCTGAACGCTCGCCGTGTCTGCGAGCCAGATCGGCGGGGCATGTTTACTGCAGTGCTGCGCAATGGAAGCAAATGGACGGCGGAAGGAGACGACGATGACAGGGCACGAGCTTCGAGTGATGACCATGGTGAGCGCTGTCGCGTGGACGGTGCTCGCTTCGCCATCGGCGACCGGCGCCGAGGAGCCCGCCACTGCGCGCGCCGAAAGGCTGCGAGGGGAGGCGATGAAAGCATTGGCGGCCGGCGACTTCGATCGCGCGCGGCAAAAATTCGAAGAGGTGCTCGCGATCCTGCCGGCTGACGCTCCGGCAGCGCGAGACGCAGCGCGCGCGGCGGAGGCGGCCGGGAAGTTCCAGTACGCCGCCGACGCGCTCGAGCAGGCGCATGATCTCGACGAGCATCGCGTCGATCCCGAGCTCCACTACTTGCGCGGCGAGGCCCTCTATGCCCTCAACCGCGTCGACGGGGCGCGCAGCGAGCATCGCATCGCCGAGCTGGAGATCGGTCCTGCGAACGATCGGATGAAGAAGCTCTGGCTCGCGCGCATCTATGCCCGGCGAGGCGAGCTCGCGCGCGCCGACGCCGTCTATGAATCGTTGTGGCCGGCCGCGCCTCAGTTCGACGCCGAGGCGGCAATCAATCAGGCGGAGGCGCATGTCCTCAATCACGACTGGCCAGGGGCCCAACGGGTGATCGAGCGGCTCCTGGTTCGCGATCCCAAGAACCTGCGCGCGCGCGAGCTCCTGGCATTCGTTCTCGAGCTCCGGGGCGATCTGGATGGCGAGCTCCCTGTGCGGAGAGACGTGGCGCTCGACGATCCCACCGCCGAGAGTCTGCGTGGCTGGGGCCGCGCGCTCGAGCGCGCGGAGGACTTTCCCGCCGCGTACAACCGCTACAAGGATGCCCAGGCGATGTCGCCGGGTGAAGCCGACGCCACGCTCGCGACTGCGTTGCTGCGAATGCACTACCGCACCACACCCGAGGCGACCGGAGGATTCGTCGCTCGACGCGATCCCCAGGCCGATAGCCTGCGGGCCCAGGCTGGCGTCGCTTTGCCATTCGGGGCACGGCAGAGCCTCTCTGTCCTCGGGTGGTACGAGACGACATCGGGCAGGGTCTTGCGCGACAACGTTCTCGTCCCCGGAGGCGGCAGCACGTCCGGCATCTCGAGCGCGCTCACGCTTTCGGCTCGACGGGGCCTATCGCTTTCGTTGGGTGGTGAGCTTCGGACGATCTCCCCCTCCTCCGCCGGAGTCGAGCCCGGCCTCGCGCCGACCCACACCCAGGTGGGCGCGACCACCGAGATCCTGGTTCCCCTGTTCGATCACACGGAGACCCGCCTGCACGGTGATCTGAACCGGCAGTGGAATGACGCTCCGATCACCATCTCCGAGGGGGGCAGCGTCGATGGGGCGGGCGGCGAGTTGTTCGCCTTCCCGACGGGCCGCCGGATCCTCGCGGTCGTGGGAGGCGAATGGCGGCGGTTCCGCCTCGCGAATCGGAGCACGAGCGACAATCCCACGGCGAGGCAGAGTCTCTTCCTGGGCGGCGCGGACCTGCTCCTGTGGAGCGACCCGGCAACGCAGGTGCGCGGCGAATTTCTCGAGGAGAAGATGGTGCGACGAACCTACCTCAGCGACGCTGGCATTCTCAGCTATCGTCACTATCAACTCTTTGGGGATTCATCACCGGACTTCTCGTCGCGCATCGTCCTTGCGTCGCGGGCGGCGATTGACAGCGGTTCCATGGTGATTCGAAAGGCGTTTGCCTCGGGACGAGGAGGTTTGGAGCTGCGGGGCGGACTTGGGTACGACAGCGAGAGGAACGTCAGTCTCTACAACGTCGGGGCATCCGCGGTTGCGGTCCCTTTCTGGTCGAGTCGCGTGTTGGTGAGCTACGACCGAGCCAAGGAGAGCGCGACCGGATTTTCAGGGACACGACAAGCGGGATGGGTGACTTATCATGGCGACTTCTAGCTTCAAATCAGTTCAATTCGTCTCGGCGGTCATTGACGTGAGGCCGGTGAATCCGATCTCTTCTTTTCAGTCGGTGGCGAGCCGGACCGTCGTCTTCGAGTCGCTCGTTGCCGGGGGTATCGTCCTGGCGGCGATGCTGGTCCTGTCTCCAAGCGACGCGGGCCTGCGCAGGGCGGGCCCGCACTTTGCGTGGATTGCCGTCTTTCTCCTGGCGGCGCGGTATGGCACCAAAGGCCTCTGCGTGTCGCTTCCGCTCAGCGTGGCCCTCGTGGCAGCCGCGGCCGGGATCCTGGGCCAGATGCCCGCGCTGGCGGGGCGCGTGAATGGGAGCGGCGACCTGGCCGCTCTGCTGGCGGCGGTGCTGATCGCGTGGGTCGCCTCGACCCACGAAAACCGGCGCAGCGTCATGGCCCGGGAGCTCGATATGGCAAAGGCGGGCTCCCGTGCCGACCGCAAGGCGGCAAGTGAGATGCAGAGCGCGCTCGTCGCGCTCCGCTCGCGGGCGGATCGAATGACCTTGTCCCTGACGTTCCTGCGCGATGTCGCCGAGCGACTCGAGAGAAGAAACCCCGAGGAGGCCATCGGCGCGGCGCTCGCTCTCGCGATGACCTGCCTCGGGGCGCGCGCGGGCGTCGTCGAGATCGCCAGCTCCGTCGCGGGAGCAGGATTCGACATCACGCCGAGCCTCTCTTCATGGACAGGCCCCTGGAACGGCGACGGCTCGGTCCCGGTGTTGGCCGGTGATCGCGTGGCCGCGGCCGCTCTCCAGGCGAGAATGCCCCTGGTCGCGGGCGACGTGGATGGCGCCGGAGTCGGCGACGCCGATATGGTTGCGCCGCTTCTCGATCGGAACGGCACGCCGTTCGGCGTGTTGGCGCTTCGAGGCTTGCCCTACCAGGGAGCCGGCATGATGGCGACCCGGGATCTCGCCGTGGTCAGTAGTTGGCTGGCGAACGTCCTCACCCAACCGGGTGAGGTGAACGCCGTGGCGACGGAGGTGGCCGACAAAGACGATCTGGAAGACCTTCCCTATCTCGACTTCGCGCTTTGGTCCGACCTCGACCTCACGTGGCGCCGCCTTGCCGAGGTGCGCGCGTGACTCGCTCGGCGCATGCCCGGGAGCTCCCGCGCGGCTCCGTTCGGCGAGCCCGAAAGCGTGTCTCTTGGGTTCCCCTCGGGCTCTCGGCCGGGCTCGATCTGGTCGCGGTCGCCGTGATCTTCTCCAGCCATCGGTATCTGCCCTATTGCTCGGCGGTGGCGATTCACCTGATCGCCGTGGTGGTCGCTGTCAACTTCGACGACCGGCTCAGGGGAAGCCGGTGCTGGCTCGCCGGGGCGTTGGTCTTCGCCCTACCGCTTGTGGGCGCCGGGCTCGCTGCGGTGGCGCTGGCAACGCAGCCTCGGTCCGGACTGACCGCCGCCATTCCGGTCGACTACGTCGACTCGCCCATGCTGGACGTGGCCTGCTTCCGAAAGATCGCCGAGGCGCTCTCTCCCTGCGAGGTGTTGTCCGTGCCAGGAAGCGAGCAGGGTTGGTCCACGCTCGCTGCGCTGACCCGTCGAGGTGACGGGGAGTCGGTCAGGCTCTTGCGTTGGCTCGTCCTAGCCAACCCCAACATGGCGGTCGATGCGGCGTTGGCCCTCGAGGAGCTCTCGGTGCGTTTCGATGCCGGGCTCGAGAGTCGGCGCCGCGAGCTGGCGGAGACTCCGTCGGCTGAGTCCGCCCTCGAAGAGGGCGCCTTCATCGCCCGTGCCATGCAGTCCGGGCTCATCGAGCCGGTCATGCTCAAGGCCCGTGCGGCGGAGGCGCGGCGGTGTTTCGCGTTGGCGAGGGAGCTCGCCCCTGCAGAGGGCCAGCAGATCACGCTCGAGTGGGCCCGCATGGAGCTGGCCGCGATGCACCCCGAGGCGGCGCTCTTGGTGGTGCAAGAGCATCTCGCGCGTTTCGCCACCGGCCGGGCGTGCCTCGCGTTGGTCGAGCTCGGCGCCGAGGCGCGGTTGGCGTCGCACGTGGATGCCAGGCACGCTCTCGGGCCAAGGATACTCGACGTACAAGCGACGCTCGCGGATTGATGCGCGTCATGGAGACGGAGGCGTCGGATGTAGCCGCGCCGCTTCCCGACACGTCGGCGCGCACGGATGTATGCATGATTGTCGAGGGGACCTATCCATTCGTCGCGGGCGGGGTGTCGTCGTGGGTGCACGACATCGTGCAAGGATTGCCGGAGCTGACGTTCGACATGGTCAACATCGGCTCCCACCCAGGTAGCTACGGTGAGCCGCGGTTCCAGCTCGGGTCCAACGTGCGGTCACTCAGCGTCCTCTTCTGTCGCGAGAACGACCACGGGGAGCCACTGCGCGGAGCGGCGCGCCGGGCGCTTGCGCGCCGGATTCGCGCGGTTCGGCGCCGGCCACCCGACGAGGTTCCTTCCCGGACCCTGCGCGGGATCCGGCGCCTGCACCTGGACGACACCGTGGACGACGAGCTCATTGCGGATCTGGGGTCTCGGGACCTCGACATCGCTTCGTTTCTCCATGGTCGGGCGAGCTTCGAGGTGCTCCTGGAGATCAACGAGCGTCTCGCGCCGTCGACTTCCTTCCTCGATCTCTTCTGGCACTTCCGCGCCATGCACCTGCCGGTGCTGCGGTTGCTCGCCGCGCCGGCGCCTCGCGCGAGCTGTTACCACGCGGTGTCGACCGGGTACGCCGGGCTGCTGGGCGCGGTGTGGAGTCAAGCAACCGGCCGCCCGTTCTTGGTGACCGAGCATGGCATCTATGCGCGCGAACGCGAGATGGAGCTCGCCCGCGCCGAATGGATTCGGGACGATGGAGAGGACGACGGCCTCGCGGGCTGGGCGCCGGCGCCGTCGGCGCTCCGCCAGCTCTGGTCCCGGATGTTCCGCAAGCTGTCCCGGATCGCCTATCACCAGGCCGCACGCATCGTGACCTTGAGCGAGGCCAACCGACAAAAAGAGATCGTCGACGGCGCGCCCGCCGACAAGATCAAGATCGTTCCCAACGGCGTTCGGCTCGCGCCACTCGTCGCCACCGTGGCTCCCGTCGGTCCTGGTCCAGGCAGCGATCAGGAGATCGCGTTGAGCGTACGCCCTTTGCGCGTGGGTTTCGTGGGCCGCGTGGTTCCGATCAAGGACGTCGTCACCTTCATCAAGGGTTGCGATCTGGCCTTGCGGCAGACGCCGCTCGACGTGCGGATCATCGGGCCCGACGCCGAGGATCCCGCATACGCCACCCGCTGCCGGGGGCTCGTCGAGACGCTCGGCCGGCAGGATAGCGTGCGCTTCGTCGGTCCGCAGCCGCCGGCCCAGATCTACGGAGATCTCGACGTGGTCGTGCTCACCAGCTTCAGCGAAGGGCAGCCACTGGTGATCCTCGAGGCGTACGCCGCCGGGATACCGGTGATCGCCACCGACGTCGGCGCTTGCCGAGAGATGATCGAGGGCCGCTCCGGCGAGGATCGGCAGCTTGGCCCGAGCGGTCTCGTCACTCGTGTCGCCGTTCCTCAGGACACGGCCGCCGCGTTGGTTCGCCTCGCGGCCGACGCCAGTCTCCGCCGCCGACTCGGTGAGGCCGGCCGCCGGCGCGTCCGGGCGTACTACCAGCGCGGGGACATGCTCGACGCGTACCGCGCGATCTACGAGAGAGAGGTGAGGTCATAGCGGGGATCGGCTGGAAGCTGGAGCGCATGATGGAACGCGGGACGCTCGCGGGGACGGTCGGCGCCTATCTCACGGGCGTGGCGGTCACGTCTGCGCCGTGGCTGCTCACGACCGCCGTGCTGGCCAGCCTGCGTTTCCTGGCGCGCTTCGGCGATCGGAGCGACTTTCTCCAGACCGAGCGCATCATCACGCTGGTCTATGCCCTGACCGTGGTCTTGTCGGCGCCCGTACATGTCGTCGTCTCGCGCACCATCGCGGACCGCCTCTACGAGGGAAGACTGGATCAGATCGCCGCACCGCTTTGGCGCGCGGTGGTTCTCACCGTGGTCGGCTTCTTGATCCTTGGCGCGGGGCTCATGCGGATCCTCGGGGTTCCTCTGGACGTGGCCGTCGCTGGCACGATCCTGACGGTCGTCGTCGGGACACAGTGGCTCCTCCTGTCGGTGGGGGGCGGGCTTTCGTCGCCGACGGTCGTCTTGGTGGCGTTCTGTCTCGGTGCGCCGCTCAGCATCGTCGCCGCGATCGGCGGTAGCCACCTGCTCGGCTTGGGTGCGGTCGGATACCTTTACGGTTACGCGACGGGACAGTTGGTGACTGTCGCGCTCCTCCTGCACGGCGTGGCGGTTGCGCTGCCCCGAGAGGTCGACGAGGAGGCGCG